>Ga0105242_10002354_pt1 | contig 14908 bp, 8 predicted proteins | sample KBSM24metaG_FD_81521 | JGI IMG/M metagenome (GOLD analysis project Ga0105242, IMG submission 81521) | Miscanthus rhizosphere microbial communities from Kellogg Biological Station, Michigan, USA - KBS M2-4 metaG | ecosystem: Host-associated > Plants > Roots > Rhizosphere > Soil | place: Michigan...
CACACCGACAACGCCAGGGTCGCCAGGGCCATCAGGAAGCTGAAGCTCGGCAGCGTCGATTCCCCCGACGACGTCAAGCGGCTCGCCCAGGAGGTCATCGGCGCCAGGAACCAGGCGAGCGGTTCGACGGCGGCCAAGAGGACCCAGTACGACCTGCGGGTGCAGCCGCCGTACGACAAGATCTTCGACGCCGTGCTCAACAACGGCGGCAACAAGAGCAAGTCGAACTCCGCTAGGGGCTTCGGCCGCCGCGCGACCAACTTCGCCGAGGGCCTGCCGGGCATCGGCCCCGTCGTGGGCGCCGGTGACGAGGCCGTGAACCTGCTCGGGAAGCTGTTCTGATGGCGAGCCTCGCGGGCCAGAAGTCGATCCCGATCGACTCGTCCCTGGTGTTCAGGCACCCGGAGATGGACGACGACCTCCGCGTCCGCTCCGGCGCGAACGCCATCAAGTGGAGCTACGAGCTGAACACCGTCTCGACCCCGACCGTCGGCGGCGAGGTCGTGCAGGTCCTGTCGTGCTTCGTCGGCCCGATCACGATCGAGGGCCTGGCGTCCGGGCACCAGACCGGCTCGAAGGTGGACAGGTCCAGGCGCCCCGGCTGGGGCGACTTCACGCCGACCGACGAGGTCCAGGAGATCATCGACTGGTTCCTGCGCTATATGCACCTGGCGGGCTCGCTCGTCGGGCAGGGCGACGAGCGCCGCAGCGAGTCGGCCATCCGGTTCTCCTACCCCGCCCGCGGCTGGGAGTTCTGGATCCAGGTGATCGACCTCCAGGGCTTCGACTTCAGCGCCGACCAGGTGGCGGTCCCGTGGTCCATCACCGCCGAGGTCGTCTCGGACGCCGGGCTCGACTACTTCGAGGCCGCGACCATGAACACGTTCACCGACGACCTCACGAGCCGGACGATGCTGGCCCAGGCGATCAGCCCCGGCAAGGACTTCCTCTCGAACCCGTTCGTCAACCCGACCCTGAACGCGCCCACGGACAAGGACCTGGCCGAGCGCCTCGGCGACAACTTCCAGTCCCTCGTCGCGTCCTGGGGCGACTCCAACTTCATGACGTGGGGCTTCAACCCGATCGGCGACCCCGGCGACGTGATGAAGGAGGACCCGTACAGCACGTGGGCCAAGCTCACGGGCGGCGAGTACCTCGGGCAGTTCCCCGACACCGCCATCAAGGACTACCAGGGGGCGCCGTTCGTGGCGACCGACGGCGGCGACGGCGGGTCGGCCCCCGCGGGCGGCGCGGTGGACCCGACGGCGGCCCAGTGGATCCAGGACGTGCTCAAGGGGGTCGGCGGCCAGCAGACCCAGGAGAACGTCTGCTTCATGAAGACGTGGGCCCACTTCGAGGACGGCGGCGGGGGCGCGGCGTCCCGCTACAACTGGCTCAACACGACCCAGTCGATGCCGGGCGCGGACACGATCAACGCCGACGGCGTCAAGGCCTACAAGGACGCCGCGACCGGCGTCAGGGCCACGGTCCAGACCATCCTGAACGGCCACTACCCGCACATCGTCGCGGGCCTGCGGTCCGGCAACATCCTGCAGTCCGACTGGGCGGGGGTGTCCGCCGACCTGGACGTCTGGGGGACGGGTCACGCGGGCGCGATCAGGAGCATGGCCACGACCTGCGCCAAGACGGCCCTGGCCACGCCGACGGCCACGGCCGCCCAGAGGGCGATGATCGACTACATCGGCCGCGCGGAGAACAACGAGCCGAACTGGCACTACGTCCGCGGCGGGCCCGCCGGGCGCACGTTCTTCCCCAACCCGGGCGCGGCCAGCATCTCCACCGACTGCTCCGGCTACACCGCGTGCGTCTACCACGCCGCGGGCATCAGCATCCCGGCCCAGAGCGACGCCCAGGGCGCGCGGGGCCACGTGGTCTCCGGCAGCTTCCAGGTCGGGGACCTCTGCATCTACCCGGACCACGTGACGGTCGTGAAGGCCCCGGGCGCGGCCACGTCGGCGATCGTCTCCTCCCACGGCCAGGAGAGCGGCCCGCGGGCCTACCGGGGCGTCAACTACCGGGGCGACCTGCAGAAGGTCGTCCGCATCCTCTGATGGCCACGTTCAACGACGAGACCAACCGCACCCCGTACTACAAGAGCGGGTCCGTGGACCAGAAGCCGCCGTTCCGGGCGACCGGGCTCGGCTTCGCCGTGGACCTCCCGACGAACTTCAAGGCCGGGCAGTTCAACTCCAACGCCTCGCTCGCCGCGGACGTGCGCGCGCCGGACGGCTCGACCCACCTGGAGAAGGTCCACCTGTTCGTGTACCGCGTGAGCACCGCCTGGACGCTCACCGGCGAGCACGGCCAGACGCGCCAGTCGCGCGCGTTCTACCCGCGCAACCTCACCCAGGGCGACTTCCTGATCGAGGGGATCACGGCCAGCCAGACCGAGTTCGACAAGCTCGTGGAGTTCTCCCAGGCCCACCACCTCAGGATCGTCGGGCAGGACGACGCCCGGGTCGAGAGCCCGAACCAGACGCGCTCGGCGAGGTTCATGATGGGCGTGGCGGGCAGATACACCGACCAGCGGGCCGAGGTCGGACGCTCCTACACGACCGACACCGGCACCCGGCGCTTCGCCTCCCCGGGGCGCCCGCGGACCTACCGGCACGCCCCGCCGATCTACTGGGACGTGGCCATCACCAGCGTCCCCGCGGGCCACGAGCGGTTCAAGTTCTTCCCGATGTTCCAGCTGACCTGCAAGGTCCTCAACGACCACCTCCAGAGCGACTCCGACGTCGAGTTCTCGATCATGAACGAGGTGGACTACGTCCAGATCTTCCGCGAGTTCGGGCACCCCCTGCCGGAGGGCGTGGTGACCTTCTCCGGGGACCTCGACAAGAGCACCCAGCAGAAGCTCCAGTTCTCCGGCACCGGCGGCGCCACCGGCGCGGGGACCGGCGGGGGAGGGGGGCTCGGCGGCTGGGCCCTGGGCGACTACGCCTACCCGGTCGCGAGCAACGCGCAGTACAAGGGCCGGGCCGACGCGGCGGCGCCGGGGCTCTCCAAGCCCGCCGAGGGCAACGCGATCAAGGCCAAGCTGGGGCTGCCCCAGGACGGCAAGCAGTACTTCGGCCAGTGGGCGCGCCTGAGGGCCGACAACACCGTTGACCCGAACGACATCTGGGTCAAGTACCGCGACCCGCCCAACGCGGGCAACACGGTCAAGATCTGATGAAGCGCCTCGTCTACGCCCCGAAGGTCTGGGTCTTCATCCGGTCCTCGAACATCACCGACGAGAACGGGGACGCGAAGATCTACGACGTGTCGAGTGACCTCGTCCGCGGGACGGTCACCCAGAACCTGGGCGACCTCTCGAAGGCGCGGTTCGAGCTTCGCAACCGCTTCTACAAGTGGCTGCGCGACCGCAACGACAAGAACAAGCAGATCTTCCTGCCGATGGACCTCTGCACGATCTGGATGCAGCGCATCTCCGGCAGGCCGGTCCAGGTCTTCACCGGCTACCTCGACTCCGTGCCCTACTACCAGGCGTACCCGGGCAACGCTATCTTCGAGGCGAGCTGCACCCTCAAGAAGCTGGCCTACAACTGGTTCGACCCGGGCCTGCCGGTCTTCATCAACTGGCTCAAGTCCAACGGCTGGGCCTTCGACCCGTCCACCGGCAACGTCATCGCGGACGTGGACATGGCGGCCTCCGGCGCCCCGGGCGGCGCCCTGGTGTCGAACTCCGCCAGCTTCGCCGACCTCCTCGGCCGGTTCATGGTGGACATCGCGGGTTGGGACCCCAGCGACGTGCTGATCGGGACGCTTCCGCCGGACCTCGGGGAGAAGGCGGCCGCGCTGTACTCGGACATCGAGGGCCAGACCCAGGCGGACCTCCAGACCGCCAGCGCCTTCATGGGCCACATCCTCGGGATCAGCGGCTCCGCCGCGATGGACTCCAGCATCACGTCCGACCCGGCGGGCAGCGCGCTCCCGCCGACCGCGCTCCCGACGATCAAGCGGATCGCGGCCCTGGCCACCAAGGACGGCCTGCCGCCGTGGCTCCTGGTGTTCGCGGGCTCCGCCCTCACGGGGTTCGACCAGAGCTATAGGAACGCGAACGCCGGGAACCCGAGCTGGGGCTACGGCCTGTACGCCCTCCGGCCGACCGTGCCCGCCACGAGCCAGAGCATGGCCCTGGTGGACGGGACGCCCGTGGGCAACCTGAGCGACCCCTCCATCTCCACGAGGATCATGGACGCCCGGCTGAACAAGTTCAAGGCCTCCCACCCGGACGTGGTCGCCAAGGCCCTCAAGGGCGACGCGGCCGCGGCGGCGGCGTGGGTGGCGGGGGCGATCGGGCGGCCGATCGACCCCAGCAAGACCAAGAGCCTCGACGCCCTGCTGAAGGCGTCGCAGAAGGTGGCCGACACGCAGACGGCGTCCGCCGCGCTCCAGACCACGCCGACGGTCGCCGTCCAGGCCAAGAGCACGCCCCTGTCCGACGTCAAGGTGCAGGCGCGCCTCAACTCGTCGGAGAAGAACACGGTGAAGACGAAGTACGACGGCGCGATCCCCGAGCTGGGCGCGGCCCTGCTCGTCGTCAAGAGCGTCGCCCCGCTCGTGCGGCTCGCCGGTGACGCCGCGGGGACCGCCCAGCTGTTCGTGACCGGGCCCCAGGCGGACCTGGACCGGCTGTGGTCCTTCTACAAGGGCAGGCAGGAGTACACCCGGGTCGAGTACAAGTTCGGCGGCAAGCTGCAGGCGTACCAGGCGGGCGCGCTGTCCGCCCAGTCGGTCGGGCTCCAGGCGAACGGGATGCTGATCGTGGTGGACGCGGCCAGGTTCGACGCCCTCGGGACCCTCTCCCTCGGGTTCGACGCCGCGGCGCTCGGCGCGGACGACGGCGCGGCCGTCGAGGGCGGCCTCACCTTCAAGCAGCTGGCGGCCTTCTCGGCCAACGCGGACTTCGCCGCCAACTTCGCGTTCCCGACCGACATCGTCGAGTCCCACCTGCTCACCGGCGACAAGGCCCTCATGAACGACGTGTCGTGCCTCGACGGCGTGAGGCAGCTCTGCGCGGCGTCGCTGCGCACGTTCCGGTCGCTGCCTGACGGCCGGTTCCTGTCCTTCTACCCCGACTACTTCGCGGCCGAGCGCGACCCGTACTGGAAGATCTACAACATCGAGATCACGGACTTCGGCATCCAGCTCAACGACGAGGCCCTGGCGACCCACGTCTACGTCATCGGCGACTCCTTCTACGGCGGCGACGTGCAGCCGTACATGCAGGAGCTGGCCTCCCGCGGCGTCGCGACGGTCAACCAGGACGGCATCCTGGAGACGTTCATCGAGCCGCTGAGCGCCCTCGGCTCCGACGCCCCGGACACGACCGCGGGCGACACGACCGAGGGGGTGAACTTCCGCGTCCTCGACCCGTACGAGTTCCTGAACCACTACGGCGCCCGGCCGCACAAGGAGGACCAGCCGCTCATCCGGAACCCGTTCTACGAGTTCATGATGGCCTGGCAGAAGTTCATGTGGCTGTGGTCGCAACAGTTCGCGACGACCGCCACCTTCACCTTCCAGCCCGAGGTCATGGCCGGGGGCGTGATCCACTTCCCCGACCACGACGTGCAGATGTTCTGCGAGTCGGTCACCCACGACTTCGACTACGAGGGCGGCTTCCAGACCCAGGCCGTGCTCGCTGCCCCGTCGCTCCCGGCGGGCAAGCGCCGGAGCAAGATCAGCAAGCCCGGCTTCGCCCTCGGCGGCGCCGTCAACACCGTCGGGATGAGCGGATGAGCAGCTTCAGCACGGAGCCGACCCAGCCCTTCGAGTACATGGCGATCGTCGTGGACGACGTGGACACCGCCTCGCGCACGATCCACGCGAAGGACCGCACGGGCTCGATCGTCCAGATCTCGTTCCGGGACCAGGCCGGGGGCCTGTTCTACGTGCCGTCGGCGGGGGAGAAGTGGATCGCCGTCCGCAAGGGCTACACGTGGTTCCTGGACCAGCAGCTGGACGACTCCGACTCGTCGCTCGCGCTGGCGCCGGGCGACCTGGCCATCACCGCGCCCGGGCAGCTCTACATCCAGGGGCAGCCGTACGGGGCCCTCACCCAGGACTACTTCGACCACGCGGCGATCGACGGCGGGTTCGCCTCGGTCGTCCTGAGCCGGACCCCGGGGTCCTCGGAGAGCATCGAGGTCTTCCTCAACGGCCTCCTCCTCGTGCCCGCCCTGTGGACCTTCGACCCCCCGACCCGGACGATTACCTTCGTCGCGACGATGGGCGAGATCGGCAGCCTGCTCGTCAGGTACCAGTAAGGGCCGGTGATCATGCGCGTAAGGGGTGAGCCATGACCTGGAGCTTTCAGATCAAGAACGGCGACCTGAGCCTCGCTGGCCCCGGCGGGCTGGCGGCCGTCAGCGGCCGGTCCAAGCTGATCCAGGACCTCAAGCACTGGCTGCTTGAGCCGCGCGGCTCCGACCCGTTCCACTCCGAGTTCGGCTCGTCCCTGGACGGCGGCCAGCTGCCGGACGGATCGCTCGTCCCGTCCTCCCTCGGCGGCCTGTTCGGCCCCGAGGACCTCATGATCATCGAGGGCGAGGTCCGGCGCGTCCTGAACGCCTACCAGCTGATCCAGGCCCAGCGCCTCCAGCAGGAGGGCGTCCGGTACGGCGGCAAGAACACCTTCTCCCCTGGCGAGATCCTCAGGACGGTCAACGACGTCAAGGTCGAACAGATGGGTGACACCGCCGTCTGCCGCGTCCAGATCACCACGGCGGACGGCGACCTGATCGCCTTCACCCAGCCCCTGGCCTAGCCCATGTTCACAGTCGAGCAGATCACCCAGAACATCGTGAACCAGCTCCGGCTGCTGGACCCGGCCGTCTCGGCCGAGGTCGGCACCCCGGAGCGGAAGATCATCGAGGCCACCGCCGAGATGATCGCCAGCTCGCAGGTTGACTTCACCGTCCTCAACCAGCAGCACGACCTCGACGCGATGACCGGCGGGCGCCTCGACGCCTACCTGAGCGTCTTCAACTTCGGGCGGCAGACCGGCGTCCCGGCGTACGGGACGGTCACCTTCAGCAGGGGCACGGCCGCCTCGGCCGCGATCGTCATCCCGCTCGGGACCCAGGTGCAGGCGTTCATCGACGACCCGTTCTTCCCGACCCTGACCTACGTCACCGTCCAGACGGTCGTCCTGGAGTCGGGCCAGCTGTCCGTCACGGCCCCGGTCCAGTGCACGGTCGCGGGCACGGTCGGCAACGTGGACGCGGGCCAGATCGTCGGCTTCGGCGGCCTGCGGACGATCAACGGCATCACGGGCGTCACCAACGGGGCCCCGCTGCAGGGCGGCCTCGACGCCGAGAACGACGCAGCCTACAAGGCGCGCTTCCAGAACACCTTCCTCCGCAACATCTCGGGCACGACGGACATGTTCCTCGCGCTCGCGGTGGCGATGAGCGGCGTCTCCAAGGCGAACGTCGTCGGGCCGGTGTCCCGCTACCAGGAGTACGTGCAGGTCCCGGCCGCGCGCGACTCCGCGCTCAAGACCCAGGCCGGGGGCTACGACACCACCGGCACCGTCTGGCCGCACAAGCGCACGAGCGCCAAGAGCACCGTCCCGTACTCGAAGTACACCTGGCCGAACGCCGCCTACCTGACGAGCGGCACCCTCGACCCGGCGACGGCGGTCTTCTTCCGGCCGGACGTGGACTTCGCGTTCAACTCGCCCCCGATCCTCGCGACCGCCGCGGGCACGAACGAGGTCCAGAGCCTCACCCGCACCGCGACCGGCGGCTCCGTGACCCTCGCGTTCCGGGGCGCGGTCACCGGCGCCATCTCGGTCGGCGCCGCCCTCCCGACGGCCGCCGCGGTCCAGACAGCCCTCCGCGCGCTGAGCACGATCGGTGGCACGAACGTCTCGGTGTCCGGCTCGAACGGCGGCCCGTTCACCGTCACCTTCTCCGGCGAGCTGGGCTCCAGCGACGTGCCCCTGATCGTCGTGGACAACACCCTCGCGACCGGCGGCACCGTCGTGGCCGCCGTGACGACCCCCGGCGTCGCCGCGGCCCAGACGAACGACACCCCGGCGACCTCGCCGAACGTCACGTTCCTGAACCCGTACGACCCGGTGGACAACCTGCCCGGCGATCCGCGCGTCGTGGACGGCGGCGTCCTCCTCCTGGAGCACGCCTACATGTCCGTGAACTCCCGCAACGACGTCACCTTCGGCGTCCTCAACTGCGTGGACGTGTTCGTAGACGGCGGGAACATCGCCGCGGTCAGCTCGACGGAAGTCGTGCCGGACACCCCGCACAACATCCAGAACTCGGACGCCCTCCAGTGGACGTACCAGAAGCAGACCGCCACCAAGGTCATCAACTTCCGCCGCGCCATCGACAGCTCCGAGTGCACCGTCGGCAACCGCCTCCACCCGCTCTACTGGCAGCCCGTCGTCGGCCTGCCGGACACGCTCACGGTCGGCGTCTCGACGTTCTACCGGGCCAACTACTTCAACCCGGCCGACTCGACCTACTACAACCAGAAGGACCCGACCACGGGCGCCTACAGCTTCAAGGCCCACTACGCGCTCGCCGTCGAGGTCAACTCGCACCACGGCTCGACGCGCGCGCGCAACGGCATCGAGTGGTTCCTCACGGGCCCGAACGCCGTCGCGGGCCGCGCCATCGCCGACCCCGAGGACGGCTCGGTCTACTCGGGCGAGCTGATCACCGCCCTCGTCGGCTCGGCGTTCACCGTGGACTCGTACCTGTACGACGCGAACATCAGTCAGCTCCAGGCGATCAGCGAGAAGAACAAGCAGGTCACCCAGGACGCCCTCGTCCACCGGGCCAAGCTCCGCTACTTCCGGCCGATGGTCACGATCATGTACACGCTCGGCGCCACCCGCTCGACCGTGGACGCGTCGATCGCGGCGGCCCTGGACGTGTTCTACCGCACCCAGTACTTCGGGAGCGCGGTCCAGCTGTCGGACATCCTGCAGACGATCCACAACGTCCCGGGCGTGGACAACGTCCGCTGGACCAACGAGGCGGGGAACAAGCTGGAGGAGGTCGGCGCCGACGGCAGCACGCTCAGCGGCGGCCCGTTCTGGATCACGGCGGACTTCTTCCTGCAGGACAACGAGCTGCCCTCCTCGCCGTCCGCGAACCAGGTCACGATCACGGTCCGCGCCGCCAACACCTGGGGAACCTAGGTTGGTGATCTAGGGTGCCCACCCTGAACGAGGTCGCCGGGGGCAACACCGGCGCCACCCAGACGCTCTTCACGACCAACAACGTCGCGGTCATCGAGCCCCTGAACGGCCCGACCTCCGTCGAGGAGGTCATGGACCGCTTCCCGGAGGAGACGTACCAGCAGGGCCGCGACACGCACCTGTTCCGGCTGCTCACCGCGCTCTGCGGCGACTCCGGGGCGGGGCTGGCGAAGAAGCAGGCGTACGCCGCCCGCCTCCGGTACGAGGCCGAGTTCGTGGAGTTCGACATCCTGTCGGACGTCTACGTCGCCCAGTTCCAGTTCCAGCGGCTCGCCAACGAGACCTACGGGTTCGACGTGAACGTGGACGCGCTCACCCCGACCCAGTGGGACCAGGTGCAGCTCGCCGACCAGAGCTACTACCACAGGATGCAGACGTGGTGGCAGGCCGTCCGGTACGGCAACAGCGGGGAGGGCCTGAGGCTCGCCGCGGAAGCCGGGACGGGCGTGGACTGCGACATCGTGGAGCACTGGAGGTTCATCCACGACCTCTACTCGGACCTGAAGCTCGGGCTCAAGCCCAGCGGCTTCACCAACTCGAACGAGGAGTTCGTCGTCATCCCGCGGTTCGTCGCGAGCAAGGACGAGGACGTGACCTACTCCACCGGGACCGAGAGGCTCTGGACCTTCACGCCGGTCACCCTGTCCGGCGCGGCCAGGCCCGTCCCGGCGCCGGGCGGGGTCTACGACATCGTGACCCGGACCTACGTCCCGCCGGTCACCCGGATCGACGCGGTCGGCGCGAGCAGCCGCGCGGGCAACACGATCCCGATCCCGCCCCACCAGGCGGGCGACCTGATCGTCATCACGGCGATGCAGTTCAACCCCGCGACCCCTCCGGGCCCGCCGACCCCGGGCGGCACCGTCCCGGCCTGGGTGACCGAGGAGTCGGCGCTCATCTACCAGCTCGGCGTCTCGACCTTCTCCTTCGTGGCGACGGCGGGCACCACCTCCTCCGGCACCTTCGCCCGGACGAGCTACCTGACCGTGGCCGTCTTCCGGCCGACGAACGGCACGCTGTCGGTCGGCGCGAAGGCCACCACCGTCCTCCAGGGGCCGGGCCCGTTCGTCGTCTACCCGGCGCTCGCGCTCCAGAACACGGACGGCACGTCCGGCGTCTACCGGATGGCCGCCATGCGCGAGACCGGCGACACCCAGATCCACGTCCCGCCGATGGGCTACACCTTCCTGACCCAGTACGGCCTGCGCGCGCCGCTGCTCGCGCCGGTGGACCCGTCCGTCAGCGCCGGGTTCGCCACGCACTTCAAGGCCAGCGCCACCTCGGTCACGGCCGACTCGGTGCGCTCCACGAACTCCGGGGGCCCGGGCAGCGAGGTCGTGACCTCGATCGAGCTGAAGATGACGCCCGCCGCGGGCGTGACCGTGGAGACGACGGTCCAGAAGGCCGCCCGGTACGCGCTCGAAGCGACGCAGACGGTCTCCAAGGACCCGTTCCTCAGGCTGCGGCCGGAGTACGAGCGCAACGCCGTGGAGATGCTCGACAGGCTGCGCCCGGTCACGAGCGTCCCGAGCTTCAAGCCCGAGCCGTCGCGCTACTCGGTGATCGACGTGGACGCCGCCGTCGCGGCCTCGTCCGAGCGCCTCAACGTCACCCGGTTCGTCACCGGGCGCGCCGACGTGCCGTGGCCGGACGTGGACCCGGCCAAGAACTTCTTCATCGTCGGCGACCAGGAGACCGAGCCGGGCTACTTCTTCGGCTCGAACCGGGACCTGCCGGTCGTCTTCCTGACGACCGAGACGCTCCACGCCTACCGGGGCGACGCCCTGGCGGACCCGACCTACGGCACCAACGACTTCTTCGCGACGGGGGCGACCGGCGCCCCGGCGCCCTTCGAGAGCTTCAGGTCGGAGCACCACGGGCCGTTCTTCCCGGTCGTCGGGGCCATCTTCCCGTTCGTCCTGAACGCGCTGCCGTCGGCCTCGTTCACGGCCGACCAGGCGGTGGCGTCCCAGGACACCCCGCTCGTCTTCGAGGGCCAGGCAGTTGGCTAGCGACCAGCTCCTGATCAACTCGGTCTACCCGGTCGAGTACTTCTCGCTGCCGGGCGTGGACTCGGTGCAGTACCCGGACACCTTCTGGTGGTCCAGCCTGCAGCGGTTCGCCCTGGCGTTCCCGGGCAGCGACGTGTACGGCGCCGCCGCGGACGGCGGCGTGCCGACCGAGGAGGTCCTTGAGATCGACCTCGGGCGCATCCGGGAGGTCAACTACATCACCATGGACGTGCTCAAGGCGCCGATCGACATCAGGATCGAGTACGACGCGATCTCGGCCCCCGACCGCACGGCCCAGTGGACCGAGGCCCGGCCGATCGACGGGATGCCGTTCGACGACCAGCTGTTCTTCGACGCGGGCAACCGCACCGCCTGGGCGAACAGCGACTTCTTCTTCACCAGCCAGCACGGCAACCTGGTCCACACGCGCTACCTGCGCCTCACCTTCGCCCGGCGCGACGACCGCTGGCCGACCTCGACCTCCCAGCCGTTCAAGTGGCCGGTCATGGTCAAGCACCTCCGGATGGGCCGGTACATCTCCGAGTACCTCGACACGGCCGCGCCCCTCCTCACGCAGGACACCCCGGCCGACCTGACGCCCTACGCCCTCCCGTCCGACGGCGCGGGAGGCACGACCGAGGTCCGGCAGAGGTTCCGCGTCCCGCGGACGGCCAACAGGGGCGGCGACGTGTGGCCGACCGTCCTGGGCTTCGGCGTCCTGGTGGACGTGAACCTGGGCCCGATGCCCGGCACCGAGAACGCGACGGAGCAGCCCATCGACCTCTCCTGGTCCCTGTGGGACGTGTCCGTCCCCGGAACGGCGCGGCTCGCCAGCGGGACGGCCGAGGGAACCTACCCCGTCGGGACGAACTGGGTGGACTGGTACCTGACCGGCGACGACCCGGTGCTCACCAACCCCGAGACGCTCTACGAGTTCAGGGTCGAGAGCGGCGACGACGTCACCGTGGACGGCGCCTTCCTGTCCGGGCAGTCCCTCTCCAGCACCCCGCTCCCCGGGACGTTCAGCTTCACCTCGGGCTCGGCGACGGTCACGGCGACCCAGGACATCTCCCGGCTCCTGGCCGCGGGCGACTGGGTGAAGGCGTCGTCCCTGGACACGGTTCTCAAGGTCCTCTCGGTGACGGACGCGACCCACTTCCAGCTGAGCGCGCCGTACCCGGGCGCGAACGCGTCGGGCGCGACCGCGAGCCACGTCTACCCCCTACTGACCTGGGACGGCACGGCGTTCGTCGAGCAGGGGCAGAACAACCTCGTCATGCGCGTGTGGGCCGACGTGGGCGACGAGGGTCGCGATGTGCTCGGCAACACCTACCGCTACGGCGTCCGCCGCGAGAAGGCGGCCTACGTCGTGGACGGCACCCGGGCGGGCTGGATGAGCGACCCGTCCCCGAGTAAGGACGCTGTGGAGGCGCTCTACTTCGACCTGCGCGACGTGGACGCCGACACCGGCGACTACGTGCTCCGCCTGGTGGACGGCCTCCGCATCGCCCCGCGGACGCCGGGCGTCAGGATGAACGTCTACTACTCCAGGGAGAACCTGCAGGGCGAGCGGCCCTCGACCGTCAACGGCTGGGACTTCCTCCTGTGGCAGCCGCTCTCCCAGAACTCCTTCGTCCTGCGCCCGAACCAGGTCATCGAGTTCCCGCAGCCGGTCCGCGCGGCCTACGTCAAGCTGGAGTTCACCGACCTGAACCCGATCCCGTGGAAGGTCCCGAGCTACCCGCCCCTGCCGCCGAAGGCCTTCCGCCGGTTCCCGACCTGGGTCGAGGAGCAGTTCACCAACGGGCAGCTCAGGAACGTCGTCGAGGACTGGTGGCTCCGGCAGGCGACGCCGGTCCAGTCACAGGTCCTCTCCACCCTCACCGACCCGGTGCGCGAGTTCGAGTACAAGGAGCGCGAGTTCTTCGCCGCCCTGGCGCTGGGCGAGGTGGACCAGGCCAAGCTGATCAACCAGACGCTCGTGAACGTCGAGGACCGCTCGGTCTTCGACCCGGTGACCGCCAGCAAGATCTGGCTGGCGCCCGCGGCCACCTTCGCCGACTCCCTCCTGGTGAGCGTGGACCAGGGCTCGATCCTCGGGCAGATGGTGGTCTCGCAGTTCGACCCGTTCTCCCCCGGCGGCACGACCGAGCGCCCCGGGCCCCAGCCCGTCCTCGACACCGTGCCGACGGTCTCCAGCATCAACAACCGGATCTCCGACTCGTACGCCCACATCGCCCAGACGCCGATGCGGTTCAACCGGACGACCCGCCACTCCTACCGCGAGGACGTGGCCGAGTTCAACAAGAAGGGCTTCTTCGTCGGCATCGACGAGGTGCAGTTCCTCCGCAACGACTACACCGTCAGGCACGACGACCTCCTGATCCAGGACATCCTGCACGACGACTTCCTCCTGGAGCTGAACACCTGGGAGCCGGAGGACACGACCCAGATCGGCGACGGTGACACCGTGTACGTCAGCTACCAGATCGGCACCGGCACGACCTACTACGTGGACGAGGCGGTCCAGCTCGACGGCTCCCTGCCGGTCCAGCTGGAGGGCAAGGGCGAGCCGATCCTGAACGTCCATGTGTTCGCGTCCCCGGCGAAGCTCGGCCTGTCCTACTGGCAGAACGACGACTGGATCTTGGATCACGGCCGCGACGAGAACGGCGTCCCGACGCACTTCATCTCGCGGTCGGTCTACACGGAGCGCCTCGGCGTCCCGGAGCAGCCGATCGTCTACGCGGACGCCGCGATCGTGGTCGGCCGCGCGGTCATCCCGGCGCCGCCGATCGAGTACCTCGACGCGGGCGCCGTGGTCGGCGTCGGCGTGATCAGCGCCTCGGAGGGCCTGAACCCGGGCGAGTACGGCATGGGCACGTACGGCGGGACGAACGCCACCTACGACGACCTCCGGGCCCGATAAGTAGCGATGACGTACCCGATCTCGGACAGCTTCAGCGACAGCCGCGGCCGGTGGAACGCCCTGGCCCCGTGGGACGACTCGATCTTCGTCGAGCACGCCTCCGGCACGGCCGCGAACTTCCTGGCGACCCAGGAGCACGTGGACCTCCGGTCGTTCAGGGCGCCGGTCGCGCCGCTGGACATCGTGGCCGTCCCGCAGTTCCCCGACCTGGACCTGGCCTTCCAGTCGTCCCTGGACTCGCTCCCGCAGACCTCCCTGGAGCTGAAGGGGGTCGCGGGGGCCGACGCGATCTTCTCGGAGAACTGGACGACCTCGGTCGCGCACGGCGGCATCACGCAGCTCGTCAGGGGGCAGTGGGACCTCACAGTCACGTACTCCGCCAACGACATCGTGGAGTACCAGGGCGCCTTCTACAAGTCCGTCGCGGGCGGCAACATCGGCAACAACCCCACCTCCGCCTCCTGGACCTCTGTGTTCTTCGTCGGGAAGATCGCCGCTCGGGGCGGCTGGAACGGGCTCCAGATGACGACCGACGGCGCGGCCCTGAACGTCACCCTGGAGAGCAAGATCCCCGCGGACAACGTGGACATCTCCGCCCAGAACAGCCTCTCGGTCGTCTTCCCGGACTTCAACACCTTCACGTCCGCCAGCTGCTACGTCCAGCTGTCCTCGTCCGCGGACGGGTCTTTCGGGTCGGGCCACGACAGC
>Ga0105242_10002355_pt1 | contig 14904 bp, 13 predicted proteins | sample KBSM24metaG_FD_81521 | JGI IMG/M metagenome (GOLD analysis project Ga0105242, IMG submission 81521) | Miscanthus rhizosphere microbial communities from Kellogg Biological Station, Michigan, USA - KBS M2-4 metaG | ecosystem: Host-associated > Plants > Roots > Rhizosphere > Soil | place...
AGGGTTCCCTTCAGATCCGCGAACGTGATGCCTTCGTCGACGAGCAGGCACTCGAACTGATGGAACATCGGCGTGTGCGTCGCATCCGCCGCATCGCGGCGATAGACGCGGCCTGGACAGATGATTCGAATTGGGGGCTTCATCTTTTCCATCGTGCGCACCTGCACCGGTGACGTGTGCGGGCGCAGGCAGACGTTTTCAGAAATATAGAACGTGTCTTTTGGGTCGCGCGCGGGATGGCCTGCGGGAATGTTGAGCGCCTCGAAGCTGTAGTACGTGCTTTCGACCTCGGGCCCCTCTTCGATGGTATATCCCATCGCCACGAAGATATTTTCGATCTCCTGGCGTGCGATTGTCAGAGGATGGCGGTGTCCGATTCTCCTTCGGTTGCCGGGCAGTGTAACGTCAAGGCGTTCGCGCTCGAGGGCAGAAGCTTTTTCGCCTTCAGCAAGCTTCTGCTGTAGCGCATCCAGTTCGCCTTCGACCTTCGCTTTGACTTCATTGGCGACGCGCCCGAATTCGGCACGCTCCGCCGCCGGAACATTGCGAACGTTTTGAAGCTGGCTTGTTAAGAGGCCGGACTTTCGGGCGAGGTAGCGATTGCGAAGGTCCTCGAGGGAGCGTAGATCGGCCACAGACTCGCGTTCGCGATCAAACTGCTGCTCGATAGAACGAAGCTGGCCGATCCACTCTGAGGACATGTTTGGATCCTAAATCCCATAAGATGGCTAAACGGTGGCGGCCTTTTTGGCCGTCTCCGCCAGTTGGGTGAAGGCTGCAGGATCCTGCAGTGCGATATCAGCCAGCACTTTCCGATCCAGATCGACGCCGGCCACCTTGAGGCCGTGAATCAGTTTGTTGTAGGGAAGGCCGTTCTGACGAGCGGCCGCACCGATGCGGACGATCCACAGCTTGCGGAACTCCCGCTTCCGTACCTTCCTGTCGCGGTAGGCATAGCCCAGCGATTTCTCGACAGCCTCTTTAGCGGCTCTGTAGAGCTTGCTCTTATTGAGGTAGAAACCCTTCGCCAGCCCTAAAATCTTTTTCCGGCGGTCTTTGCGTTTTGTTCCACGTTTAACTCGAGGCACAGTGAACTCCTATCGATTTTCTTTCAGGCGTAGGGAAGCATCAGGCGCACTTTCGGCGTGTCGCCATCGCTGACGGCGACGGACTTGCCCAGGTGACGCTTTCGGTTAGCGGTTTTCTTGGTTAGGATGTGACGGGCGAACGCCTGATGACGCCTGATCTTGCCTGTCCCGCTGACTTTGAAGCGCTTTGCCGCGCCCCTATGTGTTTTTAGTTTCATTTCCAGTTTCTTCTTTCTTGCTACCCGTGACCATTTTCTTCGGCGAAAAAATGGCGATCAAATTCGGTCCTTCCATTTTGGCTCTGGCCTCCACGGTGCCAAACTCGGCCAATTCCGCGATTAGCCGGTCCAGCAATGCCCTGCCAATAGCCTGGTGAACGATTTCTCGTCCTCTGAAGAACACGGAAGCTTTTACTTTGTCGCCCTGCTGCAGGAAACGGGCCGCATGATTCTTCTTGAATTCGTAATCATGGTCGTCCGTATTGGGCCGAAACTTTACTTCCTTTACCGTGATGTTCTTCTGATGCTTCCGCGCATCGTGTTCCTTCTTGTTTTGCTGGTAGAGGTACTTGCCGTAGTCCATGATCCTGCATACCGGTGGGTTTGCAGTGGCCGCGACTTCTACCAGATCCAGGCCGCGCTCTTCAGCAATCTTGATCGCCGCCTGTGGGGTCAGAATTCCGAGCTGTTCGTTCTGATCGTCTATGACACGAACTTCCCGTGACCGGATTCGGTGGTTTACCCTTATGTTCTTATCGATAGTCTTGACCCTCCTGAGACCGCTTGCCTCAGACAGACAAACGGTAACCTTAACAAAAGACGCGTCCTCTTTTCAATTCTTAATCGCTTCGCCCCGTCGCTTGGGGTTTCACGCTACCGCGCTTACGCTTCGCGCAGGCTTGCATTCGCAGCCGCTCCTCGGTTAGCCGCAGTTGCACTTACTTTTATCGGTACCGGCCGTCGATGCATTCTCATTTGTCGCAGCTCAATGCAACCATGGTTAATGACGTCAGGTTGATCTCGGAATAAGAGGTGTCGCGGTAGAGCAGTCCCCGAGCCTCCATCTTCTGCCCGCGATGGGATGCCACCTGATGCTTGGGTGAGACGCTGACGAGATCGAAGCGCCCGATGCCCAGTGGAGCGCTCTCCGCTGCCTTTAGCGTAGCCGGAGTCGAGGAACTTTCCTTGGTGGGAACCGGATCCGTTGATCGTGTCAGGGCCCATCGGACGTCACTAGCAGGCTCCAAACAGCAGACGATGCGTAATAGGGAGAAATTCGGTACGGAATTTTCCGCGCCCTTCCGGACGATCTGCACGCCGTCGAGCACAGCGGGGTCGGCGGGAAGGTCAGACGTACCGGCGGGAAAACCGTTCGCTTCCAGGAGATACGCGATGATATCGGCCTTCGTGGCCGGAGACACCTGCTCGGCGTTCAGTGGAGGCATCGTGTCGCGGATTTTGGTGAAGAGCTTATTGACGCTTCCATTTTCCCAGGCGGTGATGAACCGCTCGCCTTTCAAGGAAGGACCGCGATCTCCGGCAAGCTCCGCGCCATGACACCCGTTGCACCCGTTCTGCGAAAGCGCTGCTTTACCCCGGCTCGCCTGTGCGGAAGTAAAAACACCATCCCAGATACCTTTCCTGGCCAGGCGGATATCGGAAAGGAGGCCCAAGTCTTTCTTGAGCTCTCCCGGGCCGGCTGGAAAACCATTTTGCTGGAGAATGTAGGTCAGGATGTCGAGCTTCGCGTCTTCGTTGAGTGTGCCCGGTCCGCCTTCGGGCATGGTGTCGCGAATCTTGATAAACAGGTCCGCGACAGTTCCCTTCTCGTAGTGTTCGAGGAACTCCGGCCCTTTGATCGCGGGTCCGCGTTCCGAGCCGATGAGCGCAAGATTGTGGCAGCGCGAACAGGTTTGGTCGTACTCCGCCTTGCCGCGTAACGTCTGAGTCGCGTTAAAGACTCCGTCCCATATCTTCTTGGGAGGGGCGGATTGCTGAGTCCCTGCGATTGCGACAGCACCGCAGAAAAAAGCTACCGCGATCTTCAGGAACTTACTTCCCATTTTTGGAGGTCAGCTCACGCAGAAGGTTGGCGGTTTCACTGTTACCGCCCGCGGCTCCGCCACCACGCGGTCCGCCGGCCGCTCCAGCGCCTCGAGCCCCGCGCCCACCGCCGCCAGCGGCGCCACCAGCGCCGGAGGCGATATCGAGAGGTGTGCGGCCCTGCTTGTCTTTCTTATCGAGGCGCGCGCCGTTTTCGGCCAGGAACCGGATGATGGTAGCGCCGCCCCTGCCCGCTGCATTGTGTGCGAGGGTCGCGCCGGTCGCATTGAAAGCATTCACATCGACACCGTGTTCGACCATCAACTTGATCGCTTCCAGATTGTTGGAGACCATCGCGGCATTCGTTTTGTCGGCCAGGGCCAGGTTGGGGTCTGCGCCGCCTTCAAGCAGCGTGCGTATCATTGGCAGGTCGTTAGCCTTGGCCGCGCGCATCAAGGGGGTGGCTCCGTCTCCCAGAGACGTGTCCCCGAGCAGGTTGTTGTGGCGTCCGATGATCGGTTTCTTCAGCTGGAGATTGGGATTGGCGCCGCGCTTCAGAAGAACATTCACCATCTCGGCCGCATCGATCTCGGCGGACAGTTTGGGGTTGGGCCGGGTCATCATGCCTGCCGGGTTGCGCATGTCCACCGCGGCGTATAGGCACGTCATACCGGAGTTGTCGCCGACTTTAGGATCCGCTCCTTTATAGAGAAGCATCGTCGCCAGATCGTAATGGATGTTGAGTACGGCAATCTGCAGTGCGGTCGTGCCGTCGCCGTCCTGAGCATTCAAGTCCGCCTTCAGATCGGCGAGCATCGAGGCCGCGGCCGAAGCATCCTGGCGCGCGGCAAACATCAGGGCAGTCCATCCTCCGCGCGGCAGTTGGAACACGGCCATTCCGTTAGTCTGGTACTTGTACTCTGGAAAGTCCCAGACCCTGGACTTGAGGTTCATATCCGCACCGGCTTCAACGAGAACCTTTACTGCAGCGGCATTGTTCTCTGCTGCGGCGAACATCAGCGCCGTCTGGTCCTGCGTTTTTTCGCGCGCGTTGATGCTGGCGCCATGGGCGATCAAAGACTTCACCGTATCCGCATTCCCCGTCCTGGCAGCGATCATCAATGCTGTCTCACCGTCGGCATTCGCGGTTTTTGCGTCGGCGCCACTCTTGATAAGCGCTTCAACCATCGGAGCGTTGCCATTCTCAGCCGCAAGCGACAACGGTGTTACGCCGTACCGGTTGGCGGTCCTGGCGTTTGCCCCGGAACGCAAAAGCAACTGGACGGTATCGAGATCGTTGGATCGCGCCGCCCAATGGAGAGCCGTCGTACCGTCGGCTTCCGCTTCGTTGACGCTAGCGGTTCGCTGCTTCAAGGCCGCGCGAATCGCAGTAGCGTCGCCCGCCTTGATTGCATCGATCAGCCCGAGGGGAGCGGCGGTGGTGGAGACTACCGCCGCAAGCAGAACGGCGCCGAGCCATGCCCTTTTCATATCTCAACCGATCCTGTGCTGAGCCCGAACTTTTCCACGTTGCAATCGAACTTGTTCGCCAGCGACACCATCAGATTTGCGATCGGAGTTTCCTTTGCCGCCTGAATGTGACGATTCCCCTTCATCCTACCGCTCGCACCGCCGATCAACAGCGTGGGTAGATTCACCCGCGAGTGCGTGTCGCTTTCGCTCATGCCGCTGCCGTAGAGAATGAGGCTGTGGTCGAGCAGGGATCCGTCGCCGTCCGGCGTGGACTTCAGCCGTTCGACAAAATTCGCAAACAAGGTCATATGGTAGGTATTCACTTTTATCAACCCGGCAATCTTTTCCTGATTGTTTCCGTGATGCGACATCGCGTGATGTGGTTCCATCACTCCAATGTTCGGATAGACGCGCTGGCTGGCGTCGCGGGACTTCATGAAGGAGACCACGCGTGTGACGTTCGCCTCGTACGCCACGGCCATCAGGTCATACATCAATTTGGCATGATCGTCGAAAGCTTCCGGAATGCCGATCGGCGCATCGGGAAGAGTCACGCTGGTGGTAGCTTGCTTCTCGGCCTTCTGGATACGGGCTTCGATTTCGCGGAGATTGTCGAGGTAGTCCTCGAGCCGAGTGCGGTCCTTCGTGCCTAACTTCTTTTCCAGATCGGCTACATCTTCACGCACCGAGTCGAGGATGCTGCGATTCTCCTGCATCCGGGCAAGGCGCTGCGCGCGCGTGCCGGGCCTCCCGAACATGCGTTCGAAAACGACGCGCGGATTGATTTCCATCGGTAGCGACGTGGTGGCGTTTTTCCACGAGATCGTGTTCATGTAGGCGCAGCTGTAGGCGGTGTCGCAGCCGCCGATCCATCCGGTGAAATCTTCGGTGGCCAGTTCGAGAGAAGGGAATGGGGTGTCCTGGCCGATCTTGTTCGCAATCATCTGATCGACGGTGATGCCCGCCTTCACATTCTCCGCGATCGTCTTGAAAGGGATGGTTCCGCTCAACCACGCGGCAACGCTGACGGCATGCCCATCGAGGGGATTACACAGTTCGGAGACCAGCGTCATGTGTTGCCGATACTTCTCGAGTGGCTGAAGAATCGTCGTCATCTCGAAATCGGCTCCCACCTTCTTGGGAGTCCAGAAGCCGGGGCGTTCCCCGAGAGGAACAAACACCACACCAAAGCGAGTGACTGGCTTTGCGGCCGTTTGAGCCATTGCTGTAAACGACGGAACCATTGCATCCAGGAACGGCAGCGCTACAGCCGTGCCCATGCCGCGAAGAATCGTGCGGCGCGAAATGTGTTTCTTCATGTTTACCATGGTCGTCTGTCCTTTCAGTTCGCTCTGGAGGGGGTGGGCGCAGCGCTCACCTCTCCTGATTTCGTTCGGTATTGAAATGGGGTGCTCTTCACGATCCCCAGAATCAAAGACGAAAACTTGTAGTCCGTTTTGCCTGAATCCCGCACGATCGAGCGGATCGCGGGCATGTCGTAGTAGCCCATGCCTCGGCCCAGCGCGTAAGTCATCAACTTCTCAGTCAAGGTGCTGACGAAAATCTCGGGTTGCCGCACGAGCGCTTTTCGAAGCGCCACCACGCCATCGACCCTCGTCCCATCCAGCAGCTCGCCCGAAGAATCGATCGGTGTTCCCAGATTTGTCACGCTGGCCCCGTCGCGGGTGCGCCAGGCGCCGATCGCGTCGAAATTCTCCAGCGACAGACCGATGGGATCCATGAGCTTGTGACAGTTCGCGCACAGCGGATTTGCCCGGTGCTCTTCCATACGCTCTCGCATCGTCAGGATCTTGCCCTGCCGCTGCGGATTCTCGTTTAGCGGCGGCACGTTCACGGGCGGAGCCGGCGGCGGGGCGCCCAGTAGATTCTCGAGAATCCACTTTCCCCGAACGACCGGCGACGTCCGGTCCGTGTGAGATGTCACCATCAATACGGCGCCTTTGCCCAAAAGCCCTTTTCGTACGTCGTCGGTCAGCATGACGCGGCGGAACTGGCTGCCATAGATGTTCGGGATGTGGTAGTGACGCGCCAGTCGCTCGTTGAGGAACGTGTAGTCGGCGGTCATCAGGTCCATCACATTGCGGTCTTCCTTCAGAACGCTTCCGAAAAACAGCAGCGCCTCTTTTTCGAACGCGACGCGCAGATTGTCGTCAAAATCCGGAAACTCTTCAGACAGCGGCTGCATGTTTTTGAGATTGCGGAGATACAACCATTGCTCCGCGAAGTTCGAGGCGAGGGACTCGGCTTTGGGGTCGGCCAGCATGCGCCGTACCTGGCGTTCGAGTCCGGCCGGTGTCCGCAACGTTCCTTTTGAAGCCGCCTGGAGGAGGTCCTCGTCGGGAATCGTGCTCCAAAGGAAGAACGACAGCCGGGATGCGAGTTCGTAATCGCCGATCCTGTAGATGCCATCCTTTACAGTAGTGGCGGCTGGTTCGGATTCGATGTGGAACACAAACTTGGGGCTCGCCAGGATGCGCTGGAGCGCCATCTGGATTCCCTTATCGAAGCTGCCGGACTTGCGTCCCGCTCGATAGAACTCCATCAGCCGCTGGGTATCGCGATCGGTCAGGTCGCCTCGATAGGCGCGCCGTGCCAGCCCGGTGATGATTTTCCGCGCGCAGGGCTCTTCGTCGGCATTGTTCGCCGGCTTGCATGTGAACACCTGCCGACGGCTCGGTGTGTTGCCCGGCCCTTTCGCGTTGTACGGACCGGTCACCATGAACATTTCGAAATGAGGATGGCCCGAAGTGTCGCGGGTATCGGTCGAACTGCGGATGAAGGGCTGCAATCGTGTCGGGTTGGAGGCCGCGCTTCGCTCGATAAAGGCGGCGGTGATGACGTGAGGCCCGGCCGTGAGCGGCACGCGAGCACGGCCGCGCTCGTCGATCTCATCGCCGAGCTTTGTCATATTCACGAGATTCGCTTTGAAGTCTTCCTCGCCGCCCATTTTGAAGGTGTGAACGCGGCGGCCATCCACGGCGTATTCGATCTCGTGTTCGTACTCGAGACCGCGGGTCACGCCAAGGTTCGTGCGGAACATCCGGACGGTAAGGTCGTATTCCCCGTCGAGCGGAAGGGTCACGTTCGCACGAATGCCACCCACGGTGCCCAGCGGCATGCCTTCCAGGTGAACGTCCTGTGAAGCGTCCTGTCGGATGCGAAACGTCTCGCTGCTGACGCCCGAGTCCGGATCGCCAATAGCCAGCGCGGCCACTTTGCCCGCAGCGTCCATGTAGCGCTCCAGCAACACGGGCGAAACGCCGAGCACGTCGCCGATGTTGTCGAACCCATAAGCGGCGTCGTCCGGCGGCAGCAGGAGAGCGGGATCGACTTCCAACGAAAGAAGGTCGCGAATCACGGTTGCATATTGCGTGCGATTCAGCCGGGGCAGAAAAGGACGCCCCGTATTTGGATGGGCGGCCGCGGCGCGATCGAGTTCACCGGTGAGCCAGGATACCAGCCGTCCGCGCGTCGCATCGTCGGGCCGCGCCGCACCTTGCGGCGGCATCATTCCCGAACGGACCTTCCGAACGACCTTCTCCCAGACTTCCGCGTCGCGTCCAATTTGCGACGTATCCATGCCCTCCAGAACCAAGCCGGCAGTCTTCGACCTCTCGTTGTGGCAGGTAACGCAATACTGAGTGAGCGTGGCGCGGGAATCGGCGGTTGAAATCTGCGGTCGCGGGGCACTCGCCGCAACCGCAGTCAATACCACCAACCCTATGATCAAGATGGCAATACGCCTGCCCACGTTGCTCCTTAGCTATTGCGCGCAGTATATACCGAATACCCTATTCTGGCGTGTCGATGGTCCTTGGAATTGCCTTCCTCCGGACTCCTGCTGTTTGTCTGTGTCGGCGGCGAAAACCACGTACTGCGATGTCGAGCGCCACACCAAGTGCGACACCCACCGTGTAACACGCAAGATCGCTCCAGAGGAACCCGAAGCCCAGAACCAATCCGCCAATCCGGGTGTGTCGGAGCGCGTTGATCCAGGCCGCGTGGTAGAACTGGCTAACTTCGACGGAGTAGGAGACTGCCAACGCGACGGCCGCCACGCGCAAGGAAGACCACCGCGGCGCAAGGAGTCCGATTCCAAGGAACACCATCAGCGCCCATAGCGTATCGCCTCCGTACTCCGCCAGGAATATCGGCAGGACTTCCGCGTATTGCCGCGACGCCAGCCCCAGCGCCACGACAACGGCTGTCACGGCCAGATAGAGGAGTTTGTTTCTTTCCTGCATGCAGCGATCGCGACAGTATCATCATTGTTCACATGAACCTGATCGAGAGAGCGACCGTCATCCACTATCATCGGTGGCGAATCGAAACCTACGGGGAACAGACTGTCGAAGCTCTCGGCTGGATGGGACCCGACAGTCAGAGGAAACGATTCGAAGCGCTTAGCGGGCTCGGAGACTTCAGTAATTGCACAGTACTCGACGTTGGATGCGGCTACGGCGATCTGAGGGCGTACCTGGATGAGCACTGTCGAGGAACCGTGCTCATCGGCATTGACCAGATGCCCGAATTCATCAATGTGGCGCAAGCGACGTACAGCGACCGCGCCGATACGAGTTTCTATCAATGCGATTTTGCAACCGCCAACTTTCCTAAGGTGGACTTCGTGGTCGCTTCCGGCGCGCTGTCCTACCGCTGTAGCGAGCCGGAGTTTTACACTGGAATGATCCGCAAAATGTTCGGAGCCGCATCGCGTGGTGTGGCCTTCAACATGCTCGATGTTGCACGATTTCCCGAGCACCCCTTATTGGTGGGACACGATCGCGAGAAGATTCTGGATTTCTGTCGCACCTTGTCGCCAAGGGTGGAAATAGTGGAAGGATATCTGGACGAAGACTTCACGGTTCTGCTGTACCCGCATTAGGGACCTTAGGCCATTTTGCGGTTTGACCTTTTTCGATGCTGCTGGACCAATTTGGAAACGGCACGCAATGTTTCATTCACTTGTTCTGTAGTTCGGAATTCCCGTGCGACATCAGGTTCAAGCAAAACAACGTTGGTTCCATCGGCATACTTTTTGGCGTGCTTTCCGCGCACACCTTTGCTGAAGTCGTATTCCGGACGCATCGAGTCTTCGTCCGGAGACGCCTTCCGTCTAGCTTGTTTCTTCATAGCTTCTCCGTTCGGTCCGTGTTGACGGTCGTGCGCTAATGATTCGAATCCCACCTTGGCGTTCTGTGTACGATACCACGAGCAATTCATGATGTTGAGTCATCCCGATGTCGAGGAAGCGGGCTTCGGAACGGGAATGGCCTGGATCGGCAACGGTTATCGAGAGCGGATCTTGAAATACCGTGCTGGCCTCCTCAAAAGAAACTCCATGTTCGTTGAGATTGAGTTTCGCTTTCCCTGGATCCCATTCGAATACAAGCGCCATTCGCCTGTTTTAGCGACCGACGGTCCCTTTCGGTTCTTGTGTTTTCAACATCCGCCGCCCAAATATCGCGGAAAAGACGGAACTCCTTGTCGTGTTTGTCGCGACTTTGCCGGACTTTTGCCCTGACAAACTCGAATTTTTTGGGTTACTCTTCATTTCATGCAGTACGCGGTGCTCAATACGACGGTGGGGCCCGTAACGGTTGCGTCCACCGACAAGGGGTTAGCGGCGGTTCATTTCGGGAATAGTGTTCCGGATGGCGCTGTCGTGGACAACTCTGCGAACCGCGAGATCGTGAAACAGCTTTCCGAGTATTTCGAAGGGAAGCGCACTCGATTTGAACTCCCGCTGGACGTCAAAGGGACTCCGTTTCAGAAGTCTGTGTGGAACGAACTCCTACGCATCCCCTATGGAGAAACCCGCTCTTACGGCGATATTGCGAAAGCGCTGGGCAAGCCGGCAGCGGCGCGCGCCGTAGGAATGGCGAACCACAACAACCCTGTGGCGATCGTGATTCCATGCCACCGTGTCGTCGGCCAGAACGGTTCGCTGACCGGTTATGCCGGTGGTCTTCAATTGAAAGAGCAGTTACTGTCGATCGAACGCCAGGGTACGACACTTTTCACGTAACCCCCTCACCTCGCGTGGACGCGAGGCGCGAGGGGACCTCAAACACTTCCGGGATAAACTACAGCCATGCCTAAAAACGAAGCACTGGATACCAAACGTCACTCGCTCGCACATCTGATGGCGGCGTGCATTCAAGAAATGTTTCCCGAGGCCCGCTTCGGCGTTGGTCCTGTCGTGGAAGATGGTTTTTTCTACGACGTTGCCGTCAGCCGACCTTTGACGCCCGACGATCTCACTGCGATCGAGAAGAAGATGCGCAGCAAGATCAGTGAGGGGCTGTCCTTCGAGCGCTCGGAGATTTCCAACGACGAGGCTGTGGCGATGTTCGGAGGCATGCATCAGGACTTCAAGGTGGAGTTGCTGAACGACCTTAAGACCCGGGGAACCACCGCCGTGGCGGATCTCGACGACGCGAACCTGGTGGGCCCGAGCGTGACGGAAGTCAGCTTGTACAAGACCGGTTCCTTTACCGATCTTTGTCGCGGACCACACGTCCAAAGCACCAGGGAGATTCGGCCCGACAGCTTCAAACTCACTCGCGTGTCTGGCGCCTACTGGCGTGGCGATCAGGCTCGCGAGCAGATGCAGCGCGTGTACGGCGTCGCGTTTGACACCAGGAAGGAACTCGACGAGTACTTCGTTCGCCTGGAGGAAGCCAAGAAGCGCGATCATCGCAAACTCGGACAGGACCTCGATCTGTTCAGCATCCAACCCGACACCGTTGGCGGTGGCTTGATCCTCTGGCATCCCAAGGGCGGCCTGATCCGGCATCTGGCGGAGGAGTATTGCAAGAAGCGGCACCTCGAATCGGGCTACGACTTTGTTTATACGCCGCACATCGGCCGCGCCGCCTTGTGGGAAACCAGCGGACACCTCGGGTTTTACGCCGAGAACATGTACGCGCCCATCAAGATCGATGAGCAGATGTATTACTTGAAGCCGATGAACTGCCCGTTTCACGTGAACATTTATAAGAATTCGCTTCGGTCGTACCGCGATCTGCCGATGCGTTTTGCCGAGTGGGGAACCGTTTATCGTTTCGAGAAGAGCGGTGTGCTGCACGGACTCACCCGCGTTCGCGGTTTCACTCAGGATGACGCGCACCTGTTTTGCCGCCCGGACCAGATGCCGGGAGAAATCGACAACGTGCTGACCTTCAGCCTGGAGATTCTCCGGGCTTTTGGCTTCGAAAGCTTTGAGCTCTACCTCAGCACACGTCCGCCGAAGCGGGTGGGGCGCGAGGAAGACTGGGATGTCGCCGAGGCGGCGCTTGAAGACACGCTGAAACGTTCCGGCATTGCGTATCAAGTGAACGCAGGCGATGGGGCGTTCTACGGCCCCAAGATTGACCTCATCGTAAAAGATGCCATCGGCCGCCCCTGGCAGCTCAGCACGGTGCAGTTCGACTTCAATCTCCCGGAACGTTTCGACCTCAGCTATATCGGTGAGGATGGCGCACCCCATCGCCCGTTCATGATTCATCGGGCCTTGCTCGGCAGCATGGAGCGCTTTTTCGGTGTGTTGCTCGAGCATCACGGCGGCGCCCTACCTGTGTGGTTGAGTCCAGTGCAGGCGGTGGTGATTCCGATTTCGGATCGTCATCGAGAGTATTGCGTCGGCGTAGCGGAGCGCCTCAAGAAGGCGGGTCTGCGGGTGGAGATGGCTGCCGGGGAAGAACGCATGAACGCGAAGATCCGAAATGCCCAGTTGCGGAAGATTCCTTACATGCTTGTGGTCGGAGATCGGGAGCAGGAATCGGGCGCTGTCGCCGTCAGGCTTCGCTCGGGAGAGGATCTGAAGTCGAAGACTGTGGAGGAATTCATTGAACTCGTGGCTGCGGCTGTCAGGGACTTGAAATAGGACATCTCATACCTTTGACTTTGGTTTGACCGGGTGTGATATTAGCGCCGGAAATTCCCATGTCGGACACGACAGACTTGAATGCGGAACTTGAAAAACTCCGCGCAGAGAACGACGCGCTACGCCGTGAAGGCCAGCTCTTTCGGTCGATCTTCACCGAAGGGAATCTTGGAATCGCGCTGATCGGAGTAGATCTCCGTCTCGAGCATGTCAACCCCGCCCTGGCAGTCATGCTTGGACGTCCGGCCCAGGAACTCGTTGGGATGGCTGTCGCTGACCTCACGCATCCCGATGACGTCAACAGCACTATTGAACTGGCGAAAAGCCTGTTCAAGAATGAGATTCCGGCATACCGCGTTGAAAAACGATATTTTCACAAAGACGGTTCCATCGTCTGGGCTCACCTGACGGCGACCGCCATCCGTGACGGCTCCGGGAGACCATTGTTCGGCATGGCGATGATCGAGGATATTTCAGCGCGCTGGCTGCTCAATCAGGACCGCGAGAAGCTCATTGTTCAGTTGAAAGCCGCCCTCGCCAACGTCAAGACGCTGTCCGGCCTGCTGCCCATGTGTGCGTGGTGCAAGCGGATTCGCGACGATCAGGGATCGTGGAGCGATGTCGAACACTATGTTCGCCGCCAAACCGACGCCGACTTCACTCATGGGATTTGCCCGGACTGCCAAAACCAGGTCCGTCGGGACCTAGGGCTTTCACCAGAAGATGAGGTTGCACCTTGAGGCCTGAAGACGTATTCTGACACCCGCTTCAGTAGCTATTCATTTTGTACAACACGTTTAAACTCGGTTTCGGAGCTGGGCATTGAATATTCTTCTATATTGTCCGGACAATGGCGTGACCAAGAACTTCATGCCACACCTCTGGATGTTCCTGCTTCAGTCGCTCACGCCTCCGGAGCACAAAGTCTTTCTGGTCGACGGCAACGCGCAGCCCATGACAGAGGCTGAACTCGGCGACTATATTCGCGCCAACAACATTGAATTGGCCGGTATCGGCGCCATGACCCGCATGGCTGCTCGTGCCTATCGAATGGCGGACGCCATCCGTGCCGCCGGCGCGAAGGTCGTCATGGGCGGTCCCCACGTAACCGAAGTTCCCGATGAACCGCTTGGACGCAATGGCCACCCGCGGCATGCGGATGCTATTGCGCTGGGCGAAGCGGACCACACGTGGCCCCAGATCATTCAGGACGCTGCGCGCGGCACTCTTCGCGAAGTGTATTCCCCGGAGTTGGACGCGTCCGGCAAAGACGTCAAGCCGTCGCTGATCGACTACCCGTCCATCCCGTGGGAAAGCATTAATCTGAAGCAATTTGACTTGATTGCCCATTTGCCGAAATGGGTTCAGGTCCTCGCCAGAAAGGCCGGAGTTCCCTGGTCCAGCCTCTACGTCGTTCCCATGGAGTCCGGACGCGGATGTCCCTATGGTTGTGACTTCTGCACAGTGACAGGTTTCTTCGGTGATTCCATCCGCTTTCGCACGAATGAAAGCGTCGTCGACGAGATCCTGCGCTTAAAAGCTCGTGCCAAGCGTGAGAACGGAAAGATCGGCGTTTTCTTCATCGACGACAACTTTGCCATTAATGTGAAGCGCGCCAAGTCGTTGCTGCGGGAAATGATCGCTCGGGGCGCCCAGATCCCCTGGGTGGGCCAGATCAGCATCAACCTCCTTCGTGACGAGGAGCTTCTCGATCTCATTTCTGAAAGCGGAGGCCGTTGGATTTTCATCGGCCTGGAGTCGATTGATAAGGCAAATCTGGATGCAGTAAACAAGGGATTCAACAAGCCGGCGGAATACGCGGGAATCCTTCAAAAGCTTGCCGATCGCGGGCTGTACGCCATCACGTCCTTTATCTTCGGAATGGACGGCGATACGCCGGGAGTCGCAGCAAGGACCCTGGAAACGATGGATACTTGGCCACCGGGACTCCCGGTGTTCGGCTTGATGACGCCGTATCCAGCAACGCCGCTCTATGATCGGCTGCTCGGCGAGGGACGGCTGACGCGTCCCGAGCATTGGCTCGATTTCAAGCCCTTCCGGATGGCGTACACTCCGACGGCTATCAGTATTGATCAGTCGGAGAAGGAAGTTCGCGAGGCGTGGGTCCGCTCTTATTCCGCGGAAGCGATCTCGAGAGCGCTCGAGAAAATCAAGCATCGACCTTACGCTGAGCGGACGGTTCTTTTTGCCACGCGGATTGCTTTCCGTGGAATCTATTTCCCGCAGCTGAGCAAGCGTCAGTGGCTTGGTGTCCTTTGGGATAACCGCCGCTCGTTCTATAGCCTCGTCTGTGAGGGAATCGCGGCCCACCGCCGTCGCAAGAGAGGGGCAGTCCAACCGCCCGGATCCGCGCCGGCAAGGCCGAAGCCGG
>Ga0105242_10002358_pt1 | contig 14900 bp, 17 predicted proteins | sample KBSM24metaG_FD_81521 | JGI IMG/M metagenome (GOLD analysis project Ga0105242, IMG submission 81521) | Miscanthus rhizosphere microbial communities from Kellogg Biological Station, Michigan, USA - KBS M2-4 metaG | ecosystem: Host-associated > Plants > Roots > Rhizosphere > Soil | place...
ATCTGCCTCGGCGGCCAGGTGCTCGCGCGCGCGCTCGGCGCCGAGGCACGCCCGGCCCAGCGACCCGAGGTCGGGTGGTTGCCCGTCGAAGCGACGCCCGCGGCGGCAGCCGATCCGCTGCTCTCGCACCTGCGCGAGCCGGTCGGTGTCTACCAGTGGCATCTCGACGTCTTCGATCTACCAGACGGCGCCGTGCACCTCGCGCGCAGCGAGCAGAGCGAGAACCAGGCCTTCCGCTACGGCGACCGCACGTGGGGACTGCAGTTCCATCCCGAGGTCGACCTTCCGCTCTACCTCGGCTGGATCAAGAACTGGGAAGGCGCGCCGGAGCGGATGGGCCTCGACCCCGATGCGCTCGAGGCCTCGATCGCCGCCGGTTCCCCCGGCTTCACCGAGCCGCTCTTCGGAGCGTTCTGCTCGGTCTGCGTGGCCGCGGCGAGCTGACCGTCAGCTGCGCGGATCCCGTTCGCGCCAGTCGCTGGGAGGGCTCCACGAGCTGTGAGTGCGGCTGTCTACACCGTGACGCCAGGCAAGGGCCGGGATTCCGACGAACGCGATGAGGACGAAGATGAGGTTGATCATGTCCCGCTCCTTCGACTGATTGCCTTGACTGATTGTCTTCCTTTTGTAGTATCGGCTTGTGCGATCGATAAGGGAAATACTGATAACGACTGGAATCGATCATGTCTTCTGATGGACTCGTCGGAGTCGAGGCGCGCCACCTCGCCGCGCTCCAGGCGATCGCCGAGGAACGCTCCTTCTCGCGCGCGGCCGAGCGCCTGGGCTACGCGCAGTCGGCCGTCTCTCAGCAGATCGCGACGCTCGAGCGCGCCGTCGGCCTGAAGCTGATCGAGCGGCCGGGCGGTCCGCGCCCGGTGTCGCTGACCGAGGCGGGCGAGGTCGTGCTCCGGCACGCCGATCGCCTGCTCGCGCGCCTGGGCGCCCTGCGCGCCGACCTCGATCAGCTCGTCGCAGGCGAATCGGGGACGATCCGCGTCGGCACGTTCCAGTCGGCGGGCGCGCGCATCCTGCCTGGAGTCGTCGGCCGCTTCCGCGCACGCTGGCCCGAGGTGCGCGTGGAGATTCGCGAGGAGCTGGACGAGTCGGTGCTGCTCGACGCCGTGGCCTCGGGTGCGCTCGACCTCACGTTCGCGTCCGTCGGCGGCGGTCCCGTGCCCGCGCAGCTCGCGAGCGAGATGCTGCTCGAGGACCGCTACGTGCTGCTCGCGCCGCCGGACAGCCCGTACCGCGGGCGCGCGAGCGTGACGTTGCAGGAGCTCGACGGCCTCGACGTGGTGGAGCCGCCGCAGGGCGTGTCGTGCTCGGCCATTCTCGAGCGCGCATGGTCGGCCTCCGGCGCCTCGCGCCACGCCGTGTTCCGCACCGACGACAACCTGACGGTCATGCGCATGGTCGGAGCGGGCATCGGGCACGCGCTCGTGCCACAGCTCGCGGCCGAGCCGGGCCTCGACGCCGACGTCGAGATCGTGCCGCTCGAGGGCGAGCACATGTCGCGGCGAATCGCGATCTTCTGGCATCGCGATCGCTACCGTTCGCGCGCGACCGAGACGTTCGTCGAGATCGCGTGCGAGGTCGGCCGGCAGATCATGCAACCCGTGGCCTGATCGACCGCAGCCTGCGGGGGTGACCTGACCGTAGGCTGCTCGCGTGGACACCGCGCAGGCGATCGTGCTCGGCTTCGTGCAGGGCCTCACGGAGTTCCTGCCGGTCTCGAGCACCGCACACCTGCGCATCGTCCCCGCGTTCGCCGGCTGGGATGACCCCGGTGCAGCGTTCACCGCCGTCATCCAGCTGGGCACGATGGCGGCCATCCTCCTGTACTTCCGTACCGAGATCGCGCGCATCCTCGTGGCCTGGGTGCGCGGGCTGCGCAATCCCGAGATCCGGCAGACGCTCGACTCGCGCCTCGGCTGGTACGTGCTCGTCGGGACGATCCCGATCGGCATCTTCGGGCTCGCGTTCCGGCATCAGATCGAGAACGGCGCCCGCAACCTCGAGCTGATCGGCTCGGCTCTGATCGTGCTCGGCCTCGTGCTCCTGTACGCCGAGCACGTCTCGACCCGCAGCCGCGAGATCGACTCGCTGACGATGCGCGACGGCATCCTGATCGGCATCGCACAGGCCTTCGCGCTGATTCCGGGCGTCTCGCGCTCCGGGGCGACGATCACCGGCGGCCTGTTCCTCGGGCTCAATCGCACGGCGGCCGCGCGCTACTCCTTTCTGCTCTCCGTCCCCGCGGTCGTGCTGAGCGGCCTGCTCGAGTTGCGGCATGCCACGGAGGGCAACGGCCCGGGCGCCTGGCCGACCATCGTCGCGACCGTCGTGGCATTCGTCGTGGGCTACGCCTCGATCGCCGGGTTGCTGAAGTTCCTGACGACGCACTCCACGCTGGTGTTCGTCGTCTACCGGGTCGCGCTGGGCGTCCTCGTGCTCGTGCTCGCGGCGACGGGAACCATTTCCTGATGCTCGCCATCGCGGCCGCGCTGGGCGCCGCGCTGGCGTGGGGCATCTCGGCGGGCTGTGACAACCGCTCGACGCGGCTGATCGGCTCGCTGCAGGCGCTGGCGTGGGTGCAGCTGATCGGGCTCGCCCAGGTGCTGCCGTTCGCCGTCTACGAGGGCACGCCGTCGATGCCTTCGGCGCATGCCCTCGCGTGGATCGTCGTGGGCGGCGTGGGGGTCTGCGTCGGGCTCACGCTCGCCTATGCGGCCATCGGTCGCGGCGCAGTCTCGGTCGTGTCGCCCGTGATGGCCGTGGACGGCGCGCTCGCGGCACTGGCGAGCGTGGCGCTCGGCGAGCACATCGCGATCGCGACGGCCGGGGGACTCGTCCTGGTCATCGCCGGCATGCTCGTCGTCCTCTACGCGACGGCCTCGCAGGAGCGCGCAGGCGTCGCCGGGCACTCTCTCGCGGCCGTCCTGCTGGCGGTCGGCGCCGCCTGCGGCTTCTCGCTCTTCCTGCTCGCCGCCATCCGCGCCGGCGACGCCGTGGGCGACGCCTGGCTCCAGCTGATCTACCGCGTGCTGCCGTTCCTCGTGGTCGGTGTGCCGCTGCTCTGGCGCCGGCAGCTCGGCCTGCCCGGCAAGGCCTGGGCCTACGTCGCTGCCGCCGCGGCGCTGCAGACCGCGGGCTTCGTCCTGTACCGCGTGGCCGGCCGCTCGGGCGGGGTCGCCATCCCGTCGGTGCTCTCCTCCCAGTTCGCCGTGATCGCGATCGTCGGCGGCGTGCTGATACTGGGCGAGCGGCTCAGCCGGCGTCAGGTCGGCGGTCTCGCGGGGTTGCTCGCCGGCGTCGCGGTGATCGCCGGGACGCACGCGTGACGGGGATCATCGGCGGGCTGCTGGCAGCCCTGCTGTGGGGATCGTCGACCACCACCGATGCGCGCGCGACGCGCATCGTGGGCTCGGTCGGCGTGCTCGGGTGGGGGAGCATCGCGGGCTGCCTGCTGACGCTCCCGGTTGCGCTCGTCTTCGCCCACGACACGAGCGACGTCGGACAGAGCGGGCTGGTGTGGCTGACGGTCTCGAGCCTCGCCGCAGTTGCGGCCTTCGGGCCGTTCTACCGGGCGGTGCGACTCGGGCCCGTGCCGCTCGTCGCCGGTATCGGGGCGCTGGAGGGCGCTGTCGCCGCGTCGATCTCGTTCGCGACCGGGGAGCGGCTCCCCGCGCTCACGCTGCTCGGCCTCGTGATCGCGCTCGGCGGCATGATCTTCGTGCTGACATCGGTGCGCGTGCCCGTGCCGGCGGGCCACGGGCATCCACTGCAGGCCGGCCTGCTCGCGACGCTGGCGGCCTCGCTGTTCGGGCTCTCCCTGTTCGCCGGGGCGCGCGCGATCGAGCAGGTGCCCGAGCTGTGGCTGCCGGCCGGCAGCCGCACGTTCGGCACCGTGCTGCTCGCCCTGCCGCTGGCCCTGCTCGGCCACCTGCCGAGGCCGGGGCGCTTCCTCCGGTTCGTCTTCTACTCGGCGCTGGCGCAGTCGACGGGGTACTTCGCATTCCTCGTCGCGGCCGATTCGAGCGGTATCTCGGTACCCGCCGTGCTGGCCTCGCAGGCCTCCGTGGTCGGCATGGTCATCTCGTTCCTCGTGCTCGGCGAGCGCCTCTCCCGCCGGCAACTGGCGGGCATCGCCGCACTCCTGACAGGCGTCGCGCTGGTTGCGGCGACGCGCTGAGCCATGTGGGTCGGCGTCCTCCTCGCAACGATCACGGCCGTCACGTGGGGCAGCATCTCCGTGCTCGAGGCTCGGGTCTCGCGCGCGCTCGGCGCGCAGAGCGCGCTGGCCTGGGTCTTCGGGGTCGGGCTCGCGGTCGTCCTGCCGATCGCGCTGATCCGCGGCGTCCCGGATGCGAGCGGCGGCGCGTGGGCCTGGGCGATGGTCTCGGCCGTCTGCTCGGTGGCGGGGATCGTCCTGATGTTCGCCGGCCTCCAGTACGGCCGCGTCGGACTCGTCACGGCGACCATCTCCGTCCAGGGGGCATTTGCCTCCATCTACGCCGCGATCGCCGGCGAGTCGCTGCATCCGCTGTCGTTCGTCGCGATCGCCGTGTCGGCGATCGGCACGTTCGTGCTGATGAGCGGCGACGGCGGGGTTCAGGCCCCGCCGCGCGAGCGCCGCGGCATCCTGCTCGGGCTCGCCGGCGCCTGTTTCACCGGCCTCTCGCTCTTCGCGGCCTCCCGCGGGGGCTCGGGCATCGGCGCGGACTGGGTGCTGGTCTGCATTCGGAGCACGAGCGTGGCGACCGTGTTTCTCCCGCTGGCCGTGTCGCGTCGCCTTCGCAGCCCCCGTGGGGTCGTCGTACCGATGATCGTCGCCGGCATCGGCGAGGTGGTGGCGTTCGCCGCCTACATCGAGGCATCGGACCGGATCGGCGTTGCGGTCCCGGCGGTCATCGCCTCCCAGTTCGCTCTGATCGCGGCGGCCGTCGGCTGGCTCGTGCTCGGCGAGCGCCTCGGGCGCCGCCAGTTGCTGGGCGCCGGGGCGATCCTGGCCGGCGTCACCGCACTGACGATCCTCCAGGCCTGAGCGCCTCGTCACGCCCGACCTCACACCGCTCAGCGGCCCGTGACGGCCGTTCGTCGACGACGCGCGGCGGCGCATGCGAGCGCGGCCGATGCTCGCGCCATGCCGAGCTTGCCGCTGGACGCACGCCGCCTCGCGGCGGCCGCCGCCATCGTCGCCGCCGTCCCCGCCGGGCCGATCGCGCTCATGACCACGGGATCCGGTCGCCTTGCGCTCCTCGCACTGGCGCTCGCGCCCGCAGTCGTCATCATCGCCGGGCCGACGCAGTGGCCGGGCTGGAGTCGCCTCGGTGGCCTGATCCTGATCGCGCCGGTGATGGTGACCATGATCGTTCCCGGTCTCTTCGCGTTGTTCCTGGCGTTCTTCGAGTTGTGCGCAAGCGACCAGACGCGGACCTATCTCGGCGCTCCCGGCGCCGCCGCTGCGATCTGCGCCTTCTTCCTGCCCTACGCGCTGGGCTCCGCGTGGGCGATGGCGCGACCCAGCCGTGCGCTCTGGGCATGGCCCCTCGTCATGCTCGCCGCGATCGCGATCGGCATCGTCGTGTTGGCGCTGGTGGAGGGCGGACCGCACCATTGCGAGACCTGAGCCTATGCCTCGACCGGGGGATAGCCACAACTCGCACAAGCGTGGCCTACTCGTGCGGCAGCCCGGTCCGTCTCCCGACAATGCGCCCCCGAACGCATACGACGACCGAGGATCTCCTGCTGAGGGCTCGCCGAGAGGCGGGCCCTCAGGGTTTTTCGGCCTACTCCGCCGTACGGGCGTCCGGGTCGAAGCCCGCGGCCCGCATCGTCACGTCGAGCATCGCGAGGACGCGCAACTGCACGCGCAGCGACGTCGGCCGCTCGCTCGCCGCGGGAGCCTGCACCATGCGACCGAGCCGGCTCGGCACGGGCGCCATCCCGGCATCCTCGTTGGCGGCCTCGGAGCGCCAGCGCCACTCGAGCACTTCCCAGAGCCTCGACGCCTCATCGCCGCCGCCGGCCTCTGCGATCTCGGAGAGCGTCGCCGAGAGCAGGTCGTCGAGCGTCGGGTAGGCGCGCGTGATCGCCTCGCGTGCGGGGGAGCTGAGCGACGCCTCTGCGAGGACGCTTTCAAGTGTCGGGTCGTTCATGGCAGTGACTGCAGGCTAGGTCGTCTTGGCGAAAACGGTCGCGACACGCGCGTGCGGCGCTGCGGGTGCGACGGCTTGTGGCTATGTGCACAATCATTCTGTTACGATCGGCACGTGCGATCCCGGGGGTCGAAGACGCGTGCCAAGCCGAGGCTTCCACTGCTTTTCGCGCTCTGTGCCGTGCCCCTCGTCGTTGCCGGCTGCTTCGGGCACGGATCGAGCGAGTCGTCCAGCGGCACGTCGGCTCCGGCCAAGACCGGCGCAAGCGTCGGCGCCGACCTCGCCGCGGGCAAGGCCCTCTTCATCAAGACCTGCGGCGGCTGTCACTCGCTCAAGGATGCCGGCACGACCGGCCAGTCCGCACCCGACCTCAACTCGCCGATCTCGGCCGCGGGTGTTGCTGCCCAGATCAAGGCCGGCGGCGGCTTCATGCCGGCCAAGCTGCTGACCGGCGCGGACGCCGCGAATGTCGCCGCGTACGTCGCGTCGGTCGCCGGCAAGTAACGGCACTGCTGCCTGTCAACCTGGGTTGACTTCATGGTCGAGTCAATGTAGGTTGACGGCCATGCATCCCGATGCGACGAGACTCGCCGACGACACCGCAAGCGGCGATCCTGCGGTGGGGCTCGCAGCGGTCGCCGCGCTGCGCGCGTTGCTCGAGTCCCTCGAGCAACTGCAGGTGAGTCGGGCTCGCGAGCAGGGCTGGTCGTGGCAACAGATCGCTGAGGCACTCGGAGTGAGCAAGCAAGCCGTGCACAAGAAGTACGGCGGCCGCGGCCGGCTCTCGCGGAGGCAGGCGTGAAGCTCGGCCGGCACGATCGTCGATCGACGCGCTCGGCCGCTTCCGAGCCGGCGCCTGTCGTCGGCGAGTTGTTCGAGGCCGCCCAGCTCGAGGCCATCGCGTTCCGGCACGACATGATCGGCACCGAGCACGTGCTCCTGGCTCTGCTCGGGCGCGACGACGCGGCGGGGAGGGCGCTCCGCGGCCTCGGCCTCACGGTCGCGGGCGTGCGCGCGGACACCGGCCGCATCGTCGGCGAGGGGCCTGCGCCCGAAGCGGTGTTCGACGCCGACGCGCTCGTCGCGATCGGAATCGATCTCGAAGCCGTGCGCCAGAGCGCCGAGACGACCTTCGGTGAGGGAGCCTTGGAGCGCGCTTCCCGTCGGCGCGGAAGCTGCGCGGGAGCGGCGTTCGGGGTGACGCCACGTCTCAAGCAGGCACTGGAGAGCGCCCGGCAGGACGCTGCGCTTCGCGGCACGCCACTCGCTACGCGCGATGTCGCTCTCGGCCTCGCGCAACAGCGAGAGTCGGTCGCCGCGCGCATCCTCGACGCTCATGGCATCTCGCTGGAACGGCTGGTCGCAGCGCTTGACCGATGCCGCTGAGCGAAGCGACGAGGCCGCTTTCGCGCGCCCGGCTCGAGCGCGCCGAAGACTCGATCACGGAGGTGGCGAGCGACCAGCGACAGCGGTGGCTCTTCGCTAGGCTCGCCCGCGATGGACGCGGTCCCCGACACCTCCGCGTGGTCCCGCCTTGCGGACCTCGAGCTCGTGGTGGAGCGCTGCGAGACGCGTCACCTCGAGGCCGACGCCGGGGCGTTCGGGCGGCGCGTGACGACCGAGATCGTGCTCCGCGGCGAGGGCGAGGAGGGCGTCGGCGAGGAGGTCGGCGGGCCCGGCCCCGAGCCGCATGAGGCGCTGCGCAGGCTCGTGCCCGGTCTGCCGCTCGCGGGGCGCTACACGCTGGCCACATTCTGCAAGCACGCCGCCGCGCTCGACGTCTGGCCCGAGCCGCCGGAATGGGAGCTCATGCGCAGCTTCCGGCGCTACGCCTTCGAGTCGGCGGCACTCGACCTCGCGCTGCGCCAGGCCGGCCTGCCGCTGCACGAGGCGCTCGGGCGCGAGCCGCGGCCGCTCCGTTTCGTCAATTCGTTCGGGCTCGGCGAGCAGCCGGACGCGCAGGTCGTGCTCAGCCGGGTCGCCGCCTATCCCGATCTGCGCTTCAAGCTCGACGCGCACCCGGCGTGGACGTCGCAGATCGTCGACGTGCTGGTGAAGACGCACGCGGTCGACGTGATCGACTTCAAGGGCTGCTACGGCCTCGAGGTGACGGACGAGCCGGCGCTCCTGCGGCTCTACGAGCGCCTGATTCCAGCGTTTCCGGACGCGCTCGTCGAGGACCCGCACCCGCTCGAGCCGGTCACGGCGCTGCTCGCGGGGCAGGAGCGGCGCGTCTCCTACGACGCCCTGATCCGCTCCGCGGCAGACCTCGCGACGACGCCCCTACGCGTGCGGACGATCAACGTCAAGCCGACGCGGCTCGGCTCGCTGCGCACGCTGTTCGAGCTCTACGCCCACTGCGAGGCCAACGGCATCGCGATGTACGGCGGCGGCATGGGCGAGCTCGGCGTCGGGCGCGGCCAGATCCAGCTCCTCGCGGCGCTGCACCACCCGGACGGCTCGAACGATGTCGCGCCGAGCGCCTACAACGCACCGGCGCTCGTCGCCGGCCTGCCGACGAGCCCGCTCGACCCGCGCCCGGCGCCGACCGGCTTCCGGCGCGCACCGGCACCCGCCTGAAACGCAGGCGGCTCGCCGCTGGCGAGCGATGGGCCCGGAGGGATTCGAACCCCCGACCGGAAGCTTCGAAGGCTTCTGCTCTGTCCCCTGAGCTACGGACCCGCACCAAGGATAGCCCGGCGCCCCGTCGCGCCACGCGCGGTCACTCGCAGGGAATCTGCGCCTCGATGCGCGTGCCGCGGGCTTCGCGGCTCTCGATGCGCAGGCCGCCGTCGAGTGCCTCGATGCGGTCGGCGAGGCCGCGCAGGCCCGAGCCGCGGGCCGGATCGGCGCCGCCGATGCCGTTGTCGGTGATGACCACTCGTGCCGTGCGGCCCGTCAGCGTGACGCTCACGGTCGCGCTCTCGGCCTGGGCGTGCTTCGCGATGTTGGTGATCGTCTCGGCCACGACGTAGTAGACGGCTGCCTCGACGGGCTCGGGCAGGCGCTCCTCCGGGAGATCGGTGAGCTCGACGGGGAGCGGGGCGCGCGCCAGGATCGCCTCCAGCGCGGGACCGAGGCCGCGGTCGGTGAGGATCGCGGGGTGAATGCCGCGCGCAAGCTCTCGCAGCTCGTCGAGCGCGCGCGCGAGCTCGGCCTGGGCCTCCTCGAGCAGCCCGGGAACGGCCTCCGGCCGCCGCTCCAGTGCGCTCTGGGTGAGGCGCAACTGCAGGGCGAGGGAGACGAGGCGCTGCTGCGCTCCGTCGTGGAGGTTGCGCTCGAGACGGCGGCGCTCCGCATCGCCCGCGCCCACGATGCGCGCACGGGAGGCAGCGAGCTTGTCGTGTGCGTCGGCGTTGGCGAGCGCCTGCGCGACGAGGTCGGCGAAGTCGCACAGGCGTTGCTCGGAGCCCTCGGGGAGCGGGCTCTCGTCGACCGAGGACGCGACGAGCGCTCCCCAGAGCCCGTCCGCGAGCTTGACCGGCGCCGCCACGCTCGAGCGGTAGCCGTGCGAGCGCAGGTCCTCGATGAGGCTCCCGGCGTCCTCCGGATACGTGACGCGGTGCGCCTCGCCCGTGCGGTACACCTCGACGAGCGCCGAGCCCTCGCCTCCGAGCTCGATCGTCGAGCCGACGGGGAACAGCAAGGGGCCGCTCTCGCTCCAGCCGCCCAGAACCGTCACGGAGCCGGGCGAGTCGTAGCGCACGATCGTCGCGGTGTTCACCGCGAGGGACTGCGCGGCCTCGCGCATCACCTGTCCGAACGTTCGCGCGGGGTCGGCCTCGCTCACGACGAGCGTCGCGATGCGGCGGAGGGCGGCCTGTTCGTGTGCGAGCCGTCGTGCCGCGTCCTCGCTCGCGGCGCGCTCGGCCGTGACCGCCGCCAGGATCATCGACGTCAGGGCCGCAACTCCGACGAACAGCTGCGTCGCGATCAGGCTGTCGGTCAGCGAGTCGCGCACGAACGGGCCGGACCCCCCGGAGGTGTCCCAGATCGTGAGCACGGATGCCGCCAGCAGCGCAGAGGCGGCTCCGCGCGGCCCGAAGCGGAGCGCGGCCCAGATCAGCGCGGGGAACAGGATGTACGGCACGTCGTGGCGCGAGGCCAGCGCGGTGAGCACGAGCAGAACCGCGATCAGCGCTGCGCCCTCGATCATCTGACGCGTCGTCATGCGCACGCGCACGCGCACCCAGGTGAGCACTGCGGGGGTGACGACGAGCGCGCCGGCGAGGTCCGACAACCACCAGGTGCGCCAGGTGTGCGCGAAGCCGACAGCAGGGAGATCCCCCGCGATCCAGATCGCGAGCGTGCCGAGGGTCGCTCCGACCCCGGTGCCGATGGCCGAGCAGACGATCAGGACGAGCACGTCCCTGACGCGCAGGCCGGGCGTGCGCGCCCCCAGGCGAATGAGCAGGTGGGCCGCCACGACGACGGCGATCACGGTGCCGAGCGTCTGACCGAGCGTGACGCCGAGCGGTGTGGAGTAATCGCCGGCGAGGAGGTCGCCGATCACGATCGCGGGCCACAGCCGAGGGCCGAAGAGCACGAGCGCCGCGATGCCGATGCCCACCGCAGGCCAGAACGCGGTGACAGCGCCGTAGGTGGTCGTGCCGATGTGCGGGTAGGCCAGGTGGAGGCCGATCCGCACAGCGGCGTAGTAGGCGGCCGCCGTCACGACGGTCGCCACCAGGTAGCGCCTCTCGACCAGCCGTTGGATCACGCTCGCGAACGTCCCTCCTGGAAGCTCCCGCGGGCCTGAACGGCACCCGCTCCGCTTCCTCTGAGGGGGTGAGGCTAGCCGTACCTGCGCGTCCCCGCGCGTATGAGACGATTTGATGAATGCCTGTAACAGTGCTGATCGTCGACGATCACCCGAGCTTCCGCGCCACAGCGCGGTTGCTCCTGGAATCGGAGGGATTCGACGTGATCGGAGAGGCGGCGGACGGCACGTCAGGCTTGCTGGCGGCGCGCGAGCTCGCGCCCGATCTCGTCCTCCTCGACGTGCAGTTGCCCGACGTGGACGGCTTCCAGGTCGCAGCGGAGCTGACCGGCGGCGGGGGAGGGCCCGCCGTCGTCCTGACCTCGAGTCGCGACGAGGCCGACTTCGGCCCGCTCGTGGCTGCGAGTGGCGCCCGCGGCTTCGTGCCCAAGGCGGAGCTGTCGGGCGCAGCCTTGCTGGCCCTTCTGGAGCACGTGTGACCGCTATCCTCGTGGCCCAATGACTGTCGATCTCGCCGTTGCGACGCCGACCTTCCTCGACCTGACGTTCGTCGGGCTCGAAGGCATGCCCGCCAAGGGCGAGGAGCGGTTCGCCGCCGATCTCGTGCGTTCGCCGGGAGGCGGCGCGATCACGGCCGTCGGCGCCGCGCGGCTCGGGCTCTCAACGGCCCTGGCAGCGCCGCTCGGCGACGACGACGCGGGCGACTTCGTGCGTGGCTGCCTGCAGCGCGAGGGGATCGCACTGCCCGAGCGGCGCAGCCCGCGAACGCCGACCACGGTCGTGATGCCCGTCGAGGGCGATCGCTCGATGGTCACGGTCGACCCGGGCGTGCGGGCGAGCGCGGCCGACGTCGCCGCCCTCGAGCCCCGCGCGGTCTCGCTCAGCCTGGATCAGCTCTATTGCGTGCCCCCGGGCGCCGCGGCCTATGTGACCTGCGGCGATGACGACGCGCGCGCGTTCGCGCGCCGTCCGCCGGCGAAGCTCGCGGGCGTGCGCGGCCTGTTCGTGAGCAAGCGGGAAGCGCTCACGCTGACCGAGAAAGACGACGTCGAGGCCGCTGCGGCAGTGCTTGCGCGCAGTGCCGAGTGCGTGATCGTCACGCTCGGCGAGGAGGGCGCGATGGCCGTGGTCGAAGGCCAGAGCATCTTCGCCCCTGCAATCCAGGCCACCGCCCTCGACACGACTGGTGCGGGGGATCTGCTCGTGGCCGCCTACATCTGGGCAGACCTCAGTGGCGCTGCGCCCGAGGAGTGCCTGCGCTGGGCGGTGCTCTACGCCGGTCTCTCGATCGCGACGCCGACGGGCGTCGGCGGCGCCGCGACCGTGGCGCGACTGCTCGAGGAAGGCGCGCAACGCGGTCTCACCGCGCCCCCTGTGACGGCTTCCTAGCTCGCGGTGAAGCTCGGGCCGACGCTCGCCGCAACGCTCGCCTGCGCCCTGACCTTCGGCGCCGCGAACTCGCCGGCCGTCATCGCGCCGCAGGGAGGAGTGGGGGCGCTGGCGGTGGCGCCGCAGGGAGGGCGCGTGCTCGTCGGCATCGACGGGGGCCGCCCCGGCTCGTGGCTCTTCGCCAGCGACGACGCGGGCACGACGTGGCGCACGGCGCGCGGCATGGCGGGATCCGCCGGCGTCACGGCCATCGCATTTGCGCCGGGCAACCGGTTGATCGCGTACGCGGGCGTCATCACACGGCGCTCGGGTCGTCTCGGCAGCGGGTTCTACGCCTCGAGCGACGGCGGGACGACGTGGCGGGCACGCGCCTGGAAGTCGACCGTCGGGATCTTCCGGCGGCAGCTCCCGGCGGCGGTCGACACGATCGTCGTCGATCCGCGCAGGCCGCTCACGGTCTACGCCGTCACGCACGGGATCGTGCGCCGGAGCCTCAACGGCGGCGCCACGTGGGTCGTCGCCCGCGCCGGACTGCCCCCGACACTCGACATCCCTTCGGGGCGCACCCAGCAACTCGCAGCGGGTCGCGGCGGCACGCTCTACTACGCGACGGGCCGGCGCTCCGGCCCGGGCCAGGTCTACCGCTCGGTCGACCGCGGGGCCTCGTGGCGTCCTGCGGGCTCCGGCCTTCCGCCCGTCGTGCCGGGCTGGTCGTTGCTGGCGCTCGCGGGCGATGCGACTCGTGCGGGTCTCATCTACGCGGCCACGGGTCGCGGCCTCTACGCGACGACCGACAGCGGGCGCACCTGGAGGCGGACGCTCGCCGATCCGTCGACCGCTGTGGAGACGGCGACGTCGGCGGGCAGGCCGGTCGTGGTGATCGCCTCCCAGCGCCGTGGCCTCGTGCGGCGAGTCGGCGCTGCCGGTGCATGGCGACGGCTGCCCGGGCCGCCCGGCGGCATGTCGCTGTTCACGCTCGACCCCGCCGCCGCGAATCGCATCTACGGCGCCGCCTACACCGAGAACGATCCCACGGCGAGCGCGTGCGCGACGCTCTGGGCGTCAATCACGAGTGGCGTCGCGTGGCGCTCGGCCGGACGTGCGCTTCCGCTCGTGCGGAAGAACTGCCCGTGAGGCCGGCCGGCCACCTGGAGTCAGGACAAGGGGAGAATCGCAATGGAGTATCGACAGCTGGGACGCTCTGGACTGCGCGTCTCGACGCTCACCCTCGGCACGGCGACCTTCGGCGGCAAGGGCGGGCTCGCGCTGTGGGGCAACACGGACGTCGCGGGCGCGCGTCGCCTCCTGGACACGTGCGTCGACGCGGGCATCAACCTCATCGACACGGCGGACGCCTACTCCGCGGGACTGTCGGAGGAGATCCTCGGCGAAGCGCTGCAGGGCCGTCACGCGGACGTCCTGGTCGCGACCAAGGGCCGGTTCTCCACGGGCCAGGGTGTGAACGACGCGGGCAATTCGCGCCACCACCTGATCGCCGCGTGCGAGGCAAGCCTGCGGCGGCTCCGTCGCGATCACATCGACCTGTACCAGGTGCACGCGTGGGACGGCGAGACGCCGCTCGAGGAGACGCTGTCGGCGCTCGACTTGCTCGTCCAGTCGGGCAAGGTGCGCTACATCGGGTGCTCCAACTTCACGGGTTGGCAGTTGATGAAAGCGGCCGGCGTGGCCGATCGACACGGCTACGAGCCCTTCGTCGCCCAGCAGATCTACCTCTCGTTGCAGGCACGCGAAGCCGAGTACGAGATCATCCCCGCGGCGATCGACCTCGGCGTGGGCACGCTCGTCTGGAGCCCGCTCGCCGGGGGCCTGCTGTCGGGGAAGTACCGCCGCGGTGTCACGCCGGAAGGAACGGCACGTCACCTCGCCGACTGGCACGAGCCGCCGATCTACGACGAGGACCGGCTGTACGACACCGTCGACGCCATCGTGGAGATCGCCTCGGGGCGGGGTGTGCCGCCGACGCAGGTGGCGCTCGCCTGGCTGCTCGGCCGCCCGAGCGTGACGTCGCTGGTCATCGGCGCCAGGACGCATGACCAGCTCGTCATGAATCTCGGAGCGGTCGATCTCCAGCTCACCGCCGAGGAAGCCGGTGCGCTGGAGCGCGTGAGCCGCAGTCCATTGCCCTATCCCATGTGGCACCAGGTGGCCAACTCCTCGGACCGGCTGTCCTCCGCGGACGAGTCCGTGCTCGGCCCGTACCTCAGCCGCTGACGAGCGGAAGCCCGCGCTCGGCGATCAGCCTCACCTGCTCGGAGAGCGTCGGCAGGCCCGGGATCTCGGTGGTAGATCTCGTCGATGCAGAAGACCGTGTCGATCGCGGAATCGTCTGCAGCCCGGATCGCCGCGAGCACCTCGGCGACAGGGGCGTCGGTAACAGCTCGACGCTGACCTCGACACGCAACCCCCTCCGCGTCCGCATTCCGGCCGACTCGGCCCGGGCCCGTATGCGTCCGCGCGCACGCTCGTATAATCGAAACGTTCTTGCGTTGAGGCGCACGGCCCGAGCGCATGCGGACATCGTGGCGAGGCGAGGGGCTTCCGTGGACAGGTCGTACGGTCAAATGATCTCCGGCACGGCGGCAGACGGAACCGCACTCACGTCGGCCGTCTTC
>Ga0105242_10002359_pt1 | contig 14894 bp, 12 predicted proteins | sample KBSM24metaG_FD_81521 | JGI IMG/M metagenome (GOLD analysis project Ga0105242, IMG submission 81521) | Miscanthus rhizosphere microbial communities from Kellogg Biological Station, Michigan, USA - KBS M2-4 metaG | ecosystem: Host-associated > Plants > Roots > Rhizosphere > Soil | place...
ATAGAGCCCAGGAAAGCTTCCGCGGCAGCGAAGCTAAGACCTGGATGTTATCGATTGTCCGGAATACGGCAATCGACTTCTTGCGGCGTTACAAATCATCCCCTACCACCACCTTGAGTGAGCCAGGATACGAGCCGAAGGACGAGTCGCCTGATCCGGAGCGCGTTCTGCTGCAACAAACCCGCCGCGATCAGGTACGCCAGGCAATTTCCCACCTGGAGCCGGAATTCCGCGAACCGATCGTGTTGCGAGAGATAGAAGGCATGTCCTACAAAGAGATCGCAGCCGTGCTCGACATCCCCATGGGGACCGTGATGTCGAGGTTGTCGCGGGCGCGGAATCTGTTGCTGGTGGAATTGGGCGGTTCCAAGGAGGTTCAGCATGACTTGCCGTGAAGCCGAACCACTACTGCACGCCCGGCTGGATAATGAGCTGGATATGGCGAGCTCAGCCAGCATCGATCTGCATCTATCCGATTGCCGCACCTGTGCCGCTCAGTACGCGGCATTGGAGAACCTGCATGCGGAGATCACCGCAGCGGATCTGGCGTATACACCCGGTAGCGCATTCGAACGGAGACTTTCCGCCCAGTTTCTGGAAGAGAAGAAATCGCCATTTCGTTTCTGGAACGCGAGCTGGCTCAACGCACCTGTCATGGCGGCCGCGGCAATTGCCGTGGTGCTGCTGATCGTTTCCATTCCCATGCTGCGGACCAGCAGGGAATCCGACGCGGTCGCCGGCGAAATTCTCGACAACCACCTGCGGGCTCTCCAGGCGGTCCATCAGGTGGACGTGCCCAGCTCAGATCAGCACACGGTCAAACCGTGGTTCCAGGGCAAGACGAACTTTTCGCCGCCGGTTCCGGATCTGACGACAGAAGGCTTCATTCTCATCGGGGGGCGTCTCGAAGTAATCCGTCAGCAGCCCGCCGCTGCAATCGTCTACCGCCGTCGGCAACATGTGATCGACTTGTACGTGTCGCCTTCCGTGGGCGCCGACTCGAAGACGGAGCTCCGCGATCTGGGCGGTTATCACCTGCTCCGCTGGACGCAAAATAACATGAGCTACTGGGCGGTGTCGGATGTTGACACAAACGACCTGCGGACGTTTGCGAATCTCGTTCGGAGGAGATGATGTTTTCCGGCTTTGTTGTATCCGGCCCTAACTACGCTTGGCGATGAACTTCATGAATTCCGACATCGGAACGGGCCCGCGTCCATGGATTGGCGCAATGGTGGCGACGTTCAGCTTTAGCCGTTGAATGTTGTTATATAGAGTGACCGCGTTGGGCGGCACCGGCGACGGCGGCGGAGTGTTGGGCGGCGCTGGGCTGTAGCTGTCGGCTTCTGCCAGGATTTTCTGCTTCGGGAGATAAAACACCAGAAGTTCATCGGTGTGGAGATCTCCCTGGGTGGCGTAGGCCTCGATGGTTTGCGTGCCGTCGGTGAGCACGTACTTATCCGTCACTCCCTGGAAAGTGGCCGGTTTCAGATTCTTCGCCTGGGCATCCGGAGATATGGTCGCCGGCGCCTGGAAGGTCTTCTCGAAGTAAGGCACGTTGGATTGGTGCGTGATGATGGTGGCGCCCTGAGCCACATATGTGCGAAGGCCGCCGGAGTGGTCGAAGTGGTGATGCGTGCTCAACAGATACTTAATCGGTTTGTTGGGAACCAGCTTCTTGGCCTCCTCCATGACCGCCATCGACCGGGCTTCGTTCAGTGGCCCCTCTATCACCGCAATGTAATCCTTGAATTCCACCACCAAGCTGTGATGGCTGCCGCCGCCCAGGAACCAGACTCCATCCGCCAGCTTCTTGCTTTCTACCTTTACCGGAGGAATGGAGGCCGACTGGACCCCCTCTGGAACAGGAAGTTCAGCCGGGGCGTTCGGCTGAACGTTGGCGATGGCGAGTTCCCAGACCGGAAATTCACCCTGGGTCTGCACAATCTTGGTGGGGAACTTGACGCCGTTGAAATCCTTGTAATCCGAATAATTGGTAACAATAGGCACGTCGCCGAGCACCGGATCGGCGACCGTGGTCTCCACCTTGCTCACCAGGTTCTGGCTGTCAATGGTGCCTGACACCTTGTACTTTCCGAGCGCCGTGAAGGTGACCACATTGGCACCATCTTTTTTCAAAGTGGCATCGCCGGAGTCTAGGGCCGCCTTCACGAAGCCATGCGGCGTCAGCCAAATCTGGAGCTGTCGCGCCTCGGCCTGCGCCAACTGCGGTGCCGGTCCATTGGGCCCCACGGTCCAGGCTTTGTCGCCGTTGACTTGCGTGGTCTGATGTTGTCCGCCGAAGACCGGATTCGCGAACATCATATCTTCGCTCCCGGACTTCTGGTCGTAGTTGATGGTCCGGGTGTAGCTGGTCAGCGGCCGTCGCGGCCATTCTTTCCCTGCGGTGAGAGCCTGGCCGAAGAACGCATTCATTCCGGTGCCCGAATATTGGATGGACTTCACGCTGCCCATCGCGTTTTGAGAGCTTTGCAACACGGACTTGGCATCGGGGTTGAGGAGTGAACAGGCGGTCATCGCGAGGCACCCGGAGATTGCCAGCAAGAGTTTCTTGTTCATGGTTTTCTTCAAAACCTCCTTACGTGGGAGTCGTCCAACATTATAGATCCCGAATGAGAGCGCTGTGAGCCCCGGATTACAATAGCAGGGTATCAATGCGGTGGGCGTGTACCATTTCTTCGCTTGAAGACCACGCAAAGACCGTGAATTGGCCGTCCTGCGAGGCGACTAACGCGATCGAGTCGCGCTGATCGTGAACAAACTGTGCGGCCGAGAAGTGGCGGGTGCCGCCGAACTGGGCCGGCTCGGCAATCACTGGGCTTCCGCCTTCTATAGGCTCGGTAACGATCACCTGGGCGACTTGCGTAGCGCCTTTGCGGCGGATAATCTTGACGCCGAATGCCAGCAGATCGTAATCCGCGGTGATCAGCGTGGCACCGTCAACGGCAGTAAGGCCCGCGATTCCATCTACCGCTCGGCCCAGCGCCTCCTCCCACCGGCGGCTGGGCACGCCCTGGGCATCTTTTCGCATCAGCTCCGCAAGGCCTGAGAAGGCCGGTGCAATCGAATAGGTGATGGGTTGAAGGACGGAATCAGTCCATCCAACCGAACCCGCCGGCACTACCAAGAGCGTGCCACCACGACCGTGGTTGCGGATCGACACCGCAAGCTGTAATAGAACGTTCACTGCTGAACCGGTAGCGAATTGCGATCCCGAGCGGAGCAGGGAAGCGAGCAGAGTAGGATAGGCAGGGCTGAGGGCAGCCTGTGGATCGATGATCTTGATCTCGTCCCCCTGGAGCACGGCGATGTTGATGAACTTGCCTGATTCCTCCGAAGGGCTCTGTTTCACAACCAGCAAGCCAGGAAGAATAACTTCCAGAACCAAACAAAGCGCCGGAAGGTTGCGAGCGATCCCCCAAACGCGCAGCTCATCCTGATGCGGCCAAACGCCAAGATGAAGACCGGCCCTCTCCACGGCTGCGGCGACTTTGGTGAGATGCTTGGGCTGTAACGAAAGGGAAGTGGCGAAGGTGACGGCATCGTCCACCTGCCCCGGTGCAGCGAACGCGAGGGAAATGCGGGGGACGTAACTTTCCTCCCGGCGCAGGCTGGTCCAGAAAGCGGCATCGATCAAAGCGGCTAAAGTCGTCGAATCAGGCAGTGTGGCGGCGTGCTGAGCGGAGACTTGCGCGGGGACGGAATGAATCGCCAAATGGCGATGAATGCGATTGGCCGCCAACTGGGCGGCGGCGTAGGTCGGCTGGATCACCAGGCAGTACCGCCGTCAAATGCTGCGTTGGAGCAATTCATGTATTTCTAGTTTGCGTCGCCGGCGTGCGGCGGGGACGCACGTTAAATTCGAGCTTCCAGCGCCGCCCATCGCCAGCCACGAACCACAATTCCAGCATGCCGGTTTCTGTCACCAGGCTCTCGAGTGTCACCGCAACAGTTTCGCCGGGGTTGCCGGGAAGTGACACTTGCACGGGAGTCAGCTCTTCCATCTCCGGCGTAATCTCTTCGAGCATCTCTCCCGGCAGGTCGTCCTTGCGCTCGGTGGATTGAAACAGGCGGAACTGCGCACGCTCGCCGATTCGCAAGGCGAAGCGACGGTCGCCGATCTGGTGACCGCCGCCTTCCTCCATACCAAAAGGCACGACGGTGAGGGCCTTCAGCGGAGGCTTCATTCCGGGAACCGCTGGCATCGCTGTTTCGATCCCAATGTAATAGCTGCGGGGCACGCCGCCGCGAACCCGAACGCCTTTGCCCTGCCTGGCGACGCCGTAGTACGCTGCGCCGCGCGCCACTGCGTGCATGAGGTCGCCTGAAACCAGTGGGGTGATGGGCCGTGCCAGCCACCCGTTCATCGCCTCCAGAATCCGCTCGCGGACTAACTTCGCCCGCAACACGCCTCCGTTGAATAGCACGTGCGTGGGCTGCGCGGCGTGGCGCTGCAAAAAGTGCGCTAAGTGCCTGGTAATGGCTGCATCGGCCGCGTACGGCAAACCGAATTCCGCAAGCGAAGCATGCCGCCCCTCGGGTGCCGCATCCATGGGAACCAGCGGCAGGAAACCGTCCAGCAGGATGCTCTGCAAATCCTCCCGCTTCAATTTGGTCTTGATAGTTCCACCCACCAGGCCCGTGCCTCGGCCGAGGATGGTGATGGATTGATCGGCGGCCTTGCCGTCTTCCGCCAGAAGTTGTTCCTTCGCGGCCCGGCACTGCTGCCACAATCCATGAAACTGGATCGCATCCACTTTTCGCGGCAGGGTTTGCGCCACGTGATGCGCCAGCGCGGCATCGATGTTGTCGCCGCCCAGCAGGATATGATCGCCTACCGCGATTCGTTCGAGTGCGATCTCGCCGGCCTGTTCCTTCACCGCGATGAGCGTGAAATCGGTAGTGCCGCCTCCGATGTCGATCACCAGAACCATATCGCCCACGCTCACCAGTTCGCGCCAGTTGGCATTGCGCTCGATCCAGGCATAGAAGGCAGCTTGCGGTTCCTCGAGCAGAATGACGCTGCTATAGCCCGCCTGTTCCGCGGCCTTGAGCGTCAGTTCGCGCGCCACCTCGTCGAAGGAAGCTGGAACCGTCACCAGCACCTGGTGGCTGTCGAATGGTTCAGATGGATGCGTTTTATTCCAGGCATCTCGCAAGTGGCTCAAATACCTCTGCGAAGCCTCCACCGGCGAGATCTTAGCGACTCCCTCCGGCGCGTTCGGCGGAAGGATCGCCGCTTCGCGATCAACCCCTGCGTGGGAAAGCCATGATTTCGCCGAAGCCACCAGGCGCCCGGCATTTTCGAGCCCCTTCTTCTGCGCCAGTACTCCCACAATGGGCCCTGCCGGATCCAAAAACACAAAGGAGGGCAGCAGGGATTCTTCACTTACTTCCCCGGGGTGCACCAACTGCGGAATGGCGAACTGCTCTACGGATTCGCCAAGCGTGTAGGCCAAGGCACAGTTCGTCGTGCCCAGATCAACACCAATCACCGGCTTCACTTGAACATCTCCGGATATGCGGGGAGCCAGAGAGCATCCTCAAACTGTTTGTGTCGGAGGGATAGCGCAGTACTACCTTGAAACGAGCTATGCGAGGGCGATTTCATTATTGTGTAGGTACGCGGAAGTCTATTCGTAAAAATCGGGTGCCTTCTTTAGTTTGGCGTTGCCTATGAAATCGTGCTGGATCCAGAGTTGCGAGCGCGTTTTCTTGAGGAAGATTTCGAGGGCGGCCCGTGATGCAGCGGTTTGTTTCACGTCGAATTCGGCCACTGGCAGGCGGTTGAGTGTACGTTCCTCGGGATAATGATAGAGATCGCCGCTCAATACGATGGGTCCAGTCTTCGCCAGTTTCAGAAACAGCACCTGGTGGCCAGGAGTGTGCCCAGGAGTCGATTTGAGGATAACGGTTCCATCGCCGAAAACGTCATGCTCCTCCTTATCGAGGATCATCGTCTTGCTGTTCTTAAGCAAGTTGTAGTTGGCGGGGTCAGACCGCGGAATTGGTTGATCGGAGAACATACGGTCGCGCTCCACTTTGCGTACCAGCCACGTCGAGCCCGCGAAGGAGTTCGCATTCGCAACGTGATCGCCGTGATAATGCGACATCGCCAGATACGTAACATCTGCGGGCCGATAGCCTACGGCCGCGAGTTGAGGTAACAACGGAATGGACTGGGTAACGACTCCTTGTTGAACCGGTGCGCCACCGGGCTTGAATGCGTTGTCCGGGATGTCGCCGTTGTCCCACATCAGCACTCCCTTTGGGTGCGCGATCAAGAAGCACGGAATAGACATTTCCGTCGATCCCACTTCTTCTTTTTTCAGCGAGTAGGCATCCACATTGGTGGTGTGTATGGTGCCGCAATCGAACACGTACAAGCGGAGGGATTGAGGTAGCTTCGCAGTTTGGGCATAGGCTTGAAATGTCGTAATCCACAGGCCTGCGCCAGCCAGCATTGCGACACACAATCCCAACATCCACCGCAGCATTCGTTTGTTGTGAGTAGTCCACATAGCAAATGGATTCCTTCCTTACCAAATCGTCGATTACTCAGTTAGCGCCGGACGGGCTGGGGCGATGCGCGCACAGCGCGCTCAAACGCCCAACCGCGGATGTGATTGATCTGCTCCTTCATGGTTCGGGAGAGAGGGACCAGCTTCGCGGCGACGCTGATGAGATCCTGCTCGGTTAGCTCACGGTCCGCCAGATGAGCCGTGGTCAGCGCCGATATGACGCACTGCTCGATCTCGGCGCCGGTCCAGCCACTCGTAAACTTGATCAATTGTTCGAGATTGAACCCGCTCACATTCACCCCGCGGCGGGCGAGATGTATTTTAAAAATTTCAATCTGCTCGTCATCCTGCGGAAGATCGACGAAGAACACCTCATCGAACCGCCCTTTGCGAATCATCTCGGCGGGAAGAAGATCGATGCGGTTGGCTGTGGCGGCGACGAAAAGACCGCGCGCCTTCTCTTGCATCCAGGTGAGGAAAAACGCGAATATTCTGCCCTGTTCCCCGCCGGAGTCAGTTGACGTGATGCCCATTTCGATCTCGTCGAACCATAAAACGGCAGGGGCCATGTCTTCCATCATCTTGCACGCCTCGACGAAGGCACCTTCGGGTTTACCATGCCGTCCAGAGAAGATCTCAATCATGTCTACCCGATAGAGGGGAAGCTGGAAATAGTTGGCGATGGCCTTCACGGCAAGGCTCTTGCCGCAACCCGGGATGCCCATGATCAGGATCCCCTTGGGCACGATTTCCAGGCTCAGGCTTTCACGCATCTGGAAAAGCTTGCGGCGCTCCAACAGCCATTTCTTGAGACCCTCCAGCCCTCCCACTTCTTCGAGATCGCCGGCCTCCGCAATGAACTCGATCACGCGGCTGCGATTCACCAGAAGACGCTTTTCTTCGAGTAGAGCCGGCAACGACTCTGGCCCGAGCTCGTTGCCGGCGGTCAGTGCGCGCCGCAACGCATAGCGTGCTTCGTCAAGCGTCAGACCTAGCAGGGCCCGCGCGACCTGGTGAAGGACGTCTTCGCTGGTGTCGTTGCTGGTATCGTTGCGTGCACCGGACGGCATTCGCTGCGTCTCCTCGTGCAGAAATTCCACCAATTCGGCAAGATCGGGCGCGCGGAGTTCCATGAAAAGAACGCTGCGCTCGACTTCTTCCGGAATGAAGCGGACCGGAGAAGTGATGACCACGAACTTATGCTGATCGAGACAGTTCTCATGAACATCTCGCAGACGGCGTCTGATTTCCGCAGAGTCCCGAAGCGGCTCATGGAAATCCTTGAGGTGGAAAATGCCGGGTTCTTTGCAGGCAATGATGAAATCCAAAGCCGTACGAGGATCCCGAGTGCTCGCGTCGGCTGCCTGTCCGTCGCGATGCATCCCCTCCGTAAGGCTCCATGTCCAAAGCGGCGTAGTTACGGAGCTAGACAAACGGCGGCTCACTTCGCCCAGCACCCTAGCGGCACGCTGCTCTTCGGTGCAGCGCAGATAAGTAAGGGGCCGCCCGGACTCGAACACCTCCCGCAGCATCTTTACAGCGCGACTCTCAGCAACGTGGGATTTCAAATTCCCACCGCCGTGATCCGGCGATTCGCCCGGCTCCCGAACTCGCTGGCGGTGCGCTCCCGGAAAATTCGCATGCCTCTCCCACGTCTTTCCATAATTGATCTTACAATCCTGAACTGATCGCACGAGAAGAACTGACGAATTCCGGGGAGGTGGCCGGCGCGAGCGCGGGCCACCCACCGCCGCCGACGTGGTCAGAAAAGTTGCAGCACCCGTTCCAACAACGACGGTCGGTCCGCCCCGGGCTCCAAGGGCTCAACATTCGCGGATCCTTGCTTCAGAATAGCGGAAAGGGTCTCTGTTCCCGGCACCTCCAAAACATCAAAGATCAGAAAGGCCGGGAGCGCGCCCAAGGTGATTTCCCGCCCATCGGAGAATTGAAAAACGTCGCGTTTAGGCGCCGTCAGCATGCGAAAAACGGCCTCGCTATCTGAGACCGGCTGCGGAGTAGCTTGCTGAGGTTCCGGGAATCGAAACAGAACCGTTGTCCGATCGATCAAGCATACAGGCATGGGCCTGGGAGCATGCAAGTCTGACTCCCGCACTGCCCAATTGCTGCCATGGACCTTCCGGATTCCGAGTCGCTGTCCGGCCTCGGCCTGCAAGATTTGATCTGCGTGATCTGCCGAATACCAGCACATAACAATACCTCCTACCTCGTGTCGGGCAGTCAGTCGCCCGACGGCCTGAGTATGAGCCGATCTTTCGCGCGCGGCAAGGGGGAATTTGTCACACGCGCGGGCGGTGCGGTTGGCAGCATCCGTGTCGACGGATAACAAAACACCTTAGTATGGAACCCACCGAGGGATTCGCAGCATCTAATCGGCGTGAACCTCTCGGTTCCCTCTTGGCGTCCGGTAGCCAGAGACCTGGCGCGCCCTCAACGCGAACCTCTCGCGAGGCTGCGGAGGAGAGTCCCGCGCCCGGGCCTCCTCCTGGCGGGATCGCTACTCGCTCTTACGGTTGCCATCGAGATGAGATTTTCCTGGTTGCAATCGCGGGTGTTTGCTTTTGTGGCCGCGCGCCTAAACTACGCCGTGGCATCGGGATCCAGCCGACGGATCCATTTCCCGAAGGGCGGACCCTACGATGAGAGGCTCGGCTACTCGCGCTTGCCGGATTTCGTGCGCCAACTGCACGGTGCCGGCTACCAGGTGAAGGCGCAGGCACGCGTCTCCTATCCCTTTATGGTTTTGTCGAGTATGGGCGTCTCTCCGGCGTATTCTGAAAAGACCCAGGCCGGCCTTGAAATTCTGGACCGTACCGCCGCCCCTCTCTACACTGCCCGGCATCCCCAAAACGTCTATCCGGAGTTTGCATCGATCCCACCTCTCGTGGTTAGCACCTTATTATTCATCGAGAACCGCGGCATGTTGGACCCGGGCTATCCCAATCACAATCCGGCGATCGAATGGGGGCGCCTGGCAAATGCGGGAGTGGACTTCACGCTACACAAGATCTATCCTGCTCATCCAGTGACTGGCGGAAGTACGCTGCCAACGCAACTCGAAAAGATCCGGCATTCTCCAGGCGGGCGAACAGACTCAGCGGCAGAGAAACTCCGGCAGATCCTATCGGCTTCCTTGAGTACCTATCGCGACGGCAGCCAGACGACTGAGGCACAGCGCCGTGTGATCCGTGACTACATCAACTCCATTCCCCTCGCGGCGACCCCGCATCAAGGGGAGATCCTGGGGCTCGGAGACGGGCTAACCGCCTGGTATGGCGCCGATTTCGATCAGCTCAACCAGCTCCTGTGGACGCGGGAAGCCAATCTCAATTTGACGCAGAGGAGAGCTTGGGCGCAGGCCTATCGCCAGGTGCTTTCGCTATTGCTGGCTCTGAAGGAGCCATCCCAGAGCCTGGTTCGCGAACCTGACGTGCTCTCTGCCCGGACCGACCGCTATCTACACGCGCTAGCTGCCAACGGCGTGATTTCGCCGCGACTGCGGGATCTGGCCCTGGCGCAGCATATTCCGAGTGGCGCCCGTCCTACTCCAGCGCGGCCGCCGGACTTCGTGGAAGCCAAGGCCACCGGCAGAATTCGCTCGCGGCTCATTTCAGCTCTGGCGCTTAAGGACAGCTATGCTCTGGACCGCCTGGACCTTCGGGTTAGTACCACGCTCGACGGAGAGGCGCAGCGGTCAGTGACGCAATTCCTGCGGGGCCTGATGGATTCGCGGGAGGCGGAGAAGGCAGGCCTTATCCAAAACCGCTTGCTCGCAACTGGCGACCCGAGTCAGGTGATCTACAGTTTCGCGCTCTATGAACGATCCGGCGGGGCCAACCTGCTGCGGGTACAGACCGATAACTTTAACCAGCCGCTGAACATCAACGAAGGCACGAAGCTCCAGCTCGGCTCCACCGCCAAACTGCGCACCTTGATCACTTACCTCCAGATCATTGAGCAGCTTCATCACGCTTACGGCGGGATGACGCCTTCCCAATTGCAGTCGGTCGCCGTCCTGCCAGGAGATCGTCTGACCCAGTGGGCCATCACCTATCTCTCCGCGGGTACCGCCGCTAGTCTGGAAGCAATGCTGCAGGCGGCACTCGACCGCACTTACTCGGGAAACCCGGACGAGGCGTTCTTCACGGGCGGTGGGCTGCACTACTTTGGGAACTTCGAACTGTCGGAAGACCTGCAGATCCTGACCGTCCGGGAAGGGTTCCGGCAGTCTGTCAACTTGGTGTTTGTACGGCTGATGCGGGACATCGAAGCATACTACCGCTATCGTGTTCCAGGAGCCTCCCCGAGCGTCCTGACCGACCCGCACCACCCGGACCGGCAGGGCTATTTGGCTCGCTTCGCCGATCAGGAAGGCAGCGTCTTTCTCTCCCGGTTCTACGCCAGGTATCAAGGCCAAAGCCCGGATCAAGCTCTCGAGACGCTGGTGAAGGGCATTCCGCTCACTCCCGTACAGCTGAGCGTAATCTACCGCTCGGTTCGTCCGGACGCAGACCTGGACGCGTTTTCAAAATTCCTGGAAGCGCACTTGCCAGCCGGGCTGCAGAATCAGGATGCGGCCAGCCTCTACAAAAAGTACGCCGCTGACCAATTCAATCTGGCCGACCGCGGGTATCTGGCCCACGTGCATCCGCTGGAGCTGTGGTTGCTTCGCTACCGGGAGCAGAATCCCCGTGCGAGCCTGAAGGAGGTTTTGGCCCAGAGTCGAGACGCCCGCCAGCAAGTGTATGCATGGCTTTTCCGCACCCGCTATCCAGAAGCGCAGAATAAGCGCATTCGAATTGTATTTGAGCGCGACGCCTTTCGCGAGATATGGAAGGGGTGGAAGCGGCTCGGCTATCCCTTCGAATCGCTAGTGCCATCGTATGCTAGCGCCATCGGTGTTTCCGGCGACACACCTAAAGCCTTGGCGGAACTCGCCGGCATCCTGATCAATGGAGGAGTGCGTTATCCATCGGTGACCATCCAGGAGTTGAACTTCGGGCGAACCACTCCAGTCGAGACGGTTCTTAGCCGCGTACCGGTCCAGGGAGAACGCATACTGTCGCCTGCGGTCGCCGCACTCTTACGCCAGGAGATGGTTGGTGTCGTGGAACATGGCACTGGCCGGCGTGCCCTCAATGCGTTCGTCCTGCCGAACGGGAGCGTTCTGCCGGTCGGAGGCAAGACTGGCACCGGAGATAACCGCTTCAAGGTTTTCGCTCCAGGAGGCAGGCTCACGGACGAGCGCGCTGTTAATCGTACCGCCGCCTTCGTGTTCATTATTGGTGATCGCTTTTTCGGAACGATTACCGCCTTTGTGCCCGGCAAGAATGCTGCTGGCTACGAGTTCACCAGCGCGCTAGCGGTCCAGATTCTGCGGGACCTCGCGCCGCGTTTGATGCCACTGGTCGCTAAGAACCAGAGCGACGTCGCAAGTAGCGGGACTCCGTACTCACGGACTCGGACTTCAGTCCCTTGATTGCCCGCCCCGCGCCAGTTCCTCCAGCACCGGTCGAACTAGCTTCTGCAATTCGCCGAATTTCTCCAGGTAGGCTTGGAACACCCTGTTGAGTTCCAGTGCTTGCTTCGGCGTCAGCTCGGCCCTCACGATCATGTCGCGTACGTGGACCGGGTGTGGCAGCACCGCGTCATCATTCAGTTCTTCGAGGGCGGTTTCCGGATCGTAGTGGTACATACCCTGATGATCTCACTCGCGGACCATGGGCACGAAACGGACGGGAAGGCTGACTTTGCGCTGGAGCGAGCCATCCGCGCGCTTTTCGAGTAGCACCAGGTTCTGCAAAATGCTGCCCTCTGGCGCGACCAGCTTTCCGCCCACCTGCAACTGATCCACTAAGCTTTTCGGCACTTCCGGCGGCGCCGCCGTAAGGAGGATCCGGTCGAAAGGAGCTTGGTCGGGCCAGCCCTGGTAACCGTCGCCAGCGCGAACGAAGACGTTCTGGTAGCCAAGCTGTTGGAGGAGAGCAGCCGAGTCGCGGGCAAGCTCAGGGACGATTTCAATGGTATAGACCGCCTTCACTAGCCGCGAGAGTACCGCGGCCTGGTAGCCGCAGCCGGTGCCGATTTCGAGGGCGCGGTGGTGGGGTTGAGGATCCAGTAGCTCCGTCATGAAGGCGACGACATAGGGCTGTGAGATGGTCTGGCCGTGGCCGATCGGAAGGGGACGGTCGGCGTAAGCCAAGTAGCGGAGAGGTGCCGGCACGAACAAGTGACGGGCCGTGGAACGCATGGCTTCGAGTACGATCGCGCTGCGGACGCCGCGAGCTTCGATATCGACGCGGACCATGCGCTGGCGGACAGCTTCGTAGCCGTCGGGAGCATCGAAGAGTGCCGGGAGGAACCAGGAGAACACGTATCCTCGCTCCGTGATTTCATCCTACACCCTCAGCCGGGTTTGCGGCTCGCCAGAACGCCACCGCCTTTGACTTCCCGGACGCTTGGATCTAGCATTGAGGCCCTGGAGGTCTCGTATGCAGAGGATCTCTGACGTGGCAGGCAGTGTTGCACTATGCTCACGGATCTAGTGGAGATCCGCCGGCTCACCGCCTTGAACCGGGAAGAGAATCTCGCGTTCCAGCGGGAATTGGCCGCCCACCACTATCCTGAAGGGCCATTTCGCATTCTTTGTAGAACCGTGGAAAAACAAATCGATTGCACGGCGTGCGCCAATTGCTGCCGCCAAACTCTCGTCGGTGTGTCGGATCTTGATATTGATAGGGTAGCCCGTTACCTGGGAACCGAACCCGGAGATGTCGTGCGTCAATACACGACTCCCGATCCAGACGATTCCACCGCAAGAGTTTTGCGCCACACAAAAGATGGTTGCATTTTCCTCGATGGGAACCTGTGCATGGTCTACGAAGCTCGCCCGCGCGCATGCCGGGAGTTTCCGCATCTTGCCACGGGCTCCCGCTCCCTGGGCAGCCGGATGCCATCCGTGTTCAAGCGAGCCTGTCTTTGTCCGATCGTCTACAATGTGCTCGAAAGCTATAAAAAGCTGATTGGTTACCATCCCCATCGCGTCCATAAGTAGTGGTCGGGGAGTGCAAAAGGCGAATTGCATATACGAATGTAATAGTTTACGTGCCTGCAATGAAGTCCCGGGCGAATTAATGGTGCATTAAGGTTTTTTTATCTTGACATCCGCCGTTGTTTCCCGGAAACTAACCTCGACTCAGGCCAAATAGAGGCCGCTAGTCGGAAGAGTCTTGAAGGATAACATTGGTGCTGCACGCGTCGCTACGACCCTGCCTCCCCGTTCTTGCTGTGCTATTGGCGCTGTTCGCAAGCCCCGCCTTCACCCAAACCGCCCCGGTCTCGGACGATTTCAGCGGCACGGCACTGAACTCGAGTTTGTGGGCGTTTGTGAATCCTCTGAATGATGCAAGCTACAGCGTGAGCAGCGATCAGGTGCGCATTGCGCTGCCGGGAGCAAGGGCTCACGACATCTGGAGTACTGGGAACAACGCGGCGAGAATCATGCAAACCGTCTCGAACCAGGACTTCGAGGTAATTGCAAAGATGGATAGCTCCGTCACGGCGAGCGACCAGATGCAGGGCATTCTGGTAGAGCAGAGTGCGACTGTTTTCCTGCGCTTCGATTTGAGAAGGGACGGCACAGGGCCGAGGATTTTCGCGGCCAGTATCTCTGGACCCACTGGAACATTTCGCATTGACCAGTCGCTGCCAGGACTGGGAGCGCCTTTCTGGTTGAAGGTGAAGCGGACGGGGAACAGTTGGACGGAAAGCTACTCGACTAATGGTGTCAGCTTTACAACGGCAGGGACGTTCAGCTTTACGCTGACAGTCAGTAAAATCGGGCTATTCGCTGGCAACTACAACAACGCGGTCAATAATATTCCAGCCTTCACGGCAGCATTCGACTACTTTTACAACACGGCAGTGGTTCCGTTGGCGCCGGATCTGACCGTTGGAAAGACACACATAGGAAACTTCACGGCAGCAGGGGCGGGGAGCTACGTTATCACGGTTTCTAACAGTGGCGGGGCGGCGACCGCTGGAACCGTAACGGTTACCGACACGCTGCCGCCAGCCCTCACGGCGACCGCGATCTCCGGTGCAGGATGGAGCTGCACGACGGTGCCGCTCGGTTGCACACGGAGCGACGTGCTGGGTGCGGGAGCGAGCTATCCGGCGATCACGGTGACGGTGAATGTGGCCAGCAATGCTCCCGCTTCAGTGACCAACCTCGCGAGTGTGTCGGGCGGGGGAGACGGCAACACCAACAACAACGCGGCAAGCGATCCAACGACCATCACCGGGGGCGTGGTTCCGGGGGCACCGGTATCGGAC
>Ga0105242_10002360_pt1 | contig 14893 bp, 25 predicted proteins | sample KBSM24metaG_FD_81521 | JGI IMG/M metagenome (GOLD analysis project Ga0105242, IMG submission 81521) | Miscanthus rhizosphere microbial communities from Kellogg Biological Station, Michigan, USA - KBS M2-4 metaG | ecosystem: Host-associated > Plants > Roots > Rhizosphere > Soil | place...
ACGACCCCTTCTTCACCCCCGACATTTACGACCGCTACGAGGCGCTGCGCGACGAGATGGCGACCGCTGAAAAGCGCCTCGCCAAGTACGAAGCCATGCTCAACGAGTTGGCCATCTATTTCGCCGACCGTATCGACGGCGAGATGATCAACGGCGAACTCCACATGAACCGCGAAAGCGTCATGCACTACGAGATCCAGAAGGTGCTGGCATGACCCGCGTTCGCCTCATCAACATCGGCATGCTGCCGCTCCACGTCCAGAAACTGCTGCGGTCTGTGAAGGATCGCAGCGGCGTGGTGGTCGACCGCTACTTCAGTTCGCACCAGGGTTACGAGGTGCTGCACATCCAACTGGAGCCGACCGGCTGGGGCATCAAGGTGCCTGTGCATTGCTGCAAGGAAATCGACCAAAATTCGCAGATCGAGGCCGAACGCGAAGAAGAGCGCCGCCGCATGATCGTGCAGGACTACATTTCAGAGGGGCTGGGGGAATGACCAAACATTTCGACACGCGCGAAGCCGCCGTCGCCGATTTGAAGGCGCACGGCTTCCGCGAAATCAAGAACGGCGCCTGGGCCAATACAGTCTGCGCCGCTCACATCCTGACGCGGCCCGGCCCTGCCGTTGCCGTTCAATACTGGGGGCTATGATGAACGATCAAGCGCAGACGATCATGATTGGCATGAGAGCGATGGCCAAGGGCGCAGCCCGCGGCCACGACACGTCGGAGGTCGTGTGGCGTGGCATCGTCTGCCACTACTACCCGCTGTCCCGTACTTACGGCTGGTTCCACGACGGCAGCAAAGACATCACGCGCCGGCTCACCCATTCGCAGGTGATCAGCCTCATCAACATCGAACTCGAAGACTGCCAGGCCGACGACGGTGGCATGGCCGAAGAGCGGGAGCGCCACCCATGAACGACAACACCATCAGCGGCATGGACGGCCTGCGCGTCGCCGAGCACATCGTCGCGGAATTCCACGCCAGCGCCGTCGAACAGAAAGTCGGCGGTAAGCACGTCAAGGAAATGGAAACGTGCCTGAAGGTGCTGCGCGGCCTGATCAAGGTCGGCGACAGTTTGCGGGGGCAGTCATGAGCCGGTTGAACCACATACCCCCGGCGTCCAAGCCCGTCGTTCTCGACGGCAGGGATTATCTGATCCTGCCCAGCGGCGCCGTCTACATGCGGCAGGAGAGCCGCTGGAGCAAAGACCTCGTCTGGCGTCAACTGGACCCCAAGCATAACCGCAAGCGCATCGCAGAAGTCTTGGAGGTGCTGTCGTGATCTGGACATCGCTTTCCCGCGACGCGCCGCTGGTCGATGTCGTCGGGTTCCTTCCGGTGATCTTTCAAGACGGCGACCCGCGGCCGGCCAAAGAGCAGGCCGCAGATCGCTACGCCCACGGCGGCGGCTGGAGGCCCCAGGAAGGCTTCAAGATGCAGCCGCGGGATCATTCGATCAAATACCCCGGCGACCCTGTGATGCCTCCCCTGGCCAAGGCCAGGCTCCGTAATGAGCGCATCTTCGTCTACGCCTATGGCTACGTCGCCATCGTCAATGAGTACGGCAAATTCGAAGTAGCGAGGATGGATTGATGAGTTGGATTGCTGAAGTGATCGCCGACAGCAGCGGAAAGTGGGCCGGCAACGGCCTGGCCTTCGCCACTGAGGCCGAAGCCACCTTTTACGTCGATGATCTGGCCGACCGATGGACATCGGTGCGGCAGCAGCGGGTGGTCGAGGTCGACAAGCCGGTCACCCACTACTGGGATGGCATGGACATGCGCGCCAGGCCCATCGCCGAAAAGCCGAAAGCCGATTCGGAATACGATCAGGCGTTCGCGAAATTCATCGAGAGGGAGGACGAACGATGATCGCTTACCGACACGAAACATCCGGCGCCGCGTGGCACGACTTCAAAGACAGCCCACGCGAGGAAACCGTCATTTACAGGATCCTGAAATACATGCGCGACCGCCAGCCGCAAGGCCCCGAAGGCACGGTCGGCGGCTTCATCTGGGATTTTCTCGAGACGGAACTCGGCATCCCGCATCAGACCGGATCGGGGACCATCACCCATCTGGTCGAGATGGACCTCGTTTACGATTCCGGTTTTCGCGACAAGACACGCCGCGGCAAGGCCGCTATCGAATGGCGGACCCGGCTGAAGCCGGATGAGCCTATTCCGCACGTCCCCGCCAGGCAGCGCGCGGCAAGGTCGAAGGACAGCCCGGTGGAGTTCTCGATGAAAGGCCATTCGCCCATCCTCGGCGGGTCGACCGCGGCGCGCATCCTCGCCTGTCCAGCCTCCTACCATGAGCAACTGAAGTCGCCGGCGAGCGACACGTCTTCGTCATACGCCGAAGAAGGCACCATGCTGCATTCGATGATCGCCGGCCTGATGGGCGGCGTCGGCGTGGTCGAGGACATGGTCAACACCGAGCAAGCCGATACGGTGCTGAAGGCGGATCAACTGCTCAAAGACCTGAAGGCGCTCTACGGCACCCGCTACTCGACCGTCGCCATCGAAGCCGTGCTGCCGATGCCGCACATCCCCGGCTCTTTCGGTTCGGTCGACCTGATCGTGAAGAACAGGGAGGCCGTCATCGTTGTCGACTGGAAGTTCGGACGCGGCGTGCTGGTGCGAGCCACTTACGACGACGGCAATGGCGAGACGTTCAATCCGCAACTGATGTTCTATGCCATCGCGGCGCGCGCCAGGTTCAAGACGGCGTTCAAGAACCGCAAGATCGTCCTGGCGGTGATCCAGCCGCGGGCGACCGAGCCGATGGATTACGTCGAGGTCACCAACGACGACCTCGACAAGTTCCACGAAGCCTTCCAGCACGCCTTCATCGAGGCGCTGTCGCGCAACGCATGGCGCGAGCGCGGGGAGCATTGCAGATTTGCATCGTGCAAGGCCACCTGCCCGCTATGGACAGGCCCGGTGATCGAGATGTCGGTACTGGACCCGAAGCGGGCGGCGCTGGAGGCTTCGCTGCAGCCGGTCGAGGCGACCGAATATGGCGACTACATGAGCAATGCGCTGTCGATGGCCGAACTGGCAGAAACCTGGGCCGGCGAGATCCGCAAGCAGGGCCACCTCTATCTCGAGGACGGCGGCTACATCCCGCACTGGAAACTGGTGCCGAAGCGCGGCTTGCGGAAGTGGGCGAGCGAAGACGACGTGGTTGCCGACCTAATGAAGATCGGCGCTGTCCAAGGCGATATGTTCAGCCTCCCCGAACTGCGCTCAGTGGCGCAGGTGGAGAAATTGCTGAAGGCCAAGGGCATCGCGCTGCCCGAAGACATGTGGATGCTGGTGTCGTCGGGTACGACGATTGCGAGGTCCGATGATCCGCGGCCGGAATCCACCCACGGCATGGTGATCGAGAATATGCGCAAGGCCCTCAAGCGGCTTTGAGCAGATACGGCATTCGAGTGTCGGCCGGATTGAACAGGCACTGATGACTGAGGACTGAAGACGATGACGAAACTTTTCGAAGGTACACCCGGCCAGGCGCTCGCGCCGAATGATCCGCGTTCGAAGGAGATGCAGACCAGTTTCGTTGCTGGCCTGATCGCCGGCGTCCGCGAATCGCGGGCGTCGACGCCTATCGCCGGCGGCAAGCCGTTCCTCCGTTTGGCCAAGACCGGCCAACTGGTGTTCGGCGCGTCCAACGAGCCGGTGCAGCAGGGCAGCGAATGGGCGGTCAATCCCTACAGCATCGGCCACGGCTGGGTCTGCTGGGCGACCGCGCCAGGCGCGGCGCAGAAACTGCTTGGCGAAGCGATGGCACCCATCACCTCGCGCAAGCCGGTGATGCCGGAAGCGATCCCCGGCGGCGAGTGGAAGGAACAGCGTTCCTTCGATTTGAAGTGCCTCAACGGCGACGATGAGGGGACCGAAGTCCAGTACAAGGTCAACAGCAAGGGCGGCATGCGCGCCGTCGACAACCTGTTCGGCAAACTGGTCGACCACTGGGAAAAGGACCAGACGAACGTCGTCGCGATCCTGCAACTGTCGTCCGACTACTACATGCACAACGACTACGGGCAGATGTTTTTCCCGGTCTTCACGATCAGCGGCTGGGCTGACATCGACGGCAACCGGCTCGAGGAAGGCGAAGACGATCTCGCCGACGACGGCGCGGTCGGCGACGTGATCGACGTGAAGCCGGCAGCGACGGTCAAGGCGCCGTTGCAGCCGGCCGAGCGTCCTGGCGCCGCTCCTCGTCGCCAGCGCCCCGGCGGTCGCGTCTGATGTGGGATATGGCACCCCTCACTGATGAAGAAGGCGACGAGGTGATGAGCATCGCCGCCAACATGTTGACGGCGATGCAGACCCGCATAGAGGGCTTTTGCCGCGAACACGGCAGAGGTGATCCACGCGAAGCCGACCTTCTCTTGGTGATTATCAGCGAGACGTTCCTGACGGGTATGTTGATAACGACAGCCCCCGAAGAACTCAGGGTGCCGGTCATGCGGAAGATATCTCACAACGTGATCGAAACGCTTCGCGTGCGTGCGAAGTTGGAGGTCCGCGGCCATGCTTGATGATCGCGCACCGGGCCAATCGATTCGGCCCGACCAGGTTCTCTGGGTCGATTTCGAAACGAGAGGTACGGTGCCGATAGCCGCGGGCGCTGATCAGTACGCGCGCAATGCCCACGCCATCATCATGGCGTGGGCGATTGGGGACGGCCCGGTCTACATCGAGGCCGTCCCCGATTTCGACCAAGGGCCGCTGCGCTGGTACAGCCTGAACTGGAATTTTCAAAAATTTTTTGCGGAGGTCGAGCGCGGCAACGCGGTGATCTGCGCCCACAACGCCTCATTCGACCGTGCCGTATGGGCGCATTCGACTAGCGGGTTCCCTCCGACCGAGCCGAAGATGTGGATCGACAGTCGCGTGCAAGCCGCGGCGTCGGGACTGCCGGCGCAACTGGAGTGGGCCGCGAAGTTCACCGGCACCGACATCCTCAAGGACAAGGCCGGCAAGAAACTTATTCGGCTATTTAGTTTCTCGGGTTCCGACGCGACGCCACAGTCGCACCCCGAAGAGTGGAAGCAGTTCATCGCTTACGCGCGCCAAGATGTCGCCGCCATGCGGGCGCTGTTCCACCGCACGCGGCAACTGTCGCCCGCCGAGTGGAAGGAATACTGGGCCGCGGAACAGATCAACGAGCGCGGCGTCGGCATCGACCTCGATCTGGTCGAGGCGGCCGCGCACATGGCCGTCGAGGACGGCCGCAGATCGGCGAAGGAACTCGCCATACTGACCAGCAACGCCGTCACCACCGTCAATCAGGTCAAGCGTATGGATCAGTGGCTGACGACGTTGCTGCCCTCCGATGGGCGCGAGATCCTCGTCAAGACCGAGAAGGAAACCGACGAAGACGGCGAGGTCACGCAGGAGGAAGAGAGGTCGCTGGAGCGCAAGCGCCTCGAAAGGCTGATTGCGTACCTCGAGGACGTGAAAACCCCTCTGGTGCCTCCGCTGGCGGCGGCGCTTAGGGTTCTGCACATCAGGTACTATGGCGGATCGAAAACCCCGGCCAAGTTCGCCAGGATGCTGATGCAGCACACGGGCGGCATCATCCGCGGGCAGTACGTTTTCAATGGCGCCTCGCAGACCGGCCGCTTCTCATCGAAGGGCGTGCAGATCCACAATCTGATGCGCGACGCGGCGCCTTACGAGATGGACGCCATCGACGCGCTGACCGGAGGCGCCACCTACGACGAATTCGCCGTGCTTGGCGACACCACGCCGGTCAGCCGCAAATTGTCGCTGCTGATCCGCCCGGCGCTGGTGCCGCAGGAAGGCCACGTATTTGTGTGGGGGGATTGGGCCAATATCGAAGCGAGGGTTCTGCCGTGGCTGGCCGACGACCGCGAGGCCGACGAGCGCCTCGACATCTTTCGAGCCGTCGACGCGGACCCGAAAATCCCCGACATCTACACGCGCACCGCGGCCGGCATCAGCCGCATCGACATCCGCCAGGTAGACAAGAAGATCAGGCAGCGCGGAAAAGTGGTGGAGTTGGCGTGCGGCTTCGGCGGCGGCAAGAACGCGCTGCTGTCGATGGCGGCGTCCTACCACATGCACCTTGACGACGACGAAGCGCAGGGGGCCGTCGATACCTGGCGCGAGGCCAACCCGTGGGCGCAGACGTTCTGGTATGCGCTGATGGACGCCGCCGACAATGCGGTCAGGCACCCCGAACAGGTCTTCGATGCCGGCCGCGTCGCCTATGTTTTCCTGCCCGGCTACCTCGGCGGGTCGCTGCTGTGCAGACTGCCGTCAGGCCGCTTCCTGACCTACCGCCGCTGCAAGTGGGAGCGCGTCGACCGTGTCGATGAGAAGACCGGCGCGCTCATCGAATCGAAGCGCGAACTGATGTTCTCCCGCGACATGGGCAGGATGAAGATCTGGCCGGGTCTGCTGTGCGAGAACATCGTCCAGGCGACCGCGGCCGACATCCTGCGCGGCACGCTGCTGCGGCTGGAGGAGAGCCTCTACGCGGATTGGATGCCGGTGCGTTTGCATACGCACGACGAAGTGCTGATCGAATGCCATCTCAGCAATGCCGGGCGGGCCAGTAAACGTCTGTGCGCCGAGATGCAGCGCGGCTTCGACTGGTCTGAAGGACTGCCGATTGCCGCCGATACGGTGACCGGCAGGTGGTACTCGAAAAACGAAAACTCATGGGGGTTGTGATGATCGAACGAAAGCACTGGCATCCTGATCTGACCGACGAGGTCATCTTCGGCGCCGCCGAGCGGGCGGGCCTGGATCTCGATGATCCCGGTTTCTGCATTTCCTGCGGGCATGAGCAGGGCGGCTGCGAACCTGACGCCCGGCGCATCAAATGCGAATCGTGTGGCGTCCGCCACGTCTATGGCGCGGCGGAACTGGTCATGCACCTCGACCTCGACAGCGACCAGTTCTCCCGGCTGTGGCATGCCGGCACGGCCGATGGTGATTGAGATGGCCAGACGCAGACGCAGCGGCAAAGTGCTGACGTGGGATCAACTCGACGGCGACCGCATCTTCAATATGCGGCAGCGCGCCACCATCGACCTGTGCATCGCGCTGATGGAGACGGCGTCGGAGGGCGACCACAACACCAAATACGGCATGCTCACCTTCGTCGCCGGTTTCCTGCTGTATGAGGGCTATGGCGCACAGCCGGCCGACCTCGAATGGTCGGTCAGCAATCTCGGCAACAAGATCCTCGAACTCGCTGACGGCATCGATGAGTTGTGCCGTGGGTAAGCGCAGCGACTTCAAGAGGCGCAAGCACGACGCCTACAACACCACTGACCCGCGTGCGGTGCGGCTGCTGAAGCCGCATCTGCGCGGCGTCAAGACCTTCGCCGAGCCGTGCGCCGGTCGCGGCGATCTTGTGCGCGGGCTGGAGTATACCGGCCTCCGCTGCGTGATGGAGAACGACATGAATTTCAACGGCGGCGTCGACGCGCTGACGCTGACCGCTGCCGACCTCAATGGCGCCGATGCGATCATCACCAATACGCCGTGGACGAGGGCGTTGCTGTATCCGCTGATGCTGCACTTCCAGCGGCTCAAGCCGACGTGGCTGCTGCTAGACGGCGACTGGTCTTACAACCGGGAGGCAGTGCCGTACCTTGAGCAATGCACCGACATCGTCGCCATCGGCCGGCTGCGGTGGATCGAGGGCAGCAGCAACACCGGCAAGGACAACGCCGCCTGGTATCGGTTCTGGCATCGCCACAGCGGTGGGCCGCGCTTCCACAACAGGAGAACCTGATGTGGTGGTCGAAGCCGAAGATCGAATTCATGTGCCGCGAGGAAGACTTCGGCGCCATCGCCAAGCCGGTGCCGGCCAGCAAGGCCATCCCCGACTGGTACAAGGGCATGACCCCCGCCGACACCGGCAAGGGGGTCTATACCTTCAAGCGGTGCGTCCCCGCTCTGGAGGCGCTGTCGGCTGGCTGGATCATCCCGGTGCCGGCCGACATCATCGTCACCGTGTCGGAGGACGGCACCGCCATCGATACGGAGGTGCGTTACACCAAGCCGCTGATCTCTTCCCACATACCCATCCAGATGAAGGGGTCACCGTGGGCGAAGCGGCCTGTGATCAAGATCGAGACGCAGTGGTGCGTGAGGACATCGCCAGGCTGGTCGTGCCTCTACACCAAGCCGATGAACACGCAGTCCGACCTCGAGCCGTTTTCAGGGATCATCGAAACCGACACCTACAATCAGCCGGTCGTCATCCCGCTCTGCCTGAGCCTCCCCGATGGCGTCCACGTCATCGAGAAGGGAACGCCGCTGGTGCAGGTGATCCCCTTCAGGCGCGAGCGCCTGGCGTCGAAGATCCGCGCATCGACACAGGCCGAGCGAGCGGCGGTGCTGGTGCAGTACAACGCCGTGCTCTCTCAGGCCGGATGGTATCGAAAATTCATATGGGGGAGAAAGTGATGGACCCGGCAGACGCAGGCATGGACAACCCGCCAGAGCCAGTGCGAGACGACTACGATGTCGCTGCCCTGATGCGGCGCGTGGAAGAACTAGCGCGGGAGAACGCCGCGATCACCGCTACTGACTTCAGGCTTGCCAAGGAATGCAAGGCGCTTCAGCAGCGCGTGAAAGAACTAGAGGCATCGCTTGAACTGCGATGGGCAGACATCGCGCACCTCGATACGAAACTGGCCGACGTTCTGGATCGCGAGTGGGGACTCCGTGAGGCGCTAACGGAGGTCGTGCGCTTGCTCGGCATTGGTGCGCCCGGTGCTGCCTATCGCGATGCGCTCGCCGCTCTCTCGGCCCACAAGGAGGGCGGGACGAACGTGCCAGAGAACGAAGACGGTCAATGTGCTGAATGGCCGCGCTGCGCCTGCGGCCGGGGCGGGCCTGATTTGTGCGGGGGCAAAGATGCCTGACGGCCAGTTCATCAGCCCGTGCTGGAAATGCAAGTGCGAGGTGTGGTTGCCGACGCCGCTGTACAAAGCCGCCAAGCACAGCAGCAGGATCGTGTTCTGCTGCGCGTATGGACACGAAGCCGTCTTCACCGAAGAAGAGACTGAGGCGGACAAGTTGCGCCGCGAGCGCGACCGGCTGAAGCAGGACGCCGCCCGCAAGGACGAGAACATCGAGTTCCTGCAACGCTCTGTTTTCAAACTCAAGGAGGAGGCCGCAGCCGCCAAGTTAGACACCGTCAGGGCGCGCAAGCGCGCCCTGATGGGAACCTGCCCGTGCTGCCACCGGACGTTCCGCCAGATGGCGCTGCACATGCGGAACAAGCACCCCGAATTCAAAGCAGAGGAAGTGGCGTGATGCATAAGAAATCGGAACTGCGCGGCTACCAGGACCGCGTCATCAAGTACCTTTACGAATCGGATGAGGCGATGGCCGTGCTCAAGATGGGCGCCGGCAAGACGATCTCGACGCTGACGGCGATCAGGGAACTGATCGATGAAGGCGAGATCCGCCACGCGCTGGTGATCGCGCCGAAGCGCGTCGCGACGATGGTGTGGCCGGCCGAGATCGCGGGGTGGGAACACACCTGCAAATTGAAGTACGCCGTGCTCGACGGAACGCCGAAGCAGCGGTGGGACAAACTGTTCACGGCGATTGACCGCCGCATCACCATCATCGGCATCGACAACGTTCAGTGGCTGGTCGAGGAACTGAAACTGGTGCCGCCGGAACACCCCCTGTGGGACTGCCTGGTGATCGATGAGACGAGCAAACTGAAAGACCCGACATCGCGGCGCGCCAAGGCGCTGGCGTCGATTGCCGGCAAGTTCAGGATGCGCTGGGGGCTGACCGGCACGCCGCGGCCGAATTCGCTGATGGACCTGTTCACGCCGCTGAAGATCATCACCAATGGGCGGCTGTGGGGAAAGTCGTTCTACAAGTGGCGCGCCGCGAATTTTTACCCGGTGGACTACAACGCCTACCAGTGGAAGGCGCTCGACAAAGCCGAATCGAAACTGCTCGCCGACGCCGCTTCGGTGTCGATTTCGCTTGGCGAGGGCGACATGCCCGAACTGCCAGACCTGAATATCCTGGTGGACGAGATCAGGCTGTCGGAGCCGGCGCGCCTGACCTACCGGCAGATGGAGCAGCGGCTGGTCGCCAAACTGGTCGACAAGGACAAGGATGTCGTCGCCATAAGCCGCGCCGTGGCGACCGGAAAACTGGCGCAGATCAGCAATGGCTTCCTGTACGGCGAAGGCGGCAACACCGACATCAACGTGATCCACACCGACAAAGCCGGATGGCTGGAAGACACGGTGCGGAGCCTGGATGGGGAGCCTTGCCTCGTCATCTACGAATATGTCGAGGATCTGGCGATGATCAAGCGTGCGCTGGGCAACGTTCCGCACCTCGGCGCCGGCGTGTCGAGCGCCACGGCGGCTGAGCATGTCAGGCGGTGGAACGCCGGTGAACTACCCATCTTCGCCCTGCACCCGGCCAGCGGCGGGCATGGCCTGAACCTCCAGCACGGCGGCTCTCGGATGGTCTGGCTGGCGCCGACGTGGTCGGCCGAATTGTGGGATCAGACTATCGCCCGCATCCACCGACCGGGTCAGAAGGCGCACTGCATGGTGCATGTGTGCGTCGCTACCGACACGGTCGATGAACTCAAGCGGATGCGGGTGGTTGAGAAACTGTCGGGGCAAGCGGCCTTTGAGCGATATCTCGCTTCTTTGGCAACCCCGCAGCCGGCCTGAGAGCGCGCGGCAGGAAGTATTCGAGCGGCACCTCCCGGCGGGTGGCGTCCCACAGGTCGAGCGCCACAGCGAGGCTGGGGTGAACGTTGCCGGGCAGCACCTTGCTGATGTAGGTGGCGTGTACGCCCACCTCGTCAGCGAAGTCCTGAACGGTTCTTTTTTCGTGGATCAGCCACTGCTGTAGGCTCATCGGTTTCATGTGGATATGTGTCCTTTTTGCTCTGGACATGTATATAGTGTGCGTGATTATTCAGGTCCAGTGGGAATCGAAAATGCCGTATGAAGCCGACGATATCAAGGATGTGGCGCTATCCGCGCTGCTCGAAGTCGCAGCCAACAACAAGGCGCCGGCCGCGGCCCGAGCCGCCGCGGCGCGTACCATGCTGGAGGCCATCGGCGCCATCGGCCGGCTGCAGGATCTCGCCAGGCTGGACGAATCCAAGCGCAGCGCCAGCGAAATGTCGGCCGACGAAATCGCCGGCGAGATCGCGCGGCTGACCAAGAAAGTGACATCGAACGTCAGGATGAGGAAAATGAAGATATGAGCGACCAGGACACATCGGGGCAGACCCACCACGTCATAGATGACGACCTCGACGGCTACGGCCGCAAATTGCTGGTGGAGGCGCAGATCGCCAAACACGTTGCAACGCTGACGCCCGAAGAGGACCGCCCTGGTCCGCACGTCATCAATGCGCTGATCCAGATCCGCGATGTGCTGCATGACATCCTGATCGAGGCGCAGCACCTGCGTAATGTTCTGGATAAAGATCAAACCAAGAACAAAAGTTAATAAACCTCAAAAATTTTTAGGGGCCAAAACATGACCGAAGCAGAAAGATCGAACATGACTGAAATGGAGCGGGCGCTTACTGCGATCAGCGAGGCTGATATAGTAACGAGGACACCACCGCCAATGTCGGCCGCTGTGCATGTGCAGGGCGAGCCGGTGAAGTTTCAGAACAAGCGGCCGCAGACGCTCGCCGAGCAGGTGCAACAGGTCGAGCGCATCGAGCGCGAAATCGACAGCCGGCTGCGCCGCGAGATGATCGAAGCCAACAACACCGCCGAGCGGCTGGTCGCCGAAGCGAAGGCGCAATATGCGCGGCGCCTGGCCGAAGAAACTGACCGCCTCAAGCGCGAACGCGACGAGGCGATACGACAGGCTGTGGAAGGCTATTACACCAAGCGGAATGACCTTGAGGGTTTGCTGCGTAGGCGTACATAGAAAGTGACGACGTGCCGGCTCTAAGGATCCCCCTCGCCGGCACGCCGCACACCACCCCACCGTACTTGGATGGCCCCCCGCCCGAAGAACGGTGGGTAGGCGCTGCCGGGATAAAGTCCTTCTCCCGGCGGCGCCGCTTACCCGAAACCGAACGCCGACTTCTCGAGAGGCCGTCCGAAGCGATCCAGTTTCGGTATTGCCGCCTTGCCGATATTCTCCGCTACCTTGAAGGCGCTGCCCAGTTCGGAGACGCCGTCGCCCTCGCTGATCGGCGTGATGTCGGGCGCCGCTGCCGCTGTCGGCATGACGCTCGCGAAGTCAGCCGGCGCTGGAGGCGGCGCGGTTTCGGGGCCGCTCGACAGGAACTGTGCGTTGTCCTGATCGACCGCGCCGGCCAGCGCACTGCCAAGGCCGCCCCAAGGGTTGGCGTCTGGCGTGAACTGCTGCGCTGTCAGCGGCGGCGTCTGATTGACGACGATGGCCGGCGCCAGCGTCTCGCCGAGTTTGTAGTCGGCGATCTTGTTGTTGCGCGGGTCGATCAGCGTCGTGCCGGCCGGCGCGCTGCCGGTGGATGTGGCTGCGGTGGCACCGCCTGGCGCGACCTCGCCGACGTTCGGGCTTTTGCCGCCGATGCCTGCGAAGTCAGGGATGCCCGCCTTCTTGGCGCCCATCCACGAACCCCAGCCCTTCTTGCCGGCCCAGTCGAGCGAGAATTTTACCTGATCCTTCCACGTCGATGGGTCGCGGGCGTCGAGGCCGGTCAGCCTGGTGAATTCGTCGCCAAGGCCGGCGTTCGGCATCGACGGCGACATGCCCTTGTAGTGCAGTTGGTAGAGGCCGAACGACGAACCCTCGTCGCCGCCGCGGTCGGGCTGGTCGGGGTCGAAGGCGTTGAGGGCTTCCGATTCCGCGACGCGCACCGCGATGTCGGGGTCGATGCCGCGCTTGACCGCTTCCTCGCGGATGAATTGTTCCATCTCGGCGCGGCGGCGAGCAGCCATCATGCCCTCCTGATCGGCAGCGCCTGGCCCTCGGCGGCGGCCTGGCCGATAGGCTTGACCTTGAACGACTGCGCCAATTGGCTAAGTTTCCTTATAGGCGCTTGCGCCGCGGCGAACGGATCAGGTGACGCGATGGTGGCCTGCGCAGTTTCAATGGGAGGAATGCTGGGGTCGGCATCCGGCGCGGCGGCTTCTCCTCCCCCAGCACTCCCTTCACCGACAAGGCCACCACGCCGTGGGCCGACATCGGTTATCGCTTTCCAAGGATTATTCTCGAGTTGTGCCAGCGCGACCGCACGCGGGTCGAGTGCTGACGCCATGGCCCCGGCGGTCCCTCCGTTCCCCACGGCCCCGGCCGGGGTCGTGCTCCCCGCGACGGCAGTACCGTCGCCCTGCAACTGAATGTGCCAAGGCTCATAATCCATCGGGAAATACAGGCCGTAGTTGCGCGCGTTGGCGTGGACCCATTGCTTGGTGGTGTCGCTGACGCCGTTGCCGCCGATGCCGAAACCGGCCAGATCCGCTGCGCTGCCGGCCTCATGCTTTGAATGGCCAGGGCGAGCCACGGTGTGGCCGGTTTTGTCTGATGCCTCCCACAACTGACGCTGCTTTTCCGGCGAGCGGTAGCCTGACGTGAGAGCGAGTTCGCGCTGCACCTCGGGCGGCGCGTTGGCGTAGAGATTGTTGAGCGCCGCGCCGAAGGCTTCGTTGAAATTCAATGCGTCGGGGCGCGTCGCCCCGCCGACCAGGCGATAGGGTGAAGCCGCCATCTAGCGGTTCTCCTCGTAGTCGAAGGCGTTGGCCGCGGTGGTGCCGACCAGCGCCCTGCCAGCGGCGTCCGCCGGCGTCGATTTCGGGATCAGTTTGTAGGGGTCGAGACGGCCAAGGCCGACCTTGTTCAGCACCTTGGTGACCAGCGGCAAGCCGGTCTTGATCGTCGCTATCTTGGCGCCAAGACGCGAAGCAGCAACGGCGGGCGTCACCGCGCTGCCAAAGATGCGGCCGAGTTCGCCGCTGCCGCCGAGTTTCTTGTCGACCTCCTCGCCGACGTAGCCGCCGCCGACACCGAGCGCCAGGTCGCGCGGCGCGCGCCACAGCGCCGACTTCGGCGAGCCGGTCAGCAGCGTTTCGGCGACCGCCGGGACCACCACCTCCGACACCTTGCCGGTCGTCTCGTAGTCGGAGCCACGCGGCCCCTTGGGAACATAGTCCTCGTAGAGATCGCGCGTCGGCTGCTCGCCCGAGAAGGGGTTGAGCATGCTGAGATCCAGGCCCACGCCGCCGACCTTGACGGCGCTGTTCGGGTCGGTCAGCGGCTCGCCGTTCCACAGCCGGCTGGCGATCTTGGTGGGGAGGCCAACGGCCGGCATCAGATTGCCGAGCGTATCGACGGTGCTTGCCAGGCCGGCGGCGCCGCCGCGGCCAATCGCCAGTGCCTCCTTGCCGAGATAGGTCGGCCACGAATCCGTTTCGGACGGGTCGGGGTTGGCCTTGTATTCGCGGATGGCGCGCTGCACGGCGTCGTTGTCCCACGAAGGGTCGATGTCGATTTCGACAATGCTGCCGTCCTTGAGTTGGACCCGCGACATCAGTCCTCCTTGTAATCGGCTGGAGCCTGCGGCCCGGCGGCATCTTCGTCGGTGTAGACCTTGTCGAGATCCAGGCCGGCGCGGGCGATGTCGATGTCGAATTCGCGCAGATTGTTAGACGGCACGGCGCCGTTCCAGCCAGTGCGGGAGTTCCTGATGTCCTCGAGCACGCGGTTCTTGAAGACCCGTAGATCGCTTGGCTTGATGACCTCCTTCGGCGGCAGGCTGAACAGGTAGCCATAGGTACGCAGATCCGCGGCGGTGACATCGGCGCCCGACGCCTTGTGCGTGACGGCGTTGATGAAGTGCTGGATCTGTTGGAAGTACCCGCGGTCTGGCGCCGAC
>Ga0105242_10002361_pt1 | contig 14893 bp, 13 predicted proteins | sample KBSM24metaG_FD_81521 | JGI IMG/M metagenome (GOLD analysis project Ga0105242, IMG submission 81521) | Miscanthus rhizosphere microbial communities from Kellogg Biological Station, Michigan, USA - KBS M2-4 metaG | ecosystem: Host-associated > Plants > Roots > Rhizosphere > Soil | place...
CTGTCGATGATGACGCCGCTCGGCTGGCTGGAGCGCGTGCCGACCTACAAGGACCAGCAGGAAAAGCTCGCGGACAAGGACCTCACCACCTACGGCTTCCTCGGCTATCCGCTGTTGCAGGCTGCGGACATCATGATCTATCGCGCGAAGTACGTGCCTGTGGGCGAGGACCAGGTGCCGCACATCGAATTTACCCGCGAGCTGGCGCGTCGCTTCAACCACCTGTATGGCCGGGAGCAGGGTTATGAAGACAAGGCCAAGGCGGCGGTGAAGAAGATGGGCAGCAAGAAGGCGCGCCTCTTCAACGAATTGCGCACCAAGTTCCTGGAGAGCGGTGACGCGGAGGCGCTCAAGCGCGCGCAGGCGCTGCTCGATGAGCAGCAGAACATTCCGCGCGGGGACCGCGAGCGCCTGTACGGCTGGCTCGAGGGCAGCGGCAGGAAGATCCTCGCCGAAGCCGAGGCGCTGCTCACCGAAGCATCGCGGCTCACCGGCCTGGATGGGCAGAAGATGTCCAAGTCCTACGGGAATGCGATTGGCTTGCGCGAGGACCCGGAGTCGGTGGCGAAGAAGATCAAGACCATGCCCACCGACCCGGCGCGCGTAAAGCGCAGCGACCCGGGCACGCCGGAGAAATGTCCCGTGTGGAACATGCACCTCGTGTATTCGGACGAGGAAAGGCAGAAATGGGTGCGCAAGGGCTGCACCACCGCCGGCATCGGCTGCCTCGAGTGCAAGCAGCCGGTGATTGAGGCGGTCCTCGCCGAGCTCGCACCGATACGCGAGCGCGCCCAGGCCTACCTCGACGATCCGACGCTGGTGAAAAACATCCTGGCCGACGGCTGCGACAAGGCGCGCGCATTGGCGACCGAGACGATGCGCGACGTGCGCGAGGCGATGGGTTTGTCCTATACATGACGGAAGCCGCACCTGAGCTGCCGCTGCCCGCGCGCTTCGCCACGATCTACGGCGAACCGCTGACCGAGATCCCGGTCGATCTCTACATCCCGCCCGACGCGCTGGAAATCCTGCTCGACGCCTTCCAGGGGCCGCTCGACCTGCTGCTGTACCTGATTCGCAGGCAGAACCTGGACGTGCTCGACATCCCGATGGCGCCGCTGACGCGCCAGTACCTGGCCTACGTCGAGCTGATGCGCACCAAGAACCTCGAACTCGCCGCCGAGTACCTGGTGATGGCGGCAATGCTGATTGAAATCAAGTCGCGCATGCTGCTGCCGCGCCCGCCGGTGGTGAACGAGGAAGAGGATCCGCGCGCCGAGCTCGTGCGCCGGCTGCTCGAGTACGAGCAGATGAAGAAAGCCGCGCAGCAGCTCGATGCCTTGCCGCAGGTAGGGCGAGATGTGTTCGCCATTTCGGTCCTGGTCGAGCGCACCGCGCTGGAGCGCCTGCCCGACATCCACCCGAGGGACCTGGCCGAGGCCTGGCGCTCGCTGCTGTTTCGCGCGCGCATGTCGAAGCACCACCGTGTCTCGCGCGAGGAGCTTTCGGTGCGCGAGCACATGAGCCAGATCCTGCGCCGGCTGAAGGAGAGCCGGGTGCTCGAATTCACCGAACTGTTCGATCCCTCGCTGGGGGTCGCGGTACTGGTCGTTACATTCCTCGCGCTGCTCGAACTGGCGCGCGAGACGCTGATCGACATCACGCAGTCGGAAGGTTACGCGCCGATTTACATCCGAATCGCCCATGCAGAGCCCCTATGAGGCCTAATGCCGAATCCTTCTGAAGCCAAGCGCATCATCGAGGCCGCGCTGCTTTCCGCGCAGGAGCCGCTCTCCCTCGCGGACCTGAAGAAACTGTTCGAAGAAGAGGAGGTCGGCCCCGATACGCTGCGCAGGCTGCTCGACGAGCTGCGCGCCGAGTGGTCGGAGCGCGCGGTGGAACTCGTCAACACGGCGAGCGGCTGGCGCTTCCAGACGCGAGCGGAGTTCCAGCCGTTCATCGAGCGGCTCAATCCGGACAAGCGCCCGCGCTACTCGCGCGCCGTGATGGAGACGCTTTCGATCATTGCCTACCGGCAACCGGTAACGCGTGGCGACGTCGAGGACATTCGCGGCGTCACGGTTTCGGCGCAGATCATCCAGACACTGGAAAGCCGCGGCTGGATCGACGTCGTGGGCCACCGCGATACGCCGGGGCGTCCAGCGCTCTATGCCACGACCAAGTCGTTCCTCGACGACCTGGGGCTCCTGTCGCTGCAGGAATTGCCGCCGCTGGAAGAGATTGCCCGCACGGTCGAACTCGAACCAGCGGTGTCGCAACCTGCGTCCAACGAGCCCGCCAACGAACCCGACGCGCCGGCCGCCAGCAACGCCGCCTGACCCGGGCGGCCCCGCCGGAGAGCGGCTGCAGAAACTCCTCGCCGCCGCAGGGTTCGGGTCGCGGCGCGAAATCGAAACCTGGATCACGGCGGGTCGCGTCACGGTGCGCGGCCAGGTCGCGAAGCTGGGGGACCGCGCCAGCCCCGGCGATGTGGTCCTTCTCGATGGCAAGGAAGTACAGATCAGCGCGAACAAGGGCGCGCCGCGCGTCATCCTCTATCACAAGCCGGTGGGCGAACTGGTCACCCGCAGCGACCCCGAAGGGAGGCCGACGGTTTTTGACAAACTGCCCAAGCTGAGTCCCGGGCGCTGGGTGTCGATCGGCCGGTTGGACCTGAATTCGTCCGGCTTGCTGCTGTTCACCGATTCCGGCGAACTTGCGAACGCGTTCATGCACCCGCGCCAGGAGATCGAGCGCGAGTACGAGGTACGCGTGCAAGGCGGCCTGGATGCGGAGGCGATCCGCAAACTAATGTCTGGCATCACGCTTGCCGATGGCGACGCGAAATTCCTGAAAATTGAAACCATTCAAAACAAGAAAGCCGACGGGACCAATCGCTGGTATCGCGTGGTGCTCGCGGAAGGGCGCAACCGGGAGGTCCGGCGCATGGTCGAGGCCGTGGGCGGCCGCGTAAGCCGCCTGACGCGGGTGCGTTTCGGGCCGGTTGTCCTGCCAGGTCATCTTGCGCCGGGGCGTTGGGAGGAAATCGACGCCGGTAAGATGCGCAGATTCATCGATTCTACGAAAGGCTGAACCATGAAGAGACTGCTCCTCCTGCTGGGATGCCTGGCGCTGCCGCTGGCTGCCTCGGCCCAGCAATATCCCTCCAAGCCGATCCGCGCGATCGTGGCGTTCGGTACCGGCGGCGCAACGGACGTCATCGCTCGGATCATCGCCGCGTCAATGAGCCAGTCGCTCGGCCAGCCGGTGGTGATCGACAACCGGCCTGGCGCCGACGGCATCGTTGCCGGGGAGCAGGTGGTCAAGGCCGCACCCGATGGCTACACCCTCTTTTTCGGCACGTCGACGCAAATCGCCGCACTGCCGTTCCTGAGAAAAAACGTGCCCTTCGATCCGCTGGTGGACTACACGCCGATCGGCGGCATCGGCAACAACAGTTTCTTCTGGGTCGTGCACCCCGGCGTGCCGGTACGCACGCTGAAGGAACTTGGCGAGTACGGGCGCGCGAATCCCGGCAAGCTGAACGCCGGCAGCTCGAGCGCGGTGGGTTCGATTGCGCCGACAACCTTCGCGAAGGACCAGAAGTTCGATCTTCAGGTAATCCTCTACAAGAGCGAAACCACCGCCCTGAACGACCTGATCGGCGGCCGCATCCAGCTCATGCTCATCACCGGCACGCTCGCCCAGCACGTGCGCGACGGCAGGGCGCGGGGGCTGGCGACGCTGCTCACGCGGCGCAGCAAGGCACTTCCCGATCTGCCAACGATGGCCGAAGCCGGCATGCCGCCGTTTCCCGCCGAGGCGTTCATGGGCCTGTTTGGGCCGGCGAAGATGCCCAGGGAAATCGTCGACCGGCTCAATCGCGAGCTCATGGCAACGCTGCAAAAGCCCGAGGTGCGCGAGCAGATCGAGCGCACGACCATGGAGATCCAACCCCAGTCGGCGGAGGCGATGGGTGCGTTCGCGAAACAGCAGACCGAGGTTTGGCGGCGCCTGACGAAGGAAGCCGGGATCGTCCCAGAGTGACGACTGCCGTCATCGCCGGAAAATATGTCCTCGGCATGCGGGGCGGCGAACAGGCGGTCCTGCAGGATCACTACGTCTACGTCGACGGAACAAGCATCGAGGCGGTGACGCGCGATGCACCGGCGGCCGGCACGCCAGTCGTCCGATACGAGCACGGCTTCGTCATGCCGGGATTCGTGAACCTGCACGCGCACTGCATCCGCGGCGGGCTGTTCCGCGGTATTCCGGACGACCTCGAGATGGAGCCATGGGCGCCCAAGCTGGTCTACAGCGTGCTGTTGCCGCTCACGGCGATCGCCGCGAAGGAATTGACGGCCGCCGAACTGCGCGCGGTTACCGCGCTTGGCATGATCGATCTGTTGAAGGGCGGCTCCACCACGGTGCTCGACATGTGGCATCACGGCCAGGAGGTGTTCTTCGACGTCGCGCGCGAGGTCGGGCTGCGCACCGTCGGCGCGCCGTTCATCATGTCGTCATCGAATTCGCGTCTCGGGCCGGACGGTTTCCCGGTCTGGGACTTCGGCAACGACGGCATGGCGCAGCTCGCGAAGTCGGTTGCGCTCTTCAAGTCTCGCGACGAGGGGCCAGGGGGGCTGGCGCAGGTCGCGATTGGCCCGCATGCCACCGACACTTGCCTGCCGGAGCTGCTGCGCGAATGCCGCAAGGCGTCGGACAGTCTCGGCTGCATCCTCACCACGCATTTCGCCCAGACGCCGCAGGAACTGGCCTTGCTGAGGAAGCGCTATGGCATGGGTGCCGCGGAATATGCGCGGGACACGGGTCTGTTGGGCGAGCGCGTGGTCCTCGCCCATGCCGGCTGCGCGACCGAAGAGGAACTCGCGGTCCTCGCCGCGACTGGCACGCATGTCGCAAATTGCGCGCTCAGCTTCGCGCGCGAAGGCCAGAATTTTCCCTACGCGCGCTTCGCGAAAGCGGGCGTGAGCACGGGCATCGGCACTGACTCGCACGGCATGGACATGATCGGCGAGCTGCGCGTGACCGGACTGCTCTCGAAGCAGTTCTTCGGCAAGGCGCACGTCGGAACGGCGCATCAGCTGATGCGCGCGGGGACGCTGGCCGGCGCCAACGCGCTCGGGCGGCCGGACCTGGGCCGGTTGCAGGCGGGGGCAAAGGCAGACCTCGTCGTGTTCGACCTGTTCAAGCCACATCTGCAGCCGGTGTGGGATCCGGTCAAGAACCTGATCTGGAAGGGCCATGCCGGCGACATCGTATTCACCATGGTCCACGGCGAGGCGGTGGTGCGCGACGGGAAGCTCCTCAAGGCAGACGAGGGCGCCATCATGCGGTTGGCGGCCGGCGCGGCACGCAAGATCTGGAGCCTCGCGGCGGAACGCAATATCCTGCCCCCGCCTCCCATCCAATGAACGAACGCCCGGGACCGACGCGCTTACTTACGCGGATTTTGACTCCGCTCTGGCGAATCCAGCGGCTCGCATTGCTTTCCGAAAGGTTCTACTGGGACCTGTTCCTGCGGCGCCGTGAGGAAGACCAGTTGACGCGCGAGCTCGATCCCGACCGACCGCTGGCAGGCAGCCTGTGGGCGCTGGTGGACCAGGAACCCGCGGATCCGGTAACGATTCTCGAGGTCGGGTCCGGACCGATTGCGACCATCGGTTTCAAGCATCCGAAGCGCCGGCTGCAGATCACGCCGACGGACGTGCTTGCCGACGAATACAACCGCATGCTGCGCAGGCGTGGCAAGGTGCCGCCGATCCCAACCATTTACGCCGATGCCGAAAGGCTGACGGCCCAGTTCGGGGCCAACACCTTCAACATCGTCTACGCGGCCAACTGCGTCGACCACATGCGCGATCCGCTCACGGCAATCCGCGAAATGATCAGCGTCGCGCGGCTGGGCGGGTACGTTGTCCTGGATCACCTCATCGACGAGGGCGTCCGGCAGAACTATTCCGGCCTCCACCGGTGGAATCTGCGCGCCGAGGAGGGGCGGCCCATCCTCTGGAACCGGCTCCAACGGCACGATCTCGCAGATTTGCTGGCGCCGTCCTGCGATGTCCGCGCGACGGTGATGGAAGACAAGGTCCACGTCGAGATCCGCAAGCTCACTGCGGCACCGCTAGGGATTGTCCAAAAGGCAAAAAGCTGTTAAACTTCAAGTCGTTTCAGATGCAAATGGGCCTCGGCCCATTTTTTGTTTGCAGGGTTGGAAACGCATGGCGGCAATGGCAGAAGTGGCGGAAATGACCCTGGCTGGCATGGGGTTCGAACTGGTGGACGCGCGGGCGTCCGGCGGGGGAAGGCATTTGACCATCTTCATTGACCGTGCCGCAGGTTACGAGCCGGGCATTACGGTGGATCATTGCGCCGAAGTCAGCCGGCAGCTGTCGCGGGTGTTCGAAGTCGAGGGCATCGACTACGACAGGCTGGAGGTGTCGTCGCCGGGGCTGGACCGGCCGTTGCGCAAGGCGGCCGATTTCGTGCGTTTCGCGGGCAACAAGGTGGATGTGAAGATGCGGACGCCGGATGCCAGCGGCCGCAAGCGCTTCGCCGGCGTGCTGCGCGGCGCGCAGGACGGCGTGGCGACGCTGGACGTGGAAGGGCGCGAAGTGGCGCTGGAGTTAAACGATATCGACAAGGCCCGGCTGGTGCCGGATGTTCCGGAAGCGGGGCCTGTACGGAAGGGAAAGAAATGAGCCGGGAAATTCTGTTGCTGGTGGATGCGCTGGCGCGCGAGAAGAACGTCAATCGGGACGTCGTCTTCGGCGCGCTCGAGCTCGCGCTCGCCTCGGCCACCAAGAAACGCTTCACCGAGGACGTGGACGTCAGGGTCGCGATCGACCGCGAGACGGGGGACTACCAGGCGTTCCGACGCTGGCGGGTACTGCCGGACGACGCGCCGGACTGGATCAACGCGCAAATGCTCTCCGTCGAGGAGGCGCAGGACCGCAAGCCCGACGCCAAGCTGGACGACGTGATCGAAGAGCAGATCGAGAACGTGCCTTTCGGCCGCATCGGCGCGCAGACCGCCAAGCAGGTGATCCTGCAGCGCATCCGGGATGCCGAGCGCGAGCAGATCCTGAACGACTTCCTCGGCCGCGGCGACGAGCTGGTCACCGGCACCGTCAAGCGCATGGAGCGCGGCAGCGCGATCGTCGAATCGGGCCGCCTCGAGGCGCAGCTGCCGCGCGAACACATGATCCCGAAGGAAAACCTGCGCGTGGGCGACCGCGTGCGCGCCTGGGTGGCGAAGATCGACCGCGGCGCCCGCGGTCCGCAGCTGATCCTGTCGCGCACCGCGCCGCAGTTCATCATGAAACTGTTCGAGCTCGAGGTTCCCGAGATCGAGGAAGGCCTGCTCGAGATCAAGTCCGCCGCACGCGACCCGGGCGTGCGCGCCAAGATCGCCGTGCACACCAACGACCGGCGCATCGACCCGATCGGCACCTGCGTCGGCATGCGCGGCTCGCGCGTGCAGGCCGTGACCCAGGAACTGGCAGGCGAGCGCGTGGACATCGTGCTGTGGTCGGCCGACCCGGCGACATTCGTCATCGGCGCGCTGGCACCTGCCGAAGTCAGCTCCATCCTGGTGGACGAGGAAAAGCACGCCATGGACGTGGTGGTGGACGAGGAAAACCTCGCCATCGCGATCGGCCGCAGCGGGCAGAACGTGCGCCTTGCGTCCGAACTCACCGGCTGGACCATCAACCTGATGACGCAGGAAGAATCGACCAAGAAGCAGGAGGAAGAGGGCAGCCGCGTCAAGAAGCTCTTCATGGAGAAGCTCGACGTCGACGAGGAAGTGGCCGATATCCTGGCGCAGGAAGGTTTCTCCACGCTGGAGGAAATCGCCTATGTGCCGATCACCGAGATGAACGAGATCGAGGCCTTCGACGAGAACACGGTGAACGAGCTGCGCAGCCGCGCGCGCAACGCGCTGCTGGTGCAGGCGATCGCGAGCGAAGAGAGCATCGACGGCGTGGCGCAGGACATGCTCCAGCTCGAGGGCATGGACAACCAGCTTGCCGCGAAGCTCGCGGCGCAGGGCGTGAAGACGCGCGATGACCTCGCCGACCTCGCGGTGGATGAATTGTCCGAGATGACCGGCATGGAGGCGGAGCGCGCCAAGGGATTGATCATGGCGGCGCGCGCGCACTGGTTTGCCGATGAACCAAAACCGGCAACCGAGTTGAAAGGGGCCCAGTAACGTGGCTCAGACCAGCGTCGCCCAGTTTGCGAGCGAACTGAAGGTCCCGCCTTCGGTCCTGCTCGAGCAATTGCGCGCCGCCGGCGTCGAGAAGCGCATCGCCGACGATTCCCTGACGGAGCAGGACAAGGCGAGGCTGCTCGAGTACCTGCGCAAATCGCACGGTTCGGTCGAATCCAAGAACAAGATCACGCTGACGCGCAAGCAGACCAGCGAAATCAAGAAATCCGACGCCACGGGGAAGGCGCGCACCATCCAGGTCGAAGTGCGCAAGAAGCGCGTCTTCGTCAAGCGCGATCCGTCCGAACTGGCTGCCGCCGCCACCGCGGCGGAGATGCCGCCACCGGCACCGGCGCCCACGCCAGTGCAGGCGCCCGCGCCCGCTGCCGCCGCGCCCGGCGGCCCGGGTGCGAAAGAGCTGCAATTGCGCGAAGAGGAATACCGGCGCCAGCAGCAGCTGTCGGAAATCCAGGCGGCCGAGCTGCGGGAGAAGCAGGAACGGGAAAAGCGCGAGGCCGAGCAGAAGCAGGCCGAGCGCGCGGCACCGGCGCCCGAAGTGGCGGCCAAGGAGGGCACGGGCACGCTGCACGCACCCAAGGCAGGCGAGCCGAAGAGCGAAAAGAAGGCCAAGAAGGTCAAGCAGACGACCATCCTGCGGGATGATTCGGCGCGCCGGCGCACGATCAAGACCCGTGGCGACATGGGCGGCGGCGTCGGCGGCTGGCACGGCAGGGGTGGCGCACGTTCCAGGTCCGGCAGTCCTGCGACCGGCGAACCGGCGTTCGCGCAGCCGACCGAGCCCGTAGTACGCGAGATCGCGGTGCCGGAAACGATTACGGTGGGTGAACTCGCGCACAAGATGTCGGTGAAGGCCGTCGAAGTGATCAAAGTGCTGATGAAGCTGGGCAGCATGGCGACCATCAACCAGGTCCTCGACCAGGAGACGGCGATGATCGTCGTCCAGGACATGGGACATACCGCCAAGGCGGCCAAGCTCGACGATCCCGAGGCGTATCTGGAAAAGCCCGAGGATCATGTCGAGGTCGAGGGGGTGCCGCGTCCGCCGGTGGTGACCGTGATGGGCCACGTCGACCACGGCAAGACTTCGCTGCTCGACTACATCCGCACCACCAAGGTCGCGGCCGGCGAGGCGGGCGGCATCACGCAGCACATCGGCGCGTATCACGTCGAGACGGCGCGCGGCGTGATTACCTTCCTGGACACGCCAGGCCATGAAGCGTTCACCGCCATGCGCGCGCGCGGCGCGAAGGTGACCGACATCGTCGTCCTGGTCGTCGCGGCAGATGACGGCGCCATGCCGCAGACCATCGAGGCGATTGCGCATGCCAAGGCGGCCGAGGTGCCGCTGGTGGTTGCCATCAACAAGATCGACAAGCATGAAGCGAATCCGGAGCGGGTCAAGAACGACCTGCTGCAGCACGGCGTCGTGCCGGAGGACCTGGGCGGTGAATCGCCGGTGGTGCCGGTATCGGCGAAGACCGGCGCGGGCATAGACGCCCTGCTGGAACAGATCCTCCTGCAGGCCGAAGTACTGGAACTCAAGGCGCCCATCAATGCGCCGGCAAAGGGCGTGGTCATCGAAGCCCGCCTGGACAAGGGGCGCGGCCCCGTTGCGACGCTGCTGGTGCAGTCGGGAACGCTGAAACGCGGCGACATCGTGGTGGTGGGCGCGGTTTTCGGCCGCGTGCGCGCGATGCTCGACGAAAACGGCAAGCCGGTGCAAAGCGCGGGCCCGTCGATTCCCGTCGAAATCCAGGGCCTGTCGGATGTGCCGCGCGCAGGCGAAGAGATGGTTGTGCTTGCCGACGAAAAGAAGGCAAGGGAAGTCGCGCTGTTCCGACAGGGCAAGTACCGCGAGGTCAAGCTCTCGAAGCAACGCGCCGCCAACCTGGAGAACATGTTCAGCAACATGGGCGAAGGCGGGGCAGGCCCCGGCGGCAAGAAGACCCTCGCCCTGCTGATCAAGGCCGACGTGCAGGGTTCGCAGGAAGCCCTGGCGCACGCCCTTACGCGCCTCGCGACGGAGGAGGTCAAGGTCAGCGTGGTGCACGCCGGCGTCGGCGGCATTACCGAATCCGATGTCAACCTCGCGCTGGCTTCGGGCGCCGTGATCATCGGCTTCAATTCGCGGCCCGACGCGACCGCGCGCAAGCTGATCGAGTCGTCCGGCGTGGACGTGCGCTACTACAACGTCATCTACGACGCGGTCGAGGAAGTGAAGGCCGCCTTGTCCGGCATGCTCGCGCCGGAGCGCAAGGAAAGCGTCATCGGACTGGTCGAGGTGCGCCAGGTGTTCAAGATTTCCAAGGTCGGCACGGTCGCCGGCTGCTTCGTGCAGGAAGGCCTGGTGAAGCGCTCCGCGCAGGTGCGCGTGCTGCGCGACAGCGTGGTCATCCATACGGGCGAGCTCGACGCGCTCAAGCGCTTCAAGGACGATGTGCGCGAGGTGAAGGCCGGCTTCGAGTGCGGCATTTCGCTCAAGTCCTTCCAGGACCTCAAGGAAGGCGACCAGTTCGAGGTGTTCGAGATCCTCGAGGTCGCAAGATCGTTGTGATTGAAAGGCAACGGAAGCCGTGAGCCGTGGACGGCCACAGAAGGTGGCCGACCTGATACAGCGCGAAATCGCTGACCTGCTGCGCCACGAAGTTCGCGACCCGCGGGTCGGGATGGTGACGCTGACCTCGGTGGACGTCGCGCCCGACCTGTCGCACGCCAAGGTTTTCTTCACGATCCTTGATCCAAGCAAGCAGGCCGATACCACCAAGGCGTTGCAGCGAGCGTCAGGTTTCCTTCGCTCGCAGCTGTCACACCGGATGTCGATGTACACCACGCCGGAACTGCGCTTCGTCTACGACGAGTCGGTGGAGCGGGGCGACCGGCTTTCGCGGCTGATCGACAGCGTCGTCCCGCCGAAGCGGTGATTCCTCTCCAGTTTCATTTCATTTTCGGGCTGAAGCCGGATTTCGGCGGCAAGCCTTTTTCCTTCGTCCACTACATGGCCATCAAGTCGGCCCTGTCGGTGCACCCGGGCGCCAAGGCTTTTTTCCACTACGAGCACGAGCCGCGAGGGGTCTACTGGGAGGTCGCCAAGCGCTATGTCGAGACGGTGCGGGTCAAGGCGCCGACGGAAATCTTCGGCCGGCCGCTGCTGCACGTCGCCCACCAGACGGATTTGCTGAGGCTGCAGATCCTCCAGGAGAAGGGCGGCATCTACCTCGACATAGATACCATCACCACGCGAGGCTTCGCGTCCCTGCTGTCGTATTCCTGCGTGATGGCGCGCCAGGGCTACGGCGAAACGGACAGGGGTATGTGCAATGCCGTCATCCTCAGCGAGCCGGGCCATCCCTTCATCGCGGCCTGGATCGAAGAATTCAGGCATTTCCGCTCGACCGGCACCGATGAGTACTGGGACGAGCACGCGGTGGTGGTTCCCCAGCGGCTGATGGACACCGGCCGCTATAGCGTCACGGTCCTCGAGCCCGAGGCGTTCTTCATTCCGTCGTACGACACCTTCGGCATCGCCGACATGTTCATCGATGACCGGGAGTTTCCCGAAAGCCGCTGCCATCACCTGTGGGAATCGCAGGCATGGAACGTTGTGGCGCACCTCAACGAGCGCAACGTGGCGACGCTGCAGAATACGTATTGCAGGATCGCGAGGCCGCATGTCGAGGACGATCGAGCCGCCTTCCGGCAGCTCCGGGAAGCCGAGCAGCGCAGGTCCGCGCGCGACGGCCTGCGCGTCAACCTGGGCGCCGGTCTCCGCCATATGGACGGGTGGATCAACATCGACCGCGAGGCGCAAACCGGGCCCGACCTGCAGTTCGATCTCGGCGGGGCGCCCTGGCCGATCGAAGACAATGCCGTCGTCGAAGGCAACGCGAGCCATATCCTCGAATATCTCGATCCCGCAAGCTTCCGGCAATTTATTCGCGAGCTCTACCGCGTTTCGAGGGACGGGGCGGTGATCCACTTACGCGTTTCCAGTCCGACGCACGACGCATTCCTGGCCAATCCGGGGCACGTTCGTCCCGTGCTGCCAGAGACGATGCAGTTGCTCAACAAGGAGCTCTGCAGGTCGTGGATGGTATCGGGCGCACCGAAGACGCCGCTGGCCATTTACTGGAATGTCGATTTTGTGATCGACAAATTCGGCGCGACGCTCGACCCGCAGTTCGATGGCGAGCGCGTGCGCAAGGGAATCGCCGAGGAAGAATTCATGAAGCAGGCGCGGCACCAGAACAACATCATCGCGGACTACGTCATGGATCTCGTGGTTCGCAAGCCCGCGGCGGCATGATTCCGCGCACACGTTGACGGAACCGGGATGCGGCGCCGCAAGCTGAACGGGGTGCTGCTTCTGGACAAGCCGGTCGGCCCGAGCTCGAGCGCGGTGCTGCAGGCCGTGAAGCGCCTGCTGGAAGCGGAAAAAGCGGGACATGCCGGCACCCTGGATCCTCTCGCCTCCGGCCTGCTGCCGCTGCTGTTCGGGGAAGCCACCAAGTTCGCCCAGTTCGGCCTGGACGCGGCCAAGGAATACCGAGCGCAGATCCGGTTGGGCGCCGCAACGGATACGGGCGACGCCGAAGGGCAGGTGATCGAGCGTCAGCCGGTAAATGTGGATGAGGCCAGAATCGCCGAGGCCCTGGCGCGCTTTCGCGGCGACATCGAACAGGTGCCGCCGATGTATTCGGCACTCAAGCACGAAGGCCAGCCGCTGTACGCGCTGGCGCGCGCCGGCCAGTCGGTGGAACGCGCCGCGCGCAAGGTCACGGTGCACGAGCTCGAATTGCTGGAGCACTCCGGCGACGTGCTTCACGTGCGGATCCGATGCAGCAAAGGAACCTACGTGCGTCAATTGGCGGTGGATCTGGGCCTCGCGCTGGGCACCGTGGCGCACCTCGAAGCCCTGCGCCGTACCAGGGTCGCCGGTTTCGGGCTCGACCAGGCCGTGACACTGGACGATCTGCAGGCGCTGGGCGACGAAGCCCGCCGCACGTGGCTGCTGCCGCCGGACAGCCTGCTGGAAGGTCTGCCCCGGATCGACCTCCCGCCCGCAGTGGCCGAGCGCTTCCTCCGGGGCCAAGCGGTGGCCCTGCCGGTTGCGCCCGCGCTGCCGCCGGGCCCTTGCCGGGTGTACCGCGAGGCTGGGGTGCTGCTGGGCGTGGGGGAGGCCGGGCCCGGCGCTGAACTGCACCCGGTCAGACTGCTTGCAAGCGGCTGAAATAGCGAGAAAAAGTGTTGTGATCCGGCATCTTTTTGGCTAGAATGCCCGCCTCACATAGCGAGCCAAAAAGAGAGAAAAGCGTATGAGTTTGCAGGTTGCGCAAAAAGCGCAGGTCGTCAAGCAGCACCAGCGGGCCGGAAACGATACCGGCTCCCCCGAAGTGCAGATCGCGCTGCTCACCGAGCGCATCAACGGCCTGGCCGAGCACTTCAAGTCCCACGTCAAGGATTTCCATTCGCGCCGCGGCCTGCTGAAGATGGTCAGCCAGCGGCGCAAGCTTCTGGATTACCTGAAGCGCAATGACGCGGATAAGTACCGGTCGCTGATCGAGCGGCTCGGGCTGCGCAAGTAGCAGCGACGCAGTCCATATTCATTTCCCGAATGTCGTAGCAAATAAACGCTCATCGCACCGATGAGCGTTTTTGTTTGCGTCCCCACACACTGAGGATCTCCTTTGAACCCGATCAAGAAAACCTTCACCCTAGGCACGCAGCAGGTCACGCTGGAAACCGGGGAAATCGCCCGCCAGGCGCACGGCGCCGTACTCTGCACGGTGGACGACACCGTGGTGCTCGCCGCGGTTACCGCGTCCAAATCCGCCAAGCCCGGGCAGAGCTTCTTCCCGCTGACGGTTGACTACGCCGAGAAGACCTATGCCGCGGGCAAGATCCCCGGCGGCTTCTTCAAGCGCGAGGGGCGCCCGACGGAGAAGGAAATCCTGACTTCCCGCCTCATCGACCGCCCCATCCGGCCGCTGTTCCCGGACGGCTTCTACAACGAAGTGCAGGTGGTGGCGCAGGTGCTGTCGCTCAACCCCGAGGTGGATGCCGACATCCCGGCCATGATCGCTGTTTCGGCCGCGATGACGCTCTCGGGGGTGCCCTTCAGCGGACCGATCGGTGCGGTTCGCGTCGGCTACCTCGACGGCCAGTACGTGATCAACCCGACGGCCTCGCAGATCAAGGAATCCAAGCTCAACCTCGTCGTCGCAGGCACCGCGCAGGGCGTGCTGATGGTCGAGTCCGAGGCGCTCGAATTGCCGGAAGACGTGATGCTTGGCGCCGTGGTTCACGGCCATGAGCAGATGCAGGCCGCGATCACCGCCATAGAAGAACTGGCTGAGGTGGCGGCCAAGCCCGCCTGGGACTGGAAAGCCCCGGCCAGGGACGAGGCACTCGCCGCACGGATCGTCGAGATGTCGGAAGCCGACCTGCGCAAGGCCTTCTCGATGCGCCAGAAGGGCGCCCGCTCGGAGGCGATCGACGCCATCTGGAAGCGCGTGTTCGAAGCGGTAGGCGCGGGCACCGAAGGCGGGCCCGATATGAACACCGTGAAAGACCTTTGCTTCGCGGTCGAATCGAAGATCGTGCGCAACCAGATCCTCGACGGCGAGCCGCGCATCGACGGCC
>Ga0105242_10002367_pt1 | contig 14879 bp, 7 predicted proteins | sample KBSM24metaG_FD_81521 | JGI IMG/M metagenome (GOLD analysis project Ga0105242, IMG submission 81521) | Miscanthus rhizosphere microbial communities from Kellogg Biological Station, Michigan, USA - KBS M2-4 metaG | ecosystem: Host-associated > Plants > Roots > Rhizosphere > Soil | place: Michigan...
CGACCAGAGGTCGGCCGCGGTGCGGCCCTCGTGACGTTCGGCGGTGGCCAGCTGGATCATGCCGTCGACGATATCTTGATAAATCCGATCTGTCTAGTCATATTTAGGCCCGGACGGTCAGGAATCCTCGCCGAGCAACGCCGTGACCACCTTTTTCGGGTCGTGCTCTTCGAGCCGTCGGGCGACGATCAGCAGCGGTCGCACGAATGGAGACGGCTTGGTGATGAGATACGCCAGCACCGAGACGAGCCGGTCGAGCTCCACGGAATAGGCGCGCCGGCCGTCTGCGGGCAGCGGGTACATCGCCGTGGCCGCCTGCCACGCCCTTGCCCGCGCCAACGTCAGCGAGAAGTTGAAGGCCCGTCCGCCGCCGAGTCGGGCCGCGCTGTTCGCCCAGCGCGAGACCCGATCAAGGTCCTTGACCACGTCGGTGTAGGTCGCGGCCAGCACCTCGTTGACCGTGTCGAAGTCGTGCCGCAGCGACAGGAGATCGCCGCGCTCGTCGGCGAGTTCGACGACGACACGCGGCAGGTCGTAGTTGACATGCGCGTTGATGCCGAGCAAGAGGTGCTGAACGATCAGCAGTTGCCGATCGCCGGCCACGTTCCAGCACGCCTGCCACGACTTGGCGCAGTGTGCGCGGTCATGGGCGGCGGCGATGTAGTGCGAAGCGAACCGAGTCGCGAACCGGTCGAGGGCCGGGCCGTCGTCGAACGTTCCCTTCGCGATCGACTCGGCGATCCGCGTCGTGACTCGGCTGTAGAGGGCCGGGAAGTATCCGGAGCAATCACCTGCCGCAAGCGCCGCAGCCCGGAGATCTCGCGCCGTGTCGGCGATCATCGCGAGTCGTGCGCGCCCGCCGCGCTGACGCGCATGGAGTCGCCGGCCGCGACCTCCGTGATCACACCATCAGCAAGGATCGGAACGGCCTTCCCGGATTCGACGATGACGGTGGCGCCGGTCGGATCGACATCGATCGCGATGTCGCCACCGCGGCGGTGCAGACGGAAGCGCATCCGCTGCCATCCGGCCGGGAGCCGCGGCTCGACGCGAACGTGGGTTCCCGAGTCCCGCACTCCCCCGAACCCGTTCACCAAACATGCCCATACTCCGCCGACGTTGGCGAGGTGGGCGCCGTCGACCGTGTTGCCGTGGGTGTCGGCGATGTCGAGGAACAACGACTCGCGGAAGTAGTGCATCGCCAGGTCGCCGTGACCGACCTCCGCGGCCATGATCGCCTGCACGCACGCGGACAGCGACGAATCGCCGGTGCTGATCGGGTCGTAGTAGTCGAAGTTGCGCCGTACGACGTCGGCCGGGAAATCGTCGGGACGCAGGAAGTTGGCCAGCACCACGTCGGCCTGCTTGAGCACCTGATGGCGATAGATCACCAACGGGTGGAAGTTGAGCAGCAGCGGATACTTGTCCTCGGGCGTACCCGCCCAGTCCCACGCCTCGTGACCGAGGAAGGCGTCGTCCTGGGGGTTGATGCCGAGCTCGGCGTCGTACAGCACGCACATCGCGTCGGCGGCGCGGGCCCACTCCTCGGTCTCGTCATCTTCGAGACCTGTGGCCCCGATCAGGGCGCGGTGGGCATCTGGGTCCTCTGAACGGAGCCGGGTCACCACGTCGACGGCGAACCGCAACGTGAACCGCGCCATCACGTTGGTGTAGACGTTGTCGTCGACGACCGCGGTGTACTCGTCCGGGCCCGTCACGCCGTGGATGTGGAATGCCGGCGGATCACCCTCGTCGTAGAACCCGAGGTCGGCGAAGAGCCGAGCCAACTCCACGAGCATCTCGGCGCCCTCGCTGCGGAGGAACTCGGTGTCGTCGGTAGCAGTGAGGTAACGGTCGATCGCATAGGCGATGTCGGCATCGATGTGGTACTGGGCAGTGCCAGCCGGGTAGTACGCCGAGGCCTCCTCGCCGTTGATCGTGCGCCACGGGTACAGCGCGCCGCGCTGCGACATCTCGGCCGCGCGCTCGCGCGCCTTCGGAAGGGTTCGATGTCGGAAGTGCAGTAGCTCACGCGCCGCGTCGGGATTGGTGTACGCCAACAGCGGCACCATGTAGATCTCCGTGTCCCAGAAGTAGTGGCCGTCGTATCCCGACGCGGTCACCGCTTTGGCGGCGATGCCGCGTCCGTCGATCTGCGCCGATGCTTGCGCCATCTGGAACAGGTTCCAACGGATCGCTTGCTGAGCCTCGTCGTCGCCGTCGACGACGATGTCGATGCGTGCCCAGAACCGCTCCAGCCAGTTCTGCTGCTCGGCCATCGCCTGCTCCCAACCGGCGGTCGACGCCGCGTCGAGAGTGGTGTTGCACCGCGCTGCGAGTTCCTCGATCGACGTGGCATCGCCTTGCTCGGGGATCTGGCTCGACGAGTGATAGGCGAGGTACTTGAGAAACGTCACCGGTGTGCCGGGCTCGACGTGAACGCAGATCGTCGTGGCGGCCCGATCGCCGTCGAGGTCGGTGTCGCAATTGACGTCAGCTCCGGCCGAGATCGAATGACGGTAGGCGACGGCGATCTGCATCCCGCTGCGCACCGAGCGGTAGCCGAGTGTGACAGTGCCGCCGCCCGGCGACTCGGCACCCGCGTGAGTTTGCAGCACCGGTTCGAGGACCCGCCGCTCGAACACGCGTGATCGGCGCGGGTCTTCGCCCCTCGGCCCGGTGTCGGCCGACGCGATGTCCTGGCGATTGACGAGCTGGGAGGCGATCGCCACCTCCGCCGCGCCGTCGAGCAGTTCGACCGACATTCGCAGGATCGCCAGATGACGATGCTGAAGACTGACGAGCCGTTCCGAAACGATCCGTACCTTGCCCGCTGCCCGTGTGTGCCAGGTCATCTCCGAGCGCAACACGCCGGCGCGGAAGTCGATCTCCCGCCGGAAGTCAGTGACCTGCGAGCGATCGGGGTGGTCCGCGGCGAGCCGCAGCACCTCGTCGCCGACCCTCAGTTCGATCGCCTTGCCCTCAGGGGCGTTGAGCATCGACTGACCGGTGCGGGCCAAGGCGAACGCGTTCTCGGGGTATTCGATCGGAAACGTCTCGTGAAAGCCGTTGACGTACGTGCCGGTCGAATCGGGGTCGGGTGCCCAGTCGGCGCGCAGTCCGAGATATCCGTTTCCCGTCACGAACAGCGTGCCGTTACGGCCACCGTCGTCATCACCCAGGCCCGTCTCCACCAGCCGCCAGACGTCGACCGGAAACCTGTCCCGATCGATCGCGATCGTGCTGCTCTTGCGAGTCATTGAAGCGTCTCGTCGAGATCGTCGACCACGATGCTCGCTCCCGCAGCCATCAATGCCTCGCGGTTCCCTCCGCGGTCGACGCCGACCACCAGTCCGAAATCGCCGGCGCGTCCGGCGGCAACGCCCGAACTCGCGTCCTCGACCACGACCGCCTGAGCCGGCGTGACTCCGAGCTGCTGCGCCGCGTACGTGAACATCGCCGGCTCGGGCTTCCCGGCGAGATGGTGCTCGACGGCGACGAGACCATCGACGACGGCGCGGAACCGCCCGACGATCCCGGCGGCGCGCAGCACAGTGCCGGCGTTCTTCGACGACGACACGATCGCGCTCGGAACGCCCGCGTGGTCGAGCACATCGAGCACCTTCAGCGTTCCCGCGTACGGCTCGATCCCTTCGCGGGCGAGCACGGCGTTGAAGTTCTCGTCCTTGCGATTGCCCATGGCACAGATGGTGCCGTCCCCGGGCGGGTCCGAAGGGTCCCCCCACGGCAACTCGACGCCACGCGAGTCGAGAAACGCCTTCACCCCGTCATAGCGCGGCCGGCCGTCGACGTAGGTCAGGTAGTCGTCGGCGTCGAAATCCCATCGGGCGAACAGATCGGCCCATGCCTTCTCGTGGATGGCGGCGGTGGGCGTGACGACCCCATCGAGATCGAACAGCACCGCCCCGAACGACGTCCAATCGACCACCGTGTCCGTGCTCACCTGCGCATGGTAAGCGGCCCGGGCAATCGTGCGGGAAATTGGTCGGACCGAGCCGTCAAGAACCTCGCAAGAGGTATCGATCTCGAGTCTCACGTGAGAGTTGAGAGTTCACGATCCGTGGTTTCAGCGCTACAAATCAAGGCTGTGACCTGGCAGTTTGCAACACGAATGAGCCATACGGCCCATACCGCTACTCGGAGTGATGGCGTACGTTGTGGTCAGTTCCTCGGCGGGAACCACCCTACGGGCATAGGAGCACACAAGTGGACGGGAATGGCGCTCGGCGGAGCGACCGGCGGATCTGGCTGGTCGCGGTAGCTGTGATGGGAATGGCACTGTCGGCAATCGGGCTGGTCATGCCCGACGTTGCCCAAGCAGTGACCGTGGGCGTGGTGACCACGCGCATGGAGATCGACGGCGACAAGGCCAACGCCGCCGGCTTCGACTGGAACGACATCCAGGACGGGACGTTGCCTGGCGGCTACGTCGTCAGTCCGGGAGTGGTCTCGGCGGGCGTCGTCGCCCAGACCTATCAGATCGACGGTCCTTCGATCACCCAGTCCTGCGGTGTGCAAGACGCCGATTCGCTGGTCGACGGCTCGAAGCTCAACGACAACCCGTGGCCGGTGCAGGCGGGCCTTCCCAACTCGAAGAACGACATCTGCTCGGGCGGGGCAGCCGTCGAGGCGGTCAACGTCAACGGCGCCGTCCACTACATCCTCTACCAGTACTACACGCGCACCCCGAGTGCCACCGGCGACCAGTCGGTCGTGATGTCGCTCGAAGGCCCGCTTCCCGGTCGCTGTGACGACTTGTTGATCGACTACAACTTCGGCCCGTCGAGCGGACTCGTCACCTCGTTGTACCGGTGGACGCCGTCGGCCGCCGATGCGTGCGCCAACCCCCTGGGCGCAGGCTCGTGGGGCAACGCGACGGTCGTCGCCGGCGGCCTGGTTCAGACGGCGAGCGGTGCCAATCCGGAGTTGACTCCGGCGACGGCCAACCCGTCGACCTTCGGCGAGTTCGCCATCGATCTCACCGGTGCCGGCGTCCTGCCGGACAATCGTTGCGTCACCTTCACGACTGGTTCGACCGTGACGTACACGGGCAACAGCACGCAGGCCTCGTTGAAGGACATCCTCCAGTACTCCAATCCGATCGTGCTCAACAACTGCGGCAAGATCTCGGTCGCCAAGGTCACCGAGCCCGCCGGTTTCGGTGCCGGCCAGAACTTCGCCTACAAGCTCACCCAAGCGGATGGTCAGGCGGTGCACGACAGCACGCTTTCCGTCAGCGGCGGCGGTTCCGACACCGACGCTTCCAACGTGTCGATCTCCTCGTTGATCCAGACAGGGCAGACGCACGTGTGGTCGAACGTCCTCGCCCAGCCCGACTATCAGCTGCAAGAAGTCACACTGCCGGCCAACTGGCAGGTGAAGGACATCAGCTGCACGTATTGGGATCCCTTCTACGTTTCGAACGGAGTCGTGACACCACAGCTTCGAACTGTCTCCACCACCACGGCGGCGCTCGGCGCAATCGGCATCCCCTCGCCGCAGCTGAAGCCGGCGGCACAACCGAACACCAGCTGCACCATCACCAACAACACCTCCGGCATCCGGCTCGTCAAGGCGGGCTCCGGCGACCCGAATCAGACCTTCACCTTCTCGATGACCGGACAGACGGTGCCGGCGCTCAAGCTCGGTTCCTCGGCCGACTTCGCGTTCGCCCCCGGCACCAGTGTCTCGATCAACGAGACCCTGCCGAGCACCACGCCTGCGTGGCAGCTCACCAAGATCGAGTGCAAGCTCCCCAACGGTGACCCCGTCGGAACGGTCAGCGGAACTCAGGTCGCTCTGCAGACCGTTGCCGGCAAGGTCGTCACGTGCACGTACACCAACGATCAGAAGTCGCGCATCGTCGTCAGCAAGGCCGGTACCGGTAGCGCGGCTCAGACGTTCCCGTTCGAACAGAGCTGGGACGGCAACACGACTGCGCCCGCCGACTTCTCATTGTCGATCGGCCAGAGCACCAACAGCGGCGACATCGCTCCCGGCACGTACACGGTCAGCGAACTCCTGCCGTCGACGAGCCCGGCGTGGGTCTTGAACAACATCAGCTGCACCGACGATGCCGCCGGCGGCAACCATTCGACGTCGTCGATCGCCAACCCCACCGCGACGATCACGTTGGCGGCCGGCGACACGGTCTCGTGCACGTTCTCCAATGCTCAGCAAGGCCGCCTGGTGCTCGTCAAGAACACCGTTGGCCCCGACGGAACGTTCTCGTTCTCCGGACCGATCTCCTCGGTGACCACCACGTCGAACACGGGAACCGTCGGCCTCGACGTCTCCCCCGGCACGTATCCCGTTGGTGAAACGGTTCCCGCCGGCTGGGCGCTGACATCGGCGAGCTGCGACCAGGGTCGTACGTTGCCGAACGTCGTCATCAACGCCGGTCAGACAGTGACGTGCACGTTCAACAACACCAAGCTCGGCAAGATCGTCGTGACGAAGCAGGCACTCCCCGACGGTTCGCCGCAGCAGTTCACCTTCGACGGGAGCTGGAGCGGCGTCGGCACCGATCTCACGTTGTCGGACGGCCAGTCCGGCGACAGCGGCTTCATCGCTCCAGGCACCTACTCGGTCGCGGAGACCAACATCCCAGCGGGCTGGGATCTGTCGTCGGCGACATGCAGCGACGGTTCTCCGATCACAGCGATCTCCGTTGCAGCCGACGAGACCGTCACGTGCACGTTCACCAACACCCAGCGTGGCACCATCGTGATCGTCAAGAACTCCGGTGTTGCTGCGGGCACCTTCGCCTTCAACCAGACGTGGACGTCGGGCACCGGCGCGACGACACCGTTCGGCATCACCACCGTCGCTCCGGGCAACACGGGCCAACAGCAGTTCGACAACGTCGCGCCAGGCAGCTACAAGGTCAGCGAGACCGATCCGGGCGCTTCGTTCGACCTCAAGTCGCTGCAGTGCGTCGACGGCGCGAACAACGTCAACACGTCGTCGCCGTCGACCCCGCAGCTGCAGGCCTCGGGTACGGTCAACGTCGATCCGGGCGAGACAGTCGTGTGCACGTTCAGCAACTCCAAGAAGGGCACGATCGTCATCGTCAAGGACGCCCAGCCGAACGTTCCGGCCGCGTTCGACTTCACCGCATCGGCGCCACTGTCGAACTTCACCATCAACGGCAGTGGCTCACAGTCCTTCGGCAACATCACCGCGACCGAGGTGAGCGGCACCACCTATCCGGTGGTCGAAGGCACGACACCCGGCTGGACGCTCGACTCGATCAGCTGCAGCAATCAAGCGACAGCGACGGACCTCGGCGCGCACACAGCCACCATCTCGGTCGGGCCTGGCGAAACGGTGACGTGCACGTTCACCAACATCGCCACCCCCGCAAGCCTGTCGCTGACCAAGTCGGTGTCGGGCGTCGACCCCACCTATCCGTGGAGCTTCGACTTCACCTTGACACCTCCAGGCGCTCCGTCCGGCACCAAGTCGTTCGCCGGGACCGGCGACAGCACCACGGCTGCTCAGACGTGGACCGGTTTGATCCCCGGCCAGAGCTACACACTCGACGAGGGAGCCGCCCCGGGTTGGAACTCGTTGATCTCGTGCACCTTGACGGCTGCCGACGGATCGATCACCGGCAGCACGGCGCTGCCGTTCACCTTCACCGCCCAGCCCGGCGAGGCCATCTCGTGCGCGGCCATCAACGCAGCTGCGCCGGCCACGTTGAACGTCACGAAGTCGGTGACCGGTCTCGCTCCCGCGGCGGACTGGGGCCCGTTCACGGTCACGCTGACGCCCGGGGCGACGCCGGCCAGCGACGTCGTGTCGAAGGCGGATCCTGTGGCCCAGTTCAGTGGCCTCGTTCCTGGCACGACCTACACGCTCGACGAGGTGTTGGTCCCGGGATGGACGGCCGGCACGTTCTCCTGCTCCGTGACCCACGCCGGATCCAACACGGCGACACCGGTCGGCGCCCCGCCGCTGTCCGTGCAGCCCGGTGATCAAATCGCCTGCGACATCACCAACACCGCACGGCCGGCCACGCTGCAGGTCATCAAGACGGCAATCGGTGCCGGTGGCGACTTCGCCTTCCCCGTCAGCGGACTGGACTCGACCATCGGCATCTCGCTGTCATCACAGGGCATCCAGGGCTCGACTCCGGTCGACCTCATGCCCGGCACCGAGTACGGCGTTTCCGAGACCGATCCGGGTGCGACGTGGATCAAGGGCATCATGACCTGCAACTTCGTCGCCGCGGACGGCGCAACGGGCTCGGTCGCCCCTTCGGCGTTCACTCCCGCACCCGGCGAAGCCGTCACGTGCCGGATCACCAACACCAAGCGCGGCACGATCACGATCGACAAGGTCGTTGTTCCTGCCGATGACACGACTCAGTTCGCCTTCACGTTCAACGGCCAACCGTTCGATCTCACCGGCGCAGCGGCGCCGTTCACGTCAGGTCCGGTTGATCCGGGCACCTATGTCGTCGACGAACCGGCAGTGGCCGGTTGGAAGCTCACTTCACTGGAGTGCGCCGGACAGCAGGGCTCGAGCGTCGACATCGTCGGATCCACGGCGACCATCGGCCTCACGCCGGGCGAGAACATCACGTGCACGTACACCAACAACCGACGTGGTCCGGTGACCGTTCTCAAGACGCTCACCGACGGCCCGACGCTTGTCAGCGGCACCGTATACACGGTCGGTTACGACCTCGCCATCACGTCGCAGTCGACGATCGACGAGCTCTACAACCTCTCCGATGTCATCGGCTTCGGCGCCGGCACGACGATCGAGTCGGCAACGTTGACGACTGTCGACGGCCCGGCACCGAACGTCGTCGGTTGGGACGGCGTCAGCCAGACCCAGATCCAGGATCAGGCGCTGATCAATCCGGCGAGCGTCGACCCCAACGGACACACCTATCACGTCGTCGTGACCTTCTCCGTCGCCAGGTCGATCACCGACTCCTCACGCGACTGCGTGCTCGACGAACGTGAAGCCGGCACCGGCACGTTGAACACGGCGTCGGTGTCGTCCGACCTCGGCCAGAACACCTCGTCCGACTGCGGTGTCGTTCCCAAGCCTCCGACCATCACGGTGATCAAGAACGTCGTCAACGACGACGGCGGCAACGCGGTCGTCGGTGACTTCCCGCTCTTCGTAGGCGACACCGCCGTCACCAGTGGGGTTGCCCTCGCCGTCAACGCCGGCCAGAGCTACGACATCTCCGAAACGCAGAAGGATGGCTACGCGCTGACCTCGTTGACCTGCGTCGACGCAGCCGGTGCAGCCGTTCAGAACCCCGTGGTCCCGAACGACGGTGAGGCCATCACCTGCACGCTGGTCAACGACGACAAGCCGGTCGATCTGCAACTCACCAAGAGCGATGGTGGGGCGGAGCCATTGGCCGGTGAGACCTTCACCTACACCATCACGGTCACCAACGTCGGCGCTCGCGATGCGGATCTCGGCGAACCCGTTGTGGTCACCGACCAGCTGCCGGCCGGTGAGTCGTGGGTTCTGCCGATGCCGGCCAACTGCAGCGCGGCCGGTCAGGTTGTGACCTGCAATGTGAACCCCGCCGAGTTGCACGTCGGCCAGTCGGTGGTCATCTCGCTGCAGGCCCGGATCAACGACATCGTCGCGGCGACGACGTTCACCAACGAGGCGTTCGTGACCACCGCCGACGACCCCGCCTGCCAAGGTGAGGGCTGTGTCCCACGGTGCACCTCGACGCTTGCTGTCGAGACCCTCACCGGTGCCGACCCGACGAACAACGTCGATTGCGAGGACACCCCGGCGGGAGTCCTCACCGATGTGCAGATCGACAAGTCGACGACGACACCGTCACCGCTGGTCGGCACCGTGGTGTCCTACACACTGACCGTTTCGAACCTCGGCCCGAACACGGCCCGCGACGTGACGGTCACCGATCCGATCCCAGCACCTCTCCAGCTGCAATCGGTCGTGTCCGCCGACTTCACCTGCACATCGGCCGACAACAGCATCAGCTGCTCGAGGCCGACGCTGAAGGTCGGCGAGGTCGGCACCATCACGGTCACCGCGTTGGTACCGACGACCGCGGTCGGCGGAGCGAACGTCGTGAACACGGCGACGGTTCACACCACCACCGCGGAGACGAACCTCGCCAACAACACCGACTCGGCCACTGTCGTGCCGTTCGTGGTCGAGTCGGAAGCACCGACGATCCCACTGATCCCACCGACCGCCGAGCTTCCCCGCACGGGCAGCAACGTCATCGACATGTTGCGGCTGGCCGGTCTGCTCGCGGTGCTCGGCGCAGGCGGCATCGTCATCAGCCGGCGCCGCAAGCGCGGCGAGCAGCAGGACGTCGCTTCCTGAAGTTCAGATCGTGGAGAGCCGCCTCCGCCGGCGGCTCTCCACTACATCTGGTGATACGAACAACTACCTCGATACTGCGGCGAGTGCGTTGACGGTGCCCGCGCCGAAGAACGACGTGTTGCCCGCACTGCCCGTGCACTGACGAGGATCATTTGCCGGCCAGCCCGCGGGGCACGGTGTCGACGTTGCCGACGAGCGAAGCAAGGCAGCGACAGCACCCTGCGGCATGTTCGGGAACTTCGAACGGATCAGCGCGGCGACACCGGCGACGTGTGGGGATGCCATGGACGTGCCGCTGATCCAGACGTAGCGACCGCCACCGCTGACGACGGCGCGGTTCGCCGGGATCAATGCCTCCCACGTACCCGTAGCGTCGGTGCTCGACCAGCCGGCGAGGATACGCCCGCGCCCGAAGACCGTTACCGGGGTTTGCGGCGCGTCACCGCCGGGAGCGGCGACGTCGACGGGTGTCCCGGTGTTCGAGTAGCTGGCGAGCGTGTTGACACCGAGTGCCGACACCGTGACGACGCCGGGAAGCTCCGCCGGTGCGACGCGGCAGTTGTTGCGCACGGTGCGCACGACAGCGGTGTCCGGCGGCCAGTCAGGGCTGATCGTGTCCTCGGTGGGATGCCCGAGGTCCTGCGCTTCGTTGCCGGCCGCGGCGACGATCACGACGCCTCGCTGCTGGGCATATCTGGCGGCCTTCTGCAGGTCCGCGAGGATCGCCCGTTGGCCGGCGTCGTTCGAGCAGTAGTAGAGGAACGGATCGGCGAACAGGCTGAGGTTGACGACATCCAATCGGTTGTCGCCCGCGTAGCGAAGGGCCGCGGCGACCGAGTCGGCGAAGCAGAACCCGTCGATGGTGCATGCCTTCAGCGCGACGATCGTTGCCTGCGGCGCGACGCCGGCGATGCCGATGCCGTTGACCCGACCGGCGATCGTGGTGGCGACGTGGGTGCCGTGTCCTTCGAGGTCCTGCACGGCTCCCTTGTTCGAGCAGTCACCGTTCGCGATCTCCGCGGGGTCCGCGGTCGGCGTGTTGCTGAAGATGAACGAGCACGACAGCCCGACATTGATTGCTCCGGCCAGATCCGGATGGGTGAAGTCGACTCCACCGTCGATGACACCGACCTTTACGCCGGCGCCGGTTGCCTTGGCCCATGCCGCAGGGCCCGACTTGATGACCGACATGTCCCATTGGCAAGGCGACAGCGGCTCGGGTCCGCTCGGTGCGCCGGGATAGTCCGTGACACACCGCCCGTGTGCCGTGGCCTCGTCGAACAGCGCTGTTTGGCCGGCGCTGACCGGCTGGGTGTACGCAAGCAGCGAGACGACCGCGGCCGCTGCGACCGCAAAGTGCTTCTTGTTCATCAAACCCTCCTGATGAGTTGCCGATCGCCGTTGATCGGATCAACGCGACCGTATTCAGCTCAGTTTTGGAATGCAAGATCCAGACCGCAGGGACCGAAGACCCTGGTGAAACAGGAGCGGCGGCGAGATGATGTGTTCATGGATGCCGATGGAACCGCCCTGGATGCACCAATTCGAGACCTTGCCGCGCCCGACGGCGGACACGACGAGCTCCTGATCAACGGCAGGCAGATCCACATCGCGCCTGCGCAGTTGGCTGATCTCGACCGACTACGGAGTTTCTACCAACACCTCAGCGACACCTCCACCTACTTCCGGTTCTTCGGGATCCGACGCTCGATTCCCGAGCGCGAGCTGCGCGAGGCGCTCGACCCGGAGGTCGACCGTCACGTCACCCTGCTGGCGACGATCGACGGCGAGCTCGTGGGGATCGGCGAGTTCATCGTTGCGCCATCCGACGACGAGGCCGAGGTTGCCTTCGCGGTGTCGGACGACCATCAGGGCGAGGGTGTCGCGACACTGTTGTTGGAGAACCTCGTCGCCATCGCCCGTCGCCGGAACCTGAGCGTGCTGACAGCCGTCGTGCTGCCCGACAACGCTCAGATGCTGCTCGTGTTCCGCACGGTCGGTCTCAGCGAGCAGGCCAGGCTCGACGACGACTGTGTCGTCGAAGTGCGATTCGATCTGCGTGCCCCGGACGAGTTGCAAAAGCGGTCGGACGAGCGGCGGTTGAACGCCATGCGCCACGCCCGAGTTCAGAGCGGCTGAGGCCATGAACGTCCAACTGTCCGCACCTCCGCAGTCCGTGGATCAGGATGCAGCAGCGGCGATGGTCCACGGAGTCAAGGTTTACGGTAAGGGACCGACCGAAGTCCGCGCGCTCGACGACGTCACGGTGTCGTTCGAGCGCGGTCGGATGACGGCGATCATGGGTCCTTCCGGGTCGGGCAAGTCGACGCTGATGCACTGCCTCGCCGGGCTCGACGATCTCACATCCGGAGAGATCTGGCTCGCCGACGTCGAGCTCTCGGCACTCAACGAGCGGCAGAGGACGCGACTGCGGCGAGACAAGATCGGATTCGTCTTCCAGGCCTACAACCTCGTACCTACCCTGACCGCGAGCGAGAACATCCAGTTGCCGTTGCACCTCGCCGGAAAGAAGGCCGACAAGTCGTGGCTGGACGCAGTCGTCGCCCGGTTCGATCTCGGCGAGCGCCTTCGTCATCAGCCGTCCGAACTGTCCGGTGGTCAGCAGCAGCGAGTCGCAGTGGCCCGGGCTCTGCTGTCCCGACCGGCGGTCATCTTCGCCGACGAACCGACGGGAAACCTCGATTCGCGATCAGGAGGAGAGGTGCTCCGCCTGCTTCGCGAAGCGGTGGACGAACTCGGTCAGACGGTCGTGATGGTGACGCACGATCCCGGTGCCGCCGCCACCGCAGACCGGGTCGTGTTCCTCGCCGATGGTCGAGTCTGCGGAGAACTTGTCGAGCCGTCGGTCGCGACGATTCTCGACCAGATGCGAGATCTCGGCAGCTGACAAACCACGGGAGGAAACCATGTTCCGTGTCGCAGTCAAGAACCTCTTCGCCCACAAGTTCCGCTCGCTCGCGCTGGTGTTCACCGTCGTGCTCGGCGTGTCGTTCGTGGTGGGTACCTATGTGTTGACGGACACCATCACTCATGTCTTCGACGACATCTTCACGGACGTGTACTCGACCATCGACGTCAACGTCCGTCACTCCAGCGATCTCGGACTCGACGCGGTCCGACCTCCGATACCCGAGTCAGTGCTGGAGGACGTCAAGACCGTCGCAGGGGTACGCGCGGCGGAAGGGAGCATCTTCGGCATCGGCGTCGACATCATCGGCGCACACGGCACCCGGCTGGGCAATCCGCAGGCTCCCAGCTTCGGGACCACATGGTCGCAGGACGATGCGCTGACGCCCTTCAGGCTGCGCGAAGGTCGCAAGCCGGTCGCCGACGGTGAAGTGGCCATCGATGCCCGGTCGTTCGAGGACGGGAAATTCTCGCTCGGTGACTCGGTTCTGCTCGTGACGCCCCAGGGCCCGAAGCACTTCACGCTCGTGGGTGTCGCCGGCTTCGGTCGGGCGTCGAACATCGCCGGCGCGACCATCAGCATCTTCGACCTCCGCACAGCGCAGAAACTCATGGACCGGAATGGGGAGTTCGACTCGATCAACATCGCGGCCGAGCCGGGCGTTCGAGCAGACATCCTTCAAGAACGAGTGGCAGCAGTGCTCGCCCCGCAGACCGAGGCCGTGACAGGAACGGACCTCAGCAAGGAGAGCGCCGATTCCGTCGCCACATCGATGGCGTTCTTCCGCACGTTCATGCTCGTCTTCGCCTTCGTCGCCGTGTTCGTCGGGGCGTTCATCGTCTACAACACGTACAGCATCGTCATCGCCGAGCGAACCCGGGAACTCGCGCTGGTGCGTGCACTCGGCGCAACCGGCGCAGCCGTGCTCGGCTCTGTCCTCATCGAGGCGGTGATCACCGGAATGCTGGCCGCAGGCATCGGCCTCGCCTGTGGAATCCTCATCGCCCTCGGCCTTCGAGCTCTCTTGGACGCCCTCGGGCTGACGATGCCTTCCGGTGACCTGGTGCTGCTGCCACGAACGGTGTGGGTCGCACTCGTCGGCGGTCCGCTGGTGACCGTGCTGGCCTCCATCACCCCCGCCGTGCGGGCAGCACGCATCGCACCCATCAGGGCGATGAATGCCTCAGGCTCGGTCCGCCCGAGCAACGCACTACGGGCGGCATTCGGCGCGATCCTGCTCGCCGGTGGAGTGACGTTGGTGCTCGTTGGCTTCGATCGCGGCGAGTTGGCGCTCGTGGGCATCGCGGCCATCGCCACGATCGTCGGCGTCGCCATGCTCGCGCCATCGTTCAGCCGACCGATCGTCACCCTGATCGGTGCGCCCGTCGAACACACCCGAGGCGTCGCCGGCCACCTCGCGCGGCAGAACGCCCGACGCAGTCCGCGTCGAACCGCGGCCACCGCATGTGCACTGATGATCGGTACCGCGCTGATGGCGGCCGCTCTCGTCCTGTCACGATCGATGAACGAGTCGGTCGAGCAAGCGGTGACCAATGGCGCCGTAGCGGACCTCGTCGTCAACACG
>Ga0105242_10002374_pt1 | contig 14851 bp, 17 predicted proteins | sample KBSM24metaG_FD_81521 | JGI IMG/M metagenome (GOLD analysis project Ga0105242, IMG submission 81521) | Miscanthus rhizosphere microbial communities from Kellogg Biological Station, Michigan, USA - KBS M2-4 metaG | ecosystem: Host-associated > Plants > Roots > Rhizosphere > Soil | place...
TCGAAATCCTCGAGGTCTATCCCGAGGAAATCCACCTGCGCATCGATGGCCGCATCCATGCCATCCCGTACCTCGTGCAGGGGACGACGGTGAGCTTCGTGTACGACGGCGAAACCTACGTCATCGACACGAATGAAAATGCCGCGCGCGCGAAGGCGCGGCACCGCGATCACTCCACCAGCGCGCCCATGCCCGGCGTCGTCCTGAAAATTCTCGTGCGCCCCGGCGATGTTGTGACGAAGGGAATGCCGCTGGTCATTCTCGAGGCGATGAAGATGGAGCATGTGATTGCGGCGCCGCACGATGGAACGGTCGGAGCCGTGAATTGTGTTGAGGGAGAGTTGGTGGAGCCTGGAACGGATCTCGTGACAGTCGACGAGTCGTCGAGTCGTCAAGTCGACGAGAAAATGCCCGACGACTCGAAGACTTGACGACTCGAAGACTCAAACAATGAAAATCACCGTCGACAGCGTCAGGATCGTCGAGGTCGGCCCGCGCGACGGCCTGCAGAACGAATCGTCCATTGTCCCCACGCAGGCGAAAGTCGCGTACATCACCGCCCTCAGCGACGCCGGCCTCAAAGTCATCGAAGCCGGTGCGTTCGTCAGTCCGAAATGGGTGCCGCAGATGGCCGACACGGCGGAGGTCTACGCGGAGATTCCGAAAGATCCGGGCGTCGAGTACCCCGTGCTCGTGCCGAACATGAAAGGGCTGGAGCGCGCGATCGACGCGGGAGTGAAGTCGATCGCGATCTTCACCGCGGCCTCGGACACGTTCAACCAGCGCAACATCAACATGTCGATCGACGAGTCGTTCGAGAACTACGCGCCGGTCGCGGCGCGCGCGCGCGAAGAGGGAATCCGCGTGCGCGGCTATGTCTCGACCGCGTTCGGCTGCCCGTACGAAGGCGAGGTCGCGCCGGAGAAAGTGCTCGAAGTCTCGGCGCGCCTGCTCGACCTCGGATGCTACGAAGTCTCGGTCGGCGACACGATCGGAGTCGGCACGCCGATGCAGGTGCAGGGCGTGGTCGGCATTCTCCAGCAGGTCATTCCGCGCTCGCGCATCGCCATGCACTTCCACGACACGCGCGGCACCGCGCTCGCGAATACGCTCGCCGCGCTCGAGATGGGCGTCGCCGCGTTCGACGCGTCGTCCGGAGGACTCGGCGGATGTCCGTACGCCCCCGGCGCGTCCGGCAATCTCGCGACCGAGGATCTCGTGTACATGCTCGACCGGATGGGAATCGAGACCGGCGTCGATCTGAACCGCCTCGTGAAGGCGTCGCTGATCATCGCGCCATACCTCGATCATCCGCTGCCGGGACGTTATCTGCAGGCCTGCACGAAAGCGGCGATGCCGGTCGCGACGAGCGCGGTCGTGCAATGATCGCCCGGGCGGTACAATGATGCGTGTCGTCTGAATTTCGCGGGGAGTGGCGCGACGGCTGGTATGTCGTCCCTCACCATGTCCTCTTCCGCGACCTCGATCCCTTCGGCCACGTCAACAACGCCGTCTTCCTCACCTACTTCGAGTGGGCTCGCACGCTCCTCTGGTTCGACCTCACCGGCAAGCGCGGCGCGCGCGACATCGGCTTCATCGTCGCCCGCGCGGAGTGCGATTTCCGCCGCCAGCTCGACTTCGAGCCGATCGACATCTGCGTCCGCGTTGGGGCAATTGGTAACACTTCGTTCGATTTCGTTTACGAGATCCGGAAGAACGATGGGAATGAAGTTGCTGCAACAGGTAGAGTTGTCGTCGTGCTCTACGATTGGGCACGACAATCGAAGTCGGTGATCGATGCTGAACTGCGGAGGAAGCTGATCGCATGCAGTCCGGAAGAGTCCTGACGCATCCCGCTCTGGCCCGCCGGCGCTTCGAAGAGATCGCCGGGCGGCCCGATCCGCTGCTCGACCTCGTTGAGGCTTCGCTGGTCATCGCCCTCGAGGAGAATCCGGCGCTCGACGTCGACCGCCATCTCTGCGAAGTCGAGTCGTGGAGCGAAGCGGTGCGCGGACGTCTCGAAGGCTCGCGCGACATCGCGCGCATCGTCGACACCATCAACCGCCTGTTGTACGACGAAGAAGGATTTCACGGCGAGAACGACGACTACTACGATCCGCGCAGCGCGCTCTTGAGCGAAGCGCTCGAACGACACGCCGGGCTTCCGATCACGCTCTCGATTCTCTACATCGAGCTTTCGCGCCGCGCCGGCGTGGAAGCGGCGGGCATTTCGCTGCCGGGACGGTTCCTCGTGAAGTTCAGCGGCGCGTTCGGCGTGATCATCGTCGATCCGTTCGACGGCGGCCGCGTGCTGTCGACCCGCGAGCTGCAGAAGATCCTCGACGAACTGTTCGGCGGCGGCGTGCGGCTGCGCGAGCATCACACGCGCTCGTTTTCACGGCGGGAGATCCTCGCCCGCGAGCTGGCGCAGCTCAAGGCCGCGTATCTCGCGCAGCACGATCTTCCGCGTGCCGCCGCGTCGATGGACCGGCTGCTGATCCTCGACGACCGCGACGCCTACGAAGTGCGCGACCGCGCGGCACTGGCCATGCAGATGCACGCGTACCGGCAGGCCATCGAGTTGTTCGAGCGCTACATCACGTTGACGCCTTCGGCGGACGATCACCTCCGCGTGCGGGAGCAGATCGCGTATCTGCGAGCGTGGCTGGATCAGAACTAGGTAAAATCGCTGGCTCAATCACGTGATTACCGGCTTCAACACGGACATCAAGCACAACGAGAAGGTCTACCACGTCCAGACCGAGGACAAGGGCGTGGGAAATCCGTACATCGAGTCGCTCGTGTATGTGGGCGGCGAGATCCTGGCGTCGAAGAAGACTTCGTACGCGGAGCAGCTCAAGAGCGGCGTCGACGACAAATGGATCGGCGGGCTGATGGAGCAGCAGCACCGCACGATGATCGCGGCCATCAAACGGGGGCGCTTCGATCAGCCGGCCGACGCGACCAAGAACGGCACGACCCGCACTCCCACCGCCGGCGCGACGCTCGCGCAGGACGCATCGTCGGCGCTCGCCGAGCCGCCCACTGGCGATGAAGACCGCACCCTCGATCAGGTGATCATCGACTACCTCGCCTCGGAGGCGGAGAGCGAACATCTCGAGCTCGCCCTGCTCAACGAGATCGACTTCTTCGCCGGCTCGACCGTCGAGATGCGCATCGCCGCGCGCAAGAGCCTCTCCCAGGCCCCGATTCCCGCCGCGGCCGTAGAGGTGAAAGTGATCTCCACCGTCGAGCCGCCGCGCGTCATCTACCGCGGCAAGACCGCCGCCGACGGCACCGCTACCATCCGCTGCAGCATCCCCGCGTTCCGCGAAGGAACCGCCGCCGTGATCATCTCCGCGCAAAGCGCCATTGGGAATGATGAGGTGAAGCAGTTGGTGAAGAGGAAGAAGTAGATGGCGGATGGCAGATGGCAGACGGCAGAAGAGCCGCCGACCACCCACGATCCGGATTTTCTTCTGCCCTCTGCCCTCCGCCATCCGCCATCTGCCTCTGGCAGCCTTCTTTCATAGCCGCCCCACCAGATGTTCCGCACCCGTCTGTTTCGCGTGATCGCTCTGCTCGCCGGGATGGCGGCGGTGATGTATCTGATGGTCAGCCTCTTTCTGCCTTCGTCGCGGAGGCTGATCTTCGGGGTCGACAAGAAAAACGGATACGTGCGCGTCGTGCACAGTCACGTCACGTTTCTTCCGCCGCATCGCTTCTATCGGCTCGAGTTCGAGAACCGCGACGGCGCGGCGCAGCGCGACGGGCTCGTACGGATCCTCTCGAAAGAGCATGTGCCGGTGACGGTCAGCTATCGCATTCGCTTCACGCTGGCCGGCAAGCGGCTGCCCGACTCGCGGCGGCTCATGCACGACGGCTGGAGCGCGTGGATACGCACGCGCGTTTACGAAGCGCTCTCCGCGGTCACGCAGCAGTTCCCGATCGAAGAGCTGCTCTCGCCGACCTCGCAATTCGCCAAGCAGCGCGGCGTCGTGCGCGAGGTCGTGGCGCGTCATCTCGCGCGTAGCGGTTTGAAAGTCACGGCGTTCGAGATCGCGCGCATGGAACCGGATCGCCGGGCGCTGCTCGAATACAAACGCTCCGAGCTGCGGCGAGGCGCGCGCGGCGTCGCCGGACGCGTGGCCATCTTCGCCATCGACGGCGCCGACTGGGACCTTCTCACCGAGCTCTCGTACGACGGCCGCATTCCGAACATCCAGGCACTCTCGAAACGCGGCACGACCGCGTCGCTCCAGACCCTTCAGCCGACCGTCTCGCCGCTCGTCTGGACCACGCTCGCGACCGGGCTTCCGCCCGACCGTCACGGCGTGGTCGACTTCATCTCCAACAATCGTCCCGTCGATTCGACGACGCGCCGCGCGCCGGCGCTGTGGGACATCTCCGAAGCATTCGGGCGGAAAGCCGTCGTCGCCGACTGGTGGACCGCATGGCCGCCGCTGCCCGACAGCGCGGTCACGTTCGACACGCCGGTGCAACTGCAGCGCAACGCCGTATGGCCGCGCGACCTCGGGCCGCGCATCGACCCGGTCATCGTCGCGCCGGAGAGCTTGCAGCACGCGCAAGTCGGCCGCTTCCTCAACATCACTCCGCGCGAGTTCGACGAAGCGATCGCCGGCGGCAACCCGAACGATCCGGTGATCCTCTTCCGCGACGTCCTCGCGAAAACCTGGAGCGATCATCGCGCCGGCGTCCGCCTCTATCAGGCGCAGCAGCCGCTCGTCCTGATGATGTCGTACGAAGGAACCGACGCGGTGAATCACCTCTTCGGGCCGTATCACCCGCCGAATCGCGACGGCATCAGCCAGGAAAACTATCGCCGGTACTGGCCGGCAGTGGCGAATTACTACTCCGAGGTCGACCGGCTGATCAGAGAGTGAATGAAGGTGCTCACCGAAGACACGACGGTGATCATCGTGTCGGCGTACGGATTCCGGTGGGACAAGACGCGGCCGCGGACGCAGCCGAACGGCCGCAGCGCGTTGTCCGACCATCGCAATCCGGGTGTGTTCATCGCGTACGGGAACCACATCGCGCCGGGCGGATTTCACTCGCTCACGCTCTACGACGTCGCGCCGTCCGTGCTCGCGATCCTCGGATTGCCGAAGTCGCTCGAGATGCCGGGAAGCGTGCCGCCCTGGATCTTCCGCGACCTCTCGCCCGTCACCTCGGTGCGCGTGGTGAGCTACAACGAGTTCTTCGGCGGACGTCCCATCGCCGCGCCGAGCGTCGACCTGAAAAGCTACCGGCAGAAACTGCAGGCGATCGGACATCTCACCGATCCGTCGCGCATGCAGCCGGTGTTCGAAGACGAGCAGCTTCCGGCGAAGGCGAAGACGCAGACGCCGGCGCAGTTCGGGCTCTACGCCTACTACAACAACCTCGGCATCGAGCTGCGGAAGCAGGGAAAGTACAACGAGGCGATCGAGGCGTTTCAGAAGGCGATCGATCTGAATCCCGCGCGCTTCACGCCGTATCTGAACCTGGCCATGGTGTTGTTCGACCGGCAGCAGTACGCCGCCGCGGACGACGTCTTCATCATGGCCGTGGCCCGCGGACTGCCGAACGCGGACCGCTGGTTCGCCGACTTCGCCGCCCTCTATCGCTCGCGCAACATGACCACGCGGGCCATCAATCTTCTGTACAAGGGCCGGCAGATCTTCCCGCAGTCCTACCTGATCGCCGCGAACCTCGGCTCCGCGCTGGCGGAAACGAGCCGGTACAGCGAGGGCGTTCCGGAGCTCGAGCGCGCTCTCAACCTGCAGCCGTCGTCCACGCTGGTGCTGAACAACCTCGGCATCTATTACGCGAAGAAACAGGACTATGCCCGCGCGCTCGACTTCTGGAACCGCTCTCTCTCCATCGACCCGCGCCAGCCGGCCATCCGGAAGGCGGCAGACGCGGCGCGGACCTATTTGTAGTGGAGCGACAGGCTCTCAGCCTGTCGGTCTCCCGCGCGGGCTGAGAGCCCGCCGCTCCACTTGACCCGCCCGGCGCGCTCACGATAGACTGGGCGCAGCTACTGAGACTCAGTCTCAACTAGAAAGATGCCTCAAGCCGAACGGCACATCGCCAAGTTTCAGAGTTTCCTGCAGCAGCAGGGGCTGAAGCTGACCTCCGAGCGCACCGCGCTGCTCCGGGAGATCTTCTCCATCCACTACCACTTCGAAGCCGACGAGCTTCTCTTCAAGATGAAAGAGAAGAGCGTCAAGATCTCCCGGGCCACCGTCTATCGCACGCTCGAGCTGCTCGTGAAGTCGGGCCTCGTGCGGCGCGTGCACCTCGGCGAGGACCACTATCACTACGAGCACGTCAGCGGAAACTCGCATCACGATCACCTGATCTGCACCACCTGCGGCGGGGTGATCGAGTTTCATGACGAGGTTCTCGAGGCCCGCCAGCGCGAGATCTGCGAGAGGAAGAAGTTCACGCCCACGTTTCACAACCTTCAGATCCTCGGCGTCTGCGATGCCTGCAGGCGCAAGGGACAGACTCCCGACGCGCCGGATCGCGTGAAGATGATCCAGCCCACGAAGCTCAGAAAGTAAGCCCACATGTTCAACGCCCTCATCATTGTTTTTCGCGAAGGATTCGAGGCCTTCCTCACCGTCGCCATCATCCTCGCCTATCTCCGCAAGACCGGACGCGATTGGCTGCGTCCCGCGGTCTGGTGGGGCATCGCCGTCTCCGTCGTGGCCAGCTTCGGCCTCGGATGGCTGCTGCAGAGCGTCAACCAGCCGCTATGGGAAGGCGTGCTCGCCTTCGTCGCGGCCGCGCTCGTGGCCACGTTCGTCATCCATATGTGGCGCGTCGCGCCAAAGATGAAGCGACAGATGGAGCGGAAGCTCGAGCATCACGCCACGAGCGGCTCGCACTTGCTGGCAATCGCCGGCACGTTCGCGTTCACGCTGTTCATGGTCACGCGCGAGGGAATGGAGACCGCGCTGATGCTAATCCAGGTGCGGCAGGGCCGCTTCTGGCTCGGCTGCGCGCTCGGACTCGCGGCCGCGGCGGCGATGTCGGCGCTGTGGGCGCACTTCGGGCATCGCGTCAACATCAAGCGCTTCTTCCAAGTCACCGGTCTGTTCCTGCTGATGTTCACGGCGCAGATTGTGTTCTATGGGATTCACGAATTCTCCGAGGCCGAGCTGCTCCCGAACAGTGAAGCGATTCATGCGGCGACCGAGCCGTATTCCGCCGACGGCCGCTACACGATGTGGGTCACGCTCGGCATGCTCACGATCTGCGCGGCCTGGCTTGCCGGCGCGAGTTTCGTGGACCGCATGCGCGCGGAGAGAGTACCGATCGAGGCACCATGAGAGTGGCGACGACTTTGATCGTCGCGCTCGCAGTCGTCCCCGTCACCGCCAACGCAGCACTCACACAGAGGGCGCGGTACCTCATGGGAACGGTGTGCGAAGTCGCGACCGAGAGCACGAACGCGGAGGCGCAGATCGAGGCCGCATTCGCCGAGGCGAAGCGGATCGAGTCGATGCTCAGCACATGGATCGACGACAGCGAGCTGTCGCGCGTGAACCGCGGAGCCGAGCCTTCACCCGAATTGCGAACGCTGCTCGACCAGACGCTCGAATGGTCGCGCCGGACGAATCGGGCCTTCGATCCGCGCTGGAAGGCGCCTCCCCAATTCGAAGAAGGCGCGTTCGGCAAAGGCTACGCGATCGATCGCATGCTCGCCCTCCTACCCAGTGGAGCGGCGGGCTCGTGTGGTGCGCGCCTCCGGCGCGCCTTCGGGCGGGGGCGCGCCGGAGGCGCGCACCACACGGGCCCGCCGCTCCACGTTCTCATCAACTTCGGCGGCCAGCTCGGCGTCCGTGGCTCGATGCGCGTCACGATCGCCGATCCGAAAGATCGTGACAAACCGGTCGTGGAGCTGACGCTGCGCGACGCATCGCTCTCGACGAGCTCCAACTCCGAGAAGTTGCACATCATCGATCCCCGCACGCGTGAGCTGCTTCCGGCGCGCGGATCGGCGTCGGTCATCGCCAGCGACGCATTGACCGCCGACATCCTCTCCACCGCGCTCTATGTCATGGGCGAAGACGAAGGTCTTCGCTGGGCGGACGCGAACGGCGTCGCCGCCATCTTCATCACATCCGCAAACCAAATCCGTCTCTCGTCTCGCGCCCGCGCCTGCGGCGTGAACGTGATCGACGGGCATTTTGCAATCAAGGACTAACGCATGTTGAAACGCATTTTCGCTGTACTCCTCGTCACGGTTCCCCTCTTCGCGCAGGACGCCTCCGATCTGGAGAAACGCCTGCGCGCGCTCGAAGAAAAGATCTCCCAGATGCAGCCTTCGCAGGACCTGGCCGAAGTCAAACGCCAGATCGAGATCCTCGGACAGGAAATCGAAGCATTGAAAACGCGGCAGACGAAAACCGCCGTCGCCGACGTCGAGCAGTACGGCCTCGGCGCCGCGGCCTCGAAGGTCTATCGCAGCGAGTCCGGAATCTCGATCGGCGGCTACGGTGAGTTCCTCTACCAGCGCCCGGACGGCGAGATCGCGACCGCCGACTCGCTGCGCGCGGTGGTCTACACCGGCTACAAGTTCAGCGACCGCGTGCTCTTCAACTCCGAGCTCGAAGTCGAGCACGCGAACCTCGAGCGCGGCGGCAACGTCGAGCTGGAGTTCGCCTATCTCGATTACCTGATCCGTCCCGAGCTCAACGTGCGCGGCGGCCTGATGCTCATGCCGGTGGGGCTCACGAACGAGCAGCATGAGCCGACCGCGTTTTTCGGCGCGCGGCGGCCGCTCGTGGAGCGAGTGATCATTCCGTCGACGTGGATGGAGCTCGGCGCCGGCGCGTTCGGCGACGTCGGCCAGTTCAGCTATCGCGGCTATCTCGTCACCGGTCTCAACGCCGCGGGCTTCAACAGCGAAGACGGCATTCGCGAGGGACGGCAGGCCGGCGGCGAAGCGGCCGCGGAGGATTGGGCGGGGGTCGTGCGCGTCGACTGGCATCCGTTCGAAGGAACGATCGTCGGCGGCTCGGCCTACAGCGGCGACTCGGGACAGGGCGCCGGCTTCGGCGGACGCGTAACGCTCGGCGAAGTACACGGGGCGGCGAAGTTCCGCGGCATCACGGCCCGCGCGCTCGTCGCGCGCGGCTCGATCGGCGACGCCGCCGCGATCAACAACGAGCTCGGTCTCACCGGCGATGAATCCATCGGCAGCCGCTTCGGCGGCTGGTACGTCGAGGCGGGCTACGACATCACGCGCGGCGAGATGTCGCTCACCCCCTACGCGCGCTACGAAGATCTCAACACGCAGCGCCGCGTGCCGGCCGGCTTCACGAGCGATCGGGCGAACGAACAGTCGATCTTCACCATCGGCTTCGCGTTCAAACCGATCTCCCAGACCGTGATCAAGGTCGACTATCAGAACGTCGACAACGCCAGGAATACGGGAACGAATCAGTGGAACGTCGCCCTCGGCTACATCTTCTAGGTGTTTTGGACTGCGGTGGCGCCAGCCACCGCTTTCAACACCCGCAGCGCAAGCTGCGGCGCGCGGCGGCTTTGCCGCCGCGTTGGAAAGCGGCAGCTTTGCTGCCGCAGTCCATATTGATTCTCGGCTCACTGCTCGTCGCCCTCCCCGCATCCGCGCGCGTCTTCATGACGCAGCAGCAGGCGCTCGCGAGCGCGTTCCCCGTGGGAACGAAGGTCACGCGACAGGCGATTTTTCTCACGCCGCAGCAGCTGGCCGCGGCGAAGAACGAGAGCGGGGTCGATTTCAAGGACCAGTTGGTCGTGCGCTACGCCGGCGCGAACGGCGCGTACGCGTACTTCGACACGCATCGCGTGCGCACGCTCGCCGAGACCGTGATGATCGTGGTGACGCCAGACGGGAAAGTCGACAAGATCGACATCCTTTCATTCGACGAGCCGCCCGACTATCTGCCGAAGCGGCGCTGGATCGACCAGTTCCGCGGACGAAAGCTCGATGACGAGCTGTCGCTGAATCGCGCGATCCGGCCGATCTCCGGCGCGAGCCTCTCCGGCCGGGCGATCGTGAACGCGTCGCGCAAGATTCTCGCGATTCACCAGGTGATCGGAACGAAATGAGCCGCTGGCAACTGATCTGGCTTCACCTGTCGGCCGCCCTCACGGCGATCACGGGGATCGTGTTCGCTGCGATGAAGTACTTCATGAAGAGCGACGACGACTTCGCGGTCGTCAATCATCCGCTGCAGCCGCACATGCTCGCCGCGCACGTCGTCGTCGCGCCGCTGCTCCTCTTCATCCTCGGCTGGACGTTCTCCAATCACATGATGCCGAAGTACCGCTTCGGTAACGGCAAGAACCGGTTCAGCGGCGTCGCGTCGATGGCGCTCATCATTCCGATGGCACTCTCCGCGTACCTGTTGCAGATCGCCACGAACGAAACGCTGCGGCAGGCGATGGCCGTCGCGCACTGGATCACGTCCGGACTCTTCGTGATCGCCTACGCGATCCACCTGCTAAAGCCGCGCGATTAGCTGCTTCAAACGCGCGAGCGTCTTCTCTTTTCCCATCAGCACCGCCACGTCGAAGATCGGCGGAGACGCGCCGCGGCCGGTGAGGGCGAGGCGCAGCGGATGAATGTATTTCGCCGCGCTCGAGCCGCGCGACTCCGCCAGTGCGCGCAGCACCTGCTCGGTCGTCGTCACGTCGAACGGCTCCGTCGCCGCGAGCGCGTCGTAGAGCTCATTCATGCGCGTGGCGAGATCGTCGCCCTTGAGGTGCTTCTTCGCCGCCTCGGCCTCGTACTCGATCCCGTCATCCTCGATGAGGAACGGCTCCATCTGCGCGGCGATCTCGCGCAGCGTGCGCCCGCGCGACTTGTACAGCTCGATCACCGCGCGCAGCTCGTCGAGCGGCTTCGCGCGATCGCCGAGGAACGGAAGCAGATGCGGATAAAGCTCGCTGGCCGTCATCCGCATCATGCATTGGCCGTTCATCCACAGCAGCTTCTCCGGGTCGAACACCGCCGGCGCCTTGTTGACCTCCGACAGGTCGAACATGCGCGCCGCTTCGTCGCGCGAGATGATCTCCTGATCGTTGCCGGGGTTCCATCCGAGGAGCGTGAGGAAGTTGAAGAGGGCCTGCGGGACGATGCCGAGGTCGCGGTACTCCTCCGCGGACGTCGCGCCGCTGCGCTTCGAGAGCCGCTTGCGATCGCTGCCGAGGATCAGCGGCAGGTGCGCGAAGACCGGCACCTCGGCGCCGAACGCGCGGAAGAGCAGGATGTGCTTCGGCGTGTTTGAAAGATGATCGTCGCCGCGCGCGACGTGCGTGATCTCCATGTCGATGTCGTCGACGACGACGGAGAGGTGATACGTCGGATTGCGATCGGAGCGGAGGAGCACGAAGTCGTCGATCAGCTCTCCCTCGAATCGCACGTCGCCGCGGATGAGATCGTGGAACTCGATCGCCCCCGCCTCCACGCGAAAGCGGATGATGTGCTCGAGCATGTGCCGACCGCTGCCCTCAGCGGTCGCGGCACCCTCATGGCGCATGCGGCAGCGGCCCGAATAGCGATACGCGACGCCGGCCTTCTCCGCCGCATTGCGCTCCGCTTCGAGCTCTTCGATCGTGCAGTAGCAGCGGTAGGCCTTCCCGCTCTCCACCAGTTCCTCGGCGCGCTCGCGATATCGCGACAGCCGGTCGCTCTGGTAGAACGGCCCCTCGTCCCACTCCACGCCGAGCCACTGCAGCGACGAGACGATCTGCTCCGCGTGATGCTGCTTCGAGCGCTCGACGTCCGTGTCTTCGATGCGCAGCAGCATCCGCCCGCCGTGCCTCCGCGCGTGGAGCAGATTGAAGATCGCCGTGCGCGCGCCCCCGACGTGCAGAAAACCGGTCGGCGAGGGAGCGAAGCGGAGTTTCATCGGGCGCATTCTAGATGGCAGACGGCGGATGGCGGATAGCGGAAGAGCCCGACCCGCGGTTTTTCTTCCGCCGTCTGCCATCCGCCATCCGCCATCTACAATGGCGCCATGCGCGACGAAAGGGGCTTCTCGCTGATCGAAGTGCTCGCCGCGCTGCTGATCCTCACGCTGGTCATCACCATGTCGCTGGCCGCCTTCGTCGAGCGCAACAAGCGGCTGCGGCAGGCGAGCGAGATCATCCTCGCCTACCAGGCGCTCGCGAACGAGGCCGAGTACCGCCGGCGGATCGACTACAACGCGCTCGAAGCGGCGTCTGCGCAGTTCATCAGCGACACTACGCTGCTCGCGCCGCTGGCGCCGTTCGGCACCGCCGTGCGCGTCGACCGGACGCAGCCGAACGTGAAGAACGTGACCATGACCGTGCGCTGGAAGAACGGCCAGCGCGAGGCCAGGCTCGCGCTCGTGCGCGCCGACACCGGAGGAACGAACCTGTGGTGAATCGCCGCGCCGCAGGTTACACGCTGCTCGAAGTGATCGTGGCCATGGCTGTCTTCGGCCTCTTCCTGCTCATCCTCGGCGTCCTCACGGTCGAGATGCGCGCGCAGGAGAAGCGGCTGCCGGTGAACTTCCTGCGGCATCCGCAGATCGTGGTCGTGATCTCGAAGCTGCGGCGCGACGTCCTCGACGGACACGGCGCCAAACCCTATCGCAGCTCGTTCGGCGGCTACACGCAGTCGGCGAAGACGCTGATCATCGAGTCGGTGCAGGAGAACGGCGGCGTGCAGACGATCGTCTGGGACTTCCGCACGCCGGGCGAGGTGCACCGCCACGCGTACACCGTCGGCGTGCCCTCCGATTGGACCGCGCGCGGATTGCCGGCGGATTTCTCGAACAGCCTGGTGGTGGGTGCGGTCGGAATTCCGGGACGGCCGTGGGGGGTGCGCGTCAAAGCGCAGGATGGGAATGGACGCATTGCGATCGATCAGATCCTCCAGCCGCGCGCGCACGAATAGCGAGCGCGGATTCGCGCTCATCTCCGCGATCGTGCTGGCCGTGCTCTACATCGCGCTCATCGAGCTGCTGCTGCTCGACTCCGCGCGCGAGCTCGCCGAGGCGCGCCGGTTTCGCGCGCGCATCGTCGCGGCCACGCTCGCCGAGAACGGCGCCGAGCTCGCGGCCGCCGGAATGCTCTCGCGCGAAGGCGCGAACGTGAATGCCACGGACTGGCAGGGAACGATCAACGGCACGATGCGCAAATTGGCCGACAACCAGTTCGAGATCACCGGAGACGGCACGACCGCGGGAGTCGTCCAGACCAGCGCGCGCGTGCGCCTGTACGGCAGGATCGTGGGGAACGATGTGAAGATTCAGTATTCGATGCACAACCCGTGAGGTTGCTGAGTTGCTAGGTTGCTGGGTTGCTGGTGAATTGTTTCTAGCAACCCAGGAACCCAGCAACCCAGCAACCGCATTTGCTACCTGCTCATCGAACGTTTCCGCATCAACCCCGCGCCGATGGCGAGGGCGGCCAGGCCGCCGAGGACGAGGCTCGGGTTGTTGCGGGCGGCGCTGCGGGCCTTGTTCAAGCCGCCGCGAACATTGCTCTCTTCGATGCCGAGCTTGCTCAGGATGGCGCCGAGACCGCCGGACTTGCCGGTCTGCGGTATCGCATCCTGAGGCTGGTACGGATGGAACTGGCTGGTAGGATTCAAGTTATCAACCATCAAAATCCTCCTTTCATGGTGATTCACAGTTGCTAGGCAGGTGCCATGAATCGGTTCCTCGGTTGCTCGGTTGCTCGGTCGGGTGGAGGGGTTCGCTGACCCGGTTCCTCGGTTGCTCGGTTGCTCGGTCGGGCGGAGGGGTTCTCTGGCTTCGTCCTCCCGAGGAACCGAGGGACCGAGGAACCGAGGGACCGAGGGACCAAGCAACCCAGTAACCCAGCAACCCCGCAACCCAGCAACCCAGCAACCCAGCAACCCAGCAACCGCGCACCCACAACACATCCGCCGGCGCGCGGGCGACGTAGACTGTACGCATCGCGAAGCCGATGAATACCAGCGTACCGGCAGCAGCGCTTCTTCCCGCGGTTGCTCGCGGAGACGTCTCGTCTTTCGAGGCGTTGTACGACCGCTATTCCTCCACCATCTACGCGCTGCTCCTGCGCATCCTCTCCAACGCCGACGACGCGCAGGAGGTGCTGCAGGAAACGTTCATGAAGGCATGGACGAGCGCGAAGATGTTCGACGCGGTGCGCGGCAGCGAAGTGGCGTGGCTGATCTCGATCGCGCGCAGCCGCGGCATCGATCGTCTTCGCTCGCGGAAAATCCGATTCGAGCGCGAAGACGAGGCCGGACGTGAAATCTCGGTGCTCTCGTCGTTCGTAGATCAATCGACAGGCGCGGAGCAGGCCATTCAATCGCAGGAACGAACGGCCGTTCGCGGGGCGCTCGCGGAATTGCCCGATCCACAACGGGTGGCACTCGAGCTGGCGTACTTCGAAGGTCTTTCTCAATCCGAGATCGCCGCGAAACTGAACGAGCCCCTCGGCACGATCAAGACGCGGATGCAACTCGGGATGAAGAAGCTCCGGGACCGCCTGCAGGCCTTTCACTGATGGGACACGAAGAGTTCGAATCGATCGCAGCGCTCGACGCTATCGGGGCCGCAACCGCGGACGAGGCGAGCGCGCTTCGTGCGCATCTGTCGGAATGCCTCCCCTGCCGCCGCGCGCGCGACCAATACGCGGAGGCGGCGACGACGATCGCCTTGTCGCTCGACCCCGTGCCACCGCCCGCGATCGTGCGCGCGCGCGTCGTCGAGGCAAAAGGCGAGTCGGCAGGACGGCGCTTCAACCCGTGGTGGCTCGCCGTCGCGGCGACGCTCTTCCTCGCGCTGTGGGGCTGGCGCGAGATCGGGATCCGCGTGGCGCGCGA
>Ga0105242_10002377_pt1 | contig 14838 bp, 12 predicted proteins | sample KBSM24metaG_FD_81521 | JGI IMG/M metagenome (GOLD analysis project Ga0105242, IMG submission 81521) | Miscanthus rhizosphere microbial communities from Kellogg Biological Station, Michigan, USA - KBS M2-4 metaG | ecosystem: Host-associated > Plants > Roots > Rhizosphere > Soil | place...
GCAGGGCAACCGTCGACAGGGTCATTGTCACCCGTCGGCTGTTCTGCATAGACTGAGGCCAACCCAAAACCATTTCGATCATGCCGGCACGGCAATACTGGCTGGTGAAGTCAGAACCCGAGACCTTTTCTTTCGACGACCTGCTCGCCGCCCCTGGACAGACGACACACTGGGACGGCGTCCGTAATTTCGCCGCGCGCAACCATCTTCGCGCGATGAAAAAGGGGGATCGCGTCCTATTCTATCACTCGAGCGCCAAGCCGACAGCGGTCGTCGGTGTTGCCGAGGTAGCGCGTGAGGCGTATCCCGACCCCACAGCGCTCGACAAGAAGGACCCCCATTTCGACCCCAAGAGCAAGGCGGACGATCCCACCTGGTTCATGGTGGACATCAAGGGGGTCGAGGCGCTGAAGCGGCCGGTTACCCTGGATGAGATCAAGAAGGTGAAGGCTCTGGCGAAGATGGCCTTGATCCGGCTCGGGAGGCTGTCGGTGCAGCCGGTGACTCCAGAGGAGTTCGAGATTGTCACCCGATTGGGTTCAGGGAAGGGGACGGTCCCTTAAAAACATTGACGCAGGTTGTTCACCACACGTCCCGAGAGAGTGATCAACCCCCCGCCCGGATCCGTCCCTCAGCCCGCGCCGTCACCGGCTGCGGCAAGCTCTTGAGATACGCGATCAACGCGTCGAGATCGGAGATATTGATCGGCTCCGAGGAAATAGGCTGACCCGGAAATCCGAGCCCGCTCCCGCCCGTCAGCATGAAGTCGTTGATCACGACTGAATACGTCGCCGCGTCGTCGAACGGGCGTCCGTCCGCGAGCGTGAGCGACGTGATGCGCTGCCCCGAGGCGCGTGTCGAGTCGAAAACGATGCGCACGCCGCCCACCCAGGCACTCGGCGCTCGTCCGCCGACGACTTTCTCGAAGTAGCGGCGCATGTCGGCGCCCTTCGCGGTGATCTTGTACAAGACGTTCCCGAACGGTGAGACTTCGAACACGTCGCTGTAGCGCACGACCCCGGCGTGGAGCGGCGCCCTAATGCCGCCGTGGTTCATCACACCGAAGTCTGCCTGACCGGCCGCGCGCATCGCGTCGGCGACCAGGTCGCCGAGCGGTCCCGTGTCTGTGCCGGGCAATTCCGTTGCGACCGTCGCCACGACAACCGATGCCTTCGCCGCGACGGCCTGCTCGGCGGCGCTGACCCGCTGCGCGACCCAGGCGTCGGGCGCCACGGAGTCCGTGTAGACCGAACGAACCTCGTGCCGGCTCGGCGTGCTGGTCCGGTCGTAGGCGATGTCGACGACGTCGATCGCCGTCCCCGACGAAAAGGCTTGGACGATCGGCACGCCGTTCACCACGGTGTTCACGAGACTGTGTGAATGACCCGCGATCACGGCGTCGATCGGCTGCTTCAGCGCCTTCACCATGTCGAAGATCTCACCGCGACAGTTCGTCGTTCCTTCCTGATCGCAGAACCCGCCCATGTGCGCGACGACGATGACGGTGTTCGCCCCGCGGCGACGAAGATCGGCGGCGAGACTGTCGACGATGGGCGCGGGGTCGTCGAACCGTAGACCTTGGATCATGCTCGCCTTCGCCGAGGTCGTCGTGCTTCGGGTGAGGAGCCCGATCACGCCGATCTTGAACCCGCCTCGGACGATCAGCGTGTCGTTCCGGATCCAGGGCACGTCGCGGCCGTCGGTGTACCTGACATTCGCGCCGAACACTCCATACCGCTGGTCGCGCATGCGAGCGCGGAGGGTGTCCTGTCCCCAGTCGAACTCGTGGTTGCCCAGCGCCGCCGCCGCATACCCGAGATGATTGAAGATCTCGGAGATTGGCCGGCCGAACGCGAGGTTGGACGCGAGCGTTCCCTGGAATTGGTCTCCGCCGTCAACCAGGATCCACTCACATGTCGGCGCGACGCACTCCGCCTCCGCCCGTGCAATCGTCGCCGCCAACGCGGCCGCGCCTCCACGCTGACTCCCACCGATTCGCCGTGGTTGCAGCGCGCCGTGGAAGTCGTTGGTCCCAATGATCCGCAGTCGCGCCGTCGCGACGGGTGTCGGTGCTTTCGGGGCGGTGCAGGCGCTCAGGACGATCAGAGTGGCGAGAGAAGTTGGCCTCATGCGTGTGATTCTAAGCGGGTGGCAACTGTCCCGACCGAGAGGCCCCTATTTGCGCAAAACGTCTTTCTTCGCACTCGGAAACCGAGTCTTGAGCTGACTCTCGTACGACCGCTCCCCGTACCCGACGTAGATCTGCCGCGGCCGTGCGATCTTCTGCTCCTTGTCGTTGAGCATCTCTTCCCACTGTGCGAGCCACCCCGAGGTACGCGCCACGGCGAACAGCACCGTGAAGAAGTCGGTGGGGAAGGCCATCGAGCGATAGATCAGGCCCGTGTAGAAGTCGACGTTCGGGTAGAGCTTGCGCGAAACGAAGTAATCGTCGTTGAGCGCCGCTTCCTCGAGCTTGAGCGCGATCTCGAGGTCCTTGTCCATGCCGACTTGCTTGAACACGTCATCGGCGAGCGCCTTCACGATCTTGGCGCGCGGATCGTAGCTCTTGTATACGCGGTGGCCGAAGCCCATGAGGCGGCTGCCCTTGCCGCTTTTGACTTCATTGATGAAGCCCGGGACGTTCTTCGGGTGGCCGATCTCGTTGATCATGCGGAGCACCTGCTCGTTCGCTCCGCCGTGCAGCGGCCCGTAGAGCGCCGCGACACCGGCCGCGATCGCCGAGAACGGATCGACCTGCGACGAGCCGACGGCGCGCACCGCATTCGTCGAGCAGTTCTGCTCATGGTCCGCGTGCAGAATGAACAGGACTTCGAGCGCCTTCACGAAAACCGGATTCGCCTCGTACTTCGGCTCCGACATCCGCGCCACCATCGAGAGGAAATTCTCGGTGTAGCTGAGATCGTTGTCCGGATAGATGAACGGCAGACCCTTGATGTGGCGATAGCAGAACGCGGCGAGCGTCGGCAGCTTCGCCAGCAAGCGCACGATCGAGATGTTCCGCTGGTCGGGATCGTGGATGTTCTTCGCTTCGGGATAGAACGACGAGAGCGCCGCCACCGTCGAGCAGAGCATCGACATCGGGTGCGCGTCGTAGCGGAAACCCTGAAGAAAGTTCTTGATGTTCTCGTGCACGTACGTGTGGAACGTGATGTCGCGCACCCACTGGTCATATTCGCTCTGCGTCGGCAGCTCGCCGTGACGCAGCAGCCAAGCGACCTCGAGGAACGTCGCCTTCTCGGCGAGCTGTTCGATCGGATAGCCGCGGTAGCGCAGAATGCCGCGGTCGCCGTCGATGAACGTGATCGCGCTCTTGCACGACGCGGTGTTCATGAAGGCTGGATCGTACGTCATCATCCCGAATTCGTCGGGCGCGGTCTTGATCTGACGAAGGTCCATGGCGCGCGTCGCGGTATCACCTTCCACGCCGCCTTGAATGATCTGGACCGAATAGTTCTTGCTGGTGCGGGAGTCTTTGATGTCGAGTGTTCCCGTCGCTTGGAGCTCCCCTGAAGGCGGGGAGGGTGGGGCATCAAGCGCCGGTTGTGCGTTGGCCATGCTCACGTTTCTCCGAAAGGATCGCTACGAAGCGCCAGTGCGCTTTCACGTGAGCGGAAATCTAAGTTGTACGGGCGAGGGGCGGCGAAGGCATTCCCGCGGTCTTTGTGCAGCGGACGCGGCGGATCAGTGCGGCGTCGTCGAACCGCCGGTTCGGGGTTTATCCGCGAACGCCGTGGCCCCGTTTCGTTCGGCAAGCAGCCGCGTGGTGAATCGTTGGCCTTCGGCGATTCGCTCTACCTCCAAAGCAGTAGAGTCCACCGCGGTCTCGATCCGATTGAGATGGTCGGTGAGTTCGTCCAGTCGGTGCCTGATATCCCCGCCCCCAGCCAGATCCTTCTGCCGGCGGTACTTGAGCATCGTGATGACGATCCCCGTGATACACCCCATCCCGGTCACGATCCCCGCGAACACGAGGATCTCTTCGAAAATGTGTGGCCCCACGTCGTTGTCTCCCGTCTCGAGCAGATCAAACCCAGCCGCCGGCTCCCAATCCTACGAGAGGGACCGGGCTTGTTGTTTCGACGAGCGGCAAACCGTTCGGACCGGACACCGACCGCAGCGCGCAACGCGGGCGGTGCAGACGAGGGCGCCAAGCTCCATAAGGGCCTGGTTGTGCGTCCAGGTCGCTCGTCCGGTACGGGGTAAAAGTGCCTCCGCCAACTCCCAGACCCTTCGCTGACCGGCTGACGTCTTGGGGTCCGTTCCTGGCAGAAATGCTCGGCGGAGGACCCTGGCGACGTTGGTGTCGACGAGCGCCGCTCGTCGCTCGTACGCAAAGGACGACACGGCTCCAGCCGTGTACGCGCCGATTCCCGGTAGCGAGCGAAGGTCGTCCGCCGCGCTAGGCAGCGGCGTCGATTGACGTCCGTCGTCGGTGACCTGCTTGGCGAGGGCGTGAAGGTTCCTGGCGCGGGCATAGTAGCCGAGTCCGGACCACGCTTCCATGACGGCTGCGGGTCTTGCCCGGGCCACATCAGACAAGGTCGGGAATCGCCGCAGAAAATCGGAGTAGTAGGTCACGACTCGCGACACCTGCGTCTGCTGAAGCATCAGCTCCGACACGAGGACGTGATAGGCATCCCTGGTCTTGCGCCACGGGAGGTCGCGGGCGTTTCGCCGATACCACGCGTGGAGGCGGCGCCGAAAACGACTCGCCCGCTCCTCGTCGAGTTTTACCGACTTCCTTGCCGTCGAAACCCGCGTCACCGCGGCGTCCAATTCGGCACGGCCGCAAAAAGCCCCTGGGCCACCCCTTGATGGGCGAGAATCAAACCGAAGGCGAGGCTGGCGACCCCGCTCGCGATCTGCACGTACCGTTGAACGCCGACGAACCGCTGCGCACTCAGCGCCGACGGAACCGCGATCGCCGCCGTGATCGCCGCCATTCCCGCGATCGTTCCGACAGCGAAGAGCGCGAGGTAAACGAGGGCAAGCCAGGTTTCCGGCACGGCGGCGAGGACCACAAGCGCGACGAACGCCGATCCCGCGAGCCCGTGCACCACGCCCACGGCAACCGGTCGCGTCATGCTCCGCGCCGAACCGACCCGCCGTCGTGCGAGAGTCATCACGCCGAGGGCGATGAGCATGAGCGCGACGGAAAACTCGAGGGCGAGCCCGAGCCGCGGCGGGATGGTGAGACGAAAGGCGACGATGGCGCCGCCCACGAGCAGGATCGTGATGCTATGCCCAATGCCCCAGAGCGCCCCGATCCCGCTCGCGCGGCGGACCGAGCATTCCTCGCTCACGATCGTCGTCACGGCGACGACATGATCCGCGTCGGTCGCGTGGCGCATGCCCAGCAGGAAGCCGAGCAAAAGAATGGAGATCCAAGACAGCATATGGGTCGGGTCGGCCACGGTCGCGAGAATCTAGCGCGGTCCCGACATTGGCGCGTTTGCGCCAACGGTGCATGACGCGCCAATTTCGAGCGTGCAAATACGATCTGTCCTTAGACACCCCATCGCGCTTGGCATGGCCGCGGTTGCCGTCGTTTTGTCGCCGGCCCTCCTGCTTGCTCACGCGAAGCTTCTCCGCAGCGATCCGGCCGCCAACGCCGCCCTTACCGCTCAGCCGGCGCACATCTCGCTCTGGTTCTCCGAGCGCCCTGAGCCAAAATTCACCGTCGTGCAGCTGCTCGATTCCGCCGGCGCCGCGATCGTCCTCGGCCAGCCGGTGGTCGACGCGAAAGCGATGGAGATCACGCTCGACGTTCCGCCCAATCTGCCAAGCGGCAAGTACACCGTTTCCTGGCGCACGGCTGCGGCCGACGGACACGCCAGCAGCGGACGTTTCGCCTTCACGCTGACGCTTCCGCCAAAGGCGGAACCGGCAACGCCCCCGCCGGTCGCCGTGCCGGCGGACACCCAGGTCGTTCATCGGATTCGACCGCGCGCCAATTCGCTCGTCGTGGCCAATGAGCCTTCGGCGGTCACCTCGGCGCTGCGGTGGGCGGAGCTGGTGTCGCTGCTCACGATCATCGGTGCCATCGTCGTTCGGCTCGTCGTGCTTCCGCGGTCCGGCTGGTCGAGCGAGCTCGTCGCCGACGCCGCCGATCGCGCCCGGGTCCTCGCTCAGGGCGCGGTCGTCTTGCTCTTGTGCACGACGCTGTATCGCGCCACGACCCAGACCCAGATGATGACTGGCGCACCGTCGAGCCTCATCGGCGCGCTCGGATCGTTGGTGCGCGATACTCGTTGGGGCCAAGGATGGTCGATTGGCGCCGCGGGCGTGCTCGCGATCATTCTCGGCTTGTTCGCGGCCCGTCGTGGCGCCGGCGGCTGGACGATCGCCGCGCTCGGCGCCGTGATGGCGTCTCTGGGGCAAGCGCTGACCGGGCACGCGGCGAGCAATGCTCACGTTGCTCTCGCGGTGTCGGTCGATGTCGTCCACGTGCTCGGCGCGGGCGCTTGGGTGGGGGGATTGACCGTAGTCGTCCTCTCGGCTCTTCCGGCAACGCGGCGACTCGGCACCGCGGAATCGAACCGGGCGGGCAGCGCGCTGGTTCGCGCGTATCACAATGCGGCCACCGAAGCCGTCGCCTTGGTATTGATCAGCGCGGTCGTCGCCGCGTGGCTGCGGCTACCGTCACTCAGCGACCTTTGGACGACGCCGTACGGCAACATGCTCCTCCGAAAAGTATTCTTCGTCGTCGTGGTTCTACTTTTCGGATTGTATCACTGGCGCCGGATGGTCAATGTGGAGTGGGTCGACGACACGCGAGGGCGCTTTCGGCGCAGCGCGATCGTCGAACTGCTCGCCGGCGCGGTGATCATCGCGTTTACCGCGCTTCTCGTCTCCACCGCTTTGCCGACATGACCGCTATAGAATCACCCCCGACCCACGCCTGGCCGATCTCACTCGACGACGTCGAGGCCGCGCGCGCGCGGATTGCTCCGTTTCTTTCGCCGACGCCGTTCCGTGAGCATCCGCAGCTTGCCCAGCTCGTCGGGCACGACATTCGGGTGTTCGTCAAACACGAGAACCATCAGCCGACCTGTTCGTTCAAGATTCGGAACGGTCTCTCGTTCATGACCGCGCTCACCGCCGAGGAGCGTCGGCGCGGCGTCGTGGCCGCGTCTACCGGGAATCACGGGCAGGGTATCGCTTATGGCGCGAAGCTGGTCGGTTCGACCGCCACCATTTGCGTTCCAGGCGGCAACAACCCGGGGAAGAACGCGGCGATGCGGGCGCTCGGCGCCACGGTCGTCGAGGAGGGGCGCGACTACGACGAGTCGGTGAACGTCATGTTGCGCATCGCCGGCGTCGAAGAGCGCGTCGTCGCGCATTCGACGAACGATCGGCGAATCGTGGCCGGCGCCGCGACGATGACCCTGGAGATTCTCGAACAATGTCCGGATATCGAAGCGCTCGTCATTGCGACGGGCGGCGGCTCACAAGCTGTCGGCGCGATGACCGTGGCGCGTTCGCGCGCTCCGCACGTCGAGGTATTCGGCGTCCAGGCAGCGGGCGCGTCGGCGATACACGATTCCTGGCACGCTCACGAGCGTCTGACGACTCCTCGCGCTGATACATTCGCCGAAGGCGTCGCTACTCGAACGACCTACGACCTGACCTTTCCCGCGCTCCAGCAGGGCCTCGCCGGTTTCGTGACCGTCACGGACGCCGAGATCGCGGAAAGCCTGCGCGTCATCTTGTCGACGACGCACAATCTCGTCGAGGGGTCGGGCGCGATGGGGTTCGCGGCGCTGCCGAAATTGGTTGATCGGCTCGAGGGAAAGAAAGTTGGGATCGTCTTCTGCGGTGGGAATATCGATGTCGGGATGCTCGAGCGGATTTTGCGGCGGGAGATCTAGGCTGGGAGAGTCTTGTAACAACTTGGTCGATCTGTTAACGCCCCTTACTCTCCTAGCTGACCTTCCTCGTCTTCCTCTTCAGGAAATCCATGAGGATGAACTGCCCGAGCGTCATCGTCGACGTGAAGTAGGCCTTGCCGCGGCTGATCTCGGACACGCGCTTCACGAACTCGACCAACGTTCGATCGCGCGCGAGCATGAAGGTGTTGATCATGATGCCGGCGCGGCGGCAGCTCGCGACCTCGCGAATCGTCTGGGCGATGACGGTAGTATCGAGACCAAAAGAATTCTTATAGATCTGGCCGTTCGGCAGCGTCAGCGCGCTCGGCTTGCCGTCCGTGATCATGATGATCTGGCGCATGTCCTTCTTTTGGGCGAGCAACAGGCGCCGCGCGAGCTTCAGTCCTTCGGCCGTGTTGGTGTGGTACGGACCGACCTGCGCCGTGGCCAGCGTGGCGAGCGGAATCTCTTCCGCCGAGTCGTGGAAGAGGACGACTTTGAGTGTGTCGCCGGGGAATTGCGTGCGAATGAGGTGTGTGAGCGCGAGCGCGACCTTCTTCGCGGGGGTGAACCGGTCTTCGCCGTAGAGGATCATCGAGTGCGAACAGTCGAGCATCAGTACCGTGGCGCACGACGACCGATACTCCGCCTGACGGACCATCAGGTCGCTGTACTCGAGATCCATCGGAACCTTGATGTCGCCCGTGCGGGCCATCGCGTTCTTGAGCGTCTCGTTGACGTCGATGTTGAGCACGTCGCCGAACTCGTAGGCTTTGCTCCACCCGTCGGCTTCGATGCCCGTCGCGAGATACGCAGTGTCGTGACTTCCGAAGCTCGATTTGCCCAACGAGCCGAGCAGGTTTCGTAAAGTCTTATAGCCGAGGAAGTCGATGCCTTTCTCGGTGAGATTGAACTGGACGTCCCGTGCGGCGGCCTTGGCCAGGCTGCCGGGTCCGGTGACGGGCTGATGGCCGGCCGGCATCTGCGGCGCGTTCTCGACCTTGAGATAGCCCTCCTCCATCAGCCGCTGCACGAGCTGGTCGAGGAGCTGCGCCAGCTTCGCCTGGCCCTCTTCGTCCTCCCCGCCGCGGAGCGCTTCCAGCATCTCGGGGGTGAACTGTCCGCTCTCCATCAGGGCATCGAGGATCGCCTGCTTGAGCGCGTCGAGCGAGTGGTTGCTCTCATCGCCCGCATCCCAGCCGTAGTAGGACTGATTGTCGCCGGCGAAGCCCGACTGGAGCAGAAAATCGGCGAGCTTGTCGAGCAGCGCCTGAAGATCGATGGCGTCGGCAAGCTCGGGGCTGAACTTGGTGTACGTATGGAACCGCATGGCCGGCCTCCTATTGGAAGCATAGCGCTCGGCTATTCAGCCCTCAACGCCTCAACGGGATCGACTCGCGCGGCCCGCCATGCTGGCACGAGACACGCCGCGACGGCGCAAAGCGTTAGGACTGCGATCGCGCCGGCCAGACTAACCGGATCGCGCGCGGTCACGCCGTAAAGCAGCGACGCGACGAACCGTCCCAGGATGAGTGCTCCCGCGACGCCGATCGCCATGCCGACGCCGACGATTACCATCCCCTGCGAGACGACGAGACCGATCACGTTGGCCACTCGAGCACCGAGCGCGACGCGTATGCCCATCTCGTGTGTTCGACGACTCACGCCGTACGCCACGACGCTGTAGATGCCGATCGCGGCGACGACGAGTGCGAGAACGCCGAACATCGTGAAGAGCTGCGCGCCCAGTCGCCATGGATGAAGCTCGCGCTCGATGAGCTCGTTGACGGTCCGGACCTGTATTATCTGAGCTTCGGGAATCGCGAGTTTCATTTGTCGCCGCGCCTCCGCCACCACGAGCGCTATTCGCCGCGGATCCGCGCGTATGATGAGCGCGGGTGAGGCGAACGCCGGGCGCTGCGTAAGCGGCAGATAGAACTGCTTGGTCGGTTCCTCGATGATTTTCATGCGGTGCGCGTCCTCGACGACTCCGATGACCTGCACGCAAGGTTCGCCGACCTTCCAAAGTATCAGACATTGCCCCACGGCAGGCTGATCCGGCCAGAGCGCGCCGGCCATGCGTGCATTGACGATCATCACCGGCTGAGAACCTTTCCGATCCGCGTCAGTGAAGGATCGGCCTTGTTGCAACCGGAGTCCCACAGTCGTGAAGTAGTTCGTCGAGACACTAACGTAGGATGGAAAGTCGCGGTCCGCGGAAATGATGGAGTCGCCGTTGGGCCGGAAGAGCCGCGTACCCGCGAAACCTCCCATCGGCGGAACGTTCGAGAGCGTCGTTGCTTGCACGCCGGGAACGCGACGGAGCGCGTCTGCCGCCCGCTCGAAAGCAGGTTGAGCCTCGGCACCGAACCGCTGGCTCGGCGTCACCCCCACATTCGCAAAGAGGAGGCTGGGGGTGTCGAACCCGAGGTCGATGCCCTCGACCTTGGCGAGACTGCGCACGAACAAGGCCGCGCCCACGAGCAGAATGACCGACAGCGCCGTTTGCGTGACGAGAAGAATCGAGCCGAGCGTCGACCGTCGATAGGCGCCTTCGAGTGAGCCTGCGCGGAGGCTGGAAATGATGTCGATTCGCGAACCGGTGAATGCCGGCGCTGTGCCGACAAGAATCCCCGCGAGAATCGACGCTCCCGCCACGAATCCGACGGCCCGCGCGTCGAACGTGCCCCCAGCCCAGTTGATCGACGGGAAGAGAAGATTTCGAATCAAGGCGCCTCCCCAGCCCCCGAGGAGGACCGCCGCCGCGCCGCCGATTAACGCCAACAACAGACTTTCGGCAATGACTTGCTCGTACAATCGCCATCGCGAAACCCCGAGTGCCTGACGCACGGCAATCTCGCGGCGACGACGATTGGCGCGCATCGAAAGAAGATTCGCGACATTGGCGCAGGCGATGAGCAGCACGATGATCGCGACGGCGCCTAGTCGCAGCGAAATCGACGACTCGGAGTCCTTCTTCGCCGGCCCACGCGCGGCGATCACCGAGCCAAGCCACACCTTCGAGTTCTCCGGCGACGCATAACCTTTCGGAGCTTGGACCGCTCGCAGACCGGCAGTTCCCTTTGCCGTCAGCTCAGCTTCATTACTTCCGTTCGGCAATCGCGCTATGACGCGCAGATAATTGCCGAATCCGAGGTACCACGGTGGACCGTCGGAGGAGAGGCGACCGTCGCTGAATGCGCTGAGCGGCGCCCATGCATTGGCGGCACTGATCTCGAGTCCGGCGAACGGATCGGGTACGACCCCGATGATGGTGAAGTCGAGGAGCCCGGTCTTCACGTGCCGGCCGATGATATTCGGGTCAGCCCCAAATCCGTCGCGCCACAGGCGCTCGCCAATCACGAGCACGAACGCCGGCGTCTCGATCCGCGCTTCTTCACTGCCGAAGACCCGGCCGACGGTCGGCCGCACGCCGAGCAGCCGGAAGTAGTTCGCGCTCACGTACGACCGACGGATGAGCGGCCCTCCCCCCACCGGACGCACGGAGTCGGGAACGGTGTAGGCCGTGGTTTCCACAGAGCCGAACGCGTCAGCGACGCCGCGGAAGAACGGGTAGTTGAAGTTGGGGAAAATGTGGCTGTCGCCGTACGCGGTGTTCGCGCTCTCCATGTACAAGCGCCGCAGCTCACGCGGCGCCGCCACTCCGGCCGGTGGTCGCACGAACACGCGGTCGAGCAGGGAAAAGACAGCGGCATTGAGCCCGACTCCTAAGGCGAGGGTCAAGACGACGGTAGCCGTAAACCCGGGGGCACGGGCCAGTCCGCGCGCCGCGTAACGGAGATCCTGTCGCACGCGGTCGAGCCAGAGAAGTGGTGTCATCGAGCGCGTCTCCTCGCGGTAATAGGTGACATTGCCGAATGTGCGCCGCGCGGCGAGCTCCAGGCTCGCCTCTCCGGCGCCCGTGCCCGATAGCGAGAGACGCTCGAGATCGAGATGAAAACGGGTCTCCCGCTCCATCTCTCGCGCGTACGCTTCGCCGCGCCACAGGACGTACAAGCGATGGCGAACCCCATCGAGCAATGACATGCGTCAGGCGCGTCCCATGACGCGCGCGATAGCGCCGGCGACGCGGTCATAGCTGGAGACCTTCTCGTCGAGCTGCTTCCGCCCCGAGCGCGTGATCGTGTAGTACCGTGCCTGGCGCTTCGTGGGGGACTCGCCCCAGCGAGCGGTCACCCATCCCTTGTTCAGCAGGCGCTCGAGCGCGGGATAGAGCGATCCTTGCTCGACCCGCAGCACGCCGTCCGACAGACGGCCGATGTGCTGCGCGATGGCGTAGCCGTGCAGCGATCCGAGGGTGAGCGTCCGAAGGATCAGCATATCGAGCGTGCCGGGTTGCAGGTCGGCACGCGGATCTGTGGCGGCGGATGAGCTCATAGGCAGTCGGTCGACATATGTTGACAGACTACCTATATGCGTTTCGGGCCTCGATCGTCAAGGGCGGCCGCCGATGCGAGGTCCAGCCCGCTTGCCTGCTATTTTTTCCCACGTGCCCAGCGCCACGTCGCTCAACCCATTCCGAACTCTCCAGCGGCACCGAAACTTCAGACTCTTCTGGCTGGGCCAGACGCTGTCGCTCATCGGCACGTGGATGCAATCGATGGCGCAAGGATGGCTGGCATTACAGCTCTCGAATAGTGCCTTCCTCGTCGCACTCGTCGCGACGGCGCAGTCGTTTCCGGTGCTCCTGTTCTCGTTTCACGCGGGCGTCCTCGTCGACCGGACCGACAAGCTCCGTCTGGTCAAGATCGCGCAAACCCTGCTTGGCATCGAGGCGGCAGCGCTCTGGTGGTTCACCTGGTCGGGGCACATCACGATGGGGTGGCTGCTCATACTGGCCCTGGCCAACGGACTGATCACGGCGTTCGAGGTGCCGGCGCGGCAATCGCTGGTCATCGAGCTCGTTGGGCGGGAAGATCTCCCTGGAGCGATCGCGCTCAACTCGAGCGGCTTCAATCTCGCGCGCATCGTCGGACCGAGTATCGGCGCGATCGTCATCGCCAGCCTCGGCATCGCCTGGTGTTTTGGGGTGAACGCGCTGAGCTACATCACCGTGCTCGTGGGACTGTTTCTCATCAAGCTTCCCGAGTGGGTTCCGCCCGAACATCTCGCCTCACCGATCGAGGGCATTCGCGAAGGTGTGCGTTTCATGCGCGACACGCCGTCCATCTCTGCGCTGATGAAACTGGTTACGGTCTACTCGGTGCTCGGCGTCCCGTATCTCACGCTCATGCCCGTGATCGCCCGGGATCAGCTCGGACTCGACGCCGCCGGATACGGGGCGTTGCTCGCCTGCGTGGGTGTCGGCGGAGTCGCGGGGGCTTTATCGCTCGCCGCGATCGGGGACCGCGTGCGCGGGACTCGGTTGCTCTCCACGGCGGCATACGCATACGGCGGATTGCTCATCGGCCTCTCATTGGCGCGCGACGCCGCCGTGGCGTATCCCCTTCTGCTGGCGACCGGATTCATGATGATCGTGAACAACGCGACGGCCAACTCGACCTTGCAGCATCTCGTTCCGAACGAACTGCGGGGCCGCATCATGGCCGCCTACTCGTTCGTCGTCGTCGGGTTGTCGACCGTCGTCGGTTCGCTGATCTCGGGAAGCGTTGCGCACGCGCTCGGTGTGTCCTGGGCGATCGGCGGCGGCGCCGTGATCATGCTCGCGTACGCATATTGGGCTTTTGAACGTCGAACGGAACTCCGCTCAATCCAGTAGTGCGCGTTGTCATCCTGAGCGAAGCGAAGGACCCATTGTCCTTACCACGGGGTTTCCCCACGAGTAATTCACAGAAGGTCCTTCGGTCGCTTCGCTCCCTCAGGATGACCGCAGTTACACCTGAGACCTAAGACCTGAGACCTTCAAGGCCGATCACCGCGCCCAGACGCAATTAGTCCAAACGGAGTCCCGCCGCCCCGAGGAGCATTAGCTGTACACCGTCTGCCTCTTCTGCCACTCGAACCTCGGACAGAACGAGTCCGTCGAGCATTTCCCGGTTGGACGTCGTCTGGCGTTCGACGCGGGGCACGGGCGGCTGTGGGTCGTCTGTCGCCGATGCGAGCGGTGGAACCTCTCGCCGCTCGAGGAGCGTTGGGAAGCGATCGAGGACTGCGAGCGACTATTCCGTGGGACGAGGTTGCGAGTCTCGACGGACAACATCGGGCTCGCCCGAGTCGCCGACGGGCTCGAGCTCGTGCGGATCGGCGAGCCACTTCGACCGGAGCTCGCAGCCTGGCGCTACGGCGACCAGTTCGGCCGGCGGCAGCGGCGGACGGTGGCCTACACGGGTCTGGCCGTAGTGGCGAGCGTCGGAATCGTCTTCATCGGCCCCGCCATTGGTGGCGCTGCCGGATTGTCGTGGGCGGGCTACCACTTCCTCAACGCCGCCGTGGACGTGTACCAGCAGCGGCGCGTTCGAGCGCGCCTGACCATCCCGGGTCGCGACCATCCGATCGCCGTCCGAAGCAACCAGATCAAGCGCCTTTCGCTCGCTTCCACGGACAACACGTGGGCACTCCGTGTCTCCTTCGAGGAACAAGACGATGGCTCGCCACCCGTCTTCGGACGCCTCTGGATGAGGGAACGGTCGATATCGAGCGTTCTCCTCACGGGTGACGATGCGCTCCGTGCGGCGGCCAGACTGCTGCCATCGGTGAACGCGGCGGGAGCGAACCGGCGAGAGGTCGCGAAGGCGGTCGATCTCCTCAGCGAGACCCCGGATCCGTCGCGCCTGTTCGCGAAATACGCGGCGGAAACTCCGACCGAGCAGTACCTATCCTACTTGTCGAGGCCCGTTCGGCTCGCGCTCGAGATGGCCTCGCACGAAGACTCTGAACGCCGCGCGCTCGAGGGCGAGCTTCATCTGCTCGAGTCATCCTGGCGCCAGGCTGAGGAAATCGCCGCGAATGCCGGAGGACTGATCCC
>Ga0105242_10002379_pt1 | contig 14834 bp, 13 predicted proteins | sample KBSM24metaG_FD_81521 | JGI IMG/M metagenome (GOLD analysis project Ga0105242, IMG submission 81521) | Miscanthus rhizosphere microbial communities from Kellogg Biological Station, Michigan, USA - KBS M2-4 metaG | ecosystem: Host-associated > Plants > Roots > Rhizosphere > Soil | place...
CTGCCCCTGGCAAAGGTACTTGGTGTGCAGATAGTCGTCCAGCCCGTGGGTCGAGCCCTCGCGGCCGTAGCCCGATTCCTTCACGCCGCCGAAGGGCGCGGCTTCAGCGGCCAGCGCGCCTTCGTTGATGCCGACGATACCCGTCTCCAGCAGGCCCGCCACGCGCCAGATGCGGCGCACGTCCTGGCTGTAGAAGTAGGCGGCCAGGCCGAAGGGCGTGTCGTTGGCCGCGGCGATCACCTCGGCCTCGTCGTCGAACACGGTGAGCGGCGCCACGGGGCCGAAGGTCTCCTCGCAGGCGCAGGCCATCTCGGCGTTGGCGCCGGCCAGCACCGTGGGGGCGTAGTAGTTCGGGCCCAGCTCGGTCAGGCGCCGGCCGCCGGCCAGCACCTTGGCGCCCTTGGCGACTGCGTCGTCGATGTGGCGCTCGATCTTCTCGACGGCGCGGCTGTTGATCATGGGGCCGATCTGCGAGGCCGGGTCGCTCGCGGGGCCCACCTTCAGCGCGCCCACGCGGGTGGCCAGCCGGGTGGCGAAGGAGTCGTACACCGAGGCGTGCACGAACACGCGGTTCGGGCTCACGCAGGTCTGGCCGCCGTTGCGGAACTTGGCGGCCATGAAGCCATCGACGGCGGCGTCCACGTCGGCATCGCCGAATACGATGAAGGGGGCGTTGCCGCCCAGCTCCAGCGAGAGCTTCTTGAGCGTGGCGGCCGAGCGCTGCGCCAGATGCTTGCCCACGGGCGTGGAGCCGGTGAAGGTGATCTTGCGCACGCGGCCGTCGTCCAGCCACACATCGGCGACTTCGGGCGTCTTCTCGCGCGAGGCGGTGACGATGTTGAGCACGCCGGCGGGCACGCCCGCCTCATGGGCCAGCAGCACCAGGGCCAGGGACGTGAGCGGCGTGTCCTCGGCCGGCTTGCAGACCACCGTGCAGCCGGCGGCCAGGGCCGGGGCGATCTTGCGGGCGATCATGGCGGCGGGGAAGTTCCACGGCGTGATGGCGGCGACCACGCCCACGGGCTCCTTGAGCGCGAACATGCGCCGGCCCGGCACGGGCGCGGGAATGATCTCGCCGTTCATGCGCGTGGCCTCCTCGCCGAACCATTCGATGTAGCTGGCGGCATAGGCGACTTCGCCCTTGCCCTCGGCCAGGGGCTTGCCCTGCTCCATCGAGATCAGCCGGCCCAGGTCCTCGGCATGGGCCACGACCAGATCGTTCCAGCGCTTGATGATGGCCGCGCGCTGCTTGGCGGGCACCTGGCGCCAGCTGGGGAAGGCCGCGTGGGCGGCGTCGAGCGCGGCACGGGCTTGGGCCGCGCCGGAGTCCGGCACGTGGGTGATGACGGCGCCGGTGGCCGGGTCGGTCACGGGCAGCAGCGCGCCGGCGGGGCCGGGCTGCCACTGGCCGGCGATGAAGTTGGCGCTGCGGATCAGGTCGGGGCGGGTGAGGGTCAGGGACATGGGTTGGGAGGAAAAGGGCTGGCGGCGCCTGATGGAGCCGCGACGCCAGCTATTGAAAGAATAGCGGACGTCAGCTGACGATGCCCAGGTGCCAGGGCACGAACTCGTGGTCGCCCAGGCCGAGCAGTTCGCTCCTGGTGGCCTCGCCGCTCGCATGCCGCAGGATCTGCTCGAAGATTCTGCGGCCCAGCTCCGGCACGTCCATGTCGCCGTCCACCACCACGCCGCAGTTGATGTCCATGTCTTCCTGCAGGTGGTTGTTGGCGCGCACCGTGGCGCGGCACTTCGCGGCACAGGGCATGCTGGCCGTGCTGGCGCGGCCGGTCGAGGTCGCCCTGCCGCCGGTGGGCCTGATCCGCCTGCGGGGCGAGGCGGGAACGCCCGTCACGCAGGCGCTGGTGGCCTGCCTGCGCGAAGTGGGTGCCGGGCTGGGTCCGTCAACGCTGCGGCCCTTGCGGCCGGTGCGGAAGCGGGCCCTGGGGCCCGCACCCTGAAACCCCGGCTGGCAGGGGCGCGAGCCCGTGCGGCGCGGCCGGCAGGCGCAGTCCCACGCGGGTGATGCCTGCACCGGACTCGGCGAAGGCGGCACCTCCGTGCATGCGCGCGATGGCGGCGACGATGGACAGCCCCAGTCCGTGATTGCGGTCCGCATCGGCGCGTGCGGGATCGGCGCGGTAGAAACGGTCGAACAGCCGGGGCAGATGCTCGGCGCCGATGGCGGCGCCTGCGTTCTGCACCGCCAGTTCCACCGAGCCGTCCGCCTGCGGCCGGATCTGGACGGTCGCCGCCGATCCCGGCGAGCCGTAGCGCGTCGCGTTGCCCAGCAGGTTGGAGAGCGCACGCCGCAGCAGCGGGGCATCGACGCACGCGGCTGCGTCGCCCTCGACCGCGGCCGTGAGCCCGGCTTCGAGCAGCGCGGCCTCGTGGAACTCGACGACCTCCCGCGCGAGCCGCGCCAGGCTGGCCTGCTCCGTCCGGCGGGCCGGCACGCCGCGCTCGGCATTCGAGAGAAACAGCATGTCGCCCACGATGCCCGCCATCCGGTGCAGTTCCTCGAGATTGGACGACAGGATCTCGCACAGCTCCTCCCTGCCGCGTGGACGCCGCAGCGCCAGCTCGCAGCTGCTGATGAGCGTGGCCAGGGGGGTGTTCAGTTCGTGCGCGACATCGGCGTTGAACGACTCCATCTGCCGGTAAGCCACGGCCAGCTCGCCCAGCAGGACATTGAACTGGGCGATCAGCGGCTGCAGTTCCTGTGCCTGTCCGCTGCCGTCCAGCCGGCGGTCCAGGCGCAGGGCGCTGACCTGCCGGGTCTGCTCCACCAACTGGTCCAGCGGCGCCAGCCCGCGCCCCACCAGCCATACCCCGCCTGCCGCGATGGCGCCGGCGCCGAGCAGGGCGGCGAGCCCCAGGGTCCAGCCCAGCCGGCCCAGCAGTTCGTCATCGCTTCGCGTGTCGAGCATCAGCGTGGCCTGCGCGATGTCGCCCGCAGCGTCGGGCATGGAGACCTCGAAGTCCACGCGCTTGGCGCCGCCGCCGCGCTGCCGTTCCCGTGGCGGGCCTTCATGGACGACGCGGCCGGCTCCATCCACCAAGCGCAGGGACAGTTCGCCATGGCCCGCCAGAAGGTCGTTGAGCAGATGCTGCACGGACTGCCGGTCATGCGCGCCGCGCCCCTCCTGCAGCAGGTGCTGGATGGCGGCCTGCTTCTGCGCGAGCACGTCGTCCTGCCGGGAGGACAGGGTCCACGCGATGACGATGTAGACGGCGGCGCACGAGAGGCCTAGGCCCAGGATCGCCTGGAGGGCCAGGCCCCTGGACAGCCGGCCGCGCAGGCTGTTCGCGGACCGCCAGGCGGGCCTCATGGCGCCCGGTGCTCCAGCACGTAGCCCATGCCCCGGACGGTGTGCAGCAGCGGCAGCGAGAACGGCTGGTCCAGCTTGGTGCGCAGCCGGCGGATGGCGACCTCCACCACGTTGGTGTCGCTGTCGAAGTTCATGTCCCACACCTGTTCGGCCAGTTCGGTGCGCGACAGCACTTCGCCCTGGCGCCGCAGCAGCAGGCTCAGCAGGTTGAATTCCTTGGCGGTCAGGTCCAGCCGCTGGCCTGCGCGCACGGCCCTGCGCCGGATCAGGTCCAGCTCGAGGTCGCCGAGCCGCAGCACGGTGGCCTCGCCGCCGCCGCCGGCCCGGCTCCCGCTGGCCCGGCGCAGCAGGACGTGGATGCGGGCCACGAGTTCGGAGAACGCGAAGGGCTTGAGCACATAGTCGTCCGCACCGCTTTGCAGCCCCCTGACGCGGTCTTCCACCTGCACGCGGGCCGTGAGCATGAGCACGGGGGTCTGCCGGGTCTGGCGCAGGGCGGTGAGCACGGCCAGGCCGTCGATGCCGGGCAGGTTGCCGTCCAGGATGATGAGGTCGTAGGGGTTCGTCGACGCCATGTGAAGCCCGTCGACGCCGTTCAAGGCGGCGTCCACGACGAAGCCTTCCTCGCCCAGCCCTTTCTTCAGGTACTCGGAGAGCTTCGTCTCGTCTTCGATCAGCAGCAGTTTCATGGGTGTCACCGTCGTCATCCAAAGGGTGCGCGCGTGCGTGCGGGTGGGCCCACGGGCCCGGCAGTGCCCGCACCGCCTTCCCGGTGCCCGGGCGAGGGTGCGATGGCGGGGGGATGGTAGTGGACCTGCGGTGCGCCGCCGGCGGGCCGCGGCGCATTCGCCTTTCAGTCCTGCGGGGCGGGCCGTTGCGGCACGGGGTCTTCCCAGCGCGCATCGGCCCTTCGGTGCGCGATGCTGTAGAGCAGGGGCAGCATCAGCAGCGTCAGCACGGTGGACGAGAGAATGCCACCGATCACCACCGTGGCCAGCGGGCGCTGCACTTCCGAGCCGGTCCCCGTGGCCAGCGCCATGGGAATGAAGCCCAGCGATGCGACCAGGGCCGTCATGAGCACAGGACGCAGGCGCTGCACCGCACCGGCGCGCACGGCTTGCGCGAGCGGCATCCCCTCGTCCCGCAGCTGCCGGATGAAGCTCAGCATCACCAGGCCGTTGAGCACCGCCACTCCCGACAGCGCGATGAAGCCGATGCCTGCGGAGATGGACAGCGGAATGTCGCGCAGCCACAGCGCCAGAACCCCGCCGGTCAGCGCGAACGGGATGCCTGTGAACACCAGCAGCCCGTCCTTGGCATTGCCGAACATCGCGAACAGCAGGACGAACACCAGCCCCAGCGACAGCGGCACCACGATCTTCAGGCGGCTGGCGGCGGACTGCAGGTTCTCGAACTGCCCGCCCCAGTCGATCCAGTAGCCCGATGGCAGCGCGACCTGCCGGATCGCCGTCTGCGCCTCGGCGACGAACGAGCCCAGATCCCGCCCCCGCACGTTGGCGCTGACCACGATCCGGCGCTTGCCGTTTTCCCGGCTGACCTGATTCGGGCCGGGCGACACCTCCAGCGCAGCGATCTCGCCCAAGGGGATGAAGGAGGTCGCCGCGTTGCCGCTCCGGGGCAAGGCGATGGGCAGCCGGCGAATCGCCTCGAGATCGGTGCGGATGTTTTCCGGCAGGCGCACCAGGATGTCGAAGCGCCGGTCGCCCTCGTACATCGTGCCTGCGCGCCGCCCGCCCACGGCCGTGGCCAGGGTGCTCTGCACGTCCGCCATGTTCAGCCCGTAGCGCGCGGCACGGGCGCGGTCGATGGCCACGGTCAGCACCGGGAGCCCGGTGGTCTGCTCGACCTTGACCTCGGAGGCGCCGTCCAGCCCGCGCAGCACGGAGGCGGCGGCCGCCGCGGCCTTGTTCAGCACGTCCATGTCGTCGCCGAAGATCTTGACCGCCACGTCGCTGCGGATGCCGGAGATCAGTTCGTTGAACCGCAGCTGGATGGGCTGGGAGAACTCATAGCTGCTGCCCGCGATCTTCTCGACCTCGTCCTGGATGGCCTCCAGCAGCTCGGCTGGCGTCTTGCGCGGCGCAGGCCACTCGCTCGCCGGGTTGAGCATGATGTAGCCGTCGGAGATGTTGGGCGGCATCGGGTCGGAGGCGATCTCCGCCGTCCCGGTGCGCGCGAAGACGCGCTGGACCTCCGGGAACTTCGCCTTGATGGCCACTTCGATCTTCTGCTGCATGGCGACCGACTCGCTCAGGCTGGTGCCGGGAATGCGGATGGCCTGGATCGCGAGGTCGCCTTCGCTCAGGTGGGGCGCGAACTCCGTGCCCAGCCGCGTCGCCATGAGCGCGGACAGCACGACGGTGGCCAGGGCGGCGGCCAGCATGACTCCGCCGGCACCGAGCACCCGCTCGAGCAAGGGCTCGTAGCGCGCGCGCAGCCAGGCCATCAGGCGGTTCTCCTTTTCCGCGACGTGCCGGCCGATGAACAGCGCGACGGCTGCGGGAACGAAGGTCACGGACAGGATCATGGCGCCCAGCAGCGCAATCACCACGGTGAACGCCATCGGGTGGAACATCCTGCCCTCGACCCCGGTGAGGGCGAAGATCGGCAGATACACCACCATGATGATGAGCTGGCCGAAGACCAGCGGGCGCCGCGCCTCGCGGGCCGCCTCGAACACTTCGAAGAAGCGCTCCTTCAGCGACAGCGCGCGCCCGGCGACATGCTGCGCCTGCGCCAGGCGGCGGACGCAGTTCTCGACGATCACCACGGCTCCGTCCACGATGATGCCGAAGTCCAGCGCGCCCAGGCTCATCAGGTTCGCGCTGATCTTCTGCGACACCATGCCGGTGAAGGTGAACAGCATGGCCAGCGGAATGACCATGGCCGTGATCAGCGCGGCGCGCAGGTTGCCGAGGAACGCGAAGAGCACTGCGATCACCAGGATCGCCCCTTCCAGCAGGTTCTTCTTCACGGTCGCGATCGCCTTGTCCACCAGCACCGTCCGGTCGTAGACCGTGACGGCCTGCACCCCGGCCGGCAGGGTGCGGTTGATCTCCAGCATCTTGCGATCCACGGCCTGCGACACCGTGCGGCTGTTCTCCCCGATCAGCATGAAGACGGTGCCCAGCACGACTTCCTTGCCGTTCTCCGTGGCGGCGCCGGTGCGCAGCTCACGGCCCAGCAGCACGTCCGCGACATCGCGAACCCGGATGGGCAGCCCGGCCGCGGTGCTGACCACGATGTCGCCCACGTCCTCCATCGAGCGGACCTGGCCGGGGGCGCGGATCAGGTACTGCTCGCCGCGGCGCTCGATGTAGCCGGCGCCGACGTTCTCGTTGTTGCGCTCCAGCGCGCCGACCACGTCGGCCAGGGTGAGGCCGTGCGAGTAGAGCTTCTCCGGGTTCGGCGCCACCTGGTATTCCTTCGAGAAGCCGCCGATGCTGTTGATCTCGGTCACGCCCTTCACGTTGCGCAGCTGGGGCTTGATGATCCAGTCCTGGATCTCCCGCAGGTCCGCCGGCGTGTATGCCTGGCCGTCGGGCCTGAGCGCGCCTTCCCGAGCCTCCACCGTCCACAGGTAGATTTCTCCAAGGCCGGTCGAGATCGGCCCGATCACGGGATTCGTTCCGTCGGGCAGCTGTTCGCGGGCGGCCTGGATGCGCTCGTTCACCAGCTGGCGCGCGAAGTAGATGTCCACGCCGTCCTCGAAGATCACCGTGACCTGCGACAGACCGTAGCGCGACAGGGAGCGGGTTTGCTTCAGTCCTGGCAGGCCGGCCATCACCGTCTCGATCGGATAGGTGATGCGCTGCTCGGTTTCCAGGGGCGAATAGCCCTGCGCCGCCGTGTTGACCTGCACCTGGACGTTGGTGATGTCCGGTACCGCATCGATCGGCAGGCGCTGGTAGTTGTAGATGCCCAGCGCGGCCATGCACGCGATGGCCAGCATCACGAGCCAGCGGTGGGCGATGGAGAAATGGATGATCCGTTCGAACATGGCGGGCCTCAGTGCTCGTGGCCCGAAGAGCCCTTGCCCTGCTGCGCCTTCACGGCGAAGCTCCCCTGGCCGGCGTATTCAGTGCCGGCCTCCAGCCCCTCCAGGATCTCGGTGCGCTGCCCGTCGGACCGGCCGGTCTTCACGGCCCTGGGCGCGAAGCCGCCTGCCACCCTCGCATAGACGGTCGGCCGGTTCTCCACCGTCTGGATGGCGTCGGCGGCGACGGTGACCGCGGGCCTGGCCTGCCCGTGGGTCAGCTCCACCGTCACGAACAGCCCGGGACGCCAGGCCATCTCCGGGTTCGGCAGCGTCACCCGCGCCGTCGCCGCGCGCGTCTGCTCGCCCAGGAGCGCGCCGACGTACGACACCTGGCCTGAGGCTTCGCGCTGAAAGCCGGTGGCCTTGACGAGTGCGGGCTCACCCACCCGCACGAGCGGCAGCTGCGACGCCGTGACGTTGATCTGTGCCCAGACCGTCGCCAGGTCCGAGACGGTGAAGACGTTGGTGTCCTCCTTGACCGACTCGCCCAGGGCGATGTGCTTCTCGACCACCAGGCCGTCGAAGGGCGCCCGCAGCGCATACCGCGCCAGATCGCTGGCGGGGCCTGCCGGGGCCGCCCCCAGGGCCTTGAGCTTCTGGCTGGCATTGGCTACGGCGATCTCCGCCTCGCGCTGGACCTGCTCCGCCTGCAGGAAGTCCTGCTGCGCGGATATCCTGTCCTCGAAGAGCCGGCGTTCCCGCTCGGCCGTCGTCCTCGCCAGGGCCAGGCGCTTTTGCGCGGCCATCAGCTCGCTGCGCTGCTCCGACAGCGCAGGGCTGGAGATGACGGCCAGCAACTGTCCCTTCTTCACCTGCTGGCCCAGGTCGGCATGCACGCTGTCGACCACGCCGGCGACGCGGGGAACGACATGCGCCGTGCGGTCCTCGTTGAAGCGGATCTCGCCGGGCAGCTGCGCGCGGCTTGCGATATCGCCCGGCCCGCTTCTTTCGATCACCACGCCGGCGTTGCGCAATTGCTCGTCCGTGAACGCGACGACGCCGTCGTGCCCGCCCTGGGCCGCCTCGCCCTCATGTCCATGGCCGGCCTCCCCGGCATGCGCGGACTCGCCGGCATGGCCGGCGGAGTGCTCCTTCGAGCCGTTGCGCTTCTCGTGCCGGTGTTCGTCGGCTCCGGCCTCGCCGGCCGCTGCTCCTGCTGCGGCGGCGGGCTGTCCTGCGCTGCGGGGCCTCGCGTCGCGCAGCAGGAGCAGCCCTGCGGCGATCGCCGCCACGAGGATGACGATGATGAGGAGCGCGTGCCGCGTCCGGCTCCGTTCGGCGACGGTGTGGAGGATGTTTTTCATGGGAGCGGGGACTGGCTGGGGTTGAGCAGGGGAGAGGCCGCTTCCGCGATGCTGAGCAGGCGCTCCAGCTCTGCGGCGGCGCGGAACGTGTCGAGCAAGGCCCGCAGGTACTGCGTTTGCGTGGACACCAGGGTGCGCTGGGCATCCAGCGCTTCCAGGTAGCTGAACTTGCCGAGCTGGAAACCCTGCGACGCGGCGCGGTAGGCCTCGCGCGCGCCGGGGATCGCGTCGCGTTGCAAGGTCTGGGCCTCGGCGCGGGCGGAGCGCAGCTGCTCGCGTGCCTGCGCCATGTCGGCGTTCAGCCGGAGCTCCGTGGCCGCCAGCGCCTCGCGGGCCTTCTCCTCGCGGCTGAGCGCTTCCTCCAGGTTGCCCTGGTTGCGGTCGAACAGCGGCAACGGGACGCTCAGGCCCACGACCGCTGCGGTGATGCCGCTTTCCTGGCTGCGTTTCGCGCCCACGGACACCGTGACATCGGCCACGCGGCGCGCGCGCTCCAGTTCTACGGCGGCCTGGGCGCGCTCGAGCTCGAGCCGGGCGCGCCGGAGCACCGGTGATGCCGTCATCCGGGCGCCCACCGCCGCATCGGCCAGTCCGTCGCCCGGCAGGGCCAGGCTGCCGATGACCGGCGTGGCGCGCGGATGCGTGTCGCCCCAGAGCGCGAAGAGCTTCTGGCGGGCGGCGCGCACATGGCCCTCGGCCTGCGCCAGCGCCGCCTGCGCGGCGGCCTGCGCCACCTTGGCGCGGGTTTCTTCCAGGGGCGCCAGCTTTCCCGCCCGCACCCGCTTGGCGGTCGCCTCGGCATCGCCGCTGGCAAGCCCCAGCGAGGACTGGGCCAGGTGCAGCCGCGCCTGCGCCACCAGCACCTCGTAGAAGGCCACCACTGCCCGGGAGCGCACGTCTGCCCGTGCCAGCTCGATGTCGGCTGCCGCCTGATCGCGCACCCGCTGCGCGACAGCCACGCGGGCAGCGCGTTTGCCTCCCAGCTCCAGCGTCTGCGTCAGCTGGACGGTGGAGGTCTGCCTTCCCCGCTTGAAGTCTTCCTGCTGGATCGACAGCTCCGGGTTGGGCCGCAGGGCTGCCTGCAGCGCGCTGCCGCCGGACGCGTCGAACTCGCGCTGCGCCATGGCGATGTCCGGATTCTTGGCCAGGGCCAGCGCAATCGCCTCGGCCAGCGTCAATGGCGCCGGCGCCGGCTCGGCCAGTGCCGCGGCGGACGCGGGAGCGGGGCCCTGCGCATGTGCCGGGGCTCCGAGAATGAGCAGGCCGGCCAGCGCCAAGGCGCGGGCCCTGCCCGGAAAGGGTCGTGAATGAAACAACTGGATCTCCGAAGTCAAGGGAACCTCGGCGGACCGGCGCAGCGCTTGCCGTTCAGGCGCGTACCGTGCAGTCCACCGTCGCTGGAGCACCGCAGGCGCGCCAGCGTGGGCGGTCGATGTCGCTGGCGGCACCGGTGCCGTGGTGGTCGAGATCCAGGGGCACGTCCCAGGCCCGGCGCATGTGGCCGGGAACGCCCGGTGCCTGCGGCGCACCGCCATGGGCCGCGGGCTGCGCGAGCGTGTGGAAGAGGCATGGAGTGCCGCCGTGCTCCGGCGCGTGGTGGTCCTGCGCTGCCACCGGGGCCTGCGCCGTCGCTGCGGAGGAGGACGGCCGTGATTCGTGCATCTGCGCGGCAGCCCACTGCAGCGGCAGCAGGAGCAGCAGGAAGACGAAGAGGGCGCGGTGAAGCATCGGGTAGCGGTCGGGGTGTGGACAGGGCGAGCGGCCTGGATCGGTGGATGGGGCTGGGGCCGGCTCGGCGCGGATAGTAGGAAAGGGACCCCGTCACGGACCCGACAGCCAGATGACAAATCCGTCATCTACGGCGGCCTGCGCGGCCGGTTGCCTTGCGCATGCCGTCGGGCTTCGGGGTCTCGCGCAGGTCCGCCGCTGCGCATGACGCACTTGTCACCTCGGCGTCGGCATGCGATTCCTACAGTGGCTGCATCTCTCGGGGCATCCGGCTTCGGAGATTGTTCGAAGCCAACTCACGAAAGGACCTTGCTTCCATATGAACCACACGCAGCGACTCAATCCGCTTTCCCTGGGCGCCGCCGGAATGCTTCTGTTCATGCTGTCCGGTGCGGCATCCGCCAGCGGCTACTGGCATTCCGCGCCCAGCGAAACGGGTGTGACCACCGAGCCCGGCCATTTCCAGAGCGCCCGGACGCGCGAACAGGTCCGCGACGAAGCCATCGCCGCCATGCGCAATGGAGACATGTGGCGCGTCACGGAGAGCGGAGAGCCTCCGCGGGCGTCTTCGCGGCAACCGCTGCCGGCCCCGGACCGCGAGGCGGCGGCGGCACCCGCGCAGTCCGGGGCGGCCGAGTAAAGGCGAAGAGCCGGCCGGCGATCCCCTGGCCGATCGTCGACCGGGTTCTGGGGGCCGCGGCAGGCAGCGAAAGGGTGGCCGGGCCGCAGGCTGCGCCGGCCGCATTCCTTCAGCGGCTGCGCCCTGCCCACCGCTGCTCGAGCAGCGAGAACACCGCCATCCCCGCCGCCATGGCTGCCACGAACCACCAGGCCTCGCGATGGCCTCCCGCGGCGCTCACCAGCGCCGGCCCGGGGCAGAAGCCCGCCAGGCCCCAACCCGCGCCGAAGGCCAGGCTGCCCAGCACCAGGCGGCGATCGAGCGTGGTGCGCGTGGGCCATTGCAGGGGGGCTCCCAGCACGCTGCGCTGGCGCCGCCGCAGCCAGGCGAAGGCCGGGGCGGCCACCGCGATGGCGCCGCCCATCACCAGGGCGAGCGAGGGGTCCCAGATGCCGGCCACGTCGAGAAAGCCCAGCACCTTGGCCGGGTCCGTCATGCCCGACAGCACCAGGCCCAGCCCGAAGACCAGTCCGGACAGCAGGGCGAAGCCCAGGCGGAGGAATGCGTTGGTGTTCATGGATCAGCCTCCCCAGCCAGGAATGGCGAGCACGTGCCGCAGGACGTGGACCGTCAGAAAGCCCGCCGCCATGAAGGCTGCGGTGGCCGCCAGCGAGCGGGGCGAGCCGCGCGAGAGCCCGCACACGCCGTGGCCGCTGGTGCAGCCTGCGGCATAGCGCGTGCCCAGCCCCACCAGCAGCCCGGCCACGAGCAGCGCGGGCGTGCCCACGGCGATGGTGGCGGGCGGCAGCGCGCCGGCCAGACGCCAGAGCGGCGCGGCCAGCAGCAGCCCGGCGATGAAGAGCCCGCGCCAGAGCCGGTCGCCCGCCGCGCTGCGCCCCAGCAGGCCGCCCACCACGCCGCTGATGCCGGCGATTCGGCCGTTGAAGGCCATGAGGAGCACGGCGGCCAGGCCGATCAGCGCGCCGCCGGCGAGCGACCGCCAGGGGGTGAAATGTGTCCAGTCGATGGTCACGGTGCGAATTCCTCAGGGTGGGGTGGATGCCGCAGCGCCGCAGAAGGCCGCGTGCAGCGCCTGCATGACGGCCAGCACCTCGGCGCTGGCCAGCCGGTAATAGACGAACTTGCCTTCGCGCCGCGTTGCCACCAGCCCCTCGTCGCGCAGCACGCCCAGCTGCTGCGACAGGGTGGGCTGCACGACGCCGGTCTGCGCCTGCAGCTCGCCCACGTTGCGCTCCGCGCCGGCCTCGGCCAGCTGGCACAGCAGCAGCAGGCGGTCTTCGTTGGCCATGGCCTTGAGCAGGGCGCAGGCGCGGCCGGCCGAGGCGCGCAGCTGGTCCAGCGCCTCGGTGGGTGGGATCTGCGTCGTCATCGGGGGTGGCGGTGCGGTGCGTTTCATGCGATCATTATATTTAAATATATATTCACTTTTTAAATATCGTCGTCACGCCCAGGCGCTTGCCACCGGCCAGGAGATCCGTCATGACCCGCAGCCCCAACCCCTTCGCCACGGCCGAATCGCCCGCCGCCCAGGTGCAGGCCTTCTTCGATCCCGCCACCTCGACCGTCACCTACGTGCTGTTCGAGGGCGTGGGCGGCGCCTGCGCGGTGATCGACCCGGTGCTGGACTACGACGCCAAGTCCGGCCGCACCGCCACCGCGTCGGCCGACCGGGTGATCGCCTTCATCCAGGCGCAGGGGCTGCAGGTGCAGTGGCTGCTCGAAACCCATGCCCATGCCGACCATCTCTCCGCCGCGCACTACCTGCACGGCCAACTGGGCGGCACCATCGCCATCGGCTCGGCCATCCGCACCGTGCAGGGCGTGTTCGGCCGGCTCTTCCATCTGGCCGAGCCCGGGTTCCGAGCCGACGGCGCGCAGTTCGGCCACCTGTTCGAGCCCGACGAGCGGTTCCACGTCGGCGCCCTGCGCCTGCGGGCGATGCACGTGCCCGGCCACACGCCGGCCGACGTGGCCTATGTGCTGGAAGACGCGTCGGGCACGGCGCAGATGGCTTTCGTGGGCGACACGCTTTTCATGCCCGACGTGGGCAGCGCGCGCTGCGACTTTCCGGGCGGCGACGCGCGCACGCTCTATGCGTCGGTGCGCCGCCTGCTGTCCCTGCCCGCCGCCACGCGCCTCTTCATGTGCCACGACTACCCGCCCGAGGGCCGCGCCCCGCAGTGGGAAACCACCGTGGCCGCGCAGCGCGAGCGCAACATCCACCTGCGCGACGGCATCGACGAGGCCGCGTTCGTCGCCCTGCGCGAGCGGCGCGACGCCACGCTGGACATGCCGGTGCTGATCCTGCCGTCCATCCAGGTCAACATCCGCGCAGGCGAGCTGCCGCCGCCCGAGGCTAATGGCACCCGCTACCTGAAGATCCCGCTCGACGCGCTCTAGCCGCAGGCATCGTCCGCCGGGCGCGCACCGCCGCCGAATGCGGCCCGGGTTCAGCCGGCGGAGGGAATCGGGCCTGCCAGCGCGCTGCCATCCAGCTGCTCGCAGTGCGCGACGAAGCGCTGCAGCGGTTCCGACAGGCGCTTCTGGCGATGGTGGACCAGGTAGAAGCGGCGCCTGAGCCGGGGCAGCGCGGTGTGCAGCACCGCGAGGCGGCCCAGCGTCACCAGGTCCTGCACTGCGCACCAGGGCAGGCAGGCCAGCCCCAGGCCGGCCGCCGCGGCCTGCTTGATGGCCTCGGTGCTGCCGGGCTGCAGGTCGCTCTGCAGATGGTGCAGATGCGGCAGCAGGGCGTGCTCCACCGCCTCGCGCGTGCCCGAGCCGGCCTCGCGCAGCAGCCAGCGCGCCTGCCGCAGGGCCTTGAGTGGCACGCGTGCCTGCGGGCCATGGGTCTGCGCCAGCGGATGCGTCGGCGCGGCCACCACCACCAGCTCGTCCTCCAGCCAGGGGGTGACCTGCAGAGCGGCTTCGTGGCAGGGGCCTTCGATCAGGCCCATGTCCACCTCCAGCCGGTCCACCGCTTCGGCGACCTCCCGCGTGTTGCCGATGACCACGTCCACCGCCGCGCCGGGCCAGTCCTGCAGGTAGCCGGCCACGAGCGCCGGCAGCACGTAGTTGCCGATCGTGGTGCTGGCGCCGATCCGCAGCCGCGTGGCCAGCGGCGCGTGTGCGCCGCCCGGGCCGCCCAGACCGAACTGGCTTTCGATGGCCTGAGCCGCATCGAGCAGGGCCCGGGCCTGAGGCAGCAGGGCGCGGCCGCAGTCGTTGAGCAGCAGCCGCTTGCCGATGCGGTCGAAGAGCTGCGCCTGCAGCAGCGCTTCCAGCTCGTTCAGCGCAGCGCTGGTGGCCGACTGCGACAGCGCCACGCGCTCGCCCGCCGCCGTGGTGCTGCCGGTATCGGCCACCGCCGTGAAGATCAGCAATTGACGCAGGGTGAGTCGCATGTCGGCCCTTCCTTATTACCTGCTTGGTAATTTGGTTATAGCGAAATTATCCGTTTGTCAGATAGATGGCCGCGGTTCAAAGTGCGCCCATCGCGTCTGTGAGGGACGTGAAGGAGAACAAGACCATGCATGCCGCCCCGTCCTCAGCCCCAGTTTCCACCGACTTCGCGCCCGCCCCGGCCCCTCTGGTCCGCTGGGGTGCCGCCCTGGCGCATTCGCTGGGCCAGGCCGTGCCAGGTTTGGCGCTCACCGGCGCGCTGGCGTTCGCGTCCATCCACCTCGGCGATCTCGCGTGGTTCGCATCCCACGGCATCAGCGCGCTGACCCTGGCCATCGTGCTGGGCATGGTGGCCGGCAACACCGTCTATGCCC
>Ga0105242_10002381_pt1 | contig 14817 bp, 11 predicted proteins | sample KBSM24metaG_FD_81521 | JGI IMG/M metagenome (GOLD analysis project Ga0105242, IMG submission 81521) | Miscanthus rhizosphere microbial communities from Kellogg Biological Station, Michigan, USA - KBS M2-4 metaG | ecosystem: Host-associated > Plants > Roots > Rhizosphere > Soil | place...
CACGCTGATCGGGCTGGTCACCAAGCTCGTGAGCGACCTGTGCTACGTGTGGGTGGACCCACGCGTGAAGTTCGACTGAGCCCCCATGAGCGTGACGCAGCCGTCCCCCATCCGCGCAGCGCCCCCCGGGTCGCCTGCGCCCTCGCTGTCGCCCTCGCGCCGGGCCTGGCTGCGCTTCAAGCGCAACCGGCTGGGCTTCTGGAGCCTGGTCGTCTTCTGCGTGCTGGTGGCCATCAGCCTGGGCGCGGAGCTGGTCAGCAACGACCGGCCGCTCGTCGTGCGCTACGAAGGGCAGACCTATTTCCCGATCTTCAAGACCTATCCCGAAACCACCTTCGGCGGGGACTTCGACACGCCTACCGACTACCTGGACCCGTACATCCAGGAGCGGCTGCGCGCGGGCGGCAACTGGGCGCTCTACACCCTGAACCCCTACGGTCCCGACACCATCAACTACTTCGCCAAGTCGCCCAACCCCTCGGCGCCCACGGCCGACAACTGGCTGGGCACCGACGACCGGGGCCGCGACATGGTGGCGCAGCTGCTCTACGGCTTCCGCGTGAGCGTGCTGTTCGGCCTGGCGCTCACCTTCACCGGCACGGTGCTGGGCGTGCTCACGGGCGCCATCCAGGGCTTCTTCGGCGGCAGGACGGACCTGGCCTTCCAGCGCTTCATCGAGATCTGGGGCTCCATGCCCGAGCTGTACCTGCTCATCATCTTCAGCGCGCTGTTCTCGCCCAGCCTCGCGCTGCTGCTCATCCTGCTGAGCCTCTTCGGCTGGATGGGCCTGTCGGACTACGTGCGCGCCGAATTCCTGCGCAACCGCCAGCTCGACTACGTGAAGGCCGCGCGCGCCCTGGGCGTGCCCAATCGGCAGATCATCTGGCGCCACATCCTGCCCAACAGCCTGACGCCGGTGGTCACCTTCCTGCCGTTCCGCATGAGCGCGGCCATCCTCTCGCTCACCTCGCTGGATTTCCTCGGCCTGGGCGTTCCGGCCGGCACGCCCAGCCTGGGCGAGCTGCTGAGCCAGGGCAAGAACAACATCGACGCATGGTGGATCTCGCTCAGCACCTTCGCCGTGCTGGTCGGCACGCTGCTGCTGCTCACCTTCATGGGCGACGCGCTGCGCGACGCCCTCGACCCGAGGAAACAACAGTGAGCCCCCTCCTGAGTCGCTGCGCGCCTTCGCCCCTCTCTCGGCTTCGCCGGGAGGGGGGGCCCCGCCTGTGCGGCGGGGCGGCCCTTGCGCGGCGGTCGCTGGCCGATGCCGCGCCATGCCGCCGCGCCGTAGGGCCGGCTTGGCCGCACACAACCTTTCAGCCATGAGCATCGCCGTACCTTCTTCTTCGTCCTCCGATGCGCCCCTGCTGCGCGTGCAGGACCTGCGTGTGCGCTTCGGCGCCAAGGAGGTCGTGCATGGCGTGAGCTTCCACATCGGCGCGGGCGAGAAGCTGGCCCTGGTGGGCGAATCGGGTTCGGGCAAGACCATCACCGCGCTGTCGCTGCTGCGGCTGGCGGGCGAGGCCGAAGTCGGCGGCCGGGCCCTGATGGGCGGGCGCGACCTGCTGGCGCTGACGGAGCGCGAATTGCGCGGCGTGCGCGGCGGCGACATCGCCATGGTGTTCCAGGAGCCCATGACGGCGCTGAATCCGCTCATGGCCGTGGGTGACCAGGTGGCCGAAGTGCTGGAACTGAAACAGGCGCTGACCCGCGCCCAATCTGCGCAGGCAGCTATCGAGTTGATAGCGAGCACAGGTATTCCCGAGCCGGCGCGGCGGGCGCGCGCCTTTCCGCACCAGCTCTCGGGCGGGCAGCGCCAGCGCGCGATGATCGCCATGGCTCTCGCCAGCCGGCCGCGCCTGCTGCTGGCCGACGAGCCCACCACCGCGCTGGACGTGACGCTGCGCGGCCAGATCCTCGATCTGCTGTCCGACCTGCAGCGGCAGACCGGCATGGCGGTGCTGCTGATCACGCACGACCTGAACCTCGTGCGCCGCTTTGCCGACCGCGTGGCCGTGATGGAGCACGGCACGCTGGTGGAAGAGGGCGCCGTCGCCGAGGTGTTCGGCGCGCCGCGCCATGCCTATACCCGGCGCCTGATCGGCAGCGTGCCGGTGCGCGATGTGGACGAATCCCCCGCACGCGCCGGCGCCGTGCCGGCCGCAGAGGCGCAAGGCCTGCGCGTGGCCTATGCCACGCCGCTGCCGGGCCTGCGCGGCTGGTTCCGCCGCGGCGAGTTCGTGGTCGTGCAGGGGGTGGATTTCCGCCTGGCCCCGGGCCGCACCCTGGGCGTGGTGGGCGAATCGGGCTCGGGCAAGTCCACGCTGGCGCAGGCCCTGCTGGGCCTCTTGCCGCACCAGGGGCGCCTGGCCATCGAAGGGCAGGGCTGGCAGCTGCCGGCGCAGCGCAACACCCCGGCCAACCAGGCGCTGCGCCGCCGCGTGCAGGTGGTGTTCCAGGACCCGTTCTCGTCGCTCTCGCCGCGCCTCACGGTGGAAGAGATCGTGGGCGAGGGCCTGCACGTGCACGAACCCGGGCTGCCGTTGCCCGAACGCCGCGCCCGCGTGCAGGCCGCGCTGGCCGACGTGGGCCTGGGCGAGGCGCAGTTCCCCGGCCTGCTGTCGCGCTATCCGCATGAATTCTCGGGCGGCCAGCGCCAGCGCCTGGCCATCGCCCGTGCGCTCATCGTGCAGCCGCAGCTGCTGGTGCTGGACGAGCCCACCAGCGCGCTCGACGTCACCATCCAACAGCAGGTGCTGGCGTTGCTGCAGCGGCTGCAGAAGGAGCGGGGCCTGTCCTATCTGCTCATCACGCACGACGTGGCGGTGATCCGCGCCATGGCGCATGAGGTGATGGTGATGCAGGCGGGCCGCGTGCTGGAATCCGGCCCGGTCGCGCAGGTGCTGGATGCGCCGCAGCACCCCTACACGCGCAAGCTCGTCACGGCGGCAGGACTGGAGCTCGGGGCCGCGGCGGCGGGCTGAAAAGGCTCAGGCGTAGGTATCGACGTTGGCGCCCAGGCCCTGGGCGGCTGCGGCCTTCCTGCTGGCGGCCTGGCCGTCCTTGCCCGCAGCAGCGGTGGTGTCGTTCGTGCCGGCGTTCTGCTGCTGGCGTTCGATCTGTTCCTGTTGCTGCTGCCGCTGGACCGCCGCGATCTGCGCCTGCACCGCCTGGATCTGCGCCTGCAAAAGGCGCGTCTTCTGCTCGCGCGCCTTGGCGTCCATGGTGGTGTCGCTGCTGGTCTTCTTGAGTTCTTCCGTCAGATCGCGCAGCTGCTTTTGCAGCGCGGCGGTGTCGCTGGAGCCGCCGGAGGCGCCGCCCTTGGACGCCGGCGCGACGGCTGCGGTGGAAGACGTGCGGGATATTTGCATGCCGGCATTATCGGCATTCGGCCTGGCGACTGAAGTACGGGCCGTGCCCCATGCCGCCAGGTGGCAAGATCCGCCATCGCCTGCCCCGAATAGACCCCCAAGGAGACCCATGCCTTCCCAGAACGATGTCCTGTTCCCTGGCTTTGCCGCGCACGACCTCACGGTCGCCCCTGGCGTGAAGATCCACGCCGCCGTAGGCGGCAGCGGCCCGGCCCTGCTGGTGCTGCACGGCCACCCGCAGACGCACGCCATCTGGCACAAGGTGGCGCCCACGCTGGCGCGCCACTTCACGCTGGTGCTGGCCGATCTGCGCGGCTATGGCGACTCCTCCAAGCCCGTGGGTGAGGCGGACCATGCCAACTACAGCAAGCGCACCATGGCCGCCGACATGCTGGCCGCGATGCGCCAGCTGGGCCACGAGCGTTTCGCCGTGCTGGCCCACGACCGGGGCGCCCGCGTGGCGCACCGCCTGGCGGCCGACCACCCGCAGGCGGTGCGCCGCCTGGCGCTGCTGGACATCGCGCCCACGCTGGCCATGTACGAGCAGACCGACGAGCGCTTCGCCCGCGCCTACTGGCATTGGTTCTTCCTGATCCAGCGCCAGCCGCTGCCCGAGCGGCTGCTCGAAGCCGACCCCGCCGCCTATCTGCGCGATGTGATGGGCGGGCGCAGCGCGGGGCTGGCGCCGTTCGACCCGCGGGCCATGGCCGAGTACGTGCGCTGCCTGTCGCTGCCGGGTGCGGCCCACGGCCTGTGCGAAGACTACCGCGCCGCCGCAGGCATCGATCTGGAACACGACCGTGCCGACCGCGATGCGGGCCGCCGACTGGAGATGCCGCTGATGGTGCTCTGGGGGCGCGACGGCGTGATCGAGCGCTGCTTCGATGCCCTGGCCGAATGGCGCCGCGTGGCGAACGACGTGCGCGGCATGGCGCTGCCCTGCGGCCATTACGTGGCCGAGGAGGCGCCCGATGCCCTGCTGGCCGCCGTGCTGCCCTTCCTGCAGGAGGGCCTGGAAGAGACGTCCGCCGCCGCCTGACGGCTTTGCCATCAAAAAGAGCGCGTAGCCCTTGCAGATCAAGGGCTACGCGCTCTTTTTTTCATAGCTTTTTTGCCCCGTGGGGCACCGGTGGAATCGCACCGCTTGCCACCCGGGCCGCGAGCGGTGCGATTCCGTTTCGTCAGACGCCGATGGCGCCGCCGTCCTTGCGCTGGATGACCACGGTGGAGGAACGCGGGCGCACCTTGCCCGAGGGCGCGGCGGTCGCGTCTTCGCTGTCGTAGGCAGGCCAGTTCACCGGGTGCTGCACGTTCAGGAAGATGGTCTTGTAGTCGGGCGTGAAGGCGAAGCCGGTGATCTCGGCCTCGTTGGGGCCGACGAAGAAGCGGCGCAGGTCGCCCTGGTTGCCGCCGTTGATCACCGGGCCGCTGGCGGGCGTGGCCGGCATGGCGGGCGGGATCACGGCCAGCATCTGGTCGTTGGTGGACTTGGCCACCGCGTTGTTGCGGCCACCGTCGATGCCGTTGTCCGTCTGCACCCACAGGATGCCGCGGCCGTCGAAGCACAGGCCGTCGGGGCTGGCCAGCTGGTTGAGCGCGGTCAGGCCCGAGCGGTTGGTGTCCGCGTCGGCTGCGGCGTCGGAGCCATAGACGAAGATTTCCCACTGGAAGACGTTGCTGTCCGCCTGGTCGCGCCAGCGCACGATGTGGCCGTTGACGTTGTTCAGGCGCGGGTTGGCCGGGTTGGTGCCGCGCGAGGCGTTGCGCGAGGTGTTGTTGGTGAGCGTGACGTACACCTCGCCGCTGGTGGGGTGGGCGGCGGTCCACTCGGGCCGGTCCATGGGCGTGGCGCCCACGAAGTCGGCGGCGCCGCGCGTGTTCAGCAGGATCTGGTCGATGCTGCCGAACTCCTCCTTCAGCGTGCGGCCGGCGGCGTTCTTGGTGCCTTCGGCCAGCGCCAGCCATTCGCCCTTGCCGCTGGCGTCGAAGCGCGCCACGTACAGCGTGCCCTGGTCCAGGTACTTGGCGCCCACGGCCAGGCGGTCGGTGCGGTCGGCGTCCTTGGGGTCCCACACGGCGGTGGAGACGAACTTGTAGAGGTACTCGAAGCGCGAGTCGTCGCCGCTGTAGAACGACAGGGGCTTGCCGGCCACGGGCGGCGCGTAGGCGGCGCCTTCATGGGCGAAGCGGCCCATGGCAGTGCGCTTGGTGGCGATGCTGCTGGGGTCGTAGGGGTCGATCTCCACCAGGTAGCCGAAGCCGTTGGCCTCGTTGCGCCAGTCCTGCGTGGCGTCGGCGCCCGTGGCGGTGATGTTGAAGCGGGCGAATTCACCGATCTGCTCGCTCGTGTCGCCGGCGGCCGTCTCCCACAGGTAGCGGCCCTTGGCGGCCTGGATACCCACGCGCTTCTGGTCGCGCGTCTGCGTGCCGGTGTTGACGAAGCAGGCGGCCCAGTTCTCTTCGGCCGTGATGTAGGTGCCCCAGGGCGTGAAGCCGTTGCCGCAGTTGTTGTTGGTGCCGCGCGTCTGCCTGCCGTTGGGCGAGAAGGGCGTGCGCACCGAAGCCGTGCCGCCCACGGGGCCTGCCAGCGCCATCGGCGTGGCGGCGGTGAAGCGGCGGTTGTAGCGCGAGTTCTTCACGATGGACCAGCGGCCCGACTGCAGGCGGATGTGCAGGATGGACACGCCGTGGGCGTTGATCTCCTTGCGCACTTCTTCGGCAGGGCGCTTGCCGTTCACCTGCGTGGGGCCGGCCGGGTGCAGCGCGCTTTCGTCGATGTATTCGTGGTTGACGGCGAGCAGCCCTTCGGTGGAGCTGCCCTGCAGCGGGAAGTAGTGCATGCCGTCGTGGTGCATGCCGGTGGAGTGCAGCAGGTCGTTGGAGGTGTTGTTGCCGTCACGGCTCCAGGGCTGGGCGATGTCGTCGAACGGCGTGCCCCAGGCGCCCAGCACCTGTGCGACGTAGCCGGCCGGCACCACGCAGGCGTCGGTCATGGAGGGGGGCAACGACTGGAAGCCCAGCGCCAGCTTGGGCGCCTCGGGCGTGGCGCCGCCGCCGGTGCCACCGCCGCCCGTGCCGGGCTGTGCGTCGCCGCCGCCGCAGGCGCTCAGGGCGGCGCCGGTCATGGCGGCCAGGGCTGCGCCCAGGCTGCCGCGGGCCAGCGTGCGGCGCGAGAGGGACTTTTCCAGGATGGCGCTGAAGGGCTCGTTGGCGCTGGTGTTGCGGACGGCGGAATCGGACGTGGATTTGCTCATGGGGCCTTCTAGGAGTGGATGCGAAGCGATGCGCAGCGCCAGTGCGGGGCAGGGGCTGCCCGCAGTGGCGAGTGATCAGGAAGCGCTGGGCAGTCTAGAAATCAGGCGATGACAGAAACGTGTCACATGCCCCTGATCGGCGTCCCTCTTTGCGATGGCCTTCAGCCCTGCGGACGCTGCTCCATCACCTGGGCATAGAGCGCCTGCGCCGCTGGCGATAGGCCCCGGTCGCGCCGGCGCACGAGGTAGATCTGCCGGGTGAGGCCGGGCAGCGCCAGCGGTCGGGTGACCAGTCCGGGCTGCTCGAAATGGAAGAGGGCCAGGGTGGGCACCACGCTGATGCCCAGGCCCGCGCGCACCATGCCCATCACGGTGGCGAGCTGCTCGACCTCCATCAGCGTGCGCATGGCCTGCGGATGGAAGGCGGCTTCCAGGTACTGCCGCACGCTGCTGTGGCGCGCCAGATGCACGAAGGGCCAGGCGGCCAGGTCGGCCGGCGTGAGCGCTGCGGCGCTGCGCGTGCGTGCGCTTCGTCCGCTTCGCCCGGTGCCGGCGGCCAGCGGGTGGTCGCTGCGGCAGACCAGGTGGAAGCCGTCGGTGCAGAAGGGCTCGGCGCGCAGCTCGGGCGTGTCGGCGCGGATGGCGGCCAGGGCGAAGTCCGCAGCGCCGGTCGCCACCCGTTCGATGCAGGGTTCGGAGAGCACGTCGGCGATGTCCAGCTCGATGCCTGGGTGCCGGGCGCGGTAGCGGGCCAGCACCTCCGGCAGCCAGCCCGCCGCCAGCGAGGGCAGCAGTGCGATCGCCACGCGGCCGCGCTGCAGCGTCACCGCATCGCGCACGCCGGCCAGGGCCGCATCCACCTCGGCGCGGATGCGGCGGGCCGCGGCCATGAAGTTCTCGCCCTCGGGCGTGAGTTCGACGTGGCGCGTGCTGCGGTCGAAGAGCCGCAGGCCCAGGCCGTCTTCCAGCGAGCGCACCAGCGCGCTGAAGGCCGGCTGCGACAGATGGCACTGCGCCGCCGCCCGCGTGAAGTTGCGCTGCGCGGCCAGCGCGAGAAAGGCGTCGATCTGGCGGGTGGAGAGGTTCACGGCATGTCCCTGGCTGCATTCATTGGCTTGGCAGATGAATCCATCGTGATTATCGATTTCTCAAAGCCCTGCCGCCTGCCTACAGTGGCTCCACGCGCCAGCGATCCCGTCGCACAGCGCCATGAACCCACCCCCTTTCCTTCTTCCGAAGCAGTATGTCCACGGCCGACCTTCCTCCCTTGCTCATCGGCTGCGCGGCCGGCTTCTCGGGCGACCGCACCGACGCCGCTGCACCGGTCGTGCAGGCGCTCATCGCCAGCGGACTGCCCGCGGTCCTCATCTTCGAGACCCTGGCCGAACGCACGCTGGCGCTGGCTCAGCTGGTGCGCCGCAGCCAGCCCGATGCCGGCTACGAGCCGCTGCTGGACGAGCTGCTGCGCCCGGTGCTGGCGCAGTGCCTGGCGCACGGCGTGCGCATCGTCAGCAACTTCGGCGCGGCCAACCCGCTGGGCGCGGCCCGGCGCATCCGCGAGCTGGCGCAGGAACTCGGCACCCGTACCCCGCGCATCGCGGTCGTCCAGGGCGACGACCTGAGCGGCCCCGCGCACCGCGAACTGCTGCGGCAGGCCCTCGGCGATGGCCTGCCGGCCGAGCCCATCGTCAGTGCCAATGCCTACATCGGCGCGCAGTCCATCGCCGATGCGCTGCGTGCCGGCGCCGACGTGGTGGTCTGCGGGCGGGTGGCCGACCCTTCGCTGGTGCTGGGGCCGGCGATGGCGCATTTCGGCTGGGCGGCGGGCGACTGGGACCGCCTGGCCCGCGCCACCATGGCCGGGCATCTGCTGGAGTGCGGCGCACAGGTCACGGGCGGCTATTTCGCCGATCCGGGCTACAAGGAGGTGCCGGACCTGGCCCACCTGGGCTACCCCATCGCCCGCATCGAGGCCGACGGCCACTGCACGATCACCAAGCCGCCCGGTACCGGCGGGCGCATCGACGAGCGCACGGTCAAGGAGCAGCTGCTCTACGAACTGCACGACCCGGCCGCCTACCTCACCCCCGACGTGGTGGCCGACATCACGCAGGCCCGCGTCGCGCAGACGGGGCCGGACAGCGTGCGGCTCAGCGGCGTGCGGGGCCACGCGCGGCCGGACTGCCTCAAGGTGAATGTCTGCTTCGAGGCCGGCTGGTTCGCCGAAGGCGAGATCTCCTACGCCGGCCCGCGCGCGGGTGCCCGGGCCCGGCTGGCGGGCGAAGTGCTGCGCGCCCGGCTGGCAGGCGTGGCGCCCCTGCGCATCGACCTCATCGGCGTGGCCAGCGTGTTCGGCGACGACGCCAGCCAGTGGTTCGACGGCTCGGGAGCGCAGGCGCCCGGCGACGACGCCCGCGACGTGCGCCTGCGCGTGGCCTGGCAGCACCGCGACCACGCCACGGCCCAGCGCCTGGTGCGCGAGGTGACGGCGCTCTACTGCTGCGGCCCGGCCGGTGGCGGCGGAGTGCGCACGGCCATGCGCCCACGGCTGGGCACCGTCTCCTGCCTGGTGCCTCGCGAAGCCGTCGCCACGGGCTATGACTGGCTGGACCAGCCAGCCGCAGACACGGTCATGCCGACACGAGGAGCCACCGCATGACCTTTCTATCCGAATCCGCCGCCGTACCGCTTTACCGCCTGGCCCACAGCCGCACGGGCGACAAGGGCAACCGCTCCAACATCAGCGTGATCGCCTGGCATCCGGCCCTCTGGGACGTGCTGGTGGCGCAGGTGACCGAAGCCGCCGTGGCACGCCACTTCGCGGCGCGCCGGCCCAAGGCGGTGGCGCGCTACCTGCTGCCGAACCTGCACGCCATGAACCTCGTCATCGATGACGTGCTCGACGGCGGCGTGAACGACGCGCTCAACCTCGACAGCCATGGCAAGGCGCTCTCGTTCCGGCTGCTGGAGCTGTCCGTCGAGGTCCCGGCGGAGCTTCTCGGACATCTGGCCGGCCCGGCCTGAAGGCCGCGCCGCCTTGCCTTTCCTTTCTTTGCTTCCATTCCATCAAATCAATACCCAGGAGACAACATGAATGCAGCCCCATCCACCACCGCCCATTTCACCCGGGGTGCCCGCCGGCGGCGTGTTCTGGCCACCGCAGCCGCTGCCGCCGTGCTGGGCCTTTCGGCCGCGGCCGGTGCCCGGGCCCAGGCGCTGGCCTACCCGTCCAAGCCCGTCACCTTCGTCGTGCCCTTTGCGGCGGGCAGTGCCACCGACCAGCTGGCCCGCGCGCTCGGCCAGTCGATCAGCAGCGATACGCGGCAACCCGTGGTGGTGGACAACCGGGGCGGCGCCAGCGGCATGATCGCGGCGCAGTTCGTGGCCAAGGCGCAGCCCGACGGCTACACGGTGCTGATCACCACCAACACCACGCAGGCGGCGAACGAGCATCTCTACAAGAAGCCCGGCTACGACGCGGTGAGGGACTTCGCCCCGGTCACCGGCCTGGGCAAGGGCGGCCAGGTGCTGGTGGTGAATGCCGCCTCTCCCTATCGCAGCGTGGCGGACCTGCTGGCCGCCGCCAGGAAACAGCCCGGCAAGCTGAGCTTCGGCAGCGGCAGCTCGTCCAGCCGCGTGGCCGGCGAAATGCTCAAGCAGCTGGCGGGCGTGGATCTGCTGCATGTGCCCTACAAGAGCAACCCGCTCGCCATCACCGACCTGCTGGGCGGCCAGATCGACCTGATGATCACCGACACCTCCACCGGCGTGCCGCAGATCAAGGCCGGCAAGCTGCGCGCGCTGGGCTATTCCACGCACAGGCGCAGCAGCCAGTTGCCGGACGTGCCGACGCTCGATGAGGCCGGTGTGAAGGGCTACGACATGGGCTACTGGTTCGCCGCCTATCTGCCCGCAGGCACGCCGGCGCCGGTGGTGGCGCGGCTCAACGAACTGCTGACGAACGCCACCCGCAGCGCAGCGGCCAAGGCCTTCTACGACATGGCCGGCTCCGAGGCCTGGACCACCACGCCCGACGAGCTCGCCCGCTTCCAGGCAGCCGAGACCCGCAAGTGGGGCCAGGTGATCCAGGCGGCGGGCATCGAGCCCGAGTGAGCGGTGGCCGGCAGGGCAGGGTGGGCATGAGGGGCGCGCCCGACCCTTCATGTGCCGAAAGATGCGTCAGCCCAGGTGGTGCCTGCGTCATGCGCTATGGTTTGTATAGCGCAGTGGATTATTGACCGCCGGCTTTGAATCGGGCCCGCGCCCCCCGCGTGTTCAGCAGGCGCTCTCGTCGATGCCCGCGTCGGCCATTCCGCTGTCGCCGAACACCCGGAACTGGCGCCGGCCTGCACGCTTGGCCACGTACATGGCGGCATCCGCATTGCGCGACAGCACCTCGAAGTTCTCGCCGTGCTGCGGATAGAGCGCGATGCCGCCGCTCAGGTGGATCTGCCGCCGCTGGCCCTCCAGCTCGAAGGGCTCGGCGCAGGCCGCCTGCAGCTTCCCGGCCACCACCAGCGCCTGCCGGGCATCGTCCAGGATGGGCAGCAGCACGACGAACTCGTCGCCCCCTTGCCGGCACACGGTATCGGACTGCCGCACGGCGGCCTTGAAGCGGTTGGCCATCTGCACCAGCAGCGCGTCGCCGGCATCGTGGCCCAGGGTGTCGTTCACCTGCTTGAAGCCGTCCAGGTCGATGTAGATGAGCGCCATGCAATGGCGCTCCCGCTTGGCGCGGGCGATGGACTGCTGGGCGCGGTCCTGCAGCAGCAGGCGGTTGGGCAGGTCGGTCAGCGCGTCGTACTGGGCCAGGTGCGCCATGCGCCGCGACAGCGCCATGGCCTCGGTCACATCGCGCAGCACCATGACGGCGCCCGTGACCTTGCCCTCGACGTCCGTGATCGGGCTGGCCGACTGTTCGACCTCGATCTCCTCGCCGTCGCGCCGGCGCAGCACCACGCCACGCTGCACCAGTTGGTTGGTGCCCTCGGCCAGGGCGCGCTGCACGGGACTGGCGTCGTCGGGGTGGCCCGAGGGCATCTGCAGCATGGCGACGAGGTTCACGTGCTGGCCGGACGCGTCGAACGCCTGCCAGCCGGTCAGCACCTCGGCCACCGGATTGAGATAGGTGACGTGGCCTTCGGCGTCGGTGCAGATCACGGCGTCGCCGATGGCCTGCAGCGTGAGGCGCACGAGTTCCTTTTCTTCGAACAGCATGTCTTCCATGCGCTTGCGTTCGGTCAGATCGTCGATCTGCACGAAAAACCCCTGCACGGTCCCGTCGCGAACGTCGGGGATGTACGAGACGACGCCGTAGCGCGTCTCGCCGGAGGGCATGCGCAGCGTCCGCTCGAAGACCTGGCGATGGCCCTGCAGTGCCTGTTGGACGTACGGCGCCACTTGCGAATAAAAGCGCGGGCCCGCCACTTCGTCCATGCGGCGTGCGCGCAACTGCTCCGCGCTCAGGCCTGACCAGGAAAGATAGGCCTGGTTGGCGTAGCGGTTGCGCAGCTTGTTGTCCCAGTAGGCCACCATCGAGGGCAGGTTGTGCAAGATGGTGCTCAGTTCGTGTTCGACCTGCCGGAGCTGCCCGCCGATGGTCTGCCGCCTGCGCAGTTCGCGCACGAAGAGCCAGGCCAGTCCCAGGCTGGCGGTCACCAGCAGCGCGGCCAGCCCGCCCCATACCAGGGCGCCCCGGCGCCATTGCGCGAGGATGGTGTCCACGGGCTGCGCCAGCCCTACGACGAGCGGATAGCGCTGCACGCGCTGGAAGACGTGCATGCGTTCGATGCCGTCGGTGAGGCCGGTGTCGGTGAACGTTCCCTGCTCGGCCGTGGCCGAGCGGCGCAGCTGGGCATAGCTCATCGCGAAGCTGCCCACGGCCTTGTCGTCGCGGGGCGCATTGGCCAACACCATTCCGTCCTCGCGCCACAGGTTGGCGAAGCTGGACGTGCCCATGCTCGCGGATGCCAGCAACTTGTCGAGGTACTCCACCTGCACGGTGCAGAGCACCACGCCCGCGAAGCTGCCGTCCTTGTGGAAGTAGGCGCGGCTGAAGGGGACCATCAGGCTGCCGTTCGCCAGCCTGCTGCGCAGCGGCGTGCCGATGAAGAGCCCCTGCACGGCTCCCTGCCGATGGACCTGGAAATATTCCCGGTCGGCGAAGTTGGCCTTGCGTGGCACGTCGGCGAACGAATCCAGAATGATGTTGCCTGCCTGGTCGAGCACCAGGGTGGAGCCCATGCCTTCCATGTGCAGCGACCGGTCGAAGATCAGCGCACGGCGAGTGGCCATGGGCAGCGTCTTGATGTCGTCGCGGTGCATGCTGTCCACGATGCCGTCCAGCGACTCGTTGATGCTGTCGATCGTCCGGCCGATGTTCTGCTCGATCGTGTGCGCCAGATTGGCGTTGGTCTGGCGTGCATGGTCCCATTGATCCTCGCGCAGCGTCAGCAGCGCACGCGCGAAGAGCGCGGCAATGGCCAGCGAAAGAACCAGTGCCAGCAGGGCGTAGCGGCGGGGCGAAAGTGGACGCATCTCAGGTCAGCGGCAATGGAGTGCCGGCGGCGAGGCTGCAAGGCGCTCACCAGGGAGGGGCTGGGCAACGGCGGGCAGGCAGGACAAGCAGGGCGGAGGGGCCCATCCTGCAGGCCGGCTGGCAATGTCGGTGTCAGCGGCCCGTGAAGCCTCCGCTTGCGCCCGTGCGCTGCGGCGCGAACAGGTCCCAGGTGGCGATGAAGAGCGCGGCGACTGCGGGGCCGATCACGAAACCGGTCAACCCGAACAGCGACATGCCGCCCAGCGTGGAGATCAGCACGACATAGTCGGGCATCTTGGTGTCCTTGCCCACCAGCACCGGGCGCAGCATATTGTCCACCAAGCCGATCACCAGCACGCAGAAGGCGGTCAGCACGCTGCCTTGCACCAGAGCGCCTGTGGCGAAGAAATAGATGGCGACCGGGCCCCAGATCAGGCCGGCGCCCACGGCCGGCAGCAGCGAGAGGAAGGCCATCAGCACGCCCCAGAGCACGGGGCCCTGGATGCCCAGGATCCAGAAGATCAGGCCGCCCAGCGCCCCCTGCACGGCGGCCACGACGATGTTGCCCTTGACCGTGGCGCGGATCACCGTGGTGAACTTGCTGGTCAGCTGGCGCTTGTGGCCTTCGTCGAGGGGGATGGCGTCGCCGATGCGCTGGGCGAGCGCCGCGCCATCCCTGAGCAGGAAGAAGAGCAGATACAGCATGATGCCCAGGCTCACCACGAACTGCAGCGTGTTCTGGCCCACGTCGAAGGCCCGGGTGGCCAGCGCCTGGCCGGCCTGCATGCCGACCGAGGAGATGCGCTCTTGCAGCTCGGCCATGGACGTCAGGTTGAAGCGCTCCAGCAGGGAGATGGCCCAGCCGGGCAGGGCGTCCAGCACCTGCTGGGCGTAGGCACCCAGATTCATCTGGCCGGACTTCAGCTTTTCATAGATCAGGCCGGCTTCCTGCACCAGGGAGATGCTCAGCAGCGTCATGGGCAGGATCACCACCACCAAACTCATGAGCAGCGTGGCGAGCGCCGCGGTGTTCGGGCGCCCGGGCATGCGGCGCAGCAGGCGTCTGTAGAGCGGCGCGAACAGAATGGCGAGCACCAGGCCCCAGAAAATCGCACCGTAGAACGGCCAGAGGATGGCGAAGAAGGCCACCGTGACGACGATCAGCAGGAGCAGCAGCGTGCGGTTTTGGAGGGTGGAAGGGGTCATGGAGCCATACCGTGGAACTGCCGCAAATGTAAGCGACGTGGGCAGACCCTTGCCAGGCGTTGCGCATCTTCGAAGAATCTACGCAGGGCTCTCCAGGGGTTCGGTGGCACAATACGCGTTGCTACCCCCGGCCCTTCCCAGCCACTGTCGCATCCGCCAATCGGTTCAGCCGTGTCGCGGAAGGTTTACCAACCAGCTAAAGCTTTCCAGAGGAAAGCAGAGGTCAGCGGAACATGAGCGATACGACGTCCGTCTATCAAGCCTACCAAGGCAACACCTACCTCTTCGGCGGCAATGCGCCCTATGTCGAAGAGATGTATGAAAACTACCTGGCGAACCCCGGTAGCGTCCCCGACACCTGGCGCGAATACTTCGACGCCCTGCAGCACGTGCCTGCCGCCGACGGCAGCAATGCCCGAGACGTCCCCCATCTGCCCGTCATCAA
>Ga0105242_10002382_pt1 | contig 14813 bp, 11 predicted proteins | sample KBSM24metaG_FD_81521 | JGI IMG/M metagenome (GOLD analysis project Ga0105242, IMG submission 81521) | Miscanthus rhizosphere microbial communities from Kellogg Biological Station, Michigan, USA - KBS M2-4 metaG | ecosystem: Host-associated > Plants > Roots > Rhizosphere > Soil | place...
GCTGACAATGCTGTTTCGAAAACAGCGCGCGACCTGACCCGCGATGCCGCATTCGGCTGGCAGACCTGGAGTTGGGCTCGTCTGCAAGCGAAAACCGGCAAATCCAAGGCGTTTTTATATTATTTCGATCAGCATCCCGACTATCCCGCAGGTTCACCCTAGGCGGGTCGCGGCTCCCCTCACGCGTCCGAGATGAGTTACGTGTTCCAACATCTGAATGCGCAAGCGACGCCCGAGGATCACGTGATTTCCGATGCCATGGCAACGTACTGGACCAACTTCGCCAAACGCGGCGATCCGAACGGCGAGGGCATGCACAAATGGCTCGCGTTCTCCGATGCCAATCCGTCCATGATGTATTTCGCCAAAACGGCCCATGAGGGTCCCGTGCCCAATACGGAAGCGCTGAAGGAACTGGACGCCTATTTCGCGTGGCGCCGCACCCCTGAAGGGGTTAAATTCGGCCGCGGCAACAAGTAGTACAAATTAGAAAAGAGACAAATGATGCGAATCACATGGATATTGCTGGGCGCCGCGATGACCCTGTCTGCTCAGACACCTCCGGTAGTTGGCGCCAAGGGCGATCAGCAACGCCATTACTATTTCGAAGCAGCCAAACAGGAAATGCCTTACCGGCTGTTCGTACCGCAGAAGTACGATGGCAAGACGAAAATGCCCCTGGTCGTGGCCTTGCATGGTTACGGCGGCAACCAGGACTATTTCTTCCGCGCGGTGAAGAATCTCCCGGAACTGTGCGAGCAGTACGGCTTCATCTTGGTTGCTCCGATGGGATATTCGATCGGTGGCTGGTTTGGCGCTCCCTTGTCCATTCCAGGCAATATGGCGCGCAGCGGCGGAAAGGCTCCGCCGCCCTCGACCCAGACCCCTGAAGAAGCCAAGCATGAGCGCGATCTGAGCGAGGCCGACGTGATGAACGTGCTCGATCTGGTCACCAAGGAATACAACATCGATGCGCAACGGACCTATCTGATGGGACATTCGATGGGTGGCATGGGGACCTATTTCCTCGGACAGAAGTACGCCAGCAAATGGGCCGCCATCGCGCCGATGTCGGGCACCATGGCGGGCGTCGACTACCACTTGGACCGGCTCGCCAAAGTACCGATTCTGGTATCGGTGGGATCCACCGAAACCGCCACGGCCGAGAACGCGAGGGCGCAGATCGAGACCATGAAAAAAATGGGAATGACCACTGCTTATGTAGAAATCGAAGGCGGCACTCATGGGTCGATGATTGCGCCGACGGTCCCCCAGATCTTCGCGTTTTTCGCGGCACATGCCAAGAAGTAATGCTAGATCGTTCGGGACAACCATGCTGCTAGCTTTACTATTGTTTTGTGTTGCCGGCTCGGGCTGGGCGCAATCGTTTTCTCCACCCCGCTTGCCCAACGGACATCCGGACATGCAAGGGGTCTGGCGCGGGGTGACTTCGTCCCCCGCATTTGACATCCAGGCCCATGTCGCAACCTTTCAGAGTCCCGCGGGTCCGTCGGTCATCGTCGATCCGCCAGATGGCAAGCTCCCTTACCTGCCAGAGGCCGAGAAGCAGGCAAAACGAAATTGGGATGAGCGGGACCGCGATCCGGTCGGCTACTGTCATTCGCACGGCGTGCCGCGATCATTAGTGCCGCCGTTCCCGCTTGAGATTGTGCAGGATGGGGACAATTTCGCCATCCTCTCGGAGACCGAACACACCGTTCGCATCATTCCGCTGAATAGAGGGCCCCATCGCAAGAACTATTGGGCCTGGATGGGAGATTCCCGCGGGCGCTGGGAGGGCGACACACTGGTGGTGGATGTCACCGGGCTGAACGGCAAAGCCTGGCTGGATCAGGCGGGCAACTTCGTCGATGAAAACGAGCACGTGGTGGAGCGATTCACGATGACCGGTCCGAACACGATCGTTTACGAAGCGACCGTCACCGATCCTACCGTGTATTCGCGCCCGTGGACCATGCGCCTGCCGCTTGCTCGCCAGCCTAAGGGCACCGAGTTGATCGAGTACGACTGTGTGGAGGGCGAACGCGACGTGGTGCATCATCAGAATTTGCAACGGCAGAGGGCGAAGTAACCCATGACGGCGCGCCTGGCTTGCTTGTTCGCCGCCGCAGTCGGATTCGCACACGCCCAACCCGGCGACCTGCGTGGAGTATGGAAGGCGGACGGCAAAGCCTATCTCAATCTTGAATCGCCCGGCGTGATCTTCGAGCCGGCGTCCGGCAAGATCCCGTACCGCCCGGAAGCGCAGGTGCAGGCTGCCGCGAATTTCAAGCAGCGCGCCACTGCGGATCCCGACGAACGCTGTTTTCAGCCTGGGGTGCCTCGCGCCGCCGCGCTGCCGTATCCGTTTCAGATTTTGCAAAACGACCGGGCAGTGTATATCGTTTACGAGCGCGTGCACTCCTACCGGATCCTTTATTTAAATGGAACACCGCACAATGAGGGTTTGGCGTACGCGATGGGTGATTCGCGGGCACACTGGGAAGGCTCGACGTTAGTCGCGGACGTGACCAGCTTCAGCGACCAGACCTGGTTGGACGCCGCGGGCCATCATCATAGCGACCAAATGCACGTGGTCGAGCGATATACCCGAACCAGCCCCAAGACCATCGCCTATGAGGCGACTATCGAAGACCCCCAGATGTTCACGAAACCCTGGAAGATCCGCCTGACGCTTCGTCAGCAATCCGGTACCGAGCTGAGCGAGGATGATTGCGACGTCGACGCCAACGGCGTTCGGCATCACGTGCCGCCCTTCAAAAAGTAAGGCTCGGCCGGGAAGCCTTCACAGTCCCAGTGTGCGAACCAGCAGCCCGGCGAGCGCTCCGCCAATGACCGGACCAACTACGGGCACGGCCGCGTAACTCCAGTCAGAATCCCCTTTACCCGAGATCGGCAAAACCGCATGCGCCAGACGCGGACCGAGGTCGCGTGCGGGATTGATGGCGTAACCCGTGGTGCCTCCCAGAGAGAGACCGATCCCCCAGATCAAACTTCCCACCAGGTAGGGACCCAACCCGGGGCTGATTCCGGTCGCCCAGGATCGCTTGGAGAAGATTGCGGCAACCACGAATACCAGAACGAACGTCCCAATCGCCTCGCTGAGGAGATTGGCGACCGGCTTCCGAATCGCCGGACCGGTGGAGAAGCACGCCAGTTTGGCGCCGGCATCCGGTGTCGCCGCCCAGTGGGGATGGTAGTGCAGCCAAACCAGGGCGGCACCGACAAATGCACCGAGCATTTGTGCCGCGATGAACGGGAGCACGCTAGACCAGTCCCCGGACGCTACCGCAAATCCAATGGTGACGGCAGGATTCAAATGCGCGGCGCTACTGCCGCAAGCGATGGCCGTAAACACTCCCGCCATGACGGCGAACGCCCATCCGGCGGTGATCACGATCCAGCCGGCGCCCCCCGCTTTGGACTTATTCAACAGAACACCTGCCACGACACCGTTTCCTAGCAGAATCAAAATACAGGTGCCCATAAATTCGCCGAGCATTGTAGGAGTCATAGGTTAAGTGAGAATCTTACGCGATCAGATAGCTTCTAGCAAGCCGATTGGATCCCCGGCCGTTTAGATCCTTGTCAGTATGCCACACCAAAACCGGCGGCGCAGGGCGACTCTATGAGGATAGTGAGCGGGGATTAGCGGCGGGGTGACTATGGAGCTTATTCTTTTCCTAGCGAGAACTCGATGCCGAAATATACAGTCCGGCTGCGGTTGGAGGCCGCCGTGTCGTCCGATTGCCCCGAGTCCGGCAGCCATATCTGATAGTTGGCAAGGTTTTCTGCGTGCGCGAACAAAGCTATGCCGCCCTTGTTCTTAGACCCCAAGTAGCGCGAAAGGTCGTACCGGACGTGGGCGCTCAGCAGATGATAAGCAGTGGGGCCAGGATTGACCGGGACGTGGGTGAATCCGCGAAGAACGCCTTGATAGTTGTCGAACATGCTGAGGGTCAGCCCGTTTTCGGCGCGGTAACTGACACCGCCTTTTGCTCCGAAGTTCGGAACCGGCGTAATATCCCGATTTCCCTCGCCATCCACGTTGCCCTGGTAGGACATCGAACCCGTTACGAAGATACTTCTTTGCAGGTAATACTTTCCTTCCAGCTCCACTCCGTGAAACGCCGCTTCGCCCAGGTTCAGATAAATCGCCCGCGCCGGCCGGGAGTCCACAACAATGCTGTCCGTTTGCTTGCTGTGGAAGTAGGTGAGCGCCCCCTGAAAACGATTTGCCTGATAGCTCACGCTCAGGTCTAAGGTCGCGACTTTTTCCGGCTTCAGCCCGGGGGTTCCCTGCAAGCCAGGATGATCCAGCGTCGTTTCGTTGATACTGGGGGCGCGAAAGGCTCCGCTATAGATGGCCTTGACGCCGACGTGGGCGGTAGGATTCCAGATGAGGCCCGCCCTGGGCACCACGCTCACGGCGGTGCCGTCGATTTTGTTCACCTGGAACCCGCCGACCAGTTTCACGGTGTCCGCCAGTTGATGGTCCCACTGGCCGTAGAAGGCGCCCCCCGGGCGCGAGCCGTTGGAAATCTCAATCGGCGTATCAAGGCCGAAGTAGGTCTCTTGCCCCTCGGCGTGGTTGAATAGCGTTCCCAGGGTTAATCGATCCCGGTTGCTGAACGCGATGGAATTGGTCCACTCCAGAAGTACTTCCTGGGAGTCGCGGCCGATGTTGGGATACCCGGGATTATCGAAGGTGTTTCGTGTATACGTCGCGTTGAAACTCATGTCCCACCGCTGAGTCGCCTTCAGCGTGTACCCCAGGTCCGCAAATCCTCGCCTCCATTTGTTGCGTGAGGGACTCCCCACGATCATCGAAGGGGCATGCCATTCCGTGAGAGAGGCCATGAAGGCGAGGTTCTTAAAGCTCGCTCCAAGATATGCGCCGTCGCCACGGTCGGCCAACGTAACGGTCTGGATGAGGGGCGCCGGCGGCGCGTAGTCGAGCCCCATGAGCGAATCCGGGAGCCGGTAGTCCGTGGTCCAGTTTGGTTTTTGATGGAACTGGCCCGCTCCAAACAAGCTGAAGTTGCCGTGTTTCATCATCACCTGTCCGGAACTGCCCTTCGCGCCTTTCTCGCCGCCGAATCCGCTGACTGTGAGGCCGTTGCCTTCAGCCTTTTTCGTGATCAGGTTGATCACGGCGGAGAAAGCATTGGATCCGTACAGTACCGAACCCGGTCCGCGGATGACCTCGATTTTCTCCAGCGCGTTGACTGGGAAGGCTTCCAGCAGGTCGCTGATCAGTCCACCTTCCAGTACTTCGCGGGTTGGCCGGCCGTTGATGAGGAACAGGATGTGGCCCCCGGTGACCTTGGTCTGATCGCCTCGCGCCGCCACCAGGCTGCGATCCGTGAAGGGGGAGCCGGCGAGACTCAGTCCGGGCACCCGTCCCAGGACGTCCTGGAGCGTCATTCCCCCGAATCTCCGCAGCTCATCCTGGCTGACTATCGAGATCACGCCCGGCGCGTCGGCCAGGTTCTCGGAAAACTTGGACGCCGTGATGACCTTGGTATTAAGAAGCGATTCCAGATCCAGCGAGGCGAGATCGCTTTTCTCGACGGATGGCAACGTCTGCGAAGCCACCTGGGCAGCCACGATTCCTGCCAGGCTGACGCCGAAAAGTAAAATCCTTACAAGTGATTGTGTTTCTTTTATAAGCACTCAGTGGGCTATTCTTTCCCCAGTGAGAACTCGATGCCAAAATATACCGTCCGGCCACGGTTGACGGGCAGGGTGTCACCCGAGCCATCTCCCCAATCGGGCAGCCAGACCTGATGGTTGGCGAGATTTTCCGCGTGCGCGAACAGCGCAATACCACCTTTGTCCCTGGATCCCAGGAAGCGCGAAAGGTCGTATCGAGCATGGGTGCCCAGCATGTGAAAAGCAACTGGACCCGGATTGACCGCGCCGTTGATCGTACGAAGAGCGCCCTGATAATTGTCGAACATGCTGAGTGTGAGTCCGTTCTCCGCGCGGTAGCTGAGACCGGCTTTCGCCCCAAAGTTAGGAACCGGTGTTGTATCGCGATTCCCGTTTTCATCCTCGTTGGTCTGGTAGGACACCGATCCCGTTACGAAGAAGTTCTTTCTCAGGTAATGTTTTCCCTCCAGCTCGAATCCATGAAAAGTGGTTTCGCCCAGGTTGACGTAAACGGCGCGAGGTTGGCCTGGCGGAATAATCGTAATGATGCTGTCCGTTTGCCGGCTGCGAAAGTACGTGAGTGTTCCTTGAAAACGATTCGCCTGATAGCTCACGCTCAAATCCAAAGTGCCGACTTTTTCCGGCCGCAGTCCAAGCGTGCCCGCGAGGCCGGGATGATTCAGATAGGTTTCGTTAATGCTGGGCGCGCGAAAGGCTCCGCTATACAGAGCTTTCAGCCCCACATGCGAGGTGGGGTTCCAGATGACGCCCGCGCGCGGCACGACGTTCATCCCGGTACCCTCAATCTTATTCGCCTGGAATCCGCCCACTAGTTTCACAAAATCGCCAAGCTGATGGTCCCACTGTCCGTAGAAAGCGCCTCCAGGACGCGCGCCGTTGGAAATCACGATCGGGAAACCAAAGCCGAAGAAAGTCTCTGTTCCCTCGATGTGATTAAACAGTGTTCCAAAAGTCAGCCTGTCCCGACGGCCCAATTCCACAAAGTTGGTCCATTCGAACACCAGCTCATGGGAGTCACGGCCGATGGTGGGAAATGCGTAGTTGTCCAAAGTATTCCGCGTGTACGTCGCATTGAAACTCATGTCCCAGTGGTCGCTCGCCTTGGCGGTGTACCCCAGGTCCGCAAAGGCTCGTCTCCACGTGTTGCGAGCGATCGTGCCACGCACCATTGAAGGCGCATGCCACTCCGTGTAAGCAGACACGAAGGTTAGGTTCTTGTAGCTCGCCCCTAGATAAGCGCCTGTTCCACGGTCTTCGAGTGTCACGTTTTGCAGCGCGGGAACCACGGGAGCCGCTGGATACCCCACGAGTGCTGGAGGGATCCGGTAATCGGTGTTCCAGTCGGGATTTTGGTGAAATTGACCCGCTCCAAACAGATTGAAGCTGCCGCGCTGGATCATCACCTGTCCAGCATTGCCCTTGACGCCATTCTCGCCGCCGAAACCGCTTAGGGCGAGACCGTTATGCTCGGCTTTTCTGGTGATCAGGTTGATCACCGCGGAGAAAGCGTTCGATCCGTAGAGGACCGACCCCGGACCTTTGATGATTTCAATCTTTTCCAGGGCGTTAATGGGAAAGGCTTCCAACAGATCGCTGATTAGGCCGCCTTCCATTACCTCGCGGATCGGCCGTCCGTTGATGAGGAAAAGAACGTGGCTGCCGTTGTACTTGGTTTGATCCCCGCGCGCGGCCACCATGCTGCGGTCCGTGAAGTAAGAGGTAGTAAGGGCCAGTCCGGGGACTCGCTCCAGGACCTCCTGGAGGGTGATCCCACCGAATCTTCGCAGTTCATCTTGGCTGATCACGGAGATGATGCCCGGCGCATCGGCCAGGTTCTCGGAAAACTTGGAGGCCGTGATGACCTCGGTGTTGAGAAGCGATTCCAGGTCCAGGGAGCCGAGATCGCTTTTCTCGACTGATGGCAACGTCTGCGAAGCCACCTGGGCGAACGCCAGTCCAGCCAGGGACAACCCTAAAAGCCAGACCTGTCCGAGCGATCGGAGCGGTTTCATCTGTCTAGTAAACATTTTTCTGCTCCCGGAGCCTTCACAGGACGTTCAGCTTCACGACGCACATGAAGCTTCCGTGTAGGGCTTACAGCTTACGATCGGCAACTAGAAGTCCAGGAAATAGCCGCCAAGTGATCTCATTGAATAATAGGGGGTTGTTGTATTCACGCGGACCAACAAATTCCGGACCACAACTGGTGCTTGAGACCTGGAGCCCGTGGCGATGTCTAAGAGAATGATACGTTTGACACCTCTGGCAGCCCATGTTAACTTTACTAACGGCAGTTGCATGCAGAGGGAGTAGCTCACTATCGCGCCGACGTGCAAGTGCCGTGCGAGTTTCGAAAGGGGTCCGACGATGCGGAAACAGGCACTCCCCGGGGCAATGCCAGCGCTTTCGCCTAGTTCGCTTCGCAACCTTGGATCATGAAAGACTGAGGAGGGACAACGTGGTCCGCGACCTAACCAACACCTTTAACCGGCGCCAGGCGCTCCACGCGCTGGGGGCAGGTACCGCCGCCTGGATCGCAGGCGGCCTCGCGCAGGCGGGCGAACTGCCCCTTAAAAACACGGGACTTGAACATTACGGCATGACGGTCGCCGACCCTAAGGCAGCCGCCGATTTTTACGGCCGGATCTTCGACCCGCAGCTCTTTCAGGAACGCGAGATAGCGAACCGGTTCTACGTAAAACTAGGGATCTCCTATATCGCCTTCGGCGGCAACAAGGACGTCACCGAGCCGCGCCTCGATCACTTTTGCGTTCTGACCGAAGGCTACGGCAACGGCGAGGCCCGGAAGCTCATGGAGGCGGCCGGCGTGACCTTCACGGGCGCGGGCGGCCTGGGTATGGCAGCCGATCCGGACGGATTGCGGTTGCAGCTTCTTGGGGTCCCGGGTGGATTGGCGGGCAGCATCATTCCCTCCAGGCGCATATCGCAGGAAGAAGACTTAGTTCAGGCCATCGGGACGGATCACATCATGCTGCACGTGTCGGATCTGGAAAAATCAACCGCGCATTACCGGAAGATTTTCGGTCCGGAAGCCTCGAAAATATCCAGACCGAATCGAGTCTGGTTCCAGATCGTCAACACCAGGCTGGGTTTGGAGCCCGTAACCTCCGGGGAGAAGCCGAGCGTCCATCATATATGCGTGCGCGTCGCCGGCTTCGACAAAAAAGTGGTGACTGCGAAACTCAAGAAGGCCGGTGTTGAAGTTGTTTCCGCAGGTGACGAAGACGTGGTCCGGTTCAAGGATCTGAACGGTCTGACGATGGAGTTGAAAGCGGGGGCCTGAACATGAAACCGTTTGCTTTTCTGGCGATGATTCTACTTCCGTTCGCTGGCTTGGCTGCGGATTCCAACGTGGCGGATGCTGCCATGAAGGCCGATAAGGCCGCCGTTCGTTCATTGGTCCAGCAGAAGGCGGACGTGAACGCCAAGGCTTCAGATGGGTCGACTGCGCTCCACTGGGCAATCGAATCGGATGATCTGGAGATCGTCGACTTGCTGCTCCAGGCGGGCGCCGACGTCAAGGGCAAGGATCGCTTCGGGTTCACTCCGCTGTACTTCGCAATCTCCAACAATAACCTCGAGATGGTTCGCCGGCTGCTGAAGAGCGGCGCGGACGCCAATGAAGCCGATGTCGCCGGCGACACGCTGTTGATGCTCGCCGCGCGGGAAGGCAACGCCGATATTCTCAAGTCCCTGATCGAAAGCGGCGCGGCCGTCAACGCCAAGGATAAGACCGGTCAAACAGCTCTTGTCTGGGCGATTCGTTCCAACCAGCCGGCTCTGGCTAAAATCCTGATCAGCCGTGATGCGGAATTGAACAGCAAGACCGTCGCGGGAAAAGCTCCGGAGCGCCGGCCACCGGGAGCCGGCGGCGGGTCGCATGGTACGGGAATCGTGCGCGGAGGCTGGCCGGATAGAGGGTATCAGGGCGAAGCTTCCGGTGGCTTATCGCCGCTCTTGTTCGCCGCGCGCGACGGCCGGCTCGAAGCCGCGAAGCTGCTGGTCGAAGCTCATGCGAATGTCAATGAGCCGGACGCCAACAACATCCCGCCGCTGATGATGGCGATCACGAACAACCACTTTGATGTTGCCAAGTTTTTGCTGGAGCACGGCGCAGATCCCAAGGCCGTTGACCCGTGGGGCCGTACGCCGTTGTGGACCGCCGTGGACGTGCGGAATCTGGAACTCGGCCGGTCCGGCGAGCAAAGGGCCGGGGACCAAAAGGTGAACCGCGCGGCCGCACTCGAGGTGATCAAGATGCTGGTCGACCGAGGGGTGGACGTGAATGTGCGGACCAAGGAAGTCCCTCCCGTGAAGCGATATGTGATGTCGCTGGGGGATCTGTCTTGGGTCGATTTCACCGGGCAGACGCCGTTCCTGCGGGCAGCCCTATCCGGCGATGTCACGACGATGCGCCTGCTGCTGGAGCACGGAGCGGATCCTAATATTCCGACGAATTCCAATACCACTGCCTTGATGGCCGCGGCCGGCGTTAACTGGGTGGTCGGACAGACCTATACCGAATCGAAAGAGTCCCTGATGGAAGCTGTCAAGCTTTGCATCGAAAAGGGCGGCGACGTGAACGCCAAGAACATCATGGGCATCACCGCCGTGATTGGCGCGGCGAATCGAGGCTCGGATGACATCCTGGAATTCCTAGTAAAACAGGGTGCAAAGCTGGACGTGAAGGATAACGAGGGACGGACTCCCACGGACTGGGCCAAAGGGGTTTTTCTGGCCACCAACGCTCCCGAAGAGAAGCCCAGCACCATTGCGCTCATCAAGAAGCTTTCGGGTCAATCGGGTCAATAATGAACAAAACAGTAGCCCTGATCGGGTTTATCATCGTCGGGGCGACTTTGCTCTTTCAGCAGCAAGCGACCTCTCAAAACCAGACGCCCGAGCGCGCTCTGATCAATCAGTATTGCGTAGGCTGCCATAACGAGAAGACCAAGACAGCCGAGCTGATGCTCGATAAGCTGGACCTCGATCATCCTGGCGACAACGCGGAAAAATGGGAAAAAGTGGTGCGCAAGGTGCGCGCCGGAATGATGCCCCCGAGCGGCATGCCCCGGCCGGATCGAGCTAAGTTAGATGCCTTTGCCACCAAGATTGAGTCTGGTCTCGATCAAGCGGCTGCGGCCGATCCCAATCCAGGTTGGGCGGGACTCCATCGCCTGAACCGCACCGAATACGCCAACGCGATCCGCGACCTGATTGCAACCGAGATCGACGCGGCGACGCTGCTTCCCGCCGACGATTCGAGCGAAGGATTCGATAATATCGCGGACGCCCTGGCGATTTCTCCCGCGCTGATTGAGCGATACGCAGCGGCCGCCATCAAGATCAGCCGCTTGGCTGTGGGGAATCCACTGGTCGCTTCCTCCACGGTGACCTATCGCGTGCCGTCAGACTTTTTGCAGCGCGACCACATAGAAGGCATGCCGCTCGGAACCCATGGCGGGATGCAGGTCCGACACACATTCCCGGTGGATGCCGAGTACACCTTGACAGTCGGCGGCCGCGGGGGTGGCGGAGGAGGCAGCGGCCTAGGCACGGGCGGCGGCCGCGGCGGCGGGCCTCCGGCGGAACAAGTCGAAGTGACGCTCAACGGCGAACGTATCCGGGTTGCGGGAGCGGGCCGCGTCAGCATCAAGATGCCGATCAAGGCGGGTCCGCAGACCATCGGCGCGGCGATTGTCCGGCGAAGTCCCTCGGGAGGCGATGAGATCTGGCAGTCGGGGACCGGCAACGGATCGGTTACGAGCATCGCCATTACGGGTCCGACCAACCCCACTGGTTCGGGCGATACGCCCAGCCGCAGAAAGATTTTCACGTGCAAGCCGGCGTCGGCAGCCGAGGAATCGGCGTGCGCCAAGCAGATTATTACGACCCTAGCGCAGCGGGCCTATCGCCAACCGCTGACCGCCCAGGACCTCGATACGCTGCTGGGCTTCTATCAAACCGCCCGCAGCAGCGGTAGCTTTGAAAACGGCGTCGAGCAAGCACTGGCTCGCGTGCTTATGGACCCTCGCTTCGTGTTCCGCTTCGAGCGTGAACCTGCCAGCGTCAAAGCCGGCACCGCGTATCGCATCAGCGATCTCGAACTCGCTTCGCGGCTTTCCTTCTTCTTGTGGAGCACCATTCCCGATGATGAATTGCTCCAGGCGGCTATCCAGGGCAAGCTTCACGAGCCCGCCGTACTCGAAGCGCAAACCCGCCGCATGCTGGCGGATCCCAAGTCCTCGACACTCTCCACCAATTTCGGCGGGCAATGGCTGTTCCTGCGCGACCTTAAAGCGGCCAAGCCCGAGTCGCGCGAGTTCAACGACAATCTGCGGCAGGCTTTCCGGCGCGAAACCGAAATGCTGCTGGAAACGATTCTGCGGGAAGATCGCAGTGTTCTGGACCTTCTCAACGCCGATTACACTTTCGTCGACGAGACCCTCGCAAAGCATTACGGCATTCCGAACGTGCGCGGCAGCCGCTTCCGCCGCGTGCAGATTACCGACGATAATCGACGGGGTCTGTTGGGGCAGGGGAGCTTCCTGCTGGTGACCTCGGTCGCCACGCGAACTTCTCTGGTGGCGCGCGGCAAGTGGGTTTTGGAAAATATGCTGGGCACCGCTCCTCCTTTACCTCCGCCGAACGTTCCCTCCCTGCCTGAGGACGAGAAGGCGCAGCAGATCTCCTCTCTGCGCGAGAAGATGGAGCAGCATCGCAAGAATCCCGTATGCGCGTCCTGCCATAAGATCATGGACCCGATCGGGTTCTCGCTCGAGAATTTCGACTTGACCGGAAAGTGGCGGAGCGTGGATGGCGGAAAGCCCATCGACGCGTCCTCTCAACTTGTGGACGGCACGCCCTTGAATGGCCCGGCGAGTCTTCGCCAGGCGCTGTTGAGCCGGCAGGATGTTTTCGTTCGCACCATGATCGAGAAAATGATGACCTACGGCGTCGGCCGCGGGCTCAAATACTACGACATGCCGACGGTGCGCGCGATCGCCGCGGCGGCCGCCAAAAATAATAACAAATACTCCTCGGTCGTCATCGGCATTGTGAAGAGCGATCCATTTCGGATGAAAGTGAAGCAGGCAGAAGCACCCGCGCAAGTCAGGGCCGCGGTTGAAAGGTAAGGGTAGGAGAAAATCATGGCATACATTACTAAGAAGTATCTTTCCCGCCGCACCATGCTGCGCGGCATGGGTGTTTCGATCGCCTTACCGCTGCTCGATTCCATGGTGCCGGCGCAAACGCCGCTGGCCCAGACCGCTGCGGCCGGCAAGACCCGCCTCAGCTGCATCTACGTGCCGCACGGGGCGACCATGGACAAGTGGACGCCTGCGAAGACCGGCAAAGGCTTCGAGTTCACCGAGATCCTCACGCCGCTCGAAAAATTCCGCGACCAGATCTGTGTGGTCTCGAACCTGGGGCACGCTAACGCTGGCGGCGTGGGTTCCGATGCCGGCGCCGACCATGCGCGCTCGGCCGCGGTGTTTCTGAGCGGAGCGCATCCTGAGAAAGAAACCATCCGCGTCGGCACCACCATCGATCAGATCGTGGCGCAGCGCCTTGGCCAGGAGACCCCCCTGCCTTCGATAGAACTTTCGATCGAAGACGTGGCCTCGAGCTGCGGCGCGGGCTTTGCGTGCGGTTACTCGAACACGATTTCCTGGAAGACGCCCACCACGCCTCTTCCCATGGAGAACAATCCTCAGGTAGTTTTCGAAAAACTCTTCGGCGACGGCAGCAACAATGACGACCGCCAGGCGCGCAGGAAACTCAGCCGCAGCCTGCTCGATTCGGTGATGGATCAGGTCGCTTCGCTCCAGCGTGATCTGCCGCTTTCCGACCGCACCAAACTTTCGGAATATCTCGATGACGTGCGCGAGATCGAGCGCCGCATTCAAAAGGCGGAAACCCAGATGCCCGCCGGCCTCAAGCTGCCCGAGTCGCCCGTGGGGATCCCCGAATCCTTCGACGACCACTTCAAGATCATGTTCGATCTGGAAGTGCTGGCGTTCCGCGCCAATATCACGCGCGTCGCCACCATGATGTATGCTCGCGACACCAGCGGTTCGGTGTATCCGCAGAGCGGCGTCCGCGAGGGCTTCCACGTGGCCTCGCACCACTCCAACAACCGCGCCAATATGGATAGGTTCGCCATCATCAACAAGTATCACGTCGACATGCTGGCGTACTTCCTCGACAAACTGAAGTCGACGCCGGACGGCGATGGCAACCTGCTCGATCACTCCATGGTGCTCTATGGCTCGAGCATGAGCAACGGGAACCAGCACGATCACGATCCGCTGCCTTTGATCCTGGCGGGCAGCGCGTCCGGCCAGCTCCAGGGCGGCCGTCACATGCAGTATGCGGCCCACACGCCAGCGTCGAACCTGCTGTTGTCGATGATCGACAAGCTGGGAATTCACGATGTTCCGACGCACGGGGATTCGACCGGCAAGCTCGAGATCTAACGCAGACCGCTGAGCTGGCCTAGACCGCGAAATAGCGGGCCTGGGGATGATGTATCACGATCGCACTGGTGGATTGCTCCGGCCATAGCTGGTCTTCCTCGCTCATAGTGATGCCGCATTGCTCCGCCTCGAGAAGTTTGAGCAAGGAATGCTGGTCGGCCAGGTTGGGACAAGCCGGATACCCAAAGGAGTAGCGTGAGCCGCGGTAGCCATGCTTAATCATCTTGGCTATGCTCGGGTCGTCGGCGTGCGAGAAGCCCAGTTCGCAGCGGATGCGAGCGTGCGTTTGTTCCGCGAGCGCTTCCGCCATTTCCACTCCCAGACCATGTAGGAACAGATAGTCGCGATAGTGGCCGGCATCCAGCCACTGGCGCGCCACGTCGGCCACCCGCTGACCCGCAGTCACTACCTGCAGGCCGATGACGTCACGCTGATCATCCTTGATGTCGCGGAAAAAGTCGGAGATGCAAACTCCGTTAGGGCGGCTTTGACGAGGCAATGTAAAGCGCCAGATCTCCCGACCCTCCTCGGGTCCTCCCGGCGCGCCGAACACGACGAGATCGTTGCCGTCGCCCGCGGCGGGCCAGTATCCGTACGCGGCGGTTAACTGGAGGA
>Ga0105242_10002383_pt1 | contig 14811 bp, 14 predicted proteins | sample KBSM24metaG_FD_81521 | JGI IMG/M metagenome (GOLD analysis project Ga0105242, IMG submission 81521) | Miscanthus rhizosphere microbial communities from Kellogg Biological Station, Michigan, USA - KBS M2-4 metaG | ecosystem: Host-associated > Plants > Roots > Rhizosphere > Soil | place...
AGAACATGAACATGACCCAGCACATGGAAGGCCGCTACATCGGCGCCTGCACCAAGTAGCTAGCGCGCAGCCGCGCGTATCTGATCCAGCGCCCCGGGATCCTCGATGGTGGTGAGGTCCCCGGGGTCGCGGCCCTCGCAGATCGCCTGGATCGAGCGCCGCAGCAGCTTCCCCGACCTCGTCTTCGGCAGCAGCGTCACGAAGCGAACCTTCGCGGGGCGGGCGATCGCGCCGATCTCCCGGTCCACCGTCGCCATGATCTCGCGCTCGAGCGCGGCGCTCGCCTCGTGGGTCGCCACCTTCGACGGATCCTTCACCACCACGAACGCCATCGGCACCTGGCCCTTCAGCGCGTCCGCAACCCCCACCACCGCCACCTCCGCCACCGACGGATGCGCCTGCACCGCCTCCTCGATCTCGCGCGTGCCGAGGCGGTGGCCCGCCACGTTGATCACGTCGTCGGTGCGGCCGAGCACGAAGTAGTAGCCGTCGGCGTCGCGCGTCGCCCAGTCGAACGTCGTGTAGACCATCTCGTCGGCGAACGACTTGAAATAGGTGTTCACGAAGCGCTCGTCGTCGCCCCAGATGGTGGTCATCCCGCCGGGCGGCAGCGGCGGCACGATGCAGAGCACGCCCTTCTCGTCGACGCCGACCTCCTTGCCGGTCTCCTCGTGCTTGAGCTTCACCTGGTAGCCGTACGCCGGGAACGACGGCGAGCCGAACTTGCGCGGCGTGTCCTCCACGCCGGGGCACGCCGTGAGGATCGGCCAGCCCGATTCGGTCTGCCAGTAGTTGTCGACGATCTGCGTGCCGAGGGACTCCGAAACCCAGCGCGCCGTGGGCTCGTCGAGCGGCTCGCCGGCGAGGAACAGGTACTTGAGGCTCGACGTGTCGTACTTCCTCATCCACTCGGGATCCTGTTTCTTCAGCACGCGGATCGCGGTGGGCGACGAGAACATCGACGTGACCTTGTAGTCCTGCACGATCTTCCACCAGATGCCGGCATCGGGACGGATCGGCACGCCCTCGAACATGATGGTGGTCGAGCCGTTGATGAGCGGCCCGTAGACGATGTACGAGTGGCCCACGACCCAGCCGATGTCCGAGGTCGAGAAGTACGCCTCGCCGGGCTTCGAGCAGAAGATGTGGCGCATCGACGAGGCGAGCGCCACGGCATAGCCGCCGGTATCGCGTTGCACGCCCTTGGGCCTGCCGGTCGTGCCGCTGGTGTAGAGGATGTAGGACGGCTCGTTGGACTCGACCCACGTGACCGCAACCTTGGCGCCCACGTTCTTCAGCCGCTCGGCGGCGTAATCCACGTCGCGGCCCTCGATGCGCGACATCGACTTGTCGAGGCCGCGGTCCACCACGATCACCTTCGCCGGCGGCGACTTCGAGAGGCGGATCGACTCGTCCACCAGCGGCTTGAGCGCGATCATCTTGCCCATGCGCATGCCGGCGTCGCTCGTGACCATCACCTTCGGGCGCGCGTCGTCGATGCGGGCCGCGAGGCTCGCGGCCGCGAAGCCGCCGAACACCACGGAGTGGATCGCACCCAGCCGCACCGTGGCGAGCATCGCGAACACCGCCTCGGGCGTCATCGGCATGTAGATCAGCACGCGGTCGCCCTTGCCCACGCCCATCGACTGGAGGATCGCGGCGAAGCGGTTCACCTCGTCGTGCAGCTCGGCGTAGGTGAAGCTGCGGGTGTGGTCCACCTCGGTGGAGATCCAGACCAGCGCCGGTTGCTTCGAGCGGATCGGCAGGTGGCGGTCGACCGCGTTGTAGCAGAGGTTGGTCTCGCCGCCCACGAACCACGATCGGAACGGCGGCTTCGAGTAGTCGAGCACCTTCTTGTACGGCTTGTGCCAGTCGACCATCTTCGCCTGCTGGTCCCAGAACTTCTCCACGTCGTGGAGCGACCCGCGGTAGAAGCTTTCGTAGCTGGGCATTTCCGGTCTCCTATCGGTTCACGTCGACCACGAGGCGGCCGCGCACGCGGCCCGCGAGGACGTCGGGCGCGCGCTCGATGGCCTGCGCGAGGCCGATGGTCTCGGTCACCGCGTCGTAGATGGACGGGGCGATGTCGGCAGCGAGCATCGCCCAGGCGCGCTCGCGCCGCTCGCGCGGCGCGGTCACGCTGTTGATGCCGGCGAGCGTCACGCCGCGCAGGATGAAGGGCGCGACCGTCACGGGGAAATCCATGCCCTGGGCGAGGCCGCAGGCGGCGACGACGCCCTCGCCCGCCGTCTGCGCACAGGCGTTCGCGAGCGTATGGCTGCCGACCGAGTCGACCACGGCGCCCCAACGCTCCTTCTGCAGCGGTTTCCCCGGGGCCGAGAGCGTGGCGCGATCGACGATCTCCGCGGCGCCGAGCGACTTGAGGTATGCCACCTCGGACGTCTTCCCCGTCGAGGCAACCACGCGGAAGCCGCGCTTCGCGAGGAGCGCCACCGCGTAGCTGCCGACGCCGCCCGTGGCCCCGGTGACGAGGACATCGCCGTGCTTCGGGGTGACACCCTCCTTCTCGATCGCCATCACGCACAGCGCCGCCGTGTACCCCGCGGTTCCGATGGCCATCGCCTGCCTCGCGGTGAGCCTCGCCGGCAACCGCACCAGCCAATCGCCTTTCAGCCGCGCCTTCTGGGCGAGGCAGCCCCAATGCGTCTCGCCCACGCCCCAGCCGTTGAGGATCACGGAGTCGCCCGGCTTCCACATCGCATGGGTGCTCGACTCCACGATGCCGGCGCCGTCGATGCCCGCCACCATCGGCCACTTGCGCACGACGGGCGAGGCGTTGGTGATCGCGAGGCCGTCCTTGTAGTTGATCGTCGAATACTCGACGCGGATCGTGACGTCGCCCTCGGTGAGGTCCGAATCGAGGATGTCGCCCACGCGCGCCGAGAACGGTTCCTTCGTGAGGTAGATCGCCTTCATCCCTTCTCCATGACACGGGGGTTGTCCGCGGACGCGTGCTTGCGCGAGAAATAGTCCTTCGATTGCATCTCGCGCAGGCGGCTCGCGGTCCGCGCGAATTCCTTCCGCACCATCTTCTCGGGGCCGGAGCTCTCGTCGGAGGCGGCCACCAGGTCCTCGGGTTCGGCCTCCGCGGACAGCACCAGCTTCACGCGCTGGTCGTAGAAAACGTCCGCGAGCCAGGTGAACCGCCGCACGACGTCGGTCTGCGAGGGCTGCATGCGCTTGACTCCCGAGATGAGCACCGTGTGGTATGCGCTCGCGATCTCCAGGAAGTCGACCTGCGAGCGCGGCTTCTCGAAGAGCTCCGCGAAGTCGAACCAGATGACGCCCTTGGAGCGGCGGCGGAAGGCGATCTCGCGCCCGCCCACGTCGATCGTGCCGTTCTCGGCGAAGCTCGCCTTCGTCATCGCCTCGAAGAAGCGCGCGAGCTGCTCCTCGGAGGCGTCGCCCAGCGGCGTGTAGTAGACGCCGAGGCTGTCGAGCAGCCGCCGGCGGTGGTCCACGGCGCCCTCGAGCGGCACGACGTCGAGGTCGCGCTTGAGGATCTCGATCGCCGGCAGGAAGCGCGAGCGCTGCAAGCCATTGGGATAGAGGTCGTCGGGCTTGTAGTTCGAGGTCATCACCAGGACCACGCCCTTGGCGATCAGCAGCTCCAGCAGGCGCGCGAGGATCATCGCGTCGGCGATGTCGCTCACGTGGAACTCGTCGAAGGCGAGCAGCCGCAGCTCCCTGGCGATCTCCGTGGCGATCGCCTCGAGCGGATCCTCCTGGCCGGAAAGCGCCCGCATGCGCGCGTGGATCTCGCGCATGAACTCGTGGAAGTGCACGCGGCGCTTGCGGCGATGGCGCGAGACCTTGTAGAACGCGTCCATCATCAGCGACTTGCCGCGCCCCACGCCGCCCCAGATGTACATGCCGCGCGGGGGCTTGCGGCCCGCGCCCAGATGGGTCACCAGCCGGTTGATCTTGCCGGAGCGGTACTGGCGGTATTCCTCGAGCTCCCCGAAGAGGCGCTCGAGCTCCCCCAGCACCTTGAGCTGCTCGCTATCCGTCTGGAAATCGCCGCGCTGGCTGAAGTGCCAGTACCACTCCAGCGGGCCGGAGAACTCCTGCGGCTCGAAGTCGTCGATGTCGCGCTCGGGCTCGAGCGCCATTTCGGCGGGCTGCATGCAAACAGAGTATAAAGGCGCTCACAAAAACCATTCGAGGAGGCGGGAAATGGTGTCGCTCCCCCAGCTGGTCTTCTGTATCGCGGGCTCCGCGGTCGCGGTGTTCGTCGCAAGCAGCCTGATCCACATGGTGTTCAAGTGGCACAACAAGGATTACCGGGGTTTCGCCAACGAGGACGCGGTGCGCGCCGCGGTCAAGGCGTCGAGCCCGGAGCCGGGCCAGTACGTCGTGCCCTACTGCGCCGACATGAAGGACATGGCGAAGCCCGAGGTCCAGCAGAAGTACGTGGAAGGGCCCATCGGCCTGATGTGGGTCACGAAGAACGGCTCCCCGAGGATGGGCCCGATGCTCGGCCAGTGGTTCGTGTTGTCGCTGATCGTGGCGGCCGTGGCCGGCTACCTCGCCTCGCGCACGGTCCCGGCGGGAGCGAGCTTCCTCGCCGTGGCGCGCGTCGTGAGCCTCGTCACCTTCGCGGCCTATGCGACCGGGAGCGTCTCCCACGCGATCTGGTTCGGCAAGCCCTGGGCCGCGACGGCCAAGGACCTGCTCGACGCCTTCATCTACGGCCTGGTGACCGCCGGGGTGTTCGGGCTGCTCTGGCCGACGTCGTGATCGAGGAACGAGCGTAGCCGGCCGCGTCCGCGCGAGATCCTCGACATCACGGTCCCGATCGGGACCCCGAGGCGAACGCTCATCTCGGCGTACGTCATGTCCTCCGCGACGAGGAAGAGCGCCTCGCGCTGGTCCGGCGTGAGCTTCTCGAACGCCCGGTCGAGGTCCAGCACGTCGTCGCGAGGCGCGGCCGACGAGGGATCGGGGATCGATTCGTCCAGCTCGACATGGGCGCGGATGCGCCGCGACTTGAGCTGGTTCACGAACAGGTTGTGCATGATCGCGAACAGCCACGCGCGCAGGTTGCCCGGCTGCCACAGGTGGAGCTTGCACATCGCGCGCTCGAGGGTGTCCTGCACCAGGTCCTCGGCGCCCTGCGGGTCGCGCAGCAGCACGCCCGCGTAGCGGCGAAGGTTCGGGATGTGCTCGAGGAGGGCCTGGCTCACGAGGCCTCCGGCAGGAACACGTAACCCTCGCTGCGGATCGTCCGGATGAACCGGGGACGCTTGGGGTCGGGCTCGATCTTGCGCCGAAGGCGCATCACCCGCAGGTCGACGCAACGGTCGAAGGGCTCACGCTCCCCGCGCGGGGACACGTCGAGCAGCCGGTCGCGCGAGAGCGGGCGGTTCGGGTTCTCGACGAACGCCTTGAGCAGGTCGAACTCGAGGGGCGTCATCGAGACCTCGACGCCCCGCTCGTCCGTGAGTATCCGGCGACGCGGGTCGAACAGGCATCGCCCCACCCTGAGCTTCGGCTCGTCGAAATGACCGGGCTCGTCCTCGGGGACCACCAGCGCCATTCCCGGGATCATCGGGAACCCGCCAACGCTGAAACAAACGAAGCAAATCGCGAAGCAGACTGAAATCGCGCCACGGCCATGCCTTGCTAGAGTTTCGGTTGAAGATGACGGGGTGATTATTGGCGCCCGCCCGCCGGGCGTAAACGACCAATAACCTCCGTTTTAGGACACCTCGGATTGGAGACTCCATGCACCTGCGCGATATTCCCTTCGGCGTGACCGACTGGGCGAAGGTGCCCGCCAGGACCCAGGCCGGCGAGACCGGCACCGCGACCAGCCGCACCTGCAACTTCGGGACGATCCGGGTGCGCATGGTCGAGTATTCCCCCGGCTACCTCGCCGACCATTGGTGCGAGAAGGGCCACATCATCCTGTGCCTGGAAGGAGAGATGCGCACCGAGCTCGCCGACGGGACGACGCACGTCCTCGGCGCGGGTTCGAGCTACCAGGTGGCCGATGGGGCGAGCCGGCACCGCTCGTACACCGCGAGCGGGGCCCGGCTCTTCATCGTCGACTGATCAGGAGTTGAGCGACCGCTTGTCGACGTTGAGCGCCGCCTCGCGGACCACCTCGGCGAGCGTCGGGTGGCCGTGGACTATGCGCGCGATGTCCTCGGCCGCACCGGCGAATTCCATCGTCGTCACGCCTTCCTGGATGAGGTCCGAGGCGCGTGAATGGATGATGTGCATGCCGAGGACGCGATCGGTCGCGGCGTCGGCCACGATCTTCACGAACCCGGTGGGCTCGTTCAGGCCCAGCGCGCGGCCGTTGATGGAGAACGGGAACTGGCCCGTCTTCACCGTGAGTCCCGCCGCCTTGGCCTGCTGCTCGCTCTTGCCCACCCACGCGATCTCGGGCGAGGTGTAGATGATCCAGGGAATGGTGTCGTAGTCGATGTGCGGCTTCTGGCCCGCGATGAGCTCGGCCACCATCACGCCCTCGTCCTCGGCCTTGTGCGCCAGCATGGGTCCGCGCACCACGTCGCCGATGGCGTAGACGTTCGGCAGGTTCGTCTTGCAGTGGCCGTCGACCTCGATGAAGCCGCGCGGATCGACCTTGAGCCCGACGGCATCGGCGCCCAGCCCGTCGGTGTTGGGCACGCGCCCCACGGAGACGATGAGCCGGTCGCACTCGAGCTTCTGCGCGGCGCCATCCTTGTCGTTGTACTCGACGGTGATGCCCGACTTCTTCGCCGTCACCTTGCCGATCTTCACGCCCAGCGAGATCGCCAGGCCCTGCTTGGTGAACTGCTTCCACGCTTCCTTCGAGACCGCCTCGTCGCAGGCCCCCAGGAAGTTGGGCAGCGCCTCGAGGATCGTGACTTCCGAGCCCAGGCGCCGCCAGACGCTTCCCAGCTCCAGTCCGATCACGCCCGCGCCGATGACGCCGAGGCGCCTGGGGACCGACGGGAAGGCGAGCGCGCCTTCGTTGTCGCACACCAGGTCGTTGTCCACCGTGATTCCGGGGAGGTGGCGCGCCCTGGAGCCCGTCGCCACGATCACGTACTTCGCCTCGACCGTCTCGTTGCCGACCGCGATCCTGTAGCTGGCGCCGCCGGAGACGAACTTCCCGAAACCCTGCAGCCAGGCGATCTTGTTCTTCTTGAAGAGGAACTCGATCCCCTTGGTCATCTTGGTGACGATGGTCTCCTTGCGCCCCTGCATCTTCGCGAGGTCGAGCTTCACGCCCGAGACCGCGATGCCGTGGTCCTCGAGGTGGTGTCCGACCTTCTCGTATTCCTCGGAGGAGGACAGCAGCGCCTTGGACGGGATGCAGCCCACGTTGAGGCAGGTGCCGCCGAGGGCGAGCTCGCCCTTCGCGTTCTTCCAGCCCTCGATGCAGGCGACCTTGAAGCCCAGCTGGGCCGCGCGCACCGCGGCGATGTACCCGCCGGGGCCGGCACCGATGACGACGACGTCGAATGTTTGCGCCATGTGGATTCCGTTATCTCAGCCAGAGGCGCGCGATGTGCACGCCGAGACCCGCGCACAGGCCGGCCGCCAGCGGCGGGACGTTGCGCAGGAACAGGGGAGGATGCTTCGCGAGGCGGAGCAGCCAGAAGGTGACGGCGACCGCGATTCCCACGGCGAGCGACACCGCGAAATGCCGGGGGATGTAGAGGCCGAGTACCGCATTGAGGAACACCGCGAGGCAGGCCATCAGGAGCGACCCCGCGACGAAGAAGAAGGCACGCCGCGCGAGCACGGCAGGGCGGAGCTTCCCGCGGCGCGCCACGCTCAGACGTCCAGCAGGAGCCGCGCCGGATCCTCGAGCGCTTCCTTCATCGCCACCAGCGAGAGCACCGCCTCGCGGCCGTCGATGATGCGGTGGTCGTAGGAAAGCGCCAGGTAGTTCATCGGACGCACGACGACCTGCCCGTTCTCCACCACCGCGCGGTCCTTGGTCGCGTGCACGCCCAGGATCGCGCTCTGCGGCGGGTTGATGATGGGCGTGGACAGCATCGAGCCGAAGACGCCGCCGTTGGAGATCGAGAACGTGCCGCCGGTGAGCTCCTCCAGCGTGATCTTGCCGTCCTTGGCGCGGCGGCCGAAGTCGGCGATGGTCTCCTCGATCTGGGCGATGGACAGCTGGTCCGCGTTGCGGATGATCGGCACCACGAGGCCGCGCTCGCTGCCCACCGCGATGCCCACGTCGTAGTAGCCGTGGTAGACGATGTCGTTGCCGTCGATGGAGGCGTTCACCACCGGGTACTTGCGCAGCGCGTGCACCGCCGCCTTCACGAAGAACGACATGAAGCCCAGCTTCACGCCGTGCTCCTTCTCGAACTTGTCCTTGTAGCGGTTGCGCAGCTCGATCACCGGCGCCATGTTGACCTCGTTGAAGGTCGTGAGGATGGCGGCGGTCGATTGGGACTGCACCAGGCGCTCGGCGACGCGGGCGCGCAGGCGCGACATCGGCACGCGCTGCTCGGTGCGGCTGCCGGTCGGGATCTGGATCGCGGGCGCGGGCTTCGCGGCCGGCGCGGGAGCGGGCGCGGAACCTGCCGACACGACGTCGCCCTTCGTCACCCGGCCGTCGCGGCCGGTGCCCTGGACCTGCGCGGTGTCGACGCCCTTCTCCGCGGCGATCTTCTTGGCGGCCGGGGAAGCGGAGGACTGCGCGGCCGCGGGAGGTGCGGCGGCGGCGGGCGCCGGCGCGGCCGCCTTCTCCGATTTCGGCGCAGCCGCGGCGGCAGTCGCCTTGCCTTCGGTGTCGATCACCGCGATCACCTCGCCGCTGGTGACGCTGTCGCCATCCTTCTTCACGATGCGCGCGAGCACGCCATCGGTGGGCGCGGGCAGCTCGAGGACGACCTTGTCGGTCTCCACGTCGATGAGGTTCTCGTCGCGCTTCACCGCCTCGCCGGCCTTCTTGCGCCAGGAGACGAGCGTCGCTTCGGAGACCGACTCGGACAGCTGCGGGACCTTGACTTCGACTTCCATGTATTTTCCTTTGCCTGTGGCGGCGGGTTATGCCGCGGCCTTCTTTGCGGTGTCCCAGGAGAGCGCCGCCTCGACGAGCGCCTTCTGCTGCTCGTTGTGCAGCTGCAGGTAGCCCACCGCCGGCGAGGCCGAGGAGGCGCGGCCCGCGTACGACAGCGTCTGGTCGGCGCGCATGTGGCGGTAGAGGTAGTGCTGGATGCGGTGCCAGGCACCCTGGTTGCCCGGCTCTTCCTGCGCCCACACGATGCTCTTCGCGTTGGCGTAGAGGTCGATGCGCGACTGGAACTCGTCGTGCGGGAACGGATAGAGCTGCTCGAGGCGCTCGATGGCGATGTCGTCGATGCCGCGCTTGGCACGCTCGGCGGCGATGTCGTAGTACACCTTGCCCGAGCAGAAGATCACGCGCTTCACCTTCTTCGCCGAGAGCTTCTCCACCTCGGGGAGGATCACCTGGAACGAGGTCCCCGAGGCGAGGTCGGCGAGCGGCGAGGCGGCTTCCTTCTTGCGCAGCAGGCTCTTCGGCGTCATGACGATGAGGGGCTTCCTCATCGGGCGCTCGACCTGGCGGCGGATCATGTGGAAGAACTGCGCCGCGTTCGAGGGCACGACGACCTGGATGTTGTGCTCGGCGCAGAGCTGCAGGTAGCGCTCGAGGCGCGCCGAGCTGTGCTCCGGCCCCTGCCCTTCGTAGCCGTGCGGGAGATACATGGTGAGGCCGCACATGCGCCCCCACTTCGCCTCGCCCGAGGCGATGAACTGGTCGATCACGACCTGCGCGCCGTTGGCGAAGTCGCCGAACTGGCCTTCCCAGATCACGAGCTCGTAGGGCTGCGCGGTGGCGTAGCCGTACTCGAAGCCGAGCACCGCCTCTTCCGACAGCAGCGAGTCGATCACCAGGAAGTTGCCCTGGCCCTCGCGGATGTGCTGCAGCGGGATGTGCACGCCCGAGTCCCACTTCTCGCGGTTCTGGTCGTGGAGCACCGCGTGGCGGTGGGCGAACGTGCCGCGGCCGGCGTCCTGGCCCGAGAGCCGGACCGGGTGGCCCTCGTCGACGAGCGAGGCGTAGGCGAGGTTCTCCGCCATGCCCCAGTCGAGGGACTGCTTGCCCTCGCCCATCTCGCGGCGCGCGGCGAGCAGGCGCTCGACCGACGGGTGCAGCTTGAAGTTGGGCGGCACGTCGGTGAGGCGTTGCGCCAGCTGCTTGAGCTTCGCGAGCGGCACCGCGGTTTCGGCCGGTTGGCGCCAGTCGATCTTCATGTACGGCGCCCAGTCGATCGCCAGCGCGCTCTTGAGTCCATAGAGGATCTTGGGATTCGTGCCCTTGCCCGCGTCGAGCGCGGCGCGCACGCTCGTCACCAGCTCGTCGCCGTAACCCGCCGGAACGACGCCCTCCTTCTCGAGCCTGTCCGCAAAGAGCTTGCGGGTGCCGGGGTGCTGCGCGATCTTCTTGTACATCAGCGGCTGCGTGACGAACGGCTCATCCTGCTCGTTGTGGCCGAGGCGGCGGAAGCACACCAGGTCCACGACGACGTCCTTGTGGAAGCGCCGGCGATACTCCTCGGCCACCGTCGCCACGAACACGCACGCCTCCGGATCGTCGCCGTTCACGTGGAACACCGGCGCCTCGACCATCTTGGCGATGTCCGTGCAGTAGAGCGAGGAGCGCGCGTCGCGCGTGTCCGAGGTCGTGAAGCCGATCTGGTTGTTCACGACGATGTGGACGGTGCCGCCGGTCTTGTAGCCGCGCGTCTGCGAGAGCGCCAGCGTCTCCATGATCACGCCCTGGCCCGCGAAGGCGGCGTCGCCGTGGATGAGCACCGGCAGCACCTGGTCGCCCGTGTGGTCGCCGCGGCGATGCTGGCGGGCGCGCACGCTGCCCTCGACCACCGGGTTCACGATCTCGAGGTGCGACGGGTTGAAGGCGAGCGTGAGGTGCACGGTGCCGCCGCCCGTCTTGATGTCGGACGAGAAGCCCTGGTGGTACTTCACGTCGCCGGAGGAAAGGTCGTCGGCGTGCTTGCCCTCGAACTCGCTGAAGAGGTCGGCGGGAATCTTGCCTAGCGTGTTCACGAGCACGTTGAGGCGGCCGCGGTGCGCCATGCCGACCACGACTTCCTTGGCGCCGTTGCTGCCGGCGTTCTCGATCACGGTGTCGAGCATGGGGATCATGCTTTCCCCGCCCTCGCCCGAGAAACGCTTCTGGCCCACGTAGCGGGTGTGCAGGTAGCGCTCCAGCGTCTCCGAGGCGGTGATGCGCTCGAGGATCCACTTCTTCTGCTCGGCGTTGAAGCTGGGCGTGGACAGCGTCCCCTCGAAACGCTTCTGGATCCAGCGCTTCTCCTCGGTCGAGGCGATGTACATGTACTCGATGCCGATGGTGCCGCAGTAGGTCTTCTTCACCGCGGCGACCAGGTCGCGAAGCTTCATGGGGCCCTTGACCCCCTGCCAGCTCCCCGGCGAGAACTCGCGCTCCATGTCCGCGTCGCCGAGGCCGTAGTACGAAAGCTCCAGCTCGGGAACCGGCGTGCGCTCGAGGCGCTTCAGCGGATCGAGCTGCGAGTAGCGCGAACCCATGACGCGGTGCGCGCGGATGTACTGCAGGACCTTGAGCGACTTCTCGTCCTGCGGCGCCGGCGCCGCGGCGGCCGCGGCCTGCGGGTAGCGGGCGCGCTGCTCGAACGCGGCGATGACGGGCGAATGCGGCACGTCGGCGTTGCCGCCCTTCTGCCACGAGTCGAACGTGGCGCGCCAGGTCGCGTCGACCGAATTCGGGTCGGCGAGGTAGCGCTCGTAGAGCTCCTCGACGTACGGGGCGTTGGCGCCGTACAGGTTGGAGGTCGCTTCGAATTCCTTCATGAGGCTCGACATTTCCTATTTCCTCTTGGCGATCGGCACCACGTCGCGCTGGGTCGGCCCGTTGTAGAGCTGCCGCGGGCGTCCGATCTTCTGCTCGGGGTCGGAAATCATCTCGTTCCATTGCGCTATCCAGCCGACCGTGCGGGCGAGCGCGAAGATGCAGGTGAACATCGACGTGGGGATGCCCAGCGCGCGCTGCACGATCCCGGAGTAGAAGTCCACGTTCGGGTAGAGCTTGCGGGTGACGAAGTACTCGTCCTCGAGGGCGATCTTCTCCAGCGCCTTGGCGAGCTCGAGCAGCGGGTCGTCGGAACCCACCGCCTGCAGCACCTCGCGCGTCGTCTCCTGCATGAGCTTCGCGCGCGGGTCGTAGTTCTTGTACACGCGGTGGCCGAAGCCCATGAGCTTCACGCCCGAGTTCTTGTCCTTCACCTTCTTCACGAACTCGCCGATCTTGGCCACGCCCCCTTCCTTCTGGAGGTCGATCAGCATCTGCAGCGCCGCCTCGTTGGCGCCACCGTGCGCCGGGCCCCAGAGGCACGCGATGCCCGAGGCGATGCAGGCGAACGGGTTCGCGCCCGACGAGCCCGCCAGCCGGACGGTCGAGGTCGAAGCGTTCTGCTCGTGGTCGGCGTGGAGGATGAAGATGCGGTCGAGCGCGCGCACCAGCACGTCGTTGGGCACGTAGTCCTCGGCCGGGACGCCGAACATCATGCGCATGAAGTTCGCCGTGTAGCCCAGGTCGTTCTTCGGGTACATGAACGGCTGGCCCATGTTGTACTTGTAGGCCATGGCGACGATCGTCGGCAGCTTCGCGATCAGCCGGAAGGCCGAGATCTCGCGATGCTCCGGGTTATTGATGTCCAGCGAGTCGTGATAGAAGGCCGACAGCGCGCCCACCACGCCCACCATCACCGCCATCGGATGCGAGTCGCGGCGGAAGCCCTGGTAGAGGCGCGCGAGCTGCTCGTGCACCATCGTGTGGCGCGTGACGGTCCAGTCGAACTTGTCCTTCTCGCCCTTGTTCGGCAGCTCCCCGTTCAGCAGCAGGTAGCAGACCTCGAGGAAGTCGCAATTCGTGGCGAGCTGCTCGATCGGGTAGCCGCGGTAGAGCAGCACGCCCTGGTCGCCGTCGATGTAGGTGATCTTCGAGGCGCACGCTGCGGTGGAGAGGAAGCCCGGGTCGTAGGTGAACATCCCGGTCTTGCCGTAGAGCTGGCGGATGTCGACCACGTCCGGTCCGATCGTGCCGCCGTAGACCGGAGCCTCGAGGATCTTGTCGTTGCCCAGGTTGAGCGTTGCCTTGCCTTTCGCATCCATCGTTCGACTCCGCGGCCTAAGCGGCCCTTAGTTTTTCGACCAGCGCCACGAGGTCGCCCTCGCGCACGTGCGCCCTGCCCATCACCAGGTCCAGCAAATCGTTGTCCGGGAGCAGCAGCAGCTTTTCCAACGCCGCTCCTTCCCCTTCGGTCAACCGGACGCCCTCGCCCTTCCAGAAACGCTCGAACACCAGATCCAGTTCCAACAATCCCCGCTTGCTGCGCCACTTCAACCGCTCCACCGCACGGGAGTCCAAAGCCCTACACCGCCCGGCGCACGAGGAGCTCCTTGATCTTGCCGATCGCGAGCGTGGGATTGAGCCCCTTCGGGCACACGTCCACGCAATTCATGATCGTGTGGCAGCGGAACAGGCGGTACGGGTCCTCGAGGTCGTCGAGGCGCGCGTTGGTCGCCTGGTCGCGGCTGTCCGCGATGAAGCGGTAGGCCTGCAGCAGGCCCGCGGGCCCGACGAACTTGTCCGGGTTCCACCAGAAGCTCGGGCACGACGTGGAGCAGCACGCGCACAAGATGCATTCGTACAGGCCGTTCAGCTCGTCGCGCTGCGTCGGGCTCTGCAGGCGCTCCTTCTCGGGCGGCGGGTCCTCGTTCACGAGGTACGGCTTGATCGAGTGGTACTGCGCGAAGAACTGCGTCATGTCCACGATGAGGTCGCGGATGATCGGCAATCCCGGCAGCGGCCGGATCACCACCGGCTCGGCGAGGTCGACGAGCTTCGTGGTGCACGCGAGCCCGTTCTTGCCGTTGATGTTCATCGCGTCGGAGCCGCACACGCCCTCGCGGCAGGAGCGGCGCAGCGCGAGCGTGTCGTCCACGGTCTTGATGCGCACCAACGCGTCGAGGAGCATCCGGTCGGCCGGGCCCATCTCGACGTCGTAGTCGTGGAAGTACGGCTTGGCGTCCTTGTCGGGGTCGTAGCGCTGGATTCGGAATTTCATCAGTAAACCCGTGCTTTCGGCGGGAAGGTTTCCACCGTCAACGGCTTCATCTGCACCGGCTTGTAGTCGAGCCGGTCGCCGTCGCGGTACCAGAGGGTGTGCTTGAGCCAGTTCACGTCGTCGCGCTTGTGGAAGTCCGCACGGTCGTGCGCGCCGCGGCTTTCCTGGCGGGCGTTCGCGGAGACCATGGTCGAGCGCGCGACCTCGATGAGGTTGTCGAGCTCGAGCGCCTCCACGCGCGCCGTGTTGAACACCTTCGACTTGTCCTGGATGCCGGTGCGCTTCACGCGCTCGGCGGCGGCCCGGATCTTCGCGACCCCCTGCTCCAGCAGGTCGGGGAAGCGGAAGACGCCGCAATGCGCCTGCATCGCGCGCTGGATCTCGCCGCGCACGTCGTGCACCGGCTCGCCCTTCGCCTCGCCGTCGAGGCGGGCGACGCGGCCGCGCGAGTAGTCCGCCGCGTTGGGCGGCAGGTCGCGGTGCGCCTTGCCCTCGCCGCGGATGAACTCGACCATCGACTGGCCGGAGCTCTTGCCCATGACGAGCAGGTCGGTGAGCGAATTGGTGCCGAGGCGGTTGGCGCCGTGGATCGAGGCGCAGCCGCACTCGCCCGCGGCGTAGAAGCCGTGGACGCGGCCCGCGGGCGTCACCACCTCGCCGTGATAGTTCGTGGGGA
>Ga0105242_10002384_pt1 | contig 14807 bp, 13 predicted proteins | sample KBSM24metaG_FD_81521 | JGI IMG/M metagenome (GOLD analysis project Ga0105242, IMG submission 81521) | Miscanthus rhizosphere microbial communities from Kellogg Biological Station, Michigan, USA - KBS M2-4 metaG | ecosystem: Host-associated > Plants > Roots > Rhizosphere > Soil | place...
AACGGCCGGCCGCGCATATTCGCCCGCCAGAACCTGAGCGTATAACTGCCGACCGTTTGACTGTCGTCCTCGAGATTGAAACCGCTGGCGCCGGCGCCCGACTCCATAATGGTCTGGATCGCGCGCTCAGGCGTGGCCGTGCCGTAATAATCTCCGCCGTAACCTGACGTGTTCTGGAGCGCGAAGATGCCGTACGAACTGCTCATGCTTTGATCTGGCGCGGCCAGGTCAGTGCCAATTCCAACTCGTTGCTCATTGCCGACGATCGTCCAGTCGGCCGGCGCGAACGCCGTGCAACTATTCCAGTTCTTGGCGACGGTCTCAAGGCCATGCCGGTCGACCGTCTGCACTCCACCGAGTCCCGTGCCGCCCAATCCACCGCCACGTCCGTTCTTATTGGCCGGCGTCATGGCGTAGAAGATGACACCGGCCACGCCGACAACGATGATTCCCAATACGAGCGCGACTGCGCAGCCTCCCAACACCCACGGCAGGTAGTTTGTTTGTTTCGGCGCTGGCGGTTGATTAAGCGGGGCGGCCATAGCTCACTTCTTCATCAGTTCCAGCACCGCGGTAGTCATAGCTTTGACGCCGGTGCGCAGGGTTGGTTCCGGCAAAGGCTCAAACAAACTTGAATGCAATGAAGGCAGTGGCTTTCCCGATTTCCGGCTGGCGGCGATCTTCTCGGGAGCCATCGCGCCCAGCCAGAAGTAAAACGATGGAATCTGATGATCCAGATTCAGCACACCAAAGTCTTCGCTGGCCATCAAAGGGTTTGACTTAATCACGTTCGCCGGCCCAATCGCCTTGCCAATAGCGTTCGCGAGTTTTTCCGAGAGCTGCGGATCGTTGTACAGCGACGGCGCGTTCTCGCTTTCGATGACTTTCATGATCGGCGCGCGATCGTCCGGCAGGCCGGCAGCCGCAGCCACGCCCCTCGCGATGCGTTCGATCGACGCCAGGATCCTTTGTCGTACCTCTTCCTTGTAGGTCCTGATTGTTAGTTGCAGCAGCACCTCATCGGGAATGATGTTGCGCTTGGCGCCGCCGTGAATTGATCCAACGGTTACCACCGCGGGATCGAGTGGCGAATTCTCACGGCTGATGATCGTCTGCAGCGCCAGCACTGTCTGCGCGGCAATGACCACCGGGTCCTTTGTTGCCTCAGGCTTTGAGCCGTGCCCGCCTAAGCCACGAATCGTTAAATCAACCGACGTAGAACTGGCCATCGCATAGCCGGGAACGTACGCGACCTGTCCCGCTTCATAGTCGGCACTGTCATGTAACCCCACGACGAAATCAGGTTTGGGAAATCGTGTGTACAAACCATCGGCCAGCATGGCCCTGGCGCCGTCGACCGTCTCTTCCGCGGGCTGTCCGATCAGCACCAGCGTGCCGTGCCATTGATCTTTCAGCGCGGCCATGACCTTTGCCGTGCCGATCAGGCTCGTAATATGTATGTCGTGTCCGCACGCGTGCATCACGCTCACTTCCTGACCCGAATCGTTTTTCGCCTTGACCTTGCTCGCGTAGGGCACGTCGTTCCTTTCTTCCACCGGCAACGCGTCGATGTCGGCGCGCACCAGCACGGTTGGCCCGGCGCCGTTTTTCAGGATCGCGACGACGCCGTAACCGTTGAACTGGGGCCGGTCATACTTGCCCACGCGCTCGGTCACGGTGTAGCCAAACGAACGAAGCTGCGCGGCGAGGAACGTCGAAGTCTTCTCTTCGTAATGCGAGAGTTCGGGCGCCGCGTGCAACATCTTGTAAGTGGCGACGAGTTGCGCGATTTCGCGATCGATCGCCGCATCGACTGACGACTGCGCCCGCACACCGAGGCAAAGTGGAATCGCGATCACGATGACAATCAGGACTAGTCTTTTCATGGTTTTCAGGGACGGCGAACTGAGTTTGGCGCGCTCAAGATATCGCACTCGTCCGTCTGGAACAAGCCGGTTGGCGGGATGAAATCAAACCGCCGGGTAAGGCGGTTCGAGCGTGGCGGCGCCGAGTCGCGGTGCCGCCAGCAGCAAACCGATGATCGTCTTGGCGTCTTCGATTTCGCCGTCGCTGATCATTTGCAGCGCGCGCTCGATCGGCAGTCTGACAATTTCGATCAATTCATCATCCTCGAGCTTTTGCGCGGTGGGCACTAAATCAGTGGCGAGATATATCCACATCTTTTCTTCGCAGAAGCCGGGTGAGACGAAAAACTCCGCGAGCTGCTCCAGGCGGCCGGCGATCATTCCCAACTCTTCTTCGAGTTCACGTGCTGCGCCTACTTCCGGACGTTCACGATGGTTAAGCGTCCCCGCAGGCAATTCCAAAAGATACTTGACCGCCGGATGCCGGTACTGCCGCACGAAACCAACCGTGTCGTCGTCGAAGGCCGGCAGGATGACAGCGCTGCCCGGATGGTGGACGACTTCCCGAATGTAGGTGCGGTCAGCTTCGCGCACCGTATCGACCGTGACGTCAAAGACGCGACCGCTGAATACTTTCTTTGAATCGATGAATTCAGGAGGCGATTCCGACATGAGGCGAACAGTTTAATGTGAAAGCAATGCATTCGGAAACCCGATGGTCAGGGAGACTATCCGGCAGGGATGCACCCTCCCTCACGGTCGGGTTTCTGCAAGAGTCTTTGCGCCTCGCCGACGAGATGCAGAGATCCCGTGACACAGACGACGTCCTTTGCGGTAGTGATCTCGCTCGCGCGTTGTAAAGCTTCAGAGACGTTTGAGGTTCGCACGATTTCCGAATTCGAAAGTTCGTCTGGCAGCGCCGCCACCAACTCATCGATCGAAGCGGCGCGTGGATTATCGAGCGTCGTCAGGATCACTTTGGCCGCAGACGGAAACAACGTCGACATCATTTCGCTGAGCGCCTTATCGCGCATCGCGCCGAAGATCATCACCACTGGCTGGTCAATGAACTCGTCAAGATAGTCGCGCAATGCTTTGGCCGCGGCGGGGTTATGTGCACCATCGAAAAGAAATCGCGGCGGGCCGGGCCACAGCTCCAGCCGTCCGGGATGAGTTGCCGTTTCGATTCCCTGAATGATTGCGGCGCGCGAGATACCCAGTCCGTGTTCCTGCAACGCTTCAGCCGCAGCGATTGCCACAGCCGCGTTATCTATCTGATGAAGACCGCGTAACGCCAGTGTCACCTCGTCGTATTTCGCAGAGCCGGTCGTGAACGAAACCACCGCCCGGCCGTCCACCGTGGTTCGCAAAAGCTCGCCGGAGCAAACGGCCGGTAATTCGCTGCGCCGTCCGACGAGCCGTGGCTGCACACCGACTGCTTCACATCTGCGGTTAATTACATCGAAGGTTTCTTTTTTCTGCGGCGCAACGATCGCAGTGACCCCCGGTTGAATGATGGCGGCCTTTTCCGCTGCGATTTCCGCCAGCGAGTGACCCAGGTACTCCTGGTGGTCCATGTCGATCGAAGTGATCGCGACTACGCTTGCGCGCGCGGCTGTCGTCGAATCAAGCCGGCCTCCGAGACCGGTTTCAAGAATTGCAAGTTCGACTCGCTCACGCGCGAAAGCAAGCAACGCGATCGCCGTCACGTGCTCGAAGAACGTGGGCAGCGTCGGCAGCTCGCCGCGCGCGACCAATTCTTCGGCGGCGGTCTTGACCTCGCCTGTCAGTCGCGCGAATTGACTCTCGGTAACCGGCGCTCCATCAACATTTATTCTTTCCGTGATTGAGACCAGGTGTGGTGAAGTGAAAAGGCCAGTATGAATTCCCGCGGCGCGGCAGACCGAATCGAGAAACGCCGCCGTCGATCCTTTGCCATTGGTGCCGGCGATCTGAACTGAGCGATAGCTGCGTTCCGGATTTCCCAGCGCGGCTAAAAGCGTTTCAGTGTTCCGGAGGCCGAGTTTGATGGTGAGAGTTTCGTGGCCGAGACTGAGCAGGTAAGCGAGTGCGTCGTCGAACTGCATGTTTCGAGGTTTCAGGATTCAGGTCTGTGGGCCGGCAACCTCAAACTTGAAACTTGAAACTTGAGACCTCTCGCTGATGCTGGGGTTCATCATGAAGCCGAGCGATTTAATGAGAAAAGGACGCATCTCGCGGCGGTCAATGACCGCGTCAATCATCCCGTGGTCCAGCAGAAACTCGGAACGCTGAAAGCCTTTGGGCAGTTTCTGCCTGATCGTCTGCTCGATGACGCGCGGGCCCGCAAAGCCAATCAATGCTTTCGGCTCGGCAATGATCAAGTCGCCCAGCATGGCGAAGCTCGCCGTGACCCCACCCGTAGTCGGATCGGTCAACACCGAGATGAATGGCAGGTGTCGTTCTTCCAACGCCGCCAGGGCCGCAGAGATCTTCGCCATCTGCATCAGCGACAGCGTGCCTTCCTGCATGCGCGCACCGCCGGACGCCGCGAAGATGATCACCGCGCCACTTTCGTTGATCGCGCGTTCAATCAGCCTCGTGATCTTTTCGCCCACCGCCGAACCCATCGAGCCGCCGATGAAGTTCATGTCCATCGCACCGGCAAACACGCGATGCCCGCCGACTTTGCCGCGCGCGGTGATGACCGCCTCGGGTAAGCCGGTGGCGCGTTGCGCCTGCGAGATGCGGTTCGAATAAGGCTTGCTGTCGACGAAACCGAGTGGATCAGCCGAGACGACTTCCGCATCCAGCTCTTCACAGTGAGCATCGTCAAAGAGTTGTTCGAGTCTTTCGTACGCGCCCAGGCGAAAATGGTAACCGCAATGCACGCAGACCTGTTGGGCTTCTTCCAGTTCTTTCTTGTAAAGATGCGCGGCGCACTCTTCGCAGCGGACAAAGACATTCTCAGTGCGCACGACGCGATCTTTATCGCGCACCGGCTCGATCTTGCCTTTCTTCTTGCGAAACCAGGGCATAAGAAAGCAACACTCAGAAATCAGCGTTTTCTACGGATGGGCACAGCGTAGCACAGATGCCGCAGGTCCTTGAAATCTATTAGAACTCGACTCCGCGTTGGGCCCGAATTCCGGCTTGAAAGGGATGCTTGATTTCAGTCATTTCGGTCACCAGGTCGGCAGCGTCAATCAGCTCTTTCGGCGCGTCGCGACCGGTGACGACGATGTGCAGGGACGGTTGCCGTTCGCGCGCGGCGCGAATCTCACTAATGACTTCATCGGTGGGCAACATGTCGTAACTCAACACGTAAACCAGTTCATCAAAAACGAGCAGGTCGTAATCGCCACTTCTCAATTTCTCGACGCAGACGTCCCACGTCGCCCGCGCCGTCTGCCGATCCTGTTCGGGGTTTTTGGTGTCCCAGGTGAAGCCGTCGCCCATCGTGTGCACTTCGATGCCCAGCTTCTCAGCGGAAATGTGTTCACCGTAACGGTCGGTGCGCGACTTCATGAATTGAATCATGCAGCAGCCCAGACCCTGCCCGGCGGCGCGCATCATTAATCCCAGCGCACAAGTCGTTTTGCCTTTGCCATTTCCGGTGTGGACGATTAAAAGGCCGCGTGTGTTTTCCTGATAATCAGCGCGGCGCCACTTGTATTTACGTTCGACCACGGTAGTAAGTAGTTAGTAGTCAGTAGTTAGTAGAAAAACTTTAACGCGGACTCGCTGTCGATCGAGCATAGCTTCCCCACATTCGACCGATCTCAATAGCAGCGTTGATAAGTGAAGCTGGATCGCCGTAGTTTAGATCACGAGCGAGAATGAGGTAATACCGCGACTCTTCTAAAGAACCCTGCGCGATATTGTAGAACCGAACCTTATCCGCGCGACCTTGCTTTTGGAAACCTTCTGCGAAGTTGCCGGGAACAGAAACAGCGGCCCGTCTTAGTTGTGACGTGAGCCCGAACATCTCGTGCTTGGGAAATCCTTCGGTGAAACGATAAACCTCGAGTACCGAGGCGTGAGCTTTCTTCCATAACTCAACGTCTTCAAAGGTCTTCGATTTTGGCGGGGAGTCCATTTGCCGTGACCTACTAACTACTCGCTACTATCTACTGACTACTTGAGCGCGTCTTCGGTGAGATCCTTCAGCCCGTTCGATCGCTTAATGGCGTCCTGCATTAGCGGGATAACCTGTTGCTCGATCTGTTCACAGTTGCCTTTGAGCGTGCAGCCCGCAGCGTTGCGGTGACCGCCGCCGCCGAATCGCTCCGCGATCTTGGCGACGTTAACATCACCTTTCGAGCGCAGGCTGGTGCGATAAATGCCGGGTGCGGTTTCTTTGAAGAGCGCGGTGGCTTCGACTTCGCCGACGGCCAGCGGGTAATTGACGAAACCGTCGGCGTCTTCTTCGGCGGCGCGGGTCTGTTCCTGCATGGCAATCGTTTGCCACATCCAGGCGACCTGGCCCGTCGCATCGCGCTTCGCCGTCGACAGGACGTGACTGAGCAGTTCGATCTTGGGCCATTCGTAGCTGCCGAAAATCGCTTCCGCGGTCTTAGCGGGCTTGACGCCGATACGCACGAGTTCAGATGCGATCTTGAAGGTGCGCTCAGTGGTGTTCGAGTAATGAAACGAACCGGTGTCAGTGAGCAATGCGGTGTAGACGCACTCGGCAATTTCTTTGGTGACGCGGCCGCCGGTAGCCTTGCACAGGTTGTAGATCATCTCGCCGACCGCCGCCGCGGTGGAATCGATCCAGTTGATGTGTCCGAACAATTCAGTGGTGGAGTGATGATCGATATTCACCACGAATTGATCTTTGAGATCGTCGAGCCCGGGGCGCGAGACGTCCGAACATTCGATCACGAAGACGGCGTCGAAGTGTTCACCCACCAGCGGCGCCACACGAATCGAATCGGCGCCCGGCAATTGCTGATACGCATGCGGCGCCGGATCGCGCATGACGACTTCGACTTCTTTGTTCAGGGACTTGAGCAGCCAGAAGAGACCTAAGGAGGAACCGAGGCCGTCACCGTCAGGTCTTACGTGAGAGGTAACCGCAAAGCGATCTTTCTTTTCAATTAATTCAACTACTTGACTTAACATTTCAAGGTGAATGGTAAATCGTAAGTGGTAAATAGAAGGGGCGCTATTTACGATTCACGATTTACTATTCACTTCCTTTCTCAATTTCGTCCAGCAACGCATCGACTCGCGTCGCATTCTCTTCGACAGTATCGCGGACGAAGTGAAGCGCGGGAGTATGCCGCAAATTCAACGCAAAGCCAAGTTGCTTGCGCACGTAAGGCGCTGCGTGTTGTAAAGCCCGCAAGGCCTTATCGTGTTCTTCCTCGTCACCGGCGACCGTGACATAAACGCTGGCGTCCCGCAGATCGTCGGCCACCCGCACGTCGGTGACCGTGACCGATGTCAGGCGCGGGTCTTCGAGTTCATAACCCACGATCTGCGTAATCTCTTCACGCAAAGTATCGGCGATGCGCTCGGGCCTGTGCATAACTGCAAGGATGAAGGATGAGGGATGAAGGATGAAATGAGTTGTAGCTGCGCGCATCCTTCGATTGTTCATCCTTCCGCCTTCATCCTTCCTCCTTGCTTACAGTTCTGTCGCCGCGACCTTCTCGATGATGTAGGCCTCGATCTGATCGGAGACCTTCACGTCGTTGAAGTTCTCGAGGCCGATACCGCACTCGAAACCTTCGCGCACTTCCGAGACGTCGTCCTTGAAACGGCGGAGCGAGGCGATGCCTCCCTCCCACGTCACGACGCCGTCGCGAATCAGACGCGCGCGCGCGTTCCGCCGGATCGTGCCATCGATGACCATGCAACCAGCCACTGCGCCGATGCGCGGCACGCGGAAGACTTCGCGGACATCGGCTTTGCCCAGAATCTTCTCTTTCTCGATCTTCTCGAGCATGCCGATCATCGCTGCTTTAATTTCTTCCTCGACCTTGTAAATGATCGAGTGCAGCCGAATGTCGACGCTTTCCTGTTTCGCCAGGTCATTGGCGCGTGATTCCGGCCGCACGTTAAAGCCGATGATGACGACTGCGCTCGAGGCAGAGCCGGCCTGGGTCGCCGAAGCGAGCAGGACGTCAGATTCGGTAATCGCACCCACACCTGAACGGATGACTTTCACTTTGACCCGCTCGGTCGACATCTTCTGCAGAGTCGATTTCAAAACTTCGACAGAACCCTGCACGTCGGCCTTGATGATGACGAGCAATTCCTTGACGTCAGTCTCACCGAGCGCTTCGATACCGCGCTTGGTTGTCTTAACGAGCGTGCGTTGACGTTCGACGGCCTGACGGTGACTCGAGATCGACTGCGCCTTGCTGATGTCGGCCACCACCTGGAAGTTCTCGCCGGCCTGCGGTACGCCCTGCAATCCCAGCACTTCTACCGGCGTTGCCGGTCCGGCTTCCGCTATCGGTTCACCGCGGTCATTGAACATGGCGCGGACCTTGCCGAAAATTTGGCCGATGATGAACGGGTCGCCGGAACGCAGAGTGCCTTGCTGGACCAACACCGTCGCCACCGCGCCGCGGCCGCGATCGAGTTTCGCTTCGAGCACCACTCCCGAGGCCAGACGCGTCGTGCTGGCCCGCAGATTCAGAATGTCCGCAGTCAGCAAAATAGTTTCGAGCAAGGTCTCGAGGTTCTGTTTCTTCTTCGCGGAAACCTCAACCATTTCCGTTTCGCCGCCCCAGGCCACGGCGTTCAGTCCCTGCTGCGAGAGTTCCTGACGCACGCGATCCGGATTGGCGTCGGGCTTATCGACTTTATTAATCGCAACTACGATCGGAACGCCCGCGGCCCGCGAGTGTTCGATCGCTTCAATGGTCTGCGGCATCACACCGTCGTCGGCGGCGACCACCAGCACGACCACGTCGGTCGCCTTCGCGCCGCGCGCACGCATGAGCGTGAACGCTTCGTGGCCCGGCGTATCGAGAAAGACCACTCGTCTTTTCTCTTCCGGATTGTCCGGGCTGGGCACGTGGACGCTGTACGCGCCGATGTGCTGGGTGATACCGCCGGCCTCAGCGCCGGCGACGTCGGTCGTGCGAATGGCATCCAGCAATGAAGTCTTGCCGTGATCGACGTGACCCATGACCGTGACGACCGGAGCGCGCGGCACTTCGATATCGTCAGCATCGGTCGCGATCAGTTCTTCGAACTCTTCCTCGGCCACCATGTCTTCGAACGGAACGAAGGTCACGTCGTAGCCGAAGCGCTTGCCTAAATCGGCGGTAACATCGTCGTCGAGAGCCTGGTTAATGGTGGCAAAGACGCCGCGCTGCAAGAGCAGGCCCACAACTTCTTTCGGTTTGATGCCCAACTTGTCTGCGAATTCTTTTACGGTCGATCCTTCAACCAGGCGGATTGGTTTCAAATCACCCGAAACTGCGATTCTGCCGGCGATACGCTCTTCGAGCGTGCGATGGTCGGGCGGCGCAATAAAATCTCTATCGAGCCTGCCGGTCTTGCCGTCACCGGCACGCTTGCCTCCACGCGTCGACCCGCGCCGCGAGCGTCGCCGGCCCGCATCAGGCGGGGGAATGTAAGTCGTCTGCGGCGTGGCGGTCTCACCGGGCGTGCCCGTGTATTCGACGCGTCCACGAGTCGCGCGTTCGCGAGTGCGCAGAGTCGAAGGCGAGGGCGGCGGAGCCGGCGCGCGTTCGCCGGGACGAATGCCGGCATTCAGAGCTGCCGCAGTCGGACGCAACACGCGGACTTGTCGTGCCGGCGGAGCGGGCGGCGGAGCCGGGGCCGGCGCAGGTTCCGGCGCAGCGGGTTCGGGTGCCGGAGCGGCCGTCACCGGCGGCTGAGCTATCGGTGGCTCGGGCTCGGCCGGCGGCGGCGCTTCCGGCTTAACCACGCGTACCGCCGGAGCCAGACGACGAACCACCTGGGCCGGCGGCTGAGTCTGCGGCGTGCTGACGGGTTCTTCGTGGGCGATCATAGGTTCCGGCTGAACTGGCGCTGGTGCGGCGGCCATCTCTTCAGGTTCGGCGGCCTCGGGTTCTTCCTCGACCACCGGCCGCGCGGCCTTTTTGACAATTTTCACGGCGCGCTTAACCGTCGCGCTTTGTTTGGGGAAATACTTATCGCGAATTTTTTCCGCGAGTTCCTTCGAGATCGAATTCGACGGCACGCTGACGTCGACGCCTTCGCGCCGCACCTCTTCGATAAGGCGCTTGGTATCGATCTTTAGATCTTTGGCGAGATCGTAAATGCGGACTTTTGAAGTAGCTACTGACATGCGCTCCTTGCTGCTGGCGAACGTGTTGCCTCGAACCGTTCGCACAGCATCGGAGAGCGCTGCTACGAAAGGGCTCGCGGGCGAGGCGCACGATTAAAGTGTCGTGCGCAGACAATGTTTGGCCGCTTTAGAAGCATTTCATGGCTTCTCTTTTTCCTCAGTTTCGTCCGTCGCGGCCACTTCATCGGGAGACGGAGCGAAAGATTCTTCTGCTTCTGCCGTGGCAGACTCTTCCTCTGCGGCGGCTCTAACTTTGTCGAGGTCGACGCCGGCGGGCGCGTCAGGCGCGGAAGTCACCACGTCAGGACGAAGATCGCGTCCCGCTTCCTGCAAAACCAATTCATCAACTGTCATCGGATCGGCTTCAGTGAGAGCGACCGGGTCCGCTGAGTCTTCTGCCCGGATAGTCTCTTCAGCGATCGATGGGACACCTTTTTCCACGGCTTCGTCATAGCCGGCTGCAATCATTTCTTCGTTGGGTTCGACGTCACCGGGCGCGGCGTTGGGATCTTCTTCGATGGAAGCGGCGTTCTGCTCCATTTGACCTTCGCCATCGCTCTCATCATCGGAGGGCTGCCGGTTTTGATCGCGCATGGCGATGACCGACTGTGCCAGGGCCAACATCTGTTCGGCTTCGTCGAGACTCACGTCGAGGAATTCGACGAGATCGTCGACAGAAGTGTTCGCCAGACCTTCGATGTCGTTAACGCCATGCTCTGCCAGCGTCTCGGCCTGCTGCGCGTTCACGCCTTCAATTGCCGACAAAGGCACCGGCGCGCCGGAAGCAATCATCGCACCCATCGCCTCGGCGACTTCCTTCTTCAACTCTTCTTCGCTGCGGATGTCGATGTTCCAGCCGACCAGTTTCGTCGCCAGACGTACATTCTGTCCGCGCTTGCCGATGGCCAGGCTGAGCTGATCTTCGTTGACGATCACTTCCATCTGCCGGTTCTCGATGTCAGTGATGCGCACCTGATTGACCTTTGCCGGGGAAAGGGAATTCGCGGCAAACACCGAAGGTTCTTCCGACCACTCGATGATATCGATTTTTTCGCCCCGCAATTCGCGAATGATCGCCTGGACACGCGAGCCCTTCATGCCGACGCAAGCTCCGACCGGATCGACGTCACGCTCATTGGAAACCACGGCGATCTTGGCGCGCTCGCCAGGTTCGCGAACGCAGGACTTGATGACAACCGTGCCGTCGTAGATTTCCGGCACTTCCATTTCAAACAGCCGCTCGAGCAGTTCCGGCGAGGTGCGCGAAACTTCGATCTGCGGACCTTTCGATTCCTTGGAAACGTTGGTGATGACGACGCGGATGCGCTCGCCCTGGCTCCATTGCTCGCCGCGTGACTGCTGCGAGCGCGGCAGGATGGCTTCAAGATTGCCGAGGTCAACAATCATATTGCCGCGTTCGAAACGTTTGACGAACCCGTTTACCAGCTCGCCGACGCGATCGATGTACTGCTCGTACACATTCGAACGAACGGCATCGCGCACTTTCTGGAAAAGAATCTGCTTGGCGGTTTGCGCCGCGATGCGTCCGAGTTCTTCCATCGGCATGGGCAACAGCAGAGCATCGCCGACTTCAACTTCATCGCCGCCCAGTTCGCGCGCTTCTTCAATCGAAAGTTCGGTTGAATCGTCCTGTACTTCTTCAACCACGACTTTCGACGCGGACAATTCGAGACCGGCTTCAGGGGTCCAATCGACTTGAATGTCCTCGCCGCCTTTGAATTGCTTCTTGGCCGCGGCGCGCACGGCTTCCTTGATCGCTTCGATTACCAAGTCGCGATCGATGCCCTGTTCCTGGCAAAGGGCTTCAATGTTTTGCGCAATACTCGTGCTCATCTATTCTTTTTAATCAAATCTCGATCTGTGGTTTCGCGTTCGCGGGCATGACGAAACTCGTTTTCAACGTCGACTTCCAGATTCGCTTTGGCGATTGACGCAAGCGGAATTTCGACCCGTCCGTTGGTGCGATCATCGAAAACCACATTACCGTTGGCGATGCCGCTGATGACGCCGCGAAAGTTTCGCTGATTGCTGATAGCGATACGCGTTTTGATTTTCGCGGTGCTGCCGGTAAACCTCTCGTAATCAGCCGGTTTATACAGCCCGCGTTCGATTCCCGGCGACGAAACCTCAAGCGTGTACGCCGCGTGAATGAAATCCTCGACGTCCAACACGGTGCCGATTTGGGTGCTCACGTCCGAACAATCGTCGTGAGTCACACCGCCGGGTTTATCAATGAACACTCGAACAATCGGACTATTTTCGGGACCGGCGACTTCCGTATGAACCAGCTCGAGTCCGTGGTCGATGGCCGCCTGTTCGGCAATTACCTTGATGCGCTCTGCGACCGACGCCGTTTCCATCGATTTTCGCCCAAAAGAAAAAGTGGGCCAAAACCCACCGGATAACGCAATCCGAAGATCCGAGTAAGAAACCGGATTATACGATCCCGATCCTGCGTAGGCAAGGCGAGGGACGGTGTGCCCAGCAGGGTGTAGGGGGTTGGGTATAGGGTTTAGGGAATGCGAGTACCTTTATCGATCCAGAGTTTTGTCTAAAGCCTAAACCTTGATTGCGGGTGTAGGGCTTAGAGAAATGCGAGTCCGTTTTATCGATCTAGCGCTTTTGGCCTACACCCAACACCCTGAAACCCTTCACCCTTGCGTCCAAGGGGGTTGGGTGTAGGGTTTAGGGAATGCGAGTACCTTTATCGATCTAGAGTTTTGTCTAAAAGCCTAAACCTTGATTGCGGGTGTAGGGCTTAGAGAAATGCGAGCCCGTTTTATCGATCAGCGCTTTTGGCCTACACCCAACACCCTAAACCCTTCACCCTTGCGTCCAAGCGCCTAGAGGGTTTTGTCGTAGTGAACCTGACTGGACGCCGAAGGCAAGGCCGGCATTGAAAAGGCGCTCGAGCCGCTGCTCAACGATAAGTCAGCCGTTGGGCCGAGCGAAGACCGGCGCGAACCTACGTACTGGCGCACGGCCACGGCCAGAATCAAGACTGAAGTTGCAATCCAAAGGACCGACCAGAACAGCGCCGGTATGCCGGTCGCGTTCGCCATATTCACGGCGTCGGTAGGAACGGTGGTGACGAATGGCGACGAAAGGAAGAAAACCGTTTTGAGATCGAGCAGCGCATTCAGCACGCATTGGACCGCCAGGAAGCTCACCAAAAAAGTCGCGACGCGGGCCGACGCAAAGCGAGCCACGGCGAACAACCCGGCAGAAATAATCAGGCCCGCAGCCAGGGTGAATGGCAGGCCGCCCAGCGTCCCCCATGTGCCTGCCATGATTGGCTTTACCACGCCGAAGATGGTCGTCAGCGCAAACACGACGCCGGCCGAACCAACCAGAACGAGACGCGCGGCCACTGATCGTCGAATCAGCACCAGCAACAGCGCGCCGTACGTCATCGCGCCCAAATAGCCCGCGCTCGAAACAATCATTTGCGAGATGAGACCGCCCTGAGTCGTATACGTCTCGCCGCTGCCGTTCATGGCAACACTCAGGCTCTGCACCGAATTCCCGGTAACCAGGGCCGCCAACGCGTGGCCGCCTTCGTGAATAAAGGTGACGAAAATTCGAAATGGGTAACTGAGAATTTCGGCGAAGGGGATAAACCAGAGTGCAATCGAAAGAATTGCCGCCAGCAGCAGCGTCATTGCCTGCGGCCGCGCATCGTTTGAAAGTTGGTACTTCATCTCACTTCGACCTCACGAAAATGTTTCGCTTCCGCGTACCTACCAAGTCCGCTCCGCGCACGATGCTAAACGTCGATTCGGCTTAGGTTGTTCCCTGACTATTGGTCTCGCGACGGTAATCACCGGACTTGCCGCCGGTTTTCAGTTCCAGACGAACATCGGTAATAGTCATCGACTTGTCCAACGCCTTGCACATGTCATAGATGGTTAGCGCCGCGACCGAGACCGCGGTCAGGGCTTCCATCTCGACACCGGTTTGTGCGTGGGTGGCGATTTCGGACTCGAGATAGATTCCGTCGGCGCGCAACTCGGCGCGGACATCGATATGAGTAAGCGGCAGTGGATGACAGAGCGGGATAAGATCGGCCGTTCGTTTCGCGGCGACGATGCCGGCCAGCCGCGCGGTTTCTAGCGGATCGCCTTTCGGAGTTTGATGGTCGCGAATGGCGGCAATAGTTTCCGCGTTCATTAACACCCGCGCTGAGGCGATGGCGCGGCGCGGTGTCGCTGACTTGGCGGTCGTGTCCACCATGCGCGCGCGGCCTTCCTCATCGATGTGCGTAAGTTGACTCATGATCAATTCACTTCAGAACCGCATGAACAATCAATGTGTTCCCGCCCAGCAGAACCTCGTTCGACGCTAACTCATCGGTCCATCGCTCCGCTCGCTTTTGTGGCGCGGTCAATTTAGAAATCATCCTGATGGTGGCCACGATCGGCCAATACAGCCACGCGTTTCCTTTTGGCTTGTCGCGATGAACGCTCATTAGTTCAAATCGGTTCTTCTCCAGAATGTAGCGCAGTTCGGAATAGGCGATCGGGTTTACATGAGCTGCAATCTCGACGCGACCGTCATACTCACTGGCCAGACGTTCCGACGCCGCGCGCGAAATTGGTTTGAAGTGCGACGTGTAGCCATGCAGCAACCACTTCAAACGC
>Ga0105242_10002390_pt1 | contig 14776 bp, 14 predicted proteins | sample KBSM24metaG_FD_81521 | JGI IMG/M metagenome (GOLD analysis project Ga0105242, IMG submission 81521) | Miscanthus rhizosphere microbial communities from Kellogg Biological Station, Michigan, USA - KBS M2-4 metaG | ecosystem: Host-associated > Plants > Roots > Rhizosphere > Soil | place...
AACGGACGGGGAGGGCGAGGGTCGGAGGGCCGCCGGATGGCCGGCGTACGCACAATGCGGGTGGGGCTCCGGCTGGACGGTGAGGGCGTGCAGCGGGCAGCGGATGGGAAGGTATGCGGGCCCCGGCGCGGCCCGTGTCGGTGCCCCGCGGCGCCCGATGTAGGAAAGTGCCCCTGCGCCCTGCCGTGCTGCGGCGGGCCTCCGTAGATGTTCTCGTATTGCTATCTAAAGCATAGCTAAAAGCGCAGGGCAGGAGCGCGCTGGGTGGCGATGAGTCTCAAGGTATCGCCTGGATGCGATGACGCTTGCGCGACAGCCGGTGCGGGTTTCCGGCGTAGGGCCTGCGGTCCGTATCGGCTGCAATGCAGGCACTGCCGTTGTCAGCCACTCGTCCAAGGATTCCTCTCCATGCAGCGTCGCCATCTCGTGCAACTCGCCGCCGCCAGCCTGGCCGCCCCCGCGCTTCTCGCCCGGGCCCAGGCGCCGGCCTTTCCGTCCAAGCCCATCAAGCTGCTGGTGGCCTTCCCGGCCGGCGGGCCGACCGACATCACCATGCGCATCCTGGCGGACGAAGCCGGCAAGCTGCTGGGCCAGCCCGTCATCATCGACAACAAGCCCGGCGCGGGCGGCACGCTGCCGGCCCAGGCGCTGCAGACTTCCGCGCCCGATGGCTACACCGTCGCGCAGATCCCGCTGGGCGTGTTCCGCCTGCCCTACACCACCAGGATCAACTGGGACCCGGTCAAGGACATCAGCTACGTGCTGAACCTCACCGGGTATGCCTTCGGCGTGGTCGTGCCGGCCAACTCGCCGTTCAAGAACTGGGCCGATTTCGTGGCCTATGCCAAGGCCAACCCCGGCAAGCTCAGCTACGGCTCCACCGGCACGCTGACCAGCCCGCACCTGACCATGGAGCTGATCGCGCAGCAGCTCGGCATCGAACTGCTGCACGTGCCCTACAAGGGCAGTGCCGACCTGATGCAGGCCACGCTGGGCGGCCAGCTGATGGCTGCGGCCGACTCCACCGGCTTCGCGCCGCAGGTGGAAGCCGGCAAGCTGCGCGTGCTCAACACCTGGGGCGCCGAGCGGCTGGCCAAGTTCCCCGATGCGCCCACGCTCAAGGAACTGGGCATCGACCTGGTGCAGAACTCGCCCTTCGGCCTGGGCGCGCCGCGCGGCACGCCGCCCGAGGTGGTGCGGCGCCTGCACGATGCGTTCAAGCAGGCGATGGAGCAGGAAAGCTACCGGGCCGCGCTCGCCCGCTACGACATGGTGCCGATCTACATGGGAACGGCGGCCTACCAGAAGTTCGCCGAAACCACCTTCGCGCGCGAGAAGGCACTGGTGTCCAGGCTGGGGCTGGCCAAGGCCCCGTGACGGCCGGTGCGGCCATGCATGGCCGCACCGGGCTCATCCGAGACCGATGCTTTTCGCGCGCCGGATGGCCGCGCGAACCGGTGACGTGCGTGATGGATGCGTTGGGCGGGCGGCCCGGGCGCCTCAGTCCAGGCCGAGGGCGCGGGCGTCTGCTAGGTGCGCATCCCAGGCCGGCGCGGGGCGCGGCTCGGGCAGCTGGGTCAGATAGGTGCAGCCGCGCATGGCGCGCAGCAGCAGTGCGCCGCCGGTAGCGGCCTGCACGGCGGCCGTGCCGCGCCGTTCAGAGCGCAGGGAGACGGCAATCAGGGCCAAGCCGAGGCCGGCCACGAGAAGGTTTTCGCCGGGCAGGGAGGGGCGGGAGCGGTCGAAGGCCTGCCATTGTCTGAGAGTGTTGATCGGGTCCATACGTCACTCTAGCGCAGCTTTGAGGAGTCTGCCGCATGGCTTCGCATCAACGTGTAGCCAGCAGCCTTTTCGCCACCTCGGCAAAGCCCGTTCCGCGCTCGCTGCGCGTGACGTAACGGGGCCGGTATTGCAGCTGCGGCACGAAGCGCGCGATGTTCGCCACGCCGATGCTGTGCGGCAGGTGCTGGAACATCCGCTGGTCGTTGGTCGAGTCGCCCACGTAGACCCAGCGGTCGATCTCGGCATCCAGATCGCGCTCCAGCAAGGTGCGGACGATCCAGCGCGCGCCCTCCAGCTTGTCGTGGCCGCCGTACCAGCCGTTGATGTGGATGCTGCTGACCGTGGCGTTCATACCGGCCGCGCGCATCAGCGCCACGCATTGCGCGATGCGCTCGGGCGGCAGGTGGGTGAACTCGCTGTGGTCGATGGCGATGTCGCACTCGCGGCCGGGCGAATCGGTGGCGCGCACGGCGCCGGGCACCTCGCGCTCGATCCGCTCCAGCACCGCCTGCATGCGCGCGAAATTCGCGGCGCGCGTCGCCGCGTCCTGCTGGTGGAGCTTCGCCAGCGGCGCCCCCGGCCCGCCGGGCACGAAGGCCAGCGCGCCGTTCTCGGCCACCACGGCATCGACGGGCCAGGTGGTGGCGAAGGTCTCGCTCCAGCCGGCCGGCCGGCCCGTCACGGGAATCACCGCCAGGCCGGCCGCCTTGAGCGCGGCCAAGGCCTCCAGCGCATCGCGGGTGATGGCGCCTTCGGTCGTCAGCGTGTCGTCGATGTCGGTCAGCACGCCGACGGGATGCCGGGGCGGGCTCCATTCGGCCAGAGGGCGCAGCGTGTCGCCAGCGTCAGCGTGTTCGGCAGCAGTCATGGGAGGGGCCATCCATCAGAAAGGGCTAGCGGCGGAACACCAGATAGCGCGCCGCCGCGAAGTTGAACGCCAGCCCGGCCACGCTGCCCGCCGCAACCCCCAGCATGGGCGCCAGCGGCCCGTGCAGCCACTGCAGCACCAGCGAATAGGCCGCGTAGTTGACCAGCCCGCCCACCGTCATCGAGGCGAGGTACTTCGCATATTCGCGCCACCAGGGCAGGCCCTGCGCGCCGGCCTCGGACGCCTGGGAGCGGAAGGCATGGCGGCGGTTGATCCACCAGGTGGTGGTCGCCGCCGCGAGGAACGACACCACCCGCGCCGCATACCAGCCCAGCCAGGGCGCGAGGGCATAGAGCACGGCCGTGTCCACCACCAGGCCGACGACGCCGGCGATGGCGAACAGCAGCAGCTGGCGCAGGGGGGCGGACTGGGTCTTCACGCGGCGGGGCCCTGCCAGACGGGGACGGCCAGATAGGCCAGCAGCTTGGCCTCGCGCCGCCCCAGCGTGACCGAGTGCATGACGATGCCGCAGACCAGCGACAGCGCGGCGCAAAGCATGATGCCCGTGGCGGCCACACCGGTGGGCAGGCGCGGCACCAAGCCCGTGTGCAGATAGGTGGTCAGCAGCGGAATCGCCAGCCCCAGCGACGTGGCCGCCAGCACGGCGGCGATCAGGCTGAAGAACATGAGCGGCTTCTCGCTGGCGAAGAGCTTGGCGATGGTGCCCAGGATGCGCCACCCGTCGCGCAGGGTGGAGAGCTTGCTGACCGAGCCCTCGGGCCGCGCGCGGTAGTGGATGTCCACCTCGGCATAGGGCATGCGCAGCACCAGGGCATGGACGGTGAGTTCGGTCTAGGTCTCGAAGCCCCGCGCCATGGCCGGGAACGATTTGGCGTAGCGGCGCGAGAACACGCGGTAGCCCGAGAGCATGTCGGTATAGCCCTGGCCGAAGATGCCATGCACCGAGCCCGTGAGCAGCCGGTTGCCCAGCCGGTGGCCGGGGCGGTAGGTCTGCGGATTGCTGCCGTCGTCGCGCCGGCAGCCCACCACCATGTCCAGCCGCTCGGCCAGCAGCTGGCCGATGTGCTGGCGCAGGTCGCGCAGGTCGTAGGTGGCGTCGCCGTCCACCATCACGTACACGTCGGCATCGATATCGGCGAACATGCGCCGCACCACGTTGCCCTTGCCCTGCGAGCGCACGGCGATCACTTCGGCGCCGCAGGCTCGGGCGATGGCCACCGTGTCGTCGGTGGAGTTGTTGTCGAAGACGTAGATGCGCGCTTCGGGCAGGCAGGTCTTGAATTCCTCGATGACCTGGCGGATGGCCAGGGCCTCGTTGTAGCAAGGCAGCATCGCGGCGATGCGGACCGGCGGCAGGTGCGTGTCGGTGGGCGTCATGGTGTGGAAGGCAAGGAGGCGGCGGCTGGGGCCGCCTTCAGGCGGTAGAGCTGGATGGGGCCATCGGCATGCAGCAGTTCGAAATACTGCGCGAAGCCGCCCTGCGCGAGCACGGGCAGTTGCCGGTCGGTGCGGATGATGATCGCGGTGAAGCCCTGCGCGGCCAGCTTGCGGTACAGGGCCTGCGGCGAGAGGGACTGGTAGTCCCGGTAGCGCCAGGGGCCGAAGACGTCGCCCCAGATGGGGCGTGGCGCGTAGTAGAGGGATTCCTCCAGCCCCAGCTGGTAGATCCTGGCCTGCGGGTGGTCGCGCAGGTAGGTGAGCACGCCGTAGCCCGGAATGTGCTCCTGCAGCACGGCCTCGCGCTGCGCGGGCGTGGCGGCGACATTCTTCCAGTGCTTGCGCACCAAGCCGGCGCTCGACAGGCCGGTGCCTGCCAGCAGCGCCAGCGCCACCCAGCCCAGCCAGCGGGTGCCGGCGGGCCGGCGCGACTTCCACCATGCACTCAGGCGGCGCAGCCCGTGCATCGTGCTCGCGGCCGACAGCAGGGCCAGCAGCGGGAAGGCGAACATCAGATAGCGCGGATAGCGTGAGCTGGCCGCCCAGATCAGCAGCATGTAGGCGCCCACGATGGCGCCGTGCCGCAGCGCCCGCTGGCGCCGCAGGGCCGGCACGAACGGCACGGCGGCCGCGGGCCAGAGCGCCCAGTGCGGCCAGCCGGCGTTGCGGCGCAGGTCCTCGAACTGTGCGCGGTAGTCGTCCAGGTTCCAGTCGGTGAAGCCGAAGATGCGGCCCCCCACCGGGTTGAACGGGTCGCCCGTCAGCAACGCGTTGCGCGCATACCAGTAGAGGCACGGCAGGCAGAGGCAGGCCAGGGTGCCCAGCCAAGTGGCGGGCCGGCGGTCGCGACAGGCCAGCAGCACCGCGAAGAGGGGCAGCAGCGCCAGCATCTGGTACTTGATGCCCACCGCCACGCCGATCAGGAAGGCGCTGGCGAAGGCCCAGCGGCGGTCCGGCCACCGGGCCGCCGTTCGGGCCGTTTCCGAGCCGCTCGCATGCCACTCCTGCAGCGCCGTGCAGGCCGCCAGCACGAAGAGGGCCGTGCCCAGATCGACATAGGCCGTGCCGAACAGGCCGCGGCTCAGCAGCAGCCAGGCCAGCGCCGCCAGCGCGGCCGTGGCGCGGTCCTGCAGGTGCTGCACGCCCAGCCGGTAGATCAGCCAGGCGCAGACCCAGCCGGCCGATGCGTGCAGCAGGTGGGGCAGCACGTCGTTGCCCAGCGTCAGCGCCGCAGCGAAGAGCAGGTCGAAGTTGTAGGGGAACCAGGGGTAGCGCAGCCACTCGTTCACCTGCAGCGAGCCGCTGAGCGCCCATTCGCGGGCATGCGGCAGGTGGTACATCAGTTCGTCCCAGGCGCGGGGCGGGCTGAGCGGCATCACCAGTGCGGGCAGGCTGCACAGCACGAACAGTGCGGCGACGTACCTTTCAGCGGGCGTGCGGGCCTGCCACCACTGCCGGACGGAGCCCTGCGCAGGCATTCCGGCGCGCCGTTGCAGGCTGCGCCAGCCGTGCCAGCCGTGCCAGCCCGCCGCCAGCGCGCCCAGGCCCGTCACGGCCAGCACCGCAGCCGCATGCAGCTGGTGCAGCACGGCCAGCGCCTGCAGCGCGCAGATGAAGACGCCCATGCCCAGGGCGACCGCGAGCGGGTTGCGCGTGGGCAGCGGCGCATCGCGGTGCCAGCGCAGCAGCGTTTGCCCGAAGCCCCAGCACGCTGCCAGGAAGATGAACAGCTGGGCGTACTGGCCCAGCGCGAAGAACGCCTTCTGCATGGCGGGCGGTCAGCCCGCGCTGCCCAGCGAGAGCCCGGCGTGCTCGCGCAGCGGGTGGAAGTGGATCTTGGGGAAGCGCTCCTGCGCCAGCCGCACGTCGTAGGGGCTGGTGCAGAGGTAGGCCAGCGTGTCGGCCGCGTCGTGGGCCAGGCGCAGCGGGTAGGCGTCGGTGAAGGCGCGCAGGTCGGCGGCGCTGTCGGCCGTGATCCAGCGTGCGCCGGTGTACTGGCAGTTCTCCAGGCGCACGTCGGCGTCGTACTCCGTCTTCAGGCGATGCTGCACGACTTCGAACTGCAGCTGGCCCACGGCACCCAGCAGCATGTTGCCGCCAGCGTCGGGCTTGAAGACCTGGATGGCGCCTTCCTCGCCCAGCTGGGCCAGTCCCTGCTGCAGCTGCTTGGTGCGCAGCGGGTTCTTCAGCACCACGGTCATGAACATCTCGGGCGCGAAGAAGGGCAGGCCGGTGAACTGCAGGCTGGCGCCGTCGGTGATGGTGTCGCCCAGTTGCACGCCGCCGTGGGTGGTAAAGCCGATGATGTCGCCCGCGTAGGCCTCTTCCACCGCCTCGCGGCGCTGGCTCATGAAGGTCACCACGCTGGTGGGGCGCAATTCCTTGGCGGTGCGCTGCACCTTGAGCTTCATGCCGGGTTGGTACTTGCCGCTGGCCACGCGCACGAAGGCGATGCGGTCGCGGTGGTTGGCGTCCATGTTGGCCTGCACCTTGAACACCACGCCGGCGAAGCCCTCGTCCTCGGGCTGCACGGTCTTGACCACGGCCTGCTTGTTGACCTGCAGCGTGCTCACGCGCGGGCCGGGCGAGGGCGCCATGTCCACCAGCGCGTCCAGCACTTCCATCACCCCGAAGTTGTTCACGCCGGAGCCGAAGAAGACGGGCGTGAGCTTGCCGGCCAGGAAGGCGTCATGGTCCCAGGCGGGCGATGCACCCACGGCCAGTTCCATGCTTTCCAGCGCGGCGTCGAATTCGGCGCCGAAGCGCGCGCGCAGCGTGGCTGCGTCGGACAGGGGAATGGTCTCGAAGTCCTGCGGGCGGCGCTCGCTGCCGCTTTCGAACACGGTCATGGCCTGCGTGCGCAGGTTGATGATGCCGCCGAAGCTCTTGCCCTGGCCCACGGGCCAGGTCATGGGGCAGCAGGGCATGCCCAGTTCGCGCTCGACCTCGTCCATGATGTCCAGCGGGTCGCGCACCTCGCGGTCCATCTTGTTGACGAAGGTGATGATGGGCGTGTCGCGCTGGCGGCAGACCTCGATCAGGCGCCGCGTCTGCGCTTCCACGCCGTTGGCGGCGTCGATCACCATCAGGGCCGAATCGACGGCCGTGAGCACGCGGTAGGTGTCTTCGGAGAAGTCCTTGTGGCCCGGCGTGTCCAGCAGGTTGATGACGTGGTCGCGGTAGAGCATCTGCATGACCGAGGAGGCCACCGAGATGCCGCGCTGCTTTTCGATCTCCATCCAGTCGCTGGTGGCATGGCGGCTGGCCTTGCGGCCCTTGACGGCGCCCGCGATCTGGATCGCGCCCGAGAACAGCAGCAGCTTTTCCGTCAGCGTGGTCTTGCCCGCGTCGGGGTGGGAGATGATGGCGAAGGTGCGGCGGCGCCGGGTTTCTGGGGCGTAGGACACGGGAAAGGGACCCTGGGGAACGAGCAAACCTTGGATTGTCGCAGGTTGCCACCCGCCAGGGCGCGGGCGGGGGCTCAGCCGCCGCAGCCGGGCAGGGAGCGCGCATTGCCGTCCGCGATGAACCGGCGCGAGGCCTTGGGGTCGCGGAACACCAGGGGGTGGGCCTGCGCCTCGCCGGCTTCGGCGCGGCGCACGGCCTCCAGCACCACGCCGTGGTGCGGGCTCTTGGGGCAGACGGGGTCGGCGGCTTCGGCGTCGCGGGTGAGCATGTAGGCCTGGCAGCGGCAGCCGCCCAGGTCGACCTCCTTCTGGTCGCAGCTGGCGCAGGGCTCCTTCATCCAGCCGGTGCCGCGGTAGCGGTTGAAGCCTTCGGATTCCTGCCAGGCGTGCTGCACGCTGGTCTTGCGCAGGTCGGGAAACTCCAGGCCCGGCAGCATGCGCGCCGTGTGGCAGGGCAGGGCGATGCCGTCGGGGGTGACGGTCATGAACATGCTGCCCCAGCCGTTCACGCATTTCTTGGGCCGGCCCTCGTGGTAGTCGGGCGCCACGAAGAAAAGCCGCATGCGGCCTTCCAGCCGGCGCCGCCAGTCGTCCGCCACGGCCTCGGCACGCCGGAGCTGCTCGCGGGTGGGCAGCAGCTGGTCGCGGTTTTCCAGCGCCCAGGAGTAGTACTGGGTGTTGGCCAGTTCCAGGTATTCGGCGCCCAGCGCCTCGGCCATCTCGATGATGCGGCCGATGTGGTCGATGTTGAGGCGATGGATCACCACGTTCATCACCATGGGCCAGCCCTGGGCCTTGATGAGCCGGGCCACGCGCTGCTTGAGGTCGAAGGTCCTGGTGTGCGAGAGGAAGTCGTTCATCTCCTGCGTGGAGTCCTGGAACGAGAGCTGCACGTGGTCCAGCCCGGCGGCCTTGAGCGCGGCGGCGCGCGCCTCGGTCAGGCCCACGCCCGAGGTGAGCAGGTTGGTGTAGTAGCCCAGGCGGTGCGCCTCGGCCACCAGCAGTTCCAGATCGTCGCGCAGCAGCGGTTCGCCGCCCGAGAAGCCGCACTGCACGGCGCCCAGGGCGCGGGCCTCGCGCAGCACGCGCAGCCAGTCTTCGGTGCCCAGTTCATCGCCGTGGCGGGCGTAGTCCACCGGGTTGTAGCAAAAGGCGCAGTGCAGCGGGCAGCGGTAGGTGACCTCGGCCAGCAGCCAGAGCGGCGGGCCGGGCGGGACCCGCGGGGCGGGCTGCTGCGCGGCCAGGGGCATCATGCCTCCTGCACCCAGCGCTGCTGGAGGGCGATGGCGAGGAAGGCGCGCACGTCGCCTTCCAGCCCGGCCGTCTGGAAGGCGGCCTCCAGCTCGGCCACGATGGCGGCCACGTCGCGCTGGCCGTCGCAGCGCTGCAGGATCTCGCCCGCGCTCTGGTTGAGCTTGACCATGCCTTCGGGGTAGAGCAGAACGTGGGCGTTCTGCGCCGGCTCCCACTGCAGGCGGAAGCCGGTGGCGATGCGCGGCACCCGCAGGGCGGCGCCGTCGGCGGCGGGGCTGCCGGCGCTCATGCCGCCACCCCGTAGCGTGCGGCCATGGCGTCGTTCATGGACCAGAGGATGTCGAGCTTGAATTGCAGGATGTCCAGCGCTCTCTCCTGCAGCGCGCGGGTGTCGAAGTGGTCCAGCGTCAGCGCCAGGCCTTGCTCCACGTCGCGCCGTGCCTGGCTCACGCGGTTGCGGAAGTACTGCAGGCCGGCGCTGTCGATCCAGGGGTAGTACTCGGGCCAGCCGGCCAGGCGCTGCTTGTGGATCTCGGGTGCGAACAGCTCGGTGAGCGAGGAGCACACGGCCTCCTGCCAGGGCGCGCGGCGCGCGAAGTTCACGTAGGCATCCACCGCGAAGCGCACCGCCGGCAGCACATGGCGCAGGTCGGTGATCTCCTCGCGGCTCAGGCCGGTGGCCATGCCCAGGGCGATCCAGGCCTCGATGCCGCCCGGATCGGTGTCGGTGCCGTCGTGATCGACGATGCGCTGCACCCAGCCGCGCCGCACCTCGCGGTCGGGGCAGTTGGACATCACGGCCGCGTCCTTCACCGGAATCGCGATCTGGTAATAGAACCGGTTGGCCACCCAGCCGCGCACCTGCTCGGGCGTGGCCCGCCCGCTGTTGAGCATGACGTTGAACGGGTGGTGGATGTGATAGCCCTTCCCCTTGCCGAGCAGCTGGGCTTCGAATGCGGCGCGGCTCCAGGCGGGTTCGGTGCCGGCGGGGCGTGCGGGGGCGAGGGCGGTGTCGATGAGTGCCATGGGAATGTCCTGTGGGAGAGGGCGCCGCTCAGAGCGCGATCTCCATGCCGTCGTAGGCCACCTCGATGCCGTGGCGCGTCAGCTTGGCGCGCTGGGGCGAGTCTTCGTCGAGGATGGGGTTGGTGTTGTTGATGTGGATGAGCACCTTGCGCGTGCCGGCCGGCAGGCTGGAGAGCCATTCGAGCATGCCGCCTTCGCCCGACTGCGGCAGGTGGCCGATGCTGCGCGCGGTCTTCTGGCTCACGCCCAGGGCGACCATTTCGTCGTCGGTCCAGAAGGTGCCGTCCACCATCACGCAGTCGGCGCCGCGCATCGCGGCATCCACCTCGGGACTGTGCGCGCCCAGGCCCGGTGCGTAGAAGAGGCTGCGGCCGCTGCGCTCGCAGGTCATCGTCAGGCCGATGTTGTCGCCCGGCACGGGGTCTTCGCGGTGCGGCGAATAGGGCGCGGCCTTGCTGGCGAGCGGCAGGGCCGAAAAGCGCACGCCGGCCACGCCCTCGACGTGGAAGCTGCTGCCGTCGATGGGCAGCGCGCGCCGGTCCACGCCGCAGAAATGCTCCAGCACCTTGAGGATGGGGTTGCCGTGGGTCAGGTCTTCATGGACCGGGTCGGCGCACCACAGCGGCAGCGGGCGGCCGCGCTCGCGCAGCATGTAGAGCCCCGTGGAGTGATCGACCTGGCCGTCCATCAGCAGCACGCCGGCGATGCCGGTGTCGCGCAGGCTGCGGTTCGGCTGCAGGGCCGGCGTGGCGCGGATCTGCTCCAGGATGTCGGGCGAGGCGTTGATGAGCGCCCAGTCCTGGCCGCCCTCGCCGGTGACGCAGAGGGAGGACTGGGTGCGCGGCAGCGCGCGCAGCGTGCCGGCGCGCAGGCCCGCGCAGTTGGGGCAGTTGCAGTTCCACTGCGGAAAGCCGCCGCCGGCGGCGGAGCCAAGGACACGGATGAGCATGGACTTCGGAAAAAAAGGAAACGGCGTGGCCTGAAACGGCAAAGCCCGCCAAGGCGGGCTTTGCCTCGTGTGCGTGCAGCGGGCTCAGCGAGCGGCGACGTACATGGTGATTTCGAAGCCGAAACGGAAATCGCAGGCTTGCGGGGTGGTCCAGGTCATGTGAGTCTCCTTGTGGATCGATGCTGGGACGGGGGCGTCCCGGGAACAGCGGGCAACGCAGGGCGCGGTGACTGCTGCTCGCCCAAGCGTAGTCGGCGTGGCCGCCCGCGATGTGGGCCGGGTCTGGAGATGGGCCTCATGATTTTCATGAATCGTGTGCAGGATGGCGCCTGATAGCATCGGCCGCCATGTCTTCCCCGGGCGCGCCGCTGGCCTCATCTTCCCTGGCGGCGCCCCCGGGCCCGTCCGGTTCCCTGGCCGTGGGCGACGGCCACGTGCTGCACTGGGCGCAGGCCGGCGATGCGGGCGGCCTGCCGGCCCTGGTGCTGCACGGCGGGCCGGGTTCGGGCCATTCGCCCGCGCTCTGGCGCTTCTTCGATCCGGCGCACTACCGCGTGACCGGCTTCGATCAGCGCGGCTGCGGCCGCAGCACGCCGTGCGGCAGCACCCGGCACAACACCACCGCCCACCTGATCGCCGACATCGAGGCCCTGCGCCGCCATCTGGGCGTGGACCGCTGGCTGGTGGTGGGCGGATCCTGGGGCGCCACGCTGGCCCTGGCCTATGCCTGCCGCCACCCGGGCGCGCTCAGCGGCCTGCTGCTGCGCGGCCTGTTCGTGCCGTCGCCGGACGAGCTGCACGGGTTCTTCCAGGGCGCGGCGGCCCGCCACCCGCAGGCCTGGGCGCGCTTCGCCGCGCCGGCACCGGCCGATCGGCGCGCGCAGCTCCTGCCCTGGCTTGCCGAGCTCTTCGCGGGGAGCGACGTCGCGCTGCAACTGCGCGCCACGCTCGCCTGGCGGGCCTGGGAGCATGCCCTGGCCGGCCTGCCGCCGCCGCCCGAGCCCACGGGCGATGCTCTGCAGCAGGCGCTGTACCGCTACCGCGTGATGGCGCACTACCTGGCCCACGGCTGCTGGATCGGCGCGCAGCAGGGCGCCGCCGGCTGGGGCGATGCCGCGGGCCTCGCCGGCCTGCCGATCCAGTTCCTGCACGGCAGCCAGGACGAGGTCTGCGGCCCCGCCGCAGCCCGCGCCGTGCAGCAGGGCCTGCCGGGCAGCCGCTGGTGCGAGGTGCCGGGCGCCGGCCACGACCCGTTCCACCCCGCCATGGCGGCGCGCATGGCGCAGGCGCTGGCCGGATTCGCCGCGCGCGGCCGTTTCCCCGAAAGCCTGGGCCCCGAGGAACGCGGAGCCCCCGCATGAGCCTGCGCCTGAAGATCAACCTGATCGTGGCCAGCGTGGTCGCCCTGCTGGTCGCGGCCATGATCGGTTTGCAGATCGCCAGCCTGCGCAGTTCGGTGCGCGAAGAGGTGCAGGCGGCCAACCGCGTCGCCACGCAGCTGCTGCAGCGCGTCGACGGCGTGTACGCGCCCGAGGGGCTCGACAGCCTGCTGCGGTTCCTGCAGCGCCTGGGCCGGGTGCGGGCCAACGACATCACGCTGGTCGACGGCGAGGGCCGCGTGCTCTACCGCTCGCCGCCCTTCACCTACAAGCAGGGGCGCGAGGCGCCGGCGTGGTTCTCGGCCCTGATCGTGCCGCAGATCTCGCGCCAGGTGATCGCGCTGCCCCACGGCTATCTGGCCATCGAGGCCGAGCCTTCGCGCGCCGTGCTCGACGGCTGGGACGACCTGCTCACCCTGGCCGGCGGCGGCGCCGCGATGCTGCTGCTGGTCAATGCCCTGGTGTTCTGGGCCATGGGGCGGGCGCTGCAGCCGTTCTCGCAGATCGTCGAGGGGCTGAACCGGCTCGAAGGCGGCGACTTCGGCGTGGTGCTGCCGCCGCTGCGTGGCCAGGAGGCGTCGGCCATCGGCGGCGCTTTCAACCGCATGACCGCCGTGCTCAAGGACCATCTGGCCATGCACCGCCGCGCCTACGAGGCCGAGCGCCGCCTGTCCGATTCGCGCGAACTGGCGGGGCTGATCGAAGGCCACATCGAGGCCGAGCGGCGCGAGATCGCGCGCGCCCTGCACGACGAGCTGGGCCAGTCGGTCACGGCCATCCGCAGCCTGGCCATGTCGGTGGCGCGGCGCTGCGCACCGTCCGATGCGCAGGCGGCCCAGGCGGCGCGCGTCATCACCGAAGAAGCCGGCCGGCTGTACGACCACATGCACGGCATGATCCCGCGGCTGGCGCCCATGGCGCTGGACTCGCTGGGCCTGGGCGATGCGCTGGACGACCTGGTGGAGCGCGTGCGCGCCAGCCAGCCGGCGGTGGCCATCGATTTCGATCCCGCGCCCCTGCCCGGAGGTTTGGCCGCCGTGCCGGCCCTGGCCGCCTACCGCATCGCGCAGGAGGGGCTGACCAACGCCCTGCGCCACAGCCAGGCCCGCCGGGTACGGCTGGTGGTGGAGGCCGAGGACGGCTTTCTGCACATCCAGGTGCAGGATGACGGCGTGGGGCCGCCCGCCGACTGGCAGCGGCCCGGGCATTTCGGCCTGCGCTGGCTCGGCGAGCGCGCCGACGCCCTGGGCGGCGAGCTGCGGCTGGCGGCGCGCAACGAGGGCGGGGCGGTGCTGGAGGCGCGCCTGCCGATGGGGCCCTTGGAGCCCACGCAACAGGAGACGACATGATTCGGGTGATGCTGGTGGACGACCACGCCGTGGTGCGCATGGGTTTTCGCATGTTGCTGGGCACGGCCGACATCGATGTGGTGGCCGAGGCCGACAGCGGCGAGCAGGCCTGCCGCGACTATCCGCAGCAGCGGCCCGACGTGGTGGTGATGGACATCTCCATGCCCGGCATGGGCGGGCTGGAGGCGCTGCGCCGCCTGCTCGCGCACGATGCCTCCGCGCGCGTGCTGATGCTGTCGGCGCACGAGGCCACGGCCTATCCGCAGCGGCTCTTCAAGGCCGGCGCGCTGGGCTACCTCTGCAAGCGCAGCGCGCCCGAGGCGCTGATCGACGCGGTGCACGCCGTGGCGGCAGGGCGCCGCTATGTCGATGCGCAGCTGGCCCAGCGCCTGGCGCTGGCCCAGATCGAGGGCGACGCCAGCCCGTCCGACGTGCTGAGCGAGCGCGAGTTCGAGGTCTTCCTGCAGCTCGCCCGGGGACGGAGCGTGGCGCAGATCGCCGAGAACCTGAGCCTGGCCAGCAGCACCGTGGGCACCCACCTCTACAACGTCAAGCAGAAGCTGGGCGCCGCCAACCAGGCCGAACTGACGCTGGTCGGCCTGCGCTGGGGGCTGATCCAGCCCTGAAGATGCGGCCCCCGAAACCGCCCGTTTCCTTATAATCGGCGCTTCCGAGGAGCGTTGCAGCGCCATCAGGCGCGAGGCTCGGACCTTTCCCTTCGCAACGACGCTCGCCCACGCTGTCCAGTGCGGTGAGTGCGCCTTTCCCTCCATTCCCCCTCGAACGCGTGGTTTGTCCTTCTTGACGGAGAAAACCAAACCATGAGCGCAGTTCTCAAGCCCCAGGCCGATCAGGCCATCGCAGACATTTCCCTGGCCGATTGGGGCCGCAAGGAAATCAAGATCGCCGAAACCGAGATGCCCGGCCTGATGGCCATCCGCGAGGAATTCGCGGCGGCGCAGCCCCTGAAGGGCGCGCGCATCACCGGCTCGCTGCACATGACCATCCAGACGGCCGTGCTGATCGAGACGCTCAAGGCCCTCGGCGCCGACGTGCGCTGGGCCTCGTGCAACATCTTCTCGACGCAGGACCACGCCGCCGCCGCCATCGCCGCAGGCGGCACGCCCGTGTTCGCCATCAAGGGCGAATCGCTGGAAGACTACTGGGACTACACCCACCGCATCTTCGACTTCGGCCCCAAGGGCTCGGCCGGCGAAGGCCCCAACATGATCCTGGACGACGGCGGCGACGCCACGCTGCTGATGCACCTGGGCCAGCGCGCCGAGAAGGACCTGTCGGTGGTG
>Ga0105242_10002392_pt1 | contig 14771 bp, 13 predicted proteins | sample KBSM24metaG_FD_81521 | JGI IMG/M metagenome (GOLD analysis project Ga0105242, IMG submission 81521) | Miscanthus rhizosphere microbial communities from Kellogg Biological Station, Michigan, USA - KBS M2-4 metaG | ecosystem: Host-associated > Plants > Roots > Rhizosphere > Soil | place...
GACCCGACCGGGATTGAGCACCGTCAGGAGCCCAATCTGGTCACCCGCAGCGGCGATCTTGGTAAAGGCTTGGCGCAACTGGCGCCCGACCGATTCACCGCGCCACTCCATTCTAACGTAAAAGAACTCGTCGCATAACAACGATTTGTCGGCATACGACAGGGGCATCTCACGCATGCCGATGGCGCCGGCGATCTTCCCCCCGCGCGTTGCCACCAGCACCCGCCCCTCGTTGACCATGCCACTCAGCCAGTCGAGCGTCTTCTGCTCGTTGAGCGGCGCCAGACCGTTCTCCGCATGGAACGGCAGCAGCAACTCCTCAAACAGGAACCCGATGTCCTCTGCCTCGGCCAAGCGGATCATTGCGCCCCTTTTGGCGGCTGCTCTGTCTGGGACATCCACGCCACGGCAAGCATCTCCACCGCCAGCCACAGACGGGTGACCATCTCGCCGACGCTCAGCTCACCTTGCTTCCAGTCAATCATCGTCGGCATGCCTGGAAGCCCCTGCATGGCTTTCATGGCGGCGATGAACTTCTTCGGGTCGCGCGGGTCTACCCCCTTGTCCAACAACTCGGCAAAGCGATGCACTGCCGGATGATGCCCACTCGGCGAGTAGCTGTCCCACATATCCAGATCGACGCCACCCCCGGCAAGGAAGTCATGCTGCAGGGGGGCGCATGTGAGAAGGACATTATCGTCGTAGACAGCGGTGGCGTTGATGGTGCCGGCACCCTTGTCGGCGCCGGTTGGTGCTCCCACCACGAGGCCAGCCTTTATGTAGCCTCGCTCAATCGGAGGATTTCCGGTATTACCCGTTGATCCAAATGACAAACGACAGGTGTTTGCCCCAACGTCATTGATGCATGAGATATATACGCTGCGAAGATGCTCTAAACCACCAACTGAACTAAGGTCGATGCGGGCTTCATTGACGTTGCCGGTAACAACTGAATTGTTGTTAAATGCCCAAGCCACCACGCCGTTGGCAACACTCTGCCGCCAGACGCTACCAGTGGCAATGCTATTAAGCGCAGCGGTGCCGGTCCAGATATTATAGCTGGAGAGAATACCGTCCAACTTGGCTTTATCGGCGCCAATCATAAAGCCCGCGGCACCCGATGCCACAACGTTAGCATGCGCCGCGCCCCCTGCTCCGACATGCGAGAGCGGCGCTGCATCGGTTATCCCGTAGCCCAGCAACGTAGTGGGCTTGCCGGTAACATCAGTGGCCCATGCGTGCGTGTGCGCGCTTGGTGCGAAGGTGGTGGGGATGCCGGTAAAATTTCCCCAAGCCAGGTAGTATGCGCCGGACTGCCCATCCAATAGATCGGCGTCGAGATTGGACCCGGCGCCATCAACCGTGATCAGCTTGGCGAGTACTTGCGCTGCGGTGTCAGGAGAACCGTTGACGCCTGCCGGCCCAGTTGGGCCAGTTGGGCCAGTCGGCCCGGTTGGGCCAGGGGGTCCGGCCGGAATCGCTTCAATCCGCGTATAGACAGCATCGAACTCCGGATCGCGCACGGCCGACGCCAACTCGATCTCACGCACGGAATGCAGCAGCCAGCGATGCCGCTGCTCAAAGCTGGTCGCGTCCTGCGGCTTGCCGAGAAAAACCTTCCTCACCGCCGCGACCCCGCTCCCTGCACCTCCAGGATATGCGTGCCGTCGCGGAAATCTCCGTCGAGGATACCGGTCTGACTGAGCCGATAGGCGAAATAGCGCCCCGCCACCCTGAGATCGGACATCTCGGTGTTCGGCGTCAGTTGCGCTACTTCATTGTCAATCGCCGTGGATTGCGGTCGGTCACGCGCCTGCACATCGAGGTCAATGCTGCCAACCTGCTTCTCAAAATCAGGGGCAAAACCGAAGATGTCGACCGACACCTTGGCCTCTGGAATGCGCCACAAACCGACCTGATAATGCCAGTCCATAGGCTGGCCGTCAGCGTTGGCGTCATGCACCAGGTCGTGCTCATAGACCCAGCCGTCAGTCGCCGCGAGGATGGGGAAGCGTCCCTTCTGGCTTTGCTGGGTACCGCCACAGCGCGGCAAGGTGCCGTGAAACCACTCAAAGTCTGCCAGACTGACCGCCACATAGAGGTTAGGCTCGATAGAATTGGTGCCGGGGAAGGTCCACCAGATCTCGCGGTAGATAGGGTTATACCAGCAGGTCGCCTTGACCCGGTTCGCCGAGTCGATGTTGTCGAGCACCCACGCCAAGATGTTTTCCTGGTTGGGAATAGGCTGGATCTGCCCGGCATACATATGAAACGAGGCGCAGCCGAACCAATAGGCGGCGCCGCCTTCGTGCGCAAAGGCGCCGGGCCCGACAAGGCCGCAATTAGTGCCGATCAACTCAGTCGCATAGACCGAATTATCGCCGGTATATTGCGCTGAATAGACGGAGGTGTCGGAGAAGATCAGCGACACACCGCTAAGTCGGCAGCCGGCAATCAGATGCGAGCCAGTGGCCAAGGTCCGCACGTTGGCGGTGTTCTCGGCGGTCGGCACCAAATCGAGGGTGTCGCGGTCCGGCCAGCGTATCTTCATTCCATCGCAGAGGACGAAGATGAACCGCTCTGGCGTGACGAAGGCGTAGATCACATCGGTGGGCGAGCCGGGCATTGCGACCGGCCGGCTCTGCGTCTCGTCGTCCCACATATAGACGAGGCCGCCCTGGTAGGCGAACAGCCCAAAAGTGCCGTAATTGTCCAGCGACCAATAGCGCGGCGGAACAGAGTTGCCGGTTTGAACGCGCGGCGTGCCATAGGCTTCGCCAACATCGTCTATGCCGTAGGGGCCAACACCGTAACCCTTGCCCTCGGAGGTGTTCGCGGGGCCGGTCGGGATGTAGTAGGTGACGTAGTTGGCGCCGGTGACAGTAGCGGTGGAGGTTGCCACCTCATTGTCCGTCACGGTGAAGTGGTCGGCATCGATGACCGACGCCACGACATATTCTGCCGCCACCGTAATGCCGCCGATAACCGTGCTGGGGCCGATGAAAACACGGTCCCCTACCCTGGCGCCGTGTGCCGGATCGGTAACGGTGACGGTCGAGGAGCCGGCAGTAGTGGAGAGCGCGTTGGCGGGGTCCACCGCCTGCTGGTATGCAACTGGAGTGATGTCGGTCACCACATTGCCGCTATCGATGGAATAGAGATGCGACTCGGTGCCGGCGATCTTTATCTCGCGGCGGTTGGCCTGCGCATAGGCATAGAGACTGCGCGGAATGCCAATGAGCTGCGTTTTGTTTATCTTGGCCCAGCCGCCGATCTTCTGCGGCTTGTTGTTGTAGAAGCGCACCTTGTCCGTATCGATAAAGCGGCCGACCGCAGTCGCTTCGCTGATCGTCTTGACCACTCCGGGCGGGATGGTGATTTCCGGCATGGCGCCTACTCGGGGATCAGGCCGTATTGCTTCAACACCGCGACGATGCGCGCATCGAACTCCTCTCGCAGGGCCGTAATGCGCAGATCCAGCACGTAGTCGAGGCTCTCCGGGTTGATGGCCTTGGTGGTGTTGGTGCCGGTGTAAGCCTCCTGGTCGGTCGCAAAAACCACGGCGCCCTTCACGGTCTGCGAGGCGACCCGATTGTCGAGCACGTAGTCGAGGTTACGCGCCGTAAGAGCCTTGGTTGGATCGTTGCCAGTCAGGGCATCTGAATCAAGCGCCAGCAGCACCGGACCTCTCTCAGTCTGCGAGGCGACCCGATTGGCGAACGCATAGTCGAGGCCGAAAGGCGTAACAGCCCTGGTGTTGTCAGTGCCAGCCAGCGTTTCAGAGCCAAGTGCCAACTCGACCACCCCCGACACGCCTGTCGTGGCAACTCGAGCGTCAATTGCATATTTGAGCGTTACCGGAGTGATAGCCTTAGTCTGATTAGTGCCGGCAATGGCCTCCGCACCGTCAGCAAGGAGCACGCCGGCTCTTACGGAGGTGGTTGCCAGGCGCTGGTCAAACACCCAATCGAGGTTCACTGGTGTAATCGCCCTCGATCCATCAGTGCCTATCCAAGCCTCCTCATTCGTCGCCAGTTCGACAATACCGGCAACTGTCGTCTGGGCATACGGGACAAGGCTGGCGCCCAGCGTCTTGAGGTTCTTCGGCGTGACGGCCACCGTCCCCAGCAGGCCGGCCTGGGCTTCTTGGTTGGTCGCCATGCGCGACACGCCAATCACGGTTTCCGTGGCGTCGGGCGGCGGCGACACCACGCCAGTGGCGGGATTGAGCAGTATCCAGCCGGAGAAGCCGGAGCGGCGGATGTAGACAAAGTCGCCGGGGTAATCGAGCGGAAAATCCCCGACATCCAGTTGCTTCAGAGGATTGCCGTCCAGCACCTTGCGCACTGAGCGCGGACCGTTGCCGTCACCAACGTCCAGCGTCATAATACCGGTATTGGCGGCGCCGGAGCGGATCAGCAGCCGGAATCCCAACGTGCTGTCGATGTCAGAATAGGCGCTATGCGACAGCGTTACTTCGTGCGCATTCGGGGAGCCGAAGGTGGTGCTTACCAGCGCCCCGGTCAGATCCTGGTAAACCCGGTCGATAATGTCCCAGTCGGTATTGAGCTTGCTGCCCCACGTATCGTCGGAGCCGCCGACATCCGGCTTGGTCATGCGCAGGCGGGAAGTCAGAACGTCAGCCATCAGCTTACCCTCACCGCCTGCTCCTGAGCGCGTAGCTTCAGGTCGTCGTTGACCTTCAGTTGTCCGATAAAGCCCAGCGCCTTGGTCAGGTGCTCGTTCTCTGCGGCACTGTCTTTTGGTGACTGGTAAGCGCGGTAGAGTAGAGCTTCCTTGAAGATCAGGCGATACTCGGTGGTGTAGAGGTTGGTCTGGTGATCGACCGACAGCGGCTCCGGCCGCTTGTAGTAATTCACCAGCATCTGATAATCGGCGTCCGCCCTGGTGTCGAACATCATGTGGCCGCCGCCGGCGCCGGTGAGAGCGAACAACCGCGGCGCCCCTTCGTCGATTGTCCCGTCCTCATGTGACAGGCGGATGTGCTCGAAATCATCAAGCGCGCGGTAGCGCAGATAGTAATTGCCCAGCAGAAACACCGTGATCGGATCAAGGAAGCCCGGAAAATAGGTGGGGAAATCAAGCTGGGTAACACCGGTCAGGAGTGTAATGCGCACCCGCTCCTGCATTAAGAGGGTGCGCAAGTTCATGGCCATCCAGTCTTCGGCTTCGGCGATGACCTCCTCGGGATCGACCTTGGAGTAGTTAATCCAGTTCCGAATTGACCCGCTTACAGTCTTGCCGGCCGTCAGGGTGTTCCAGTCCATGAGGGCCACGAGAACACCTCACGAGCGGTTCGTGTTGATCATTCTGTGCAGCTCTTCCTTGATGTCTTTGGGCGAGCGCGCCTCGAACGAGAAGCGTTCCTTCATCCAGGCTTGCATCAGCGGGAATGGATAGTCGGCGCGGCCGTTCAGGTAGTGCCGGGCATTGACGGTATCGATGTTGATCTCATGCTCCGGCTCGACGTTGTCGAAGTCGATGTCGTCGGCGTCGTCGTCGCTGAGAAACCGCTGGATCTCGTCATTGGCGAAGTAGGCCACGCGCTTTTCGCCATCCTCCGTCACGATCTGCTGGAACAGCGTGCCGGGCGGGACATTGGGATCCACCCCCATGATGTCGGAATACTTGCGGTTCTTGTTCAGCCGGCGCCGCATCTTACCCTCGGCGGCGATGGGCACGACCCGGCTGCGACGGGTGCCGGAAGCCGCTATGCGCCGAGACATCTGCCGCTGCAGGTCATCGAGCTGCCGGCGCAGGACCTCGACCTGAGTGGCCGCATCGTCCACCGGGTCTGCCAATACGCTCTCTTCCTCCTCCGGCTCCCCGCCGTCATCCTCGTCCAGCTCGGGCGGACGCGGGATCTCGGCCTGGCCGGCGGCGCGGCTGGGGCGCAGGCGCGGCGGTTCGGCGATGAGCTTGCGGGCCTGGTCGCGCCAATAGAAATTGGTGATGCGGCCCTTCAGGCCAGTCTCATCCTCCAGATGCTCGCAGTCGGAGATGTTCAGGTTTGCGAGTTGCCGGTAGCTGACGACACCGGCAGCGTTGAGCTTCTTGGCGGTGTCTTCGCCAATGCCCCTGATCTTGGTGAGATCGTCGCCTTCCAGGCTTGCGCCGGGAATGGCGGTGGGCGCGACCGCTGCCGCGCCGTTATCCAGTCCCTCCATGTTGACTTATAACTCAACCTTTCTCGCCGGGGCGGGCCACCTTGTTGCCGCGGATCGAGTGGCTGAGATCGCTCTCGCCGCCCTTCAGATCGGTCCCAAGGATCGCAGTCCGGTCACTGATCTGTGGCAGCTTGTCTTCGCGCTCCGGACCGGTTTCGGTGCGGATCTTCCCGCCGCGCGCAACGGACTCGTCGTATCGGGTCTTGGACATTGGGGCTCCTAAGTGTCGTAGTCGAGGTAAGGTTCGTCGTCGTAGACATCGCGGGCGGTGCGCATCAGCCGCGCCCGACGCTTGCTCATGTGCGCGTCGTCGTAGATCTCCTCGATGAAGTTGGTGCGCTTCTCCCAGTCATCGGCCCTGTCCATCGAGACGATGTTGCCGGGAGAGGCGCCGCGCGGGCGCCGCGCAACAGTGGTGAAGCCTTCCTGCACCACGTTGCCGGCGTTGACGTATTGCACCGTGCCTTCACGGCGATGCTTGTAGTCCGCCATCTCAGGGATCCAACTGGAAGGTGACGGTGACGTAACCGGCGCCGGCGGGCGCGCCGCCAACCGGCGGCACGTAGGTGATCAGGAGCTGCTCGCCGGCTTTGAAGTCGGCATGCGGCAGCACGGCATTGGCCGGTGGCGTATTGAGGTAGCGGGCGCTCTTGCCCTGCCCGGCAGCGGTAACACCGGTGCTCAGCGTGGCGAACTTGTTGAGTGCGCCCAGCACGCCGACGTCGATGCGGCCGGGGGTGGTGCCGGCCCAGGTGGTCGTGGTCGACATCTGGATGTCGAAGACGTGGCCGCTTTTGCTGGCCTGCCACGGATAGGTCAGCGTGGTAAGCACAACAGGGAAGCTGACCGAAACAAGTGCCTTGGAGTCATAAGACATGGGGGTGTCCCTTCATGGTCTGGATGGCGGGGGCGCTGGTTAGGAGGCGCTGCCCCACTCAAAGATGCGGGCGTTGGCAGGGACCGTGTGTGTCAGGCCGTAGCCAACCATCGCGTACCAGGCCATGCCGTGAGCGCGGCCGTAGTCGCCCGGAATACGGGCGCGGACCTGCTCTTCACAGACGACGCACTCGAGCACCGTGTCGTCGCCGAACATGAAGGCCCACGAGGACTTGGCGTTGTCCCAGGGGTCCGACACGCCGGTGAACGGATTGAAGATGGTGCTGTCTTCGGCGCCGCCCTTGGCGATGTTCGTCTGCTCGACAAAGCGGAAGCCGCTGTAGCGTCCGATCTCGCCGGCGAAGACACGCGCAATGCCGCTCTCGGTGTAGGCATTGAGCGTCTCAAGATCGTTGCGCAGCGGCCGGAAGGTCGTCGGGTGCGAGGTGCAGATGTAGGAGTCGGTGCGCAGGTCGGGCGGGATATTCCGCTCTCTCATCATGTCGTCGAAGAGGTTGATGTGCTCCTTCGACAGCTCGATGTTGTTGACGATGGCAGTGACGCCATCGGTATCGATCACGAAGGATGAGACGGAGGTGCCGCCGGTGGGCACGGCGACGAGCGGCGTGGACTTGAACTTCTTCCACACCTCGGCGTCGAACCATTTGCGGGCGTTGTTCGCGAGGCTCTTCTTCACCACGCTGACCAGATCGTGCTTGGCCAGGATCTCCAGCTTCTGGGTGAACGGGATCGCGATGGCGACCTCTTTGATCGTCAGGCTGGACTGCGTGACCTGGAAGTCAGTCTCGGGGACAACTTCCATTTCCGACAGCTCTTCCGGCGCCGGCTGACTGGTGTCTCCGTAGATATTCCAGAAGAACTTATCGCCCTTGTGGTAGGGCTTGTCGGCCTCGCGCGGCTCCACGAACTGCCGCATTTTCGCTAGTGGCTGGAGAGTAAAGCGGAGAATATCCGACAACTCGTCCATGTCGGCGGAGCCCATATAGCCCTCACCGAGATCACCACCCCATGCCATTCCTGCCATTGCAAATCCCCTCGTTCGGCTGGAGGCCGGCGAGGGGATAGGGCAGGGGTGTCAAGCGATCCGGTCGAACCCGGTAGCTGCCCGGCGCTGGGCCACGGCATATGATCGCTTCTGTTCAGGGCTCAAACGAACGGCCTGACCCTGACCGCCTTGCCGATACCCCGTCTGTGCGGGCCTCGGTTCATACAGGTTCCGCTTTTCTTCGCGGACGCGGCTTTGACGGGTCTGGTCGGAGTACGCGGGCTGCGGCGGCGCGTATTGCTGCTGCGGACGGATGAGGCCCAATTCGTATTTGGTGGTGTCCGCGGCGTGATCCATGATCTGCAGCGGATTGGCCATGGGGCTTCCGTCGTAGCGGCGCACCCCCTGAAGGGCATAGATCGCTCCCCATTTCAGCGCGGTGAGCGGATCCTGTATGGCCGGCATCAGTTCCTGATCGGTGAGCATCTTGCCGTCAGCGCGACGGAGAGTGCGCATTTCATTGATCAGGCCGCGATGCATGCGGTCTTCTGCTTCGATGATCAGACCGCGGTGGCCAGCCAGTTCAGAGTGGCGTTCCGAGAAGTACCGTCGAAATGCTTCTTCGGCCTGACGGGCTTGGAAACGTTCCTCAACCCGGTCAGCCACATCATCGGCAGAGGTCTGCGGCGCCTCGCGCCGGATCTCTTCCATGATGTTGGACTTCAGCGTCTCTAGTGCGGCGACTCCGTCGTCAGCATCGCCGGTCTGGATATTCTCTGCCAGTTGGCGGAGATCAGCGGTCCCCTTGGTGCGGGGCGGCTGCAGAGCGGCACGGTCATCCCGAACACCAGCTTGGTACGCCGAGTCGGTAGGACGGGGGGCATTATCGCGGCTTTGCTTGATCTCTGCAAGAGTGCGTTGAATCTCAGCCAGCTTGTCCTGGCTGTGCATGCCGATCTGGGCCTGGCGGATGACCTCCGCCTCGGTCAGGTAGACGTCCTCGTGATTGTAGCGCAGCCGGTATCTGCGCTCAGCGTCCGCCTGCTGGTGCGGCGTCTGCTGTTGCGGCGCCGGCGGCGGCGCCTCCTCAGTGACCAGCGGCTGCTCCGGCAGCGTCTGGCTCTGCTCCTCATAGGCGCGGATGCGATCTTCGCGGTCGGCGTTACGCTTGGCCTTCAGCCGCTCGTTCAGCGCCTCGCGCTCTTCGGCTGGCGTCCGCGCATGCTCCTGGCGGTCGCCGCGGCTTACCGCATCGGGCTGCTCGCTGGCGCCGCCAATGAATTGCTCCTCCGGCGGCGGCGTATCCTGGCCGTGCGTATCGACCGGACCGCGGGTGTCGCCCTGTTGCTCAATAGGCAGGAATTGCTCAGACACGGTTAGTCCTCCACCTTGCCGTCAAGGAAGTCGTCCAGGTCGTGGATCTCCGCCTTGGCGCCACGACCGACAGCCACCTTGGTCTTCAACCACTGCATCAGGTGCGCGTAAGGCTGCACGGCGAGCTGCGCCGCTATGCGCTCCCTTTCGTCCATGCCCGGCTTGCTGATCAGGTCAGCCATCGCCTGGATGGCCTGATCCCGCATGTCGCGCAGGTAGTGCAGAATGAGGCCGGGCGTTTCCCCGGCGATCTCGTGCTGCAGGCCATTCGCCAGATTGATGGCATCGAGAATGGATCTGCGTTCCTGCGCATCGCGCAGTGAGGCGTTGAAGCGCGCCTTCTCTATTGCGACATCGTCGTTCGGATCGATGCCCTCGTAAGGATTCTCGCCAGCGTAGCTCACTGATCGTCCTCGTCCGGCTCTTCAGGCGGCACCTCGCCTTCCGGCGATGGTTCCATGCCCATGCCGCTGCGCACCCGGCGCCGGAGTTCCTGACCGCGCTGCAGTTCCTGCAGCATGATCTGCATGGTCTGCTGGGTGTGGCTCTGTCCTTCCACCATCTGCTGCAGCATCTGCTGGCCCTGCTGCTGACCGTCGACGAGCGTCTGGATCGACTGTCCCAACTGGCCCATCATCTGCTGCAGTTGCGTCATGGTGTCGGTCATCGCCTGCTCGACCGGCAGCGGCTCGCGCGCCTGCTGTGGCTGCATGATCTCGGCCGCCTGTGCCGTCGCCTCGTCGATGAGCTGCTTGTTCTGCCCGGCCGCCTTCAGCGAGAAGTCCTTCTGTCCGCTCTCCTGGCTGTGGTCGAACTGGTCACGCGCCAGTTGATGGTCGGCTTCCGCGGTCTGCTGCGTATGATCGAACTGGTCACGCGCCAGTTGATGGTCACGCTCGCCGCTGGCTTGGGCAGCTTCGTGCTGATCGCGCTTGAAGTTGTGCTCGCGGTCGGTGACCTCCTTGTCGCGCTCGAATTGCCGGTCCTCGACCTGTGTCTGCCGCTGCTGCTGCTGCTGATCCATCTCGAGGCGGGCCTGCTTCTCCTGCCCATCAGCCTCCATCTGCTGGGTTTCCAGTTGCAGACGCTGGCCCTCGATCTGTGCCTTGGTGGCTTCCGCATCGGCGCGCTTCGCCTCTGCCTCCGCCTTCTTGGCCTCGGCCTCGGCCATCATCTGCTGCGGGTCGGGCTGCTGCGCCTGCTGCTGCGCCACCTCTTCCGGCGAGGTGAAGACGAAGAACCGCTCTGCCTTGTAGCCGGCGCTGGCGAAGATCTCGTTGTAGACATCCTCCGCCTTGACCTGCACCTGGCCGGGAACGAACTCGGCTACCGTGGCGGCCATCTGCAGGGCGCTGCCGAACTTCTGCAGCTTCATCATCGGATCGGTGGCGCCGATGCCGCAGTTCACGCGCGTGGTGACCTGCGCCTGCAGTAGCTCGTCGACAGACTTGTCCACCCCGAAACGCTGGAAGACGTTGGCCTTCTGGCCGACGATGGCGAGGATGTGCTCGTCCGTCTCGTAGCCCTGCTCCAGCATGATGAGCTGCCGCAGCACACGTTCCACGTACGTCTCGGTGAAGACGCGCAGATCGTATTCCTGGGTGGAATTGGCCGCGTTGCTGATGAGGTTCAGCCCGCCTACCGTCTCGCCCGCGGCGCGATTGTTATTGACGGAGGACGTTGAGAACGAACCGGCGGATTCGTCGATCTCGATGGTCAGCCGGTCGTGCATGTTGAAGCTGATCGGGTCCGGGCCAGGGACCTTCTCAAAGCGCAGATCGTCCATGTTGCCGACGCCGATATTAGCGTCCGGCCCGCGCTCTTTCAGTGCCCTTAAATCAATATCGGTGCCGCGCTTGTAGACACCGATTGGCGCAATGCCCTGCTTTAATGTGTCGAGCGCCAGGTTGCGGATGTCGTTAATTTCGTTCTGCAGCGGCTGGATGCTCTCCACCATCGACATCGGAATGGGCGAGAACGCCTCGATCTCGCCCAGGCCCATGACGTAGGGCCGCTCGCCCTGGTGCTTTGGGTAGTGCTCGTCGGTTGGGCCCGGCGCCGACAGCAGTGTGTCGTGGCTGAGCGAATAGAAATGGAAGTCGGTGCCGTCGACCTTGATGAAGTTCTCATGCACCCAGACGATGTCGAGTTCGCTGATCGACGGCTGATTGACGGTCGACTGCGGGTCGGTGCCGCGGCCGCGCGAGGAGCGCACGGAGGTGGCGGTATATTCCTCGGTGGCCTTCTTCAGCCGCTCCTCGGGCACGTCCAGCCACGGACCGCCGCCCATCGTCTGCCGGCCCTTCTGCTGCATCAGCCGGATCTGGCTGATACGCATGGGCATCTGCATGATGAAGAACTCGCCCTCCTGCACCACGTCCTCGGCCGGCGCCGACAGGTCGATGATGGCCTGCTCCGGCGGGAAGGGGCGCACGCGCGGGCGGTCGCGCAGGACCTTCGGCACCATCGGCTGGCCGTCCATGCCGACGACGATCTCCGGCATTGGGGGAGGTTCCTGCGCCTCTTCCGGAGATTGCTGCTGCAGCTCTTGGGCTTCCTGCGGCTCCTGCGCCTCCGGCATAGGGGGCATGGGTCCACCCGGCCCGAACGCTTCGGTTGGTACCGGAGGCGACCCAGGAGGTGATGGTCCTGTCGAACCGGGTGGGCCCATGCCTCCCATATCCCCGCCCGGCATGGGCGGCATGCTGGCGGGCATTCCACCGCCCATGTCGGGCATCGTCCCGTCCATTGGACCGGACGGGACTGCACCCCCCATTTGATCGGGCGGCGGAAAACCAGGCGGCATGCCGGGAGGTGACATGCCGCCTGCCGGGGCGCCTGCGTCTGGGGAAGGCGCCGCCATCTCCTGCGGCGGGGGCTCCGGAGGCATCAGATCCTCCGGCCCTGCCGGGACTAATATCTCTTCGTATTCCCAGTATTGTTTGCTGAAGCAGACGCCGGTAATGCGCGAGGTCTGGAGCTGCATCATGCAGATCGGGAACCACGAAATACCGGCTTTGAAATTCGTCCTGTCGAGCCGGTAATTCAGCAGCTCCTGATTGATCAGCGCGCTCGCCTGCTGGTTTGGATCAGCGTCGTTTTCGGCGGTGACGGCGATGACATCACTGGCGCCGAACAGCGCGGAGGCGCCGGCCACCACGTTCTTTTTGACCGCCTGCCGGGTCTTCGGAACGTAATTCTTGGCGCGCGTGCGGTAGGTGTTGGTGCGGTACTTGGATGTCTCGAGATGCTGGTTGTTGTAGGCGCGGTAGCCGCGCGACCACTCACCGCGGCGCGTGCCGAGTGCGTTGCTGCTGACGCCGCTGCAGATGGCGGTGGACAGCCGCAGCAGGCGCCGCTCCAGTTCGGTGTCACGTGACCGGCCGATGCGGTCCGGCATTTCGCCGTCGCGGCCGCGGGTGGATTTCCCGATGTCGCGGTCGGGCGGCAGTTCGTTGCGTTGTGGTTCGCCAAGGCCGGCCATTATCTGGCGCCCATGTAGTCAGGCATCACCAGCTTTGACTGGCCGGTGGCGAGGTTCACCTCGCGTTTGAAGATGCCGAGTTTCTCGTTGCGGTGCTGCTTGGAGCGTTCGCGGAAGATCTCGCGGAAGAAGTCAGCGTTGTAGCAGGAGCGCGGGAGGTCGAAGATCTCCAGCAGCAGCCCGACCGCGCGCATGAGCTTCTTCCACCCATACTCGTTGGCGAGGTCTTTCAGGTGGATGACATAGCAAGTGCTGGGCGGCATCAGCATGTGGGAGAGCTTGGCGATGCCGCCGCGGGTGGTCACCTCGACGCGGATGATGATGCCGCGCGGCGCCTTGCCGATGATGTATTCGTAGATCTTCTGCGCCAGGTCGAGATCCTTGCCGGCCGCGATCATGTCATCGATGGTCGGCTCCGACATGTGGTCGAAATCGAGCAGGCGGAAGTTGACATGCATGCTCATTTGCGCACCCGGCATTTGACCGTGCCCGACGCGAGGTCGATGGTGGCGGCGGTCGGGTTGCGGAACTGGTATTTGACGGTATCGGCGGCGCTCACCCACGCCTTGATGTCGACGCCCTGCAGATCGAGCGAGAACGATGCGTCGACCAGATCGCCGAGCTGCGCGCCGGGAATAGCCAGCGTTTGGATGGGGCCGACCCCAGCAGTTACCAGCGACACCGGATCGTAGGTGGCAGTCTTCTGCCACTTCTTGGGCGGCGGCACGATGTCGGGCAGAGCTACATTGACGCCGGGCGTGACGCCGGTGCAATTGAGCATCACGACATTGGCGTTGGGATCGTCGAGCAGCTTATATCCACTATCTCCCGCCGGGTTGCGCAGAAAACACAAGTCGACATTAGTCAGATCGACGAAATAGAGTGCGGTGTTGATGAGCGTTAATCTGGCGGCCGTATTGGCCTGCCCATTTGATGTGCTGACAATTTTCGGAATCGTCACGTCCCAGGTGCGGGCGTTGATAATGCTGCAGCCGATGAACGTCAGTTGCCCCTGGAACATGGCCATCACGTCAGGGTAAAGGGCGGTTTCCGCTATGGAGAAGTTGGGGGCCGCTCCCTGCCAGGTGCAGCCGACAAGCGTCGCCTGCGATGGACTGCTGCCACCATGTCCGTAGCAGATCATGCAATAGCTCTCGTCCTCCCACCCCGACACGAACATGGTGGCGCCTTGGCCCGCCCAAATTGTCTCCTCCAGGGCAGCGGTGGTCCCACCGTTGAAATTGTACTGGCCAGACGATTGCTCGAAAGCGAACGCCACCCGCAGCGTTATGGCGAACACATTGTTGAACATGTAGGCTTTGACGTTGCCGCCCCAGATCTGGCGGAAACCAGCATAGCTGTTTGAGACGCGCGGCTCCTCAAGCCCCGGCTCCGTCATTGACCCGCAAAAGACCGTATTGCTGATGGTGACGTTGTCGACCTGGACGGTGCCGAGCAGCCGGTTACCGAAGGTAATACCGGAGGTCGGATACATGACGATGCCGCCAATGGGCGTGGAAGCCCAGACCGCAACGCAATCGAATGTCTTGGCCGCGGCGTTAATGGCATAGGGGTAGACAATCTCGGAATACATGAGGCTGCCAAGGCGCAGCGGACGCCCAACCTTGATGCCGGTAATGTCGCCGACTGTGTAGCGATATGAAGTCCGCGCGGGCTCCGGCCCCAAGCCGGTTCCCAGGTTTAGCGGAACCGCCGTCGTTCGCGTCCAGATCGGCGAGGAGCGGCAATCGAACCGGGAGCGATCAACCCAGCCGCTGGAGCATGGGGCGCTACCGCCCAGCAGCGAGCCGATGGGATGGTCCTTTTTGAAATCCGCAGTGAA
>Ga0105242_10002393_pt1 | contig 14770 bp, 16 predicted proteins | sample KBSM24metaG_FD_81521 | JGI IMG/M metagenome (GOLD analysis project Ga0105242, IMG submission 81521) | Miscanthus rhizosphere microbial communities from Kellogg Biological Station, Michigan, USA - KBS M2-4 metaG | ecosystem: Host-associated > Plants > Roots > Rhizosphere > Soil | place...
CACCTCGAGCTCGCGCCGCCCGGCACCTCGGAGCGCATCGATGAGATTCGCCGGCTGGTGGAGGCCGGAATCCTCAAGGCCACCTCGGTAGGCTTCCGGCCGATAAAGCACGCGCCGCTCGATCCCGAAAATCCATGGGAGGGCACGCGATTCATCGAGCAAGAATTGGTCGAAACCTCGCTCGTTTCGGTTCCAGCAAATCCAAATGCGCTGGCCGTTGCGAAGAGTCTCGACATATCCCGCGATACGCTCGCGTTGGTTTTTGCCGGGCAAGGCAAGGACGGCCAGCGTGTGACTCGCGGGTTCACTGGCGGGCAAGCCAAACCGAAACCGAATGGGAAGGCTAAAGCCATGACCACGGCTCAAAACATTATCGAAACGCAAGCTCAATTCAACGGCTTGCGCGCTGATTTGGAATCGCACCTCGCCTCGCTCGACAACGACAACGTGACCGACGAGCAGATGGCGCGCACCGACGAGCTCAACGGCAAGATCGGCAAAAAGAAACGCCACCTCGAGCAACTGATCGAGGCCGAGCGCATGCTCGGGCGCGAAACCGCCGAGCTCGAGGCGCACGAGATTCGCATGCCCACTCGCACGGTGCCGAAACCGAGCGACGGCATGCCGGTATTTGCGCAACCGACAACGCACAAGCCCGGCGACTACTTTTGGAAATCGCTCGTTGCGCTGACCAAGATGAAATCCGAGCGCTATGCGATGAAATCGCCGCTCGAGGTGTTGCGCGATACGGTGGGCGAAAACGACAAGGTGCGCACCGTCTATGAGGCCATTGTCGGCAAGGCGGCGAGCGTGCCGGCGCTCACCACCGCCACCGGATGGGCGGCCGAGCTCGTCACCACCGAGCGGCAAGCGTTCATGGCAACGTTGCAGCCGAAGGCCGTGTTCGGGCCGCTCGCCGCGCGCTCGCTCGCGTTCACGTTCGGCACCAACGGAATCATTTCGATCCCGACACGCAACGCCACGCCCACCATTGCCGGTTCGTTCGTCGGTGAGGCGTCGGCGATTCCGGTGCGGCAAGGCGCGTTCTCGGCCATCACCATGACGCCGAAAAAAATGGCGGTTATCACGGTGTTCTCGCGCGAGATTTCGGAGCATTCCGATCCCGCGATCGAGGGCCTCCTCCGCACCGCCATTAGTGAGGATACCGCGGTGGCAATCGACTCCGTGCTCATGGACGCCAACGCCGCAACCGGCGTGCGCCCGGCCGGGCTCCGCAACGGTGTTTCGACCTTGACGCCTACCGCCATCACCGGCGGCGCCTTTGCGGCCGTTATCGGTGATGTCAAATTGCTCTATGGCGCGCTGCAAACCGCCACGCTCGGCAATGTGCGCGATCCGGTTTGGCTGATGCCGCCGGCGCTCGCGCTGGCGTTGTCATTGACGGTGGCGCCAAATGGCACATTCGCGTTTCCGACCATGACAACGGAAGGCGGATCGCTCGCCGGCATTCCCGCCATCGTTTCGCCCAATGTCACCGCGGATACCTTGTTCCTAATCGACGCCGCGGATTTCGTCACCGCTACCGGGCCGATGCGAATCGATCTATCCGATTCCGCAACTCTGCATATGGAGGACACCAGCCCGACCGCCATTGGCACCACCGGCACGCCGAACGTGGTGGCCGCGCCGGTGCGCTCGCTCTGGCAAACCGACACGCTCGGGCTCCGCATGCTGCTCCCGTTGAATTGGGCATTCAGGCGCGCGGCACCGCCGGCAATGGTGGCCTACATCACCGGCGTCACTTGGAAATAATCCGCTCACCGCGGGTTGTTCGATATCTGCAACTTCAACATGGGAGGCCATGATGGCCGATCCGACCAAAGACCAAGCCGCCGCGGCAAAGGAGCAATTGAGCAAGGACGCCGAGGCGCGCAAGAAACAAAACGAAGAAACCGCAAAGCGCGTCGAGCAATCCAAGCCGACGCCGACGCAAGAGGAAAACGACATGGCGCGGCTCGGCGCCGACGTGGTGGAAAAGCAGGACGACGGTAGCGGGCCGGAGGTGAAGCTCGTGCTGCAACGCGAGGTGACGCCGGCCGACAAGCCGGCCGCCGGCAGCTATGCCACGCGGCAAACCAAGCCGGCAACATGAGCGGGCGCGAGCTCCTAGCGCGCATGCTGGCGCCTTTGGTGGCGAAATCCACCGAGGGCGCCTATCGAGCCGGCCCGTATTATCTGCCGGTGTCCGGCGGTTGGCTTTCGGCCACCGCCGGCTCGTTCATGAATTGGTGGCAGCTTGGCTATTCGCCGCAAGGCATGTCGGCACAAAGCGCCATGGTTGAGGCGTGCGTTTCGGCCTATGCGCAAACCGTGGCCATGTGCCCGGGCACGCATTGGCGATTGAAAGGCGACACCGGCGGGCGCGAGCGCGTGACCAATTCCGCGCTCTATCGTTTCTTGCGCCGGCCGAACGAATATCAAAGCATTTCCGATTTTCTATTGAACGCCGTGCGCTCGCTTTATCTTGAGGGCAATTGCTACGGCCTGGTTGTTCGTAATTCGCGTTTCGAGATCAATGAAATTCACCTCATGGATTCGCGGCAATGCACGCCGCAAGTGGCGGTTACTGGTGATGTGTTCTACAAGCTCGCCGGCAATGACGTGATCGCGCGGCAACTCGGCGAGGCGCCGATCACCGTGCCGGCGCGCGACGTGCTCCACATTCGATTGCATTGCGTCGATCGCTCGCGGCCGTTTCCGCTCAAGGGCGACACACCGTTAACCGCGGCGCTCAACGATCTCGCGGCCAGCAGCGCGATTCAAAATCAGCAAATTCAGTTTTATCTCAATCAGGCGCGGCCCTCCGCGGTGCTATCCACCGATCAGATTTTGACGCGCGAGAATCGCGACCAATTGCGCGCGCAATGGAACGAGATGGCCAAGGGCCTCGAGCCCGGATGCGGCCCGGGCGGCACGCCGATATTGAGCAACGGGCTCAAGGTGGTGCCATGGTCAACGCCGGGCCGCGATTCCCAACTCGCCGAAATGCTCAAGATGAGCGACGAGAAAATTGCGCTCGCGTTTCGGATTCCGCTCGCCATTCTCGGCATAGGCGGCATGGGCACATTTGGCTCAACCGAGCTCCTCATGGGGCAATGGATTTCGTCGGGCCTCGGCTTTTGTTTGAATCACGTCGAGGAGGCGTTCGGCGTCACCTTTCAATTGCACGGGCAGCCCGACGAGTATCTCGAGTTTGACACCTCGGCATTGCTCCGCTCGGCGTTCAAGGATCGGATCGACGGGCTGGTGAAGGCGGTGCAAGGCGGCGTGCTGGCGCCGAACGAAGCGCGCGCGCTCGAGGGATTCCACGCCGTGAAATTCGGCGACGAGCCGCGGGTGCAACAACAAGTCGTGCCGCTCTCGGCGGCCGCCGGCATCCCGGCCGCGCCGCGCCCGGACGCACCGCCGCCGGCGGCCGGGCCGCAAGACGACAAACCGCCGCCGGAAAAATCGCCGCGTAAGGATATCCCCGATGTCGGAGCTATACGCGCTGCCGCCGACCGCCAAGGCCGCCGACGACGACTCGCCGCGCTCGCTGGCTGAAATTCTAGGTGACGTTGTTGATCTCGAGCGCTTGGAATTCGAGCGCGTGCGAACGCTTGCCGAGGCGCGGTGTGAGGCGGCAATCGCCAATCTTCGCGCCACCTCGGTTGAAACGCTGGCGCGGATCGAGGCCAAGATGGCCGAGCGGCTCGCGCAATTGAAGGACGGCCAAGATGGAAAGCAAGGTGAAACGGGCGCACCCGGCCCGACCGGCCCGCAAGGCGAGCCCGGCCCGGCCGGAGCTCAAGGACAATCCGGCCCTCAAGGTGATGCCGGAATTGCTGGTGATCCGGGAGCTACTGGCCGAGCAGGCGAAACCGGCCCGCCCGGCCCGCAAGGTGAAATAGGGCCGCGCGGCTTTGAAGGGCCGCCCGGCCCGGCCGGTGTGCCCGGCCAATTGCCGGCGGTGAAAGCATGGGTGCCCGAGCTTGTGCACTATGCCGGCGCGGTGGTGACGCACCTCGGCGCCCTCTGGCAAGCCACTCGCGACACCGGGCAGGCACCGCCGCACGGCGATTTCGCGTGCCTCGCGCGCGCCGGCCAGGACGGCGCCACGCCGCGGGTGCGCGGGCTGTGGAAAGCCGAGGCGGCTTATCACGCGCTCGATATCGTGGCGCTCAATGGCGGCTCGTTCATTGCCAAGCGCGACGATCCCGGCGCTTGCCCGGGTGACGGTTGGCAATTGCTCGCAAGCCAAGGCCGCACCGGCGCGCAAGGCGCCAAGGGCGAGCGTGGCGCCGCCGGCGAGCGCGGCACCAAGGGCGAGCGCGGCGAGGCCGGGCGCGGCATTGCCGGCTTTCGCGTGGACGGCAAAAACTATCGGCTGATCGCGCGCATGAGCGACGGCCACGAAACCGCGCTCGAGCTCCGCGAGCTATTCGAGCAATATCACCGCGAGCAGGAATGACACCGCAAACCATCTTGCAAGGTGCGCGCGTGGCCGAGCTCCGCCGCCGTGCAAATGCGCTGGCCGTGTTGGTTCGGCCGCCGCCGACGTTGCGGAGCCCGCGCTCGGCTGCCCGGCGCGGGCTCGAGCGTCGGCGCTTTTTATTGCTGCTCGCCCACGAGCGCCGGCGGAGCGCCCGGCTTATTGCGGAGCTCGCAAGCTAATGACGGAACCATTGGTGAATGTACTCACGCCGGCCACCTCGGTTGCGCTCATTAGCTTGGACGACGCCAAGATCATGCTCGGGCTGCCGCCCGGGCCGAGCGCCGACGACGAAAAATTGCAAATGATCCTCGATCAGAACGCGGCGATTATCGCGCGCATGGTTAACCGCCCGACATTCGCGAAAGAGAAAGTCAAGGAACGCTGGTTTTGCGTCGCGCCGGTGTGCTGCCCGAACGGCGCCAGCCGCATTTGGCTCACGCACGCGCCGGTGAAGCTCGACGACATTGAAAGCATTGAATCGCCCGAGGGCGTGACCGTCGATCCGGCAAGCATTTGGCTCGAGGAGCAAACCGGGCAGATCATTTTTCCGGGCGGCACCGCCGACCAAATCCTGATTACCTATACCGGCGGTTATGATTTGCCCGACGAGGCGCCGCTCGATTTGCAGCGCGCCGCCGGCGTGGAGCTCCGGCAATACCAGACGCAAGAGGCGCAAGAGGCCACCAGCGGCGCCGGCATTCGCCTCTTGCAGCATAAGGACTCGCGCGTGGTTTATTTCTCGCCGCGTGACATGGCCGGAGGCTCCGGCGGCAGCGGCTCGAGCTCGAGCGCGCCGAGCTCGGCGGCGGAATCCGCGCTCAAGAATCTTCTGCAAACCTATGTGCGATATTGGATATGAAAATCCAGATCGATGCCAACAAGGCGCACGCCGCCGTGGACGGCATGATTAAAAAGCTCAACCATTTCCGCCGCGTCGATATCGGTTATGAGCTCTCGGATTGGCAAGTGCACGACATGCACCGGCACCGGCCGTTCACCATGCGCTCGCGCGCGAAAGGCCGAGCCGCAACGGTGGTGCGCCCGCACTCGCTCTATGAGGTGCAACAACGCGGCAAGATCACCAAGGGCTATGAGCGCGCGGTGCGCCGATTGCTCAAGCAACTTGCCGGCAGCAAACGCAAGGTGCGGAAGATTCCGAAACCGATCCACCGCACCTCGACGCGGCCCTACTTGCGCGAGTCGCTCTATCAAATCCTACAACGCCGCATGCAACGGCTAATGGCGGAAAAGCTCAAATGGCGGTGAATTTCGCCAACGATTTGCTGACGCCGAATTTCGGTGTATGGGCGCGGCCGATCACGGTGACGCCGGTTGTCAACGGCGTAGCCGGCGCCGCCTATGGCGCGCGCGGCGTTTACAATACGCAAGCGCTGGATTTGCTCGGCGAGGAGTCGTTGATCTCAACGCAGCAAACCATCCTCGACATTATCGAGGATGAGTTTCTCGGCGCCGGCCGCGCGCTGCCGCAACAAGGCGACCGCATCAATATTCCGGCCAGCGGCAGCTTGCGCGCGCTCGGCGATTTCGAGGTGGTGAGCACCTCGAGCAATGGCGGCGGCGAAACCACGCTCGAGCTCCGGCAATGGGAGCTCACGCCGTGAGTGATTGGGGAAATTATGTCGAGGCTCCGCGCGTCAACGGCGATCTGGTGTGGACCGGCACCGGCGGCGAAAGCGACGTGCATTCCTACGCCTATATCATTCTCAACGCGATTTATACCCGCCTCGCCGGCACCTCCATGTTTCGCGATTTCCCATGCAAGCGCCTCACGCAAGCGTTGCCGATCGAGGCCGGCGTGCAAGTGCCGTTCATTGGTGTCTATGCGCCCAAGGAAATGTACGACAAGGACGGCGATCACAACGTCGGCGAGATTCGATTGTTGCATACCGTGCCGGTGGGGATTCAAATCGTTCTCAAAAACAACGATCCGGTGAAGCTGCTCGACAAGCTCGATGCCGCCTATTGGTTCGTCATGAATCAACTCTTGCGCGACGACTCGTTGACCAATCTATGGAAAACCACGATGCCCGATAACACGCAATTCGAGGGCGTGATCCAAGGCGGCGTCGAGGAGCGTTGGTTTCTCGCGCAAGGCTCGCGGAGCTCCACCTCGGAAACGCCGATCGGCGAAAAGCTGATCGAGCTCGCGCTCGTGTTCCGCACCATGTGGCACCCGACCGAGTTTTCCGATTTGCACCGCATCACCGTTCGCACCGCTTACCCGGAAGGCAGCACGCCGGAGGAGCAACTCGAGGTGCAACAAGTCACCATGGTTTACGAATTCAAAGCCGACACCGGCGAGGCGGTGCCCTATCCGCTGCCCGACGACACCGAACCGCCGCCCAATCCGTTCTAACAACAGGAGTCCAACATGGCCGACGAACCGACACGCGAAAGCGCACGCGAGCAACGCCGAGCCGATCGCGCGGAAGCCGTGCGCGCCAATGCGCCAACGCGGGTGCGCGTGCTGCCGGCGAACGATCAGCTTCGCAAAATTCTCAAGCACCCGGCCTCGGGCGGCTTTCTGGCCGAGGGCTCAACCGAATGGCCACTCGATCAATTCACCAAGCGCCGGCTTCGCGACGGCGACATAACGCTCGAGGAAGCGCCCGCGGTGGAAGGCCGCCGCGTCGAAAGCCGCGAGCCGGCGCCAAAGGAAGCGCAAGCCGTCAAGCCGACGAACGAACCGCCTCGCCGCTAAAGCCCGCAACGTTCCAGCAATCTTGAAACGGCCATGTGCGGGACCATGGCCGCTCGGCCCGACGTGAGTCGCGCCATTCCCATCCAGAAGGAGTCTCCGCCATGCCGATTTCGTTCGCCCAAATTCCAGCTAACATCAAAGTGCCGCTGTATTGGGTGGAGGTTGATCCCTCCATGGCCGGGCTGCCGACGCTCAACTTGCGAGCGTTGCTAGTCGGCACCATGCTCACGAGCTCGCAAAAGGTGGACACGGCGGTTGTCGCTGCCGGCGGCACCGGATATGTCGTGGGCAACACCATCAACCTTGCTAACGGCGTGGTGCTCACCGTTGCCACCGTTGCGACCGGCGCGGTGGCCACCGCCACCATCACCAATGCCGGCAGCCTTCCGGCCGCGGCCACGCCGCCGAGCGGCCCGCAACCGCAAGTCGCCACTAACGGCACCGGCACCGGCGCCACGTTTACGCTCACATGGATACCGAATCCAAACGCCGGCGCCGGCACCGGCACGCCGGATATTCCGGTGGCAATCGGCACGCTGGCGCAAGCCGAGGACAAGTTCGGGCGCGGCTCGGAGCTCGCCCGGTTGTTTAAGATTTTCTTCAAGAACAACTTTGCCAATGAGGTATGGGGCGGCCCGGTGGCCGAGCCGCCCGGCGCCACCGCGGCAAGCGGCACGATCACGGTGGCGTCGGCACCAACCGAGGCCGGCACCATCCACCTCTATATCGGCGGCCAGCATGTCGCGGTGAATGTCGGCGGCACCGATACCGTGGCGCAAGTGGCGCAAGCGATATGGGACGCCATAGACGCGGCCGACGATCTGCCGGTGGTCCCATCGATCGCCGGGGCGGTGGTGACGCTCAAATGCGCGTGGAAGGGCGTCAACGGCAACGACATCAGAATCGAAACGAATTATTTCGGCCAGATCGGCGGCGAGGTGACGCCGGTTGGCCTCGTGCTCACCTTGCCGGCCACCGGATTCCTCACCGGCGGCGCCGGCGTGCCAAACTTCGATTCCCTGATCATGAATATGGGAGAAACCGAGTTCGAATATGTTTGCATGCCGTATACGGATTCCACCTCGCTCATGGCGTGGGATGAGGAATACGGATTTGGCGATGAGGGCAGGTGGGGATGGAAACGCCAACACTTCGGCTCAATCTTTTCCGCCAAGCGTGGTACCTATTCCGATCTGATCAACTTCGGGAGTCCCATTACCGGAGTCACCCGCAATAGCGGCGTGATTTCGATCATGGCATTCGAGCTAAAAACGCCATCACCAATGTATGAGATGGCGGCAGCCTACACGGCCAAGGCACAACGCTCGCTCTCCAACGATCCGGCCCGGCCGCTGCAAACGCTGCAACTCGCGCATACGCTGCCGCCCAAACTTCACGATCGGTTCAATTGGCTTGAGATCAATTCGCTGGCCTCCACCGGGCTTGCGATTCAAAAATGTTGGGAGGGCTCCGGGCTGCCGCAAATCGCGCGTGAGCAAACAACCTATCAATTGAATCTCTACGGCCACGGCGACGATGCGTATGAGCTCGTGACGACTCTCCATACGCTCGCAAAGCTATTGCGCAATCAACGCCACGCTATCACCAGCAAATATCCTCGCCACAAGCTCGCCAACGACGGCACCCGATTCGGCCCGGGCCAAGCGATCGTCACGCCGGGTATCATCAAAGCCGAGCTCGTGGCGCAATATAAGCAGGACGAATACAACGGGCTCGTGGAGGACACCCGCAACTTTAAGCGGTTCCTATTGGTGGAGCGCGATCCCGATAACCCGAATCGCGTCAACGTGCTTTACCCGCCAGACTTGATCAACCAACTCCGAATCTTTGCCGTGCTCGCGCAATTCAGATTGCAATACGACCGCGGCGTGGACGTGGAGATTATCGGCTACACCGGACTCTCCGGCGTGTCCGGTTCGCAAGGCGCCCGGCTGCCGGCCGGCTAAATCCCTCCCGCCTTGGCCGCGCGCAAATGCGCGGCTTTTCCCCAATCTCAAAAACATAGGAGTCAGTCATGGCGCAACGTGTCGCTGGCACGGCGTTCCTCATGGTCGATGGTGGGCAGCAACGAGTACGCGGCAATTTTCTTGTCTCGCCCAATTCGTTCGAACGCGAAATGCTCGCCGGGCAGGACGGAGTCCACGGTTATCGCGAATTACCGCGCGTGCCGTGGATCGAATGTGATCTCACTACGGTGGCTGAGCTCAATCTTGAGGATTTGGAAGCGCAAGTTAACGTCACCGTGGTGGCGCAACTCGCTAATCAGAAACAATACTCACTCGGCAATGCCACATGCAAAGGCGGCATTGATATCAACACCCGAGACGGGCAATGCCGGGTGCGGTGGGAAGGTGAGTTTTGCGAGGAGATTCAGCTTTGAACAAGCCCGAACCGCGCGAGGGCTTTGTCGAGCTCGAGCCCGTTGCCGAACCGCCGCCGGCGCCGCAAGAGCAGGCGGCACCGGAGCCCGAGGCCACGCCGCCGGATACATGGCCGATGGTGATCAAGCTCGTGCACAAGCCGGTGCGCAAATCGCTCAAGGAAAGCGTGCACGAGCTCACGTTGCGCGAGCCCACCGCCGCCGACATTATGAAAGCCGGCGGCAATCCATGCCGGATCGAAATCACCGAGCTCGCGCATAATCAGGTGATCTACAATCCGGTCATTGATGATCTGAAAATGATGCGCCTCATGGCGAATCTTTCCGGCATACTCGAACCGTTCCTCGCAGAGATGGACACGCGCGATTATAATTCGTGCGCGTATCGGCTACGCAAATTTTTTCTGCCCGAACAAGGGATATGGTGAGCCGTTCAATCCCGAGGATCATATTCTCGGCTGCTACCGGCTCGCACAATACTATCACCAATCGCCCGAGGCGTTCGTCAACATGCCGTTGTCGCGGGTGAATGATCACATGCGCTACACCGCGCGGCTGATCGAGGTGCAAAACAGTGGTGCGCGTCCGGCGCGCAACGAGGATGAGTAAGTGGCCGAGCAGGAAGAACTACGATTAACCGTCACCGTTGACGATCAAGCGACCGCGCAATTGCAAGGATTGCGCGGCCAGCTTTCATCCATGAGCTCCGGCCCGCAAGCGGCCGGGCTCGAGCGGCTCCGGCGGCAAGGTGTCGAGGTGAGCGGCAGCATGGCCGGGCTTTCGGAAGCCATGCGCGGCATGGCCACGCGCGCCGGCATTGTCGGCGGCGTGGTGGGCGCGGTGGCCGGCAAGCTCGTGGAGCTCGGTATTCAATTCGTGCAACGCGCCACCGATCTCAAAGGCTATTCCGACGCGCTCCTGGCGCTCAACAAGAACGCGCAACTTGCCGGCACCAGCGCCGCGCAATTTGAGCAGAACATGAACACGATCAAGACCGCCACCGGCGGCACCGCCGAGGAGGCGGCGGCGGGCCTCGTGAAATTCGGCGAGGCGTGGGTGGATTTGCAGCGGCAAAACTCGCAAATGCGCCAATCGCTCACCCGCGGATTGACCGGACAAGACTTGGCCAGCATGCAAGGCATGCTCACCACCATGGCGCGGAGCGATGTCAATACCGCATGGAACATCGCGCAAGATTACGCGCAACGGATCAAGCAATACTGGATCGACCGCGGGCAAGAGGCGCGCGGCGTGCAAGTGAGCACCGAATTTCTCGCCCGGTTCGGCATGCGGCCAACCGAGGCGCGGCTCACGCCCACCGATCCGGCGCGCGAGCAATTGCTCAAGGACCGCAGCAAGGATAGCGAAACGTTCCGCAAGAACTCGGAGGAGGCGAGCTCGGCGTGGGCGCGCATTGGCACCTCGGCCGCCGCCATTCTGCTATCGGTGGTGCCGATCAATCAGAACATGAAAGGCGTGGCGGAGGAGGTTGGCACCGCCGCCACCAAGTTCGAGGAATTCGAGGCGAGCTTGCGCCGCGCCGGCGGGCTGATGAATTGGCTCAAGCAGAACGCGCCCTCATGGCTCGGCGGCGAGGCACCGCCGCCGCCCGACACCCGCACGCAACGGCAAAGGGATCAGGACGCCGCCGCCGAGCGCTTTCGCAAGGAGGAGGCCGACAAGGCCGCCGCCGCTGCCGCCGCCGCTGGCGCGCGCACCAGCGGCGCTCGGCCGCCCTCGGCGCCGGTGACGCGCACCGGGCCGCCGCCGTCGCGGTTCGCGCCGCGTGTCGGGCCGACGCCGCCGCCCGGCATCGAGCCGGCACCGCCCGAACCGCCGGCACCGGATCAGGCCGCCATTGACGCCGCCGAGGCCGAGCGCGCCGAGGCCCGCCGGCAACGTGAGCTCGCGCGCCGCCGGGCCGCCGCCGGAGTTCTGCCGCCGGCGCTCGAACGGCCGGCCACATCGCCACCGCCGGCCGCCGGTGGGTTGATTCCGCGCGGCGCCACCTCGGCGCCGGTGACACGGCCACCGGGCTTTAGCGAGTCCCGTATGGCGCCGCCCGCCGTGCCGGCGGCGCCGGCCGCGGTGCCGCAACAATTCGTCGGCGCCCAAATCAGCACGACGCCGCCACCGCCCGGTGTGGTGACGCAACCGCGCCCGGCCGAGGTGCCGCCGCCAAGGCCGGCGGAGGCACCGCCGGCGGCCGAGCCGCGGGCCGGTGGCATTCCCTCCATTGCCGATTTGCTCAAGCCGGTGGCCGGCGCCGCGCCGCCACCGGCCGGGGATTTCGCCGGCACCGGATGGCGCGGGCTGCCGCTATCGCGCAACGTCGTGACCGCACCGCCGGCACCGCCGCCGCCGCCCTCGGTGGTGGTGAATCCGGCCGCCGCTGCCGCGCCCTCCATTGTGCTGCCGCCGGCACCGCCGCCAATCATTGTGCCGCTCGGCGGCTGGCCGCAACCGCGCGGGCCGACGCCGGCATGGCCGAGCAGCGCGGAGCCCACTCGCGCCCGCGAGCTCGGGCCGAAAACCGACGACACCCGCCCGCCGTCACCAAGCGCGCTCGAGGGCGGCGCCACGAGTTTGATGGGCGGCCGGGCCATGGATCAGGCCGCCGCCGCCCAATCCATGCTCGACGCGCGCGCGCTCGATCGCGCCGCCGCCGGCGCGCAACGGGTGGAAGTAAACGGTAGCGGCAAGATATCGGTTGACGTGCGGGCGCCGGCCGGAACCGCGGTGAGCGCGCAAGCCGGCGGCTTATTCAAGCGCACCGAAATTGTCAGACAGACTCAAATGTTGCCGGCGGAAGCCGCACCGCCGGCGGCCACCGGCACCAACGCGGGGCAGTAGAAAATCCTTGCCATGCCTTGCCACGCATCGCCTCGCCCGGCCCAGCCGAGCCTTGCTTGGCCACGCCTCGCCTTGCCGCGCGGCTAACGCATAGAGCAAAATTCCGATGGGCGCAAAAGACCTCCATTCCCCATGGCGCGACGAGCTCTTGCCGGCGTCGTTCGACGGCAACGAGTTCTTCATGGAGGTGGGCAGCCGCGAGGGCGGCAACCGATTGGTGGTGCACCAGTTCCCCAAAAAGGATTCGCCCTACACCGAAAACATGGGGCGGCGGGCAAACGATTGGCGCGTTGTGGGCTACCTGATCCAAAGCGCGCGGCGGCCGGATTACCGGCCCGCCCGTGACGCGCTCACCGCCTCGCTCGAGAAAGGCATGGGCGGCAAGCCAGCGCAATTGCAATTGCCCACCATGAAACCGGCGATCGTGCTGGTGCAAACCTATCGCTTGACCGAGGAGGAGCGGCTCGGCGGTTTCTGCCGCTTCGACATGCACTTCGTTGAGGCCGGCGCCTCGCCGTTCAAACCGACCGCGGCGCCGGGCGCGCAAGTGTCGCAAAAGGCGAGCGCACTCGAGGCACAAACCGTTAGCGGCATGACTTCAACCGGCCGGCCGGCGGGGATCATTTGATGTTCAAGACCGACGCGCTCGAGGCCGCGCCCATTGTCAATGACACGCTCAAGGCATTGCTGGCATGGGCGCCGACGCGCGGGCGCGAGGGTGCCAATCTTCGCTCCGCCGTCAATGCCGTGCGCGCCAAGATTATGAGCTTGTTGCAAGACGACGAGCTCGGGCCGCCGCTGGCACAATGCTTTGCCCTGGCGCAAGCCACCGGCGCGAGCATGAACGCGATCGAGAACGTGCGCGCCACCGCCGCCGCGGCGAGGCCGAGCTCGGCCGGCGCCATCACCATACGCAACGGGCTCATTCAATTTTGCCTCGTGACGCAAGGGCGCATCTTGGCCAAGACAACGTTTGTGAGCCGCAACGACGTGGAGCGCACGCGCGCCATGCTGCATGCGGCGTTCGAGGCCATTCAAGATGACGTGGCCGACGTGATGGACGCAATGGCCTACCGCGCCATTGTCGAGCTACACGCCGCCATGACGTTCTATCTGATCGAAACCGCCCGGCCGCTGCCGCGCATGCTCAACTACCGATTCAATCTGCCGCTGCCAACGCTGACGATCGCGCAAAAGCTCTATTACGACGCCGCGCGTGCCGACGAGCTCCGCGCCGAAAACAAGATCGTGCACCCGGCGTTCGCTCCGCGCATTGGCCGGGCAATGTCGAATTGATGCCATGGCGGAAGATGACGAACGGGCAACGCTGATCGTCGGCGGCAAGAAATTCGAGGATTGGGAAACGGTATGGGTGCAACACACATGGGGCGATCCGTATTCGCAATTCCGTTTCACCGCGGCCGAGCGTGCCGGCGAGGCGGTTTTGCAAATCATGCCGGAAGAGTCGTGCGTCATTGAGCTCGCCGGCGAGCTTGCCATCACCGGAATCGTCGTCACCCGGCAAGCGGCTTTTGACGAAAGCAACCACGCCGTTCAATTGCAGGGCGTGAGCAAGACATGGGCGGCGGCGAGCTCGAGCATTATCCACAAAACGAATAGCTATGACGGCAAATCATTCATGCAAATCGCCGAGGAGATACTCAAGCCAACCGGCGTCAAGGGCATGAAGTTAGGCACCATCAGTGAGAAACCGTTCGAGCGGGTGCACTCGCGGCCGGGCGTGGCGATTTTCGATTTTCTCAAAGACCTTGCCAGCGAGCGCAAAATCATTGTGACATGCGACAAGGATGGGAATTTCCTTTTCGTCGGCGAGCACCCGGATTCCGGTTCGCTCGGCGCCCTGATCGAGGGCGTCAACATTCGCCGCTGCCAAGCGGTGATCAGCATTTCGGCGCAACGTTCGGATTTCATTGTGCACGGCTCGAGCGCCGCCAACGATCAAGATAACATGCGCAAACAGGCCGAGCAGAACGCCGAGGAGAAAGGCACGCTGAAAAAAATCTATCGGCCGATCCTCGTGCCCAACGAGCAGCCAGTGTGGACCGAGGGCGAGCTCAAGCAGCGCGCGAAAAACGAGGCCATGTGGACCGAGGCGCAACAGGTGCAAGCGACGTTCGTTGTGCAAGGCTGGAAAGCCGGCACCGGCAAGCTATGGGAGGCCGGCAAGAACGTGAGCGTGAAATCAAAAATGGCCATGCTCGACATGGAGCTTTCAATTCAAAGCGTGACCTATACGCAAGACAACTCCACCGGCACGCTCACGACGCTGGTTTGCGTG
>Ga0105242_10002394_pt1 | contig 14770 bp, 12 predicted proteins | sample KBSM24metaG_FD_81521 | JGI IMG/M metagenome (GOLD analysis project Ga0105242, IMG submission 81521) | Miscanthus rhizosphere microbial communities from Kellogg Biological Station, Michigan, USA - KBS M2-4 metaG | ecosystem: Host-associated > Plants > Roots > Rhizosphere > Soil | place...
CCACCAGCAGGATAGCCATCTCGCCGGTCGCCGCGAGCGCGCGGATGGCGCGCTCGATGTCCTTGATGATCGAGGGCTGGATGCCTTCGGTCGGCTCGTCCAGGATCAGCAGTTTCGGCCCCATCGCCAGCGCGCGGCCGATCGCCAGCTGCTGCTGCTGGCCGCCCGAGAGGTCGCCGCCGCGGCGGCGCATCATCTGGTTCAGCACGGGAAACATCTCGAAGATGCGCGCCGGCACGCGCTCACCGCTTGGCCGCGTCGCGAGGCCCATCTCCAGGTTCTCCGCAACCGTCAGGCGCGGGAAGATTTCCCTGCCCTGCGGCACATAGCCGATCCCGGCGCGCACGCGCTCGTAGGGTTGCGCGTGCGTGATGTCCTTGTCGAAAAAGGCGATGTCGCCGGACTTGGAGGGAATCAGGCCCATCAAAGTCTTCAGAAGCGTGGACTTGCCGACGCCGTTGCGGCCGAGCAATACCGTGACCTTGCCTGCGGGAACCTCGAAATCGAGATTCCGCAGGATGTGCGAGCCGCCGTAGTACTGGTTCAGGTTGCTGACTTTAAGCATTCATCTGCCCAGATAGACCTCGATCACCTTCGGATCGTTTTGCACCTGCGTCATCGATCCCTCGGCGAGCACGCTGCCCTCGTGCAGCACTGTGATCTTGCGAGCGATCTTCTCGATGAACGCCATGTCGTGCTCGACCACCACCAGCGAATGCTTGCCGGCGAGCGAGACGAACAGTTCGCCCGTGCGCTCGGTTTCCTCGTCGCTCATGCCGGCCACCGGCTCATCGAGCAGCAGCAGCCGCGGCTCCTGCATCAGCAGCATGCCGATCTCCAGCCACTGCTTCTGGCCGTGGGACAGCAACCCGGCAACGCGGTCCGCGCTGTCGTTCAACCGGATGAGTTTCAGCGTTTCCGCGATGGCATCCTTCTGCGCGGAGGAAAGGCTCGAAAACAGTGTCTTTCGCACGCGCTTGTCGGCCTTCATCGACAGCTCGAGGTTCTCGAACACGGTGTGCTGCTCGAAGATCGTCGGCTTCTGGAATTTCCGGCCGACGCCGGCGCTGGAGATCTCCGCTTCGCTCATTTTCGTGAGGTCGATCGTCTGGCCGAAGAACACGGTGCCCTCGTCGGGGCGCGTCTTGCCGGTGATCACGTCCATCATCGTCGTCTTGCCCGCGCCGTTTGGGCCGATCACGCAGCGCAGTTCGCCGATGTCGATCTGCAGCGAGAGCTTGTTGAGCGCCTTGAAGCCGTCGAAGCTCACCGAGATGTCTTCCAGGTAGAGCACCACGCCGTGCGTGGTATCGAGCTCGCCGCTGGCGACGCGGCTGAAGCCGTCGCTTTCCTTCGCGGTGGCGGCGTTGCTCGTCATTGCTTCTTCTTCAGCAGGCCCATCACGCCCTGCGGCAGGAACAGCGTCACGAGGATGAATATCAGGCCCAGCGCGTAGAGCCAGTACTCGGGAAACGCCTGCGTGAAGAAGCTCTTCGCGCCGTTCACCAGGCCCGCGCCGAGGATCGGCCCGATGAGCGTGCCGCGGCCGCCGACCGCGACCCAGATCGCGATTTCGATCGAGTTGGCGGGCGACATCTCGCCCGGATTGATGATCCCGACCTGCGGCACGTACAGCGCCCCGGCGATGCCGCAGATGACCGCCGACAGGGTCCACACGAACAGCTTGTAGTGCACCGTGTCGTAGCCGCAGAACATGACGCGCTGCTCGGCGTCGCGGATCGCGGCCAGGACGCGGCCGAAGCGCGAGGTCGTGAGCCAGCGGGCGAGCAGCAGCGTCGCGATCAGCGTCGCACCGGTGAAGGCGAACAGCGCCATGCGCGTCTGCGGCGTGGCGATCGGGATGTCGAGGATGCGTCGGAAGTCGGTGAAGCCGTTGTTGCCGCCGAAGCCGGTGGCGTTGCGGAAGAACAGCAGCATCGCGGCGAAGGTGAGCGCCTGCGTGATGATGGACAGGTACACGCCCTTGACCCGGGAGCGGAAGGCGAAGTAGCCGAACACGAAGGCGAGCAGGCCCGGCACCACGATCACCAGCATCGCGCACCACCAGAACGAATCCGAGTTCCACCATTGCCAGGGAAATTCCTTCCAGTCGAGGAACACCATGAAATCGGGCATCGGCTGGCGGTATTGGCCGTCCGAACCGATCTGGCGCATGAGGTACATGCCGAACGCGTAGCCGCCGAGCGCGAAGAACAGGCCGTGGCCGAGGGACAGGATCCCGGCGTAGCCCCAGACCAGGTCCAGCGCCACCGCGACGATGGCGTAGCACATGATCTTGCCGAACAGCGTCACCCAGTAAGCCGAGACGTGGAACGGGCTTTCCGCGGGCACCGCGAGGTTCAGCAGCGGCATGACGACGAAGATCGCGATGCCGCACAGCGCCAGGATCGCCCATCCGCGGGGACCATACAGGCGCCGGCTCAATCCGCCCGTGACGCTATTCATGATTCGGCATCAGGAGTCCAGCGCACGGCCCTTGAGGGCGAACATGCCCTGCGGGCGCTTCTGGATGAAGAAGATGATGAACACCAGCACGGCGATCTTGGCGAGCACCGCGCCCTGCCACGCCTCGAGCAGCTTGTTGGCAAATCCCAGGCCGAGCGCCGCGTAGACGGTGCCGGCCAGCTGCCCCACGCCACCCAGCACCACGACCATGAACGAATCCACGATGTAGCTCTGGCCGAGATTCGGCCCGACGTTGTCGATCTGCGAGAGCGCGCAACCGGCCAGGCCCGCGATGCCCGATCCCAGGCCGAAGGCCCAGGTATCGACGCGCGCCGTCGGCACGCCGACGCAGGAGGCCATCTCCCGGTTTTGCGTCACGCCGCGCACGTAGAGCCCCAGGCGCGTCTTGTTCAGGAGGACGTACATCAGGAAAAGGACGAAGGCAGCGAACGCAATGATGTAGATCCGGCTCCAGGGCATGACCACGCCGGTGAACAGCTCGATGCCGCCCGACATGAAGGAGGGATTCTCGACCTGCACGTTGGCCGCGCCGAAAATCGTGCGCACCGTCTGGATCAGCATCAGGCTGATGCCCCAGGTCGCAAGCAGAGTCTCCAGCGGCCGGCCGTACAACCACCGGATCACCAGCCGCTCAAGCGCCATGCCGACCAGCGCGGCCACCAGGAACGCGGCCGGCACCGCCGCCAGCGGGTACCAGTCAAAAAACGCGGTGCGCCGGAACAGGTTCTGCACCACGTAGGTGGTGTAGGCGCCCACCATGATGAGCTCGCCATGCGCCATGTTGATCACGCCCATCAGCCCGTAGGTGATGGCGAGGCCCAACGCCGCCAGCAGCAGGATCGAACCCAGCGACACGCTGGTGAACAGCACGCCGGCGCGCTCGCCCCAGGCGAGCCTGCCTTCCAGCGCGCGCAGGCTTTTCTGCGCCTCGATGCGGATGTCCTCGTCCGGCTCCGTGAAACTGCCTTCCTTGCTCTTCTCGAGCAGCCCGAGCAGCAGCATCTTGGTGTTCGGATTGGTGGAAAGGCCGAGCGTGCGTACCGCGCCGAGGCGCGATTCCCTGGTCCCCGTCTTGAGCTCGAGCGTCGCCTGGGTGAGCTCGAGCAGCTGCTTGACCTCGGTATCGGTCTCGCGCGCGAGCGCTTTCTTGATGAGCGGCAGCATCGCCGCGTCGGCGTTGCCGGAGAGCTCCTTGGCCGCGGCCAGGCGCGCCGCGCTGTCCGGCGAAATCAGCTTGAGCGCCGCCACGGCGCCGCCCAGCTCGCGGCGCACGCGGTTGTTGAGGATCACGTCCTCGCGATCCGCCGGCAGGGGCGACACCTTCGCCCCGGTCGCGGCGTCCACGCCTTCCTCGCCCTTGACGATCAGCACGCGCTTGCCCGAGGTCTGCAGTTCGCCGTCGGCAGCCGCCTGCAGCAGCGCCGCCGCGGCCGGGTCGCCCTCGGCGACCAGCGCCGCGATGGCGGCGATTTTCTCGTCGCCGTCGCCAAAAGCCAGCTTGTCGATGGTCGCCGCATCCAGCGCGAACGCGCTCGATGCAGCCAGCCACAATCCGAATAATAGGGTGCGCATATAAGAAGGGGCCGCCAGCGGCGGCCCCTTCATTGTCGCAAAAAAGCCGACGTTACTTGGTGATAATCGTCTTGCCGTCCGGCTCATCCTTCTTCTTGTCGTTGCCGGCGATGAACGGGCTCCAGGGCTGCGCCTTGACCGGGCCCTTCGTCTTCCAGACCACGTTGAACTGGCCGTTGGCCTGCACTTCGCCGATGAACACCGCCTTGTGCAGGTGGTGGTTCTTCGGGTCCATGGTGGACGTGATGCCCGAGGGCGCCTTGAAGGTCTGGCCGCCCATCGCCGCGATCACCTTGTCGGTATCGGTCGACTTGGCCTTCTCCACTGCCTGCTTCCACATGTGGATGCCGATCCAGGCCGCTTCCATCGGATCGTTGGTGAGGGGCTTGTCGGCGCCGGCCAGCTTCTTCTTCTTGGCATAGGCCGCCCACTGCTTCTTCCAGGCGTCGTTGGTCGGATCCTTGATCGACATGAAGTAGTTCCACGCCGCGAGGTGGCCGACCAGCGGCTTGGTGTCCACGCCGCGCAGTTCCTCTTCGCCGACCGAGAACGCGACCACCGGGACGTCGGTCGCCTTCAGGCCCTGGTTGCCCAGTTCCTTGTAGAACGGCACGTTGGAGTCGCCGTTGATGGTCGAGACCACCGCGGTCTTGCCGCCCGCGGCGAATTTCTTCACGTCAGCGACGATGGTCTGGTAGTCGCTGTGGCCGAACGGCGTGTACTTCTCGTCGATGTCCTTGTCGGCGACGCCCTTGGACTTGAGGAAGGCGCGCAGGATCTTGTTGGTGGTGCGGGGATAGACGTAGTCGGTGCCGAGCAGGACCCAGCGCTTGGCGGCGCCGCCTTCCTTCGACATCAGGTATTCGACCGCCGGGATCGCCTGCTGGTTGGGCGCGGCGCCGGTGTAGAACACGTTCTTCGACAGTTCCTCGCCCTCGTACTGCACCGGGTAGAACAGCAGGCCGTTCAGTTCCTCGAATACCGGCAGCACGGACTTGCGCGACACGGAGGTCCAGCAGCCGAACGTGACGGCCACTTTGTCCTGCGTCAGCAGCTGGCGGGCCTTCTCCGCGAACAGCGGCCAGTTCGAGGCGGGATCCACCACCACGGCCTCGAGTTTCATGCCGAGCACGCCGCCCTTGGCGTTGATATCTTCGATCGCCATCAGGGTCACGTCCTTCAGCACGGTCTCGCTGATGGCCATCGTGCCCGACAGCGAGTGGAGCACGCCGACCTTGATCGTCTTGCCTTGCGCGTAAAGGCTGGAGGAACCGAAGCCGATCGCGGCGACTGCCGCCGACATGGCCAACTGCTTGATGAATATCCTTCGTTTCATTGCGTCTCCCTGTGATTGAGCAAACGTTATGGTGGCCGCCCGGCCGCCTGCGCAGGGAGTAATGCAACGACTATGCCCGATCTACATACCCATGATTTTAATGATTTTTTAAACCAATGAAAAATCCGATGCACCTTACTGGTGCGTGCTTTCCCGGCTCTGCACCACAACCTTGCGCAGCCGCCGTACGCCTTCGGCGAGCCGTTCCTCGCTGGCGGCGAAGCACCAGCGCACGAAGCCTTCGCCCTCAGGTCCGAATGCCGATCCCGGAGCCAGGCCGAGGCCGGCCTCGCGCACCAGCATCTTGCAGAATTCCAGACTGTCAGTGACGCCTTGCACCTTGAAGAACGCGTACATCGTGCCGCTGGGCACCGGCGCGCTGACGCCTTCGATCGCGTTGAGTTCTCCGGTCAGGAAGTCGCGCGCCTTGCGAAAGCGGGCAAGCGTGCGCGCGATCACCGGCTCGCCCTCTTTCAGTGCGACGATCCCGGCGCGCTGCACGAATACGGGAACGCAGGAGGTGTTGTACTCGATCAGCTTGCCCAGGTCCGCGGTCAGCTCGGCGGGCACCGCCAGCCAGCCCAGGCGCCAACCCGGCATCAGCCAGGTCTTGGAAAACGTGTTGGTGCTGATAATTCTGTCTTTTTCATCGGAAAAATCCAGAAAAGAAGGCGCCACACGATCCTCATAGTAGAGGCGCTCGTAGGCGTCGTCGGCGAAGATCCAGATGCCGTGGCGCCGGCAGTGATCGAGGATCGCCTGCTGTTCGCTGCGGCTGATGGTCCAGCCGGTCGGATTGTTCGGGGAATTCAGGTACAGCGCACGCGTATCCGGTTTCAGTTTTTGAATTAGTTCGTTTAAGTCCAGTTTCCAGCCCGAAGGCGAAAACTTCAACGCCACGGTGTCCACGTGGGCGCCCAGGATCCTCGGTATTTCCTGCAGGTTGGGCCACAGCGGCACCACCTCCACCACGCGCTCGCCCGGATCCACCAGCAGCTGCGTGGCGAGCATGAGGGCGTTCACGCCGGCGCTCGTGACGGCGACCTCGCGCGAGCCGAATCCCCGGTGCAGCCGGCCAAGGTACGCGGACAGCGCGTCGCGAATCTCGGGAATGCCCAGGTTGTGGGTGTAGAAGGTCTCGCCGGCGGCGATGGAATCCATGCCGGCCTTGCGGATGAACTCCGGCGTCGGCTCGTCGGGCTCGCCCACCCAGAAGGGCAGGATATCGCTGCGTCCCAGGCCCGAGTTGAACAGCTCGCGGATCTTCGAGGCGGCAAGGGAGCGGACGGTGGCGCGCGCAGCAATCATCTAGAATGAATTTACAGGAAGGGGAAAACCATGTCAGGTCACGGTCACGCCGATCACGGCGGCAACAAGGGCGTAGCGCTGCTCATCTCGGTGCTGGCGCTGGTGCTCGCTTTTTCCGAGACGCTGGGCAAGTCGGCGCAGACCGAGGCGATGAGCTACAACATCCAGGCCTCGAACCTGTGGGCCTTCTTCCAGGCGAAGACCATCCGCCAGACGACCCTGCGGACCGCCGCCGACCAGCTCGCGGTCACGGCCGATTCCGAAAAAGCGAAGCAGCAGATCGAGACCTGGAAAAAAACCGCCGAACGCTACGAGGACGAAGCCGAGACGCGCGAGGGCCGCAAGCAGCTCGCGGAGCGGGCGAAAAACGCGGAACGCAAGCGCGACAAGGCCTTCGCCGCATACCACCACTTCGAACTGTCGTCGGCCGCGGTGCAGATCGCGATCGTGCTCGCCTCGGCCTCGATCATCACCACGATTTCGGCGCTGTTCTGGACCGCGGGCGCGCTCGGCATCGTGGGCGTGGTTTTCTGCGTGATCGGAGTCTGGTTCCCGACCTCGGTGCACCTCTTTTAGGCCGCCAGGGTTCGAAAAGCGGCGAGCGCGCGATCGATGCCGGCGGCATCGACGTCCAGGTGCGTGACCAGGCGCAGCCGCGGGCCTTTCAGGACCTTGATGCCGTTCCTGTCCAGGTGGTCTTCCATGCCTGAAGGGATCTTCACGAAAACCATGTTCGTGTAAGGCCCCTCCACGTCGAAGCCCGCCTCGCGCAGTCCCTTCGCCAGCCGCTCCGCGTTGGCGTGATCCTCGGCCAGCCGTTCGACGTTGTTCTCCAGGGCATAGAGCCCGGCCGCGGCGAGCACGCCGACCTGGCGCATCGCGCCGCCAAGAATCTTGCGCGCCCGTCTTGCCCTGGAGATGAAATCCTTCGCGCCGACGAGTACGGTGCCCGCGGGCGTGCCCAGGCCCTTCGACAGGCACACGGATACCGAATCGAATCCCCGGCACAGCTCGTTCGCCGGCATGCCGAGCTTCACCGACGCGTTGAAAATGCGCGCGCCGTCCAAATGGGTAGAAAGGTTTTTTCTTTTGGCCAATTGAATTGCATAATCGAAATACGGCCGTGGAATAGCCTTGCCACCAATCGTATTTTCGAGCGCCAGCAGCCGCGTGCGCGCGAAGTGCGGATCGTCCGGCTTGATCGCGGCCTCGACCTTCGCGAGATCCATCGTCCCGTCCGGCAGGTTCTCGATCGGCTGCGGCTGGATCGAGCCGAGCACCGCGCCGCCGCCGGCCTCGAAGCGGTAGGTATGCGCGTCCTGCCCGACCAGGTATTCGTCGCCGCGGCCGCAATGGCTCATCAGCGCGGCCAGATTGGATTGCGTGCCGGAGGGGAAGAACAGCGCCGCCTCGAAGCCGAACATTTCCGCCGCCTTCGCCTGCAGCCGGTTGACTGTCGGATCGTCGCCGAAGACGTCGTCGCCCAGTTCGGCTTGCGCCATCGCGCGGCGCATGCCCGCGGAGGGCCGCGTCACCGTATCGGAACGCAGGTCCACCGCAGCGCTCATTTGCTTTCCTTCAGCCGTTGCGAGAATGACTCGAGGTCGCGGTCGAGCTTCAGGCCGAATTCCGCCCGGGCAGGCGCTTCTTTCTTCTCTGCCGTGCCGTAAAAGCCGAACGCGGCGAATACTCCGGCGACCGCGAAGGCGGCCAGCGCGAGCCACGGGCCCTTCCCGGCCGCGGCGGGGCTTGCCGCATCCGCCTGCGCAAGCTTGTGTGCTTTCGCTTCCCTGGCGGCCAGCGCCTCGACCTGCCGGCGCTCCTTCTCCAGTCGCGCGCCCTCCGCTTCGGCCGCGGCGCTCTCTTGCGCCGCCAGCCGCTGCCCGCGCTCCGCCGCCTCGCGCGCGCGCGCATGCTCCAGCGCGACCGATTCCGCGGACGCGCGGGCCTGCGCCTCGGCCAGGAATTTCTCCGCTTGCGCCTCACGCTCGCGCGCCAGCGCGAGCGCTTCGGCCTGCGCCACGGACCGCGCCTGGGCGATTCGCCCGGCGTCCGCTTCCGCCGCCACCTGCCGCTGGACGGCGGCCAGCGATTTCCGTTCCGCCTCGGCGCGCTGCTTCGCTTCGCGCTCGGCGCGCGCCTCCGATTCCCTGTATTCCTCCGCGAAGCGCGCCGCTTGCGTATCCGCCGCAGCAGTCTTCTCGGCTGCCTCGCGCGCCGCGGCCTCGGCTTGCGCCCGCAGCTGCGCCTTCGCCGCCGCGGCTTCCTCGTGCGCGAGGCGGGCTTGCGCCTGCAGCATGGCCGCTTGCTCGGCGTCCTTGCGCCGCAACGCTTCGCTTGCCGCTTCCTCTTCGGCTGCGCGGCGCTGTTCGGCCACCTGGATCACCTCGGATTCCGCCGCGGCCTTCTGTTCCGCGGCGATGCGAGCCGCCGTTTCGGCCTGCGCGCCCTCCTTCGCTTTGGTTGCCGCGGCCGCCTCATGAACCTGGCGGGCCTGGACCTGCAGCAGCGCCGCCTCTTCGACTTCCTTGCGCTTCAGGGATTCGCGCGCAGCCTTCTCTTCCGCGTGCCGGCGCTGCGCGGCCAGACGATTCGATTCGGATTCCGCCGCCAGGGAACGCTCTGCCGCGACGCGCGCCGCCGTTTCGCTATCGTCGCGCTCCTTCGCTTTTGCAGCCTGCGCCTCCTCCTGCGCCAGGCGGGCCTGCGCGTGCTGCAACGCCGCCTGCGCGGCGTCCTTGCGCTTCACGGACTCGGCGGCGGCCTGTTCCTCCGCCTGCCGGCGCTGCGCCGCAAGGCGGACCGACTCGGCATCCGACGCGGCCTTCTGCTCCGCCGCGACGCGCGCCGCCGTTTCGGCTTCCGCGCGCTGCTTCGCCTTGGTTGCGGCGGCCTGCTCGTGCGCCAGCCTCGCCTGCGCCTCCGCCAGGCTCGCCTGCTCGGCCTCGCGGCGCTTCGCCGCTTCGCCCGCGGCTTTCTCCTCCGCCTGCCGGCGCTGTTCCGCAAGAAGGACCGATTCTGCATCCGAAGCCGCCTTGCGCTCCGCCGCGATGCGCGCCGCCGTTTCGGCATCCGCGCGCTCTTTCGCCCTGGCCGCGGCGGCCTGCTCGTTCGCCAGGCGGGCCTGTGCCTGCAGCATCGCGGCCTGCGCGAGATGCTGCCGTTCAGCGGCAATAGCCGCGCCACGCTCGTGCGTCTTTTCGCGTTCCGCCGCCAGGCGCGCGCCTTCCGTGTCCGCCGCCACCTTCTTGGCGAGCACTTCGCGCGCCGCCGTTTCCGCGGCGACGCGCCGCTGCGCCTCCACGAGCCCGGCACGCTCCGCGTCGCGGCGCTTTGCCGCTTCCGCGGCCGCCAGCTCCTCGGCATGCTGGCGCTGCTCCGCAAGGCGGGCCGACTCGGCTTCCGTCGCCGCCTTCTGTTCGGCAGCGACGCGCGCGGCCGTTTCGCTTTCGGCGCGTTCGGCCGCTTTGGCCGCGGCTGCCTTGTCGTGCGCCGACCGCGCCTTGGCTTCCGCCAGGCCCGCCTGTTCGGCATCGCGCCGCCTCGCCGCCTCGCTGGCGGCCTTCTCCTCGGCCTGCCGGCGTTGCGCCGCGAGGCGAACCGCCTCGGCTTCCGACGCCGCCTTCTGTTCCGCGGCGACGCGCGCCGCGGCTTCCATTTCGGCGCGCTCTTTCGCCTTGGCCGCGGCGGCTTCCTCGTGCGCCAGCCGGTTTTGCGCCTCCGCCAGGCCGGTGCGCTCGATGTCCCGGCGCTTGGCCGCTTCGTTCGCGGCCTGTTCCTCGGCCTGCCGGCGCCGTTCCGCCAGGCGCGCCGCCTCGGCTTCCGCGACCGCCTTGCGTTCGGCGGCGAGGCGCGCCTCCGATTCCGCCTCCGCGCGCATCAGCGCTTCCCTCACCGCTGTTTCCTCGACCGCGTGGGCGGCGATGAACGCCGGAGCGGGCGCGGCCGTGGCCTTCGGCGGCCTTGCCGGCGCCCGGGGGTCGCGCGCGCCCCGCTCGGCGAGGATGCGCTTGCGCTGGGCTTCGGCCTCCTTGAGCTTGTCGAGGGTCTTGCTCATCTCTTCGGCGCGCCGGCGAGCGGTTTTTTCGGCGCGGGCGCCTTCGCCGCAGGCGCAGCCGCGCTGAAATCGAGGTTGATGATGTCGCCCAGCTCATCGCCAATCGCGGCGCGCACCTTGCGCATCTCGGGTAGCGCCTTCTTGAATGCCTCCGTGAGCTTCGGGTCGTAGCGCGTGCCCGCGCAGCGCAGGATTTCCTGCGCCGCCTGATCGACGCTCAGCGGCTCGCGGTAGAACTGCGTCGTGGTCATCGCCTCGAACGCGTCCACGATCGCCACCAGGCGCCCAGGCATGGGAATCTCCGCGCCTTTCAGGCCTTTCGGATAGCCGCTGCCGTCCCAGTGCTCATGGTGCGTGAGCGCAACGATGCGCGCGAGGCTCAGCAGCGGGTCATCGTGCTCGCCAATGATCGCCGCGCCGTACTCCGGGTGCCGCTTCACGCGTTCCCAGTCCGGGGCGCTCAGCTTGCCGCTGCGGCGCAAAATCTCGGCGGGCACGGCGATCTTGCCGATGTCGTGCATCGGCGCGGCTTTCTCGATCATCTCGCAGGACGCCGGCTTGGCGCCCGCCGCCTCCGCCAGCAGTTTCGCGTACAGCGCAATGCGCTGGTAGCGCTTGCCGGCCGACGCGCTCTCGTGGCTCTCCATGGCGCGCCCCAGGCAGCTGATCACATCGAGGTGCGCGGCCTCCAGCTTCGCGGTGCGCTCGCGCACCATGCCTTCGAGCGCGGCGCGGCGGCTCGCCAGCGCGACGTGCGTCGCCACGCGCAGCCTGAGGATCGCCGAATTGATCGGCTTGGCGACATAGTCCACCGCGCCGAGCGTGAAGCCGAGCATCTCGTTCTGTTTTTCGCCCTTGCCGGTGATGAAGATCACCGGAATTGCCGCGGTCGCGGGATTCGCCTTGAGCGCCTTGCAGGCGTCGAAGCCGGTGATGCCTTCCATCTCCACGTCCAGCAGGATCAGCACGGGTTGCGGCTCGGCGGCCGCGGCGAGCAGTGCCTGCGCGCCGCTCGCGGCGGTGCGCACTTCGTAGTCGTCCGAAAGCGCCTTCGCGATCAGCGCCAGCAGGTCGGGCGCATCGTCCACGACCAGGATCAACGGCTTTTTCATGACGGCGAATATAACCCCTTGCGCGCGGCCAGACGCGCAACTACCGCACGCACTGCTTCAAGCGTAGGCACCGCTACTCCGGCACTGCGCGCGAACTCGCATGGCAGGGTGAGGATCGCGTCCACTTCCATCGGCCGCCCGATCTCGTAGTCCTGCAGCATCGAGGGTTTGTGCGCGGTGGCGCCCGCGCTCTGGCCGCCGCCCGGCCGCCGCGGCACGCCCTCGAACGTGACGCCGTGCGCGAGCGCGATCGCCTGGCCTTCGGCGAGCAGCCGCTCGCGCACCGCGCGCAGCGCCGGATCCTCCGCCAGCGCGCTCACCGGTTCGCCGAGCGGCACGCACAGGCTGGAGGCGAAATTCAGCTGCAGCTTGTCCCACACCGACTGGCGGATGTCGCCGCTGTCCGGCGAATGCATGCCCGCCGCGCCCAGCAGCGCGCGCAGCGCGGCAACGCGTTCCGACGGCCGATCGTCGATTTCACCGACCACGAGCATCTGCCGTCCCGTCGTATGGTTCGTGACGACGCCTGGCGCGGACAGGTCGTTGGAGGAATACACCACCGCGCCGACGACGCGTTCGGGCGCGATCGCGCGCGCGAGCGCGCCGCCCGGATCCAGGCGCGACAGGTCGGGGGGACGAGGGCGTCCGCGATGGGTTCCGCCATCGATGCCCGCCGCATACCACCAGGGAATTCCGTTCTGCACGAACACGAACGCGGTTTGCGCGTCGCTCAATGCAGACACCGCCGGCACGAGCCCGGCGAGCGCCGTCGCCTTGGTCGTGACGAAAACCACGTCCTGCGCGCCGAGGTCGGAGGGCCGGTCGCTCGCGCGCACCCGCCCGGAGATGGTGCGGGCCTCCGCGTGCGTGCCCTCCCGCAGCGCAACACCGTTCGCCTGGATCGCCGCCAGGTTGGCGCCGCGCGCCACCACCGAAACGTCGTGGCCGGCGGCGGCGAATTTCGCCGCCAGGTGTCCCCCGATTGCCCCCGCGCCGAAGACGCAGATGCGCGACCGTTTCACATTTGCAAGCATTTTTGCCTTTGGTGTATTATCGCGCCGCTGGATCCCTCTACGATTTTCCGCAGGTAAGGTTCGGATTTTTTACAACACCCCCGCGTTAATCTTCCTGGTGGTACCGGCAAGGTGGGCGTAAGCCCAAATTTTTAATTTTTATCGAGAGGCAATCAGACATGGCAACCGGAACCGTCAAGTGGTTTAACGATGCGAAAGGCTTTGGCTTCATCACCCCCGATGGCGGCGGCAAGGATGTGTTCGCGCACTTCTCCGCGATCCAGGGTTCGGGCTTCAAGAGCCTGAAGGAAAACCAGAAGGTTTCCTTCGACATCACCACGGGGCCGAAAGGCGACCAGGCGACGAACATCAAGCCGCTCTAATAATCGAGCGCTTGCAGAAGTAACTTCAAAGGCCCGGGCAACCGGGCCTTTTTATTTATGGAATATCCGGACTGGCTTTGGATTCCCGTCACCGTCTGGGCCGCTTTCGCGCAGACGCTGCGCAACGCGACCCAGCGCGGCCTCACGTCCCGCCTCGGCACGCTGGGGGCGACGCTGGTGCGCTTCCTCTACGGCTTGCCGTTCGCGCTGCTGTGGCTCTGGATCGTGCTGCAGTACACCGGCGAGTCGCTGCCGCGCCCCGGGGCCGCTATCGCGGCATGGGTCGCGCTGGGCGCGCTGTCGCAGATCGCCGCCACCGCGCTGCTGCTGCGCACGATGCAGGAACGCAATTTCGCGCTCGGCGTCGCGTATTCGAAAACCGAGGTGGTCCAGGTCGCCTTGTTCGCGTTTGTCGCGCTGGGCGACCGGGTGAGCGTCGCCGCGCTGTTTGCGATTGCCTGCGCGACGGTGGGCGTGCTGCTGCTGTCGCCGGCCGACAAGGAACGGCCGCTGCGCGCACTGCTTTCGGGCTGGACCGGCAGGCCGGCGCTGCTCGGGCTCGCCTCCGGCACCGCGTTCGCCTTCGCCGCCGTCGGCTACCGCGGCGCCGCGCTCGCCTTCGACAAGGTCTCCTACCTGAACGCGGCCGCGACCACGCTGGCCGCGGCGCTCGCGCTGCAGACGGTGGTGCTCGGCGGCTGGCTGCTGGCGCGTTCGCCCGCAGTCGTAGCCGGCGTGCTGCGCGAGTGGCGGCCGTCGCTCTTCGCCGGCTTCATGGGCGCCGCCGCCTCCGCCGGCTGGTTCACCGCATTCGCGATCGAAGCCGCGGCGAACGTGCGCACGCTCGGCCTGGTGGAGCTGATTTTTTCCTACGTCGTATCGCTCAAGCTGTTCCGTGAAAAGCTGAGCGCGATGGAGCTGGGCGGCATGGCCCTGATCGCGCTCGGCATCGTCATCATTACGCTGAGTCGTTAACTTCTTTTCCGGCGGCTCCTGCTCTTTGCCAGCAGCTTGGCGAAGGCTTCCGGGGCGACCGGCTCGCCGAAGTAGAAGCCCTGCACTTCATCGCAGTGGTGCTTGGCGAGGAAACGCAGCTGCGCGTCGGTCTCCACGCCTTCGGCGATCACTTTCAGGTTGAGCGCGTGGCCGAGCGAGATGATGGCCTGCGCCAGCACGCCCTCGCCGGGATCGCCGCCCAGCCGGATGTCGCGCACGAACGAGCGGTCGATCTTGAGCGTGTCGATCGGCAGGTCCTTGAGGTAGGCGAGGCTGGAGTAGCCGGTGCCGAAATCGTCCACCGACAACGTGACGCCCAGCGATTTCAAGCCCTGCAGGATCGCGATCGCCGCCTCGGCGTTGTGCATCACCATGCTCTCGGTGGGTTCCGTCTCATTCAAAGAAAGATCGAGGCCCGTGTCGGCGAGGATGCGCGACACGGCGCGCACCAGGCCTTCCTTGCGGAACTGGCGTGCCGACAGGTTCACCGAGACGACGCCGGGTTC
>Ga0105242_10002398_pt1 | contig 14744 bp, 12 predicted proteins | sample KBSM24metaG_FD_81521 | JGI IMG/M metagenome (GOLD analysis project Ga0105242, IMG submission 81521) | Miscanthus rhizosphere microbial communities from Kellogg Biological Station, Michigan, USA - KBS M2-4 metaG | ecosystem: Host-associated > Plants > Roots > Rhizosphere > Soil | place...
AACCCGCCGCCCGCCGTGAGGTCCTGATCGGTGGAGACGATGGGAATGCGGTGCCGAATCCCCAGGTCGACGATGACCTGCGGGTCCACGGGCGCGAGGTAGTTCAACGTAAGGCCGGCCGAGCCCGAGCGTTTGCGCATCGCATCGAACGCCGCGTTCACGTCGGCCAACTCCTTCACGACAACTTTCCGGGATGCAACGCCCATGTCCCGGGCGGCGTCCACCATGAGCTCGACTACCTCCGGCCTGGACGCCGGGCGGTAAAACAGAAAGAGCTCGCCGAGCTTCGGGTACAGCGACCGCAGGACTTCGATCAGCCGGCGATTGGTGTCGAGGGAGCCGATCGAGAGGCCCGTCACATTGCCGCCCGGATGCGCGATGCTCTTCGCGAATCCGGAACGTATCGGATCGCCCAGCCCGGTGACGATGGGCACGGTGGCGGTCGCGTCGCGCGCGGCGTGCGTTGCCGGAGTGCCATCCACCAAGAGCACATCGACGCCCTCGGCCACAAGCTCGCGCGCGAGTGCAGGCAGCTTCCCGTCATCCAGCTCCGCGGAGCGCCACACGATCGTCACGTCGCGCCCCTGCACGAATCCCAGCGGCTTGAGCGCCGCGTACGTCTGCGGAATCATTTGCGCGAGGACGACTTGCGCCGGGTTCGGCGTGAGGATGCCGATCTTCTTCGGCCCATCGCGGGCGGCGCGAGCACCGGGCGCCAGCCCGCAGGCGAGCAGTGCCGTGAGAACCGTGCGCCGCGTCGTCATGGATTCATCTCACTTGAACGAATAGCGCACCGCGCCGTACCACATCCGCCCGCGCGGATCGGCGTAGCCGGGGTCGGTACCCACCTGGAACGACCGCTGCTGGTTCGTGAGCGGCGGCGCGCGATCGAAAAGGTTGCGAATGCCGAGCGTGAGCGACAGGTTCCTGAAGCCGGTGTAGCGTCCCTGCAGGTCGACGATCGAATACGACGGCACGTGACGGTCCGCCGGGCAGTTGTCACGGGTGGTCGGCAGCGTGATGTCGGCACAAGACAACAGGTCCACCTCCGCGTAGCCATCCTGGAAATTCTGCGCCAGCGTGCCACCCCAGGGTCCGCGATTCCAGTCGAGCATCAGGTAATGCCGCCAGCGCGACACCGCACCCTGCTCGATGCCGCGGCGGCCCGCGCCTTCCGGCTCGAGCCCGGCATTCGTGTTGCTCACCTTGTAGTCGATGAGGTAAGTGCCCGTGAGCGACAGGGTGAACTGCCCCCACGACGACGACGGAAGCCGCCAGCGCACGTCGATGTCGCTGCCGGAAGTCTTGAGCGTTCCGAGGTTGAACTTGAAGTCGGTGAGGTAGTCGATCGGCCCCGGCAGGTCCGGATACTGGGTGTCCGGCGGCCTGCGCACGTTGTACTTGATCAGCAGGTCGTCGAGGCTCGCGAACGTCGTGTAGTCGCGGATTTCCACCCGGTAGTAGTCGACGCTCACGGAGAAGCCGCGCACGGGCTCGAAGACGAAACCGGCGTTGAGCTGCTTCGACTTCTCGGCCTGCAGCTTGCGGTTACCGCCTGTCTTCACGAGGAAGTCGGTGAGGCAGTCCTCGTCGGCGTGCGTTACCGGACAGCGGATCGGGTCGCTCACCGTTTCGGCCAGGCCCTCGTCATAGGCGGGCAGGAACAGCTCATAGAGCGTCGGCGCGCGAAAGCCCGTGCCGTACGACGCGCGAACCACCGATTGCGGCGACAGGCGCCAGCGCATGCTCAGCTTCGGATTGGTCGTCGTGCCGAAATCGTCGTAATGGTCGGTGCGCACCGCGAGGGTGGCCTCGAGCGAGTCGGTCAACGGCGCATTCACCTCGGCATATATCGACGCGACCTTCCGGTTCGCGGAAGTGAACGACGGCACCGGCCCCGAGCCGCCGAGGATGTCGCCGGTGTAAAGGAACTCCGAGTTGACCATCTCGAGGTTCTCCTTGCGCGCCTCGAGACCGAGGGCGACCCCGATGGGCCCGCCGCGCAGCGACCCCATCTCGCTCGACATGCGGAAGTCGCCGCCGTAGTGGCTGGCGCGGTTGTCCGAATCCTGGCCGATGATCTGGGTGGCCCGCATCTGGTCGAGCACCTCCGGCGTATTCGGGCCGAAGGGATTGATCACGCCGTTGCGCAGCAGCGGCAGGAATGCGGAGGCGCTGGGCTCGCCGCCCGCGTGGTACGGAACCTCGCGGTTGGCGATGTAGCTGAGGGCGCCCTGGTAGTCCCAGCTGCCCATCGTGCCCTGCACGCCGCCGACAAATCGTCCCTGGTCGATGGTGAGGTCGATCACGCGGGGCCCGAGCTCGACCGTGCGATAGAAGATCCGTACCGGCCGCGTCGGATCGCCGCCGGCCGCGGCGATGAAGGCCGCGGGATAGAACGGGTTGGCGGGGCCGATGGTTACGGGCGGATTGACCCCCGCCACCGGCGCCGGCGAGATCTTCTGCGTCGAATGTCCCCGATACAACGCCACCTCGGCGAAGAGCTGCGTGTCCGGGGCGAGCGAATAGGTGAACCGCGTGAGCAGCGTCGTCTTGTCCGATTCCGGGATCGCGTCGATCACCGCGGCGTAGTCGAAGCGGCAGATGTGTTCGAACCCCACGGTGGGATAGGAGAGCGGCGGAGCGCACGACGAAGCGGTCGCGCCCGTCGGCGCAATGGTGGGATTGAGGGTCGGGAATCCACGGGGCGTGAGGCTGATGTTCGCCGGGAATGAATTGGGAGACGTCGAGTCCAGGCCGATTTCCGGGTGGTAGGCCGTGCGGGTGGCCTCCCTTGCCGCAGTCCGCAGCGCGTCCTGCTTGATGTAGTCCAGCGACATGAAGGCGTTGAACCGGTCGCGCGCGAGGTCGCCGTATCCGGCCGAGAAACTCGCGCGCCAGTTGTCGCCGCCCCCCTGCTGCGTCTTCAGGTAGCTCGCGGCCGTCTCGACCCCCTGGAAGTCGCGCCGCAGGATGAAGTTGATGACCCCGCCGATCGCATCGGTGCCGTACACGGCCGAGGCGCCATCCTTGAGGACCTCGATGCGCTCGATCGCCGCCGCGGGAATCCCGGACAGGTCGATGTGCGCGCCGCCCGACAACGCATAAGGCGCGAGGCGGCGCCCGTTGAGGAGGATGAGCGTGCGATCGGCCCCGAGCCCTCGCAGCGATGCCGAGGTATTCCCGAACTCGTTCTGGCCGACGCCCTTCATCTCCGTCACCGCGCCGTACGACTGGTGCGCGCTGATGCGGTCGATCACGTCCTGCGCGGTCTGGATGCTCCCCTTCGCGAGATCCTCGCGCGTGATCACCTGCAACGGCAACGCGCCCTCGGCATCGACGCGGGGAATGTTGCTCCCGGTGACCTCGATCTTCTCGGAATGCGCAGGCGCGGCGGCGACCTGCTGTTGCGCGATGGCGTCCCGCGTGACGAGCAACCCTGCGAAGGCGAGCGCGTACGGGACGATTCTCATTGTCGTCCTACCAGTGCGCTGGAGGCTTCCGGTTGATGACGATGCGATCGGGCTCCACGGAGATGTAGTGGCCGGCGACGAGATCCTTGAAGATCCGGCTCACCATCTCGCGCGAGCAGCCCACGCGGCTCGCGATGTCGGCCTGGGTGAGGCGCTCGGGCACGAACTGCTCGCCGTCCTTCGTGACGGCGCTCTCCAGCAACAGCCGGGCGACGCGGCCATAGGCATCCATGAGCGCGAGGCTTCGCACGTTCTGCGTGAGGGTGCGGATGCGCCCGATCAGCTTGTTGATGAAGTGGCTGCGGAAGCCGGGATTCTCGTCGAGGAAGTCCTCGAACTCGTTGCGCGGCACCACGATGAGCTGGCACGGCTCGAGCGTCACGACCGACGCGGAGCGCGGCCCGTCGTCGATGGCCACCTCGCCGAAGTACTCGCCCGGGCCCATTACCGAGAGCACCGCCTCGCGGCCGTTCGCGTCGCTCACGTAGGCGCGCACGCGGCCCTCGACGATGATGTAGAGCGCGTTGGTCTTCTCGCCCTCGGTCACGAGGACCGTGCGCTCGCGGAAGAGGCGCGGAACGCCCCGCTTGGAGATCTCGGCCAGGTCCTCGGGGTCGAGCGCCGAGGCCGTCGCGGTCTTGTCGTTCATCCGAATACCTCCGTGGCACGCATCAGGATGTCGTCGGGAATGGCGGCGCCGATGGCGCGCGCGGTCGCGCGGTTGAAGGCGAAGTCGGTCTTGTCGGGAAGCTCGAACGGGATCGTCGCGGGGTTCGCGCCGCGCAGCACCTTGTCGACCAGCGCCGCGACGCGCGCGGGAAGGTCCGAGAAGACGATCCAGTAGGAAAGCAGGAGGCCCGCCTTCACCTGGTCTCGGCCCATCGCGTGGACCGCGAGGCGCCGCTTCGTCGCCTCGCCGGCGATGTTCTCGATCGAGGCGCCCGCCTGGGCCTGCGCGAGCCACACGGCATCCGTCGGCTGCATCGCGGCGAGCGCCTTCTCCACCGTGCCGGAGGGCGCGATCCGGCGCACCTCGGTCGTGAGGCCGAGCTGCTTCGCGGCGACCTCGTGCGCGGGCGCCACGCCGATGTCGTCCGCCTCGACCGTGAGGAACACCACGCGGCGAAGGCCGGGGACGAGCGCCCGCAGCGTGCCGAACTGCAGCACCGCGGCTTCCCTCAGGCCGAACGACAGGCCGGTCACGTTCATGCCGGGCCGTTGCAGGGTATTGGCGAGGCCCGCATCCACCGGATCGTGGATTCCCGCGCACACGATCGGGATCGATCGCGTGGCGCGATGCAGCGCCAGCATGAACGGCGCTCCCTGCGCGACGAGCACGTCGCAACCCCCGGCGACGAGTCCCGATGCCGCGGCATCCAGCTCCGCGGGCGGCATGGCATAGCTCGCCTTCCGGACCTCGTAGCGAACGTCACGGCCCTCGACCCACCCATGCTGCGCGAGCGCGCGGGCAAGGAACCTCGAGCCGCCGCTCGTCAGGATGCCGACGGTCTTCGGATTCCGGGCCGGCTGGGCAAGCGCGCGCGGCATCGCGGCCACGCTCCCGATCGCCGCGAGGAGCCGCCGGCGAACGGGGTCCGCGATCACTCGGCCGCCTCCTGGGCGCGCATCGAGACGACGTTGTATGCGGGAACCGGTGCGGCGATTCCCTTGAGCGCGAGCGATCCGATCGACTCGGCGACGATGCGCGACTCCACGCGCCCATAGACGCGCTGCGAGATGAGGATCTGGCCCGGCTCGGCCTTGGCGCACAGGCGCGCGGCGTGATTGTTCACCGCACCGATCACGCCGTAATCGTTGCGCCCCGGGAATCCGATGGTGCCGATGGTGGCGAATCCCTGCGAGATGCCCATGCCGCAGCCCAGCTGGTAGCCCATCTTCGACCAGCCCTCGTGCATGCGCTCGACGCCCGCACGCAGCTCCAGCGCCATCGATACCGCGGAGAACGCCGGGTCCGGCAGCGGTTGCGGGTCGTTGAAGATCAGCATCACGCCGTCGCCGGCGAAATGCTCGATGGTGGCGTCGTGTCGCTCCACCAGCTTCCCGATCTCGGCGTGGTACTCGCGCAGCACGCCGAGGACATCTTCCGGTGCCGCCGTCTCCGAGAAGGCAGTAAAGCCGCGGAGGTCCACGAACATGATCGCCACTTCCTTGCGGCGGGTGGCGAGCGGATCCTCGAGCTGGCCGGACATGATGAGCTCGGCGACCTTGGGCGACATGAACCGGCGCAGGCGTCCGAGGCGCACTTCGGCGAGCTCGGCCTTCTGGCGCGTGACCTCCTGGTTGAGCTGCTGTATGCGCAGCAACGACTTCACACGCGCGAGGAGCTCCGGCTGGTTGATCGGCTTGGAGAGGAAGTCGTCCGCGCCCGCCTCGATGCCCTTCACGCGCTCCTCCGACGGATCGAGCGCCGTCACCATCACGACGGGAAGCAGCTGCGTGGCCGGGTTGGCGCGGATCGCACGGCAGACCTCGTAGCCGCTCATCTGCGGCATCACGACGTCGAGGAGCACCAGGTCGGGGTTGCCGGAAGCGACCTTCGCGAGGCCCTCGGCGCCGGAACTCGCGGTGATCACCTCGTAGTCCGAGAGCGTGAGCAGCTGCTCGAGCAGCTTCACGTTCTGCGCAACATCGTCGACCACGAGGATGCGGGCGAGGCTCACGCCGTCTCCTTGCCCATGGCCTTGTCGACCAGCGGGCCGAAGGTCGAGACGTCGATCGGCTTGGAGATGTAGCCGTTGAAGCCCGCGCACACCACGCGCTCGCGCTCCGAGGGCGTGACCGACGCCGTGACCGCGATCACCGGAATGGCGCTCGTGTCGGGATCGGCGCGCAACCGCTGCAGCGCCTCCACGCCGTTCATCCTCGGCAGCTGGATGTCCATGAGGACGAGCGCAGGCTTGTGCATCCGGGCGAGCTCGAGCGACGGCTCGCCGTCCTCGCACTCGACCACGTCGTAGCCGCGGAACTCCAGGATGGTGCGCACGAGCTTGCGGTTGCGCTCGTTGTCTTCGACGACCAGGACGATGGGTTTCATGGCGTGGCGATCGGAAGGGTGAAGGTGAATGTGGAGCCCTTGCCCGGCGCGCTCTCGACCGAGAGCTCGCCGCCGTGCAGGTGCACGAGCTTGCGGGTGAGCGCGAGGCCCAGTCCCGTGCCCTCGGCCTTGCGCTCGTAGTCGGTTCCGACCTGGCGGAACTCCTCGAAGATGAGCTGCTGGTCCTTCTGCGCGATGCCGCACCCGGTGTCCTTTACCGAGAACACGTAGGCGCCGTTCACCCGCTTCGCACCCATGGTCACGCTGCCGCCCTCGGGCGTGAACTTGACCGCGTTGGTGAGGAGGTTCAGCACGATCTGCTTGAACTTGCGCTCGTCGCCGTCGTAGGCGCCGACGTCCGATTCGATGGCCGAGTCGAGCTTGATGCCGTGGCGCTCGGCCCGTCCCCGCACGAGCGTCATCGCGTTGGCCATCGCCTCCTTGAGGTCGAACCGGGCGACGTCGAGCTCCATGCGCCCGGCCTCGATCTTCGAGAGGTCGAGGATGTCGTTGATGAGCGCGAGGAGGTGCTTGCCCGAGTCGCGGATGTCGGTGATGAACTCGTTCTGCTTTTCCGGCAGCTTGCCCGTCATGCCCGAGAGCATCACCTCCGAGAAGCCGATGATGGCGTTCAACGGCGTGCGCAGCTCGTGGGACATGTTCGCGAGGAAGTCGCTCTTGTGCTTGTTGGCGACCTCGAGCAGGCGGCTCTTCTCCTGGATCTCGTTGAAGAGGCGGACGTTCTCCACGGCGATCACGGCCTGCGCGGCGAAGGTCTCCAGCACGCGGACGAATTTCTCGGGGATCGGCCCGGCTTCCTTCCACGACACGGTGAGCACCCCGATCGGCACGCCGTCGCGCAGCATCGGCACGCCGAGCAGCGCGTGCTCCCCGCTGGTTGCGCCCACGGCGCCAGGCTGGGCGTTGTACTCCGGATCGGTGTCCATGTCCTCGATCTGGAGCGTCGCCCTCGCCATCACGACACGTCCGGTCATGGTCGAGCGATCCGGCGCCCAGGCGGCTTTCGCGTCCATCGCAGCCTTCCACTCCGGCGTGTCGTCGGTGCTGGTGACGTAGCGGATGAGCTCGCCGTCGTACGTGAACGCGTAGGCATTGAGGGCCTCGCCGAGGTCGCGCGCCGACTTCACGATCGCGTCGAACACCGGCCGCACGTCGGTGGGCGAACCGGAGATCACCTTGAGCACCTCCGCGGTCGCCGTCTGCTGGTCGAGCGCCTCGCTGAGCTCCGAGGTGCGGACCTTCACCTTCCTCTCCAGGTCCGAGTACGACTCGCGCAGCTGCGCGGTCATGGTGTTGAAGCGGCCCGCCAGGTCCTCGAACTCGTCGCCGGTCTTCACCTCGATGGAGCTGTCGAGGTCGCCGCGGCCGATGCGCTCGGCGCCTTTCGCAAGCGCGGTCACGGGCTGCACCATGCGGCGTGCCAGCCACACGCTGGCGAGGATCGAGATCACCACGCCGGCGAGCAGCAGGAATACCGTGCGCAGGATCGCCGCGTACAGCGGCGCGAACACGGCGCTCTCGGGCTCCTCCACGAACACGCGCCAGCCGGTGGGCTCGACCACCGCGTACGCCGACAGCACGCGCTCGCCGTTCACGTCGCGCGCCTCGGCGGGCTCGTTCCAGAGCGCGTCGGGTTTCGCGGCGAGCGCCTCCTTCACCTGCGGCAGGTTCGAGAGATTCACCTTGCGCAGCACCAGGCTGATGTCCGGATGCGCGACCAGGAACCCCTTGTCATCCACCACGTACGCGAGCCCCTTCTGCCCGATGCGGATGCGCGAGACCACGTCCCAGATGAACTTGAGGTTCACGTCGACCGCGGTCACGCCGGGGCGGTCGCGCGCCTCGGGGATCGAGATCGTCATATAGGGCTCGGTCTCCTTGCGGAAGTACACCGGCCCGAACCAGGTGCGGCTCTTGCGCGCCTCGACGAAGCGCGGGTCGGCGGAGAAGTCGGTGCCGGCGGCGACGCGGTCCATGGCCAGGCGCGAGACCATCAGCTGCTCGCGCCCCTTGCCGTCCAGGTGCGTGACCTCGGTCACCGCGGGCAATTGCCGCAGCACCTTGAGGAAGTCCAGGCGCCGCGCCTCCATCGGCTCCTGGTTCGGCGTGACCATCGGCAGCGTGGTCCACCCGAGCTGGCTCTCGATGTCGCGCAGGAACTGCTCTATGCGCACCGCGGCAGTGAGCGCCTTTTCGCGCTGCAGGCTCACGAGCGAGTTGCGCGTCTCCTGGTAGGAGAAGTACAGGCCGATGGCCCCGCTCGCCACCAGGCCCGCGCTCACCAGCAGGCCGATGAACGCGAAGTACTTGAAGAAAAGGCCGGCGCGGGGGCGCTTCAAGGCGCCTCCGCCGTCGCTCGACGCGGATGTCCGCTGGCCGGATTCATGGGCCCCTTCTTTTGGTTGTCATCTCCCCAGCACGGCCAAGTCTAGCGGCGGCGGGAAAACCCCGTCCGTGAATTATTCACGCTGGCGAAAAAAGACGGGCGCCCGGGGGCGCCCGCGAGGGCACGCGGCCGGGGGCCGCGGGCTAGGGTCGAAAAAACATCACCCCAGCGTATGCCCAGCGAGCCCCGATTCGAGGCACTTTTGCCAGTGGAAAGAAGGAATTGGCGGCGGCCGGAATGCGCAATTTTCACTGTAGGAGCATTCCGACGGCGGTATCAGAGGAATCCTAGGCGGGTTCCCTATCCGTCCGACTCCCCCGCTTTCCCGGGGTCTTCAATATGGACGGACGACATAGGGAGCCGGCCATATGAAGAAACTCCTCGCAATAGGCCTCGCCGCGTGCCTGCCCATGGGCCTGGCTGCGGAAGATCCTGCCGACCAGGAAATCTCCCTCGGCACCACGAACGTGCTCGTCATCGAGGAATCCGCTCCGGTGGCGAAAGACCTTCTCTGCGCGCGCAACCCCTCGGACGCTGCCGCCGCCGACTGCATGGCGGTCCACCGTGCCGTATTGACCGCGCGCCTGCAGAAAATATCCGCGCGCGAACGCAGCCGCTGGATGTAGCCGACCGGATCGACCGACAGGAGACGCACGAATGAACACCGAACAGATCAACGGCCACATCCGCTCGATGAAAGGCTGGGCCCTCGAGAGCTGGGGCCGCGTCACGCACGATCCGTGGCTGCGCATCGCGGGCCGCCGCGAGCAGCTGCTGGGCCAGCTGGAAGCGTCGCTTGCCGGTTCGCGGCGTGCCGCCGAGTCGACCTTTCCCCGCCGCGACCGCCGCGCGGCGCGCTGACACCGAGTTCCTTTGTTGATCGGGCCCCGGCCAGTGCCGGGGCCTTTTTTTCGCTATTGCCGCTTCCCGGCGTCCTGCAGCAGGTCGGCAAGGTCGTCGGCGTGCTCTTCCTCGACGGCGAGGATGTCCTCGAGCATCCGGCGTGTCGTGGGATCGCTGTCGCCGATGTACTGCACCATCTCGCGATAGCTGTCGATCGCGATTCGCTCGGCAACCAGGTTCTCCTTGATCGCATCCTGCAGCGTGCGGCCGATCCGGTACTCGGCATGGCTGCGCCCGGTGAGCGCGTCGGGATTGAAGTCGGGCTCGCCGCCCAGCTGCACGATGCGCTCGGCGATCCGGTCGGCGTGCTCCATCTCCTGGGTCGAGTGCTCCAGGAACTCGGTCGCCACGGCCTGCGAATGGATCCCGCGCGCCATGTAGTAGTCGTGCCGGTAGCGCAGCACGCAGACGAGCTCGGTCGCCAGCGCTTCGTTGAGGAGCTGCAGCACCTTCTCCTTGTTGGCGCCGTAGCTTTCGGTGACGGCCCCCTCGTCGACATGCTTTCGCGCCTGCTCGCGCAGGGTCTTCACGTCGGTGAGGGGAGTTTTTTTCTGCGGGGATTGCGGGACGGCGCTCATGAAGGTCTCCTTGGCGTACCAGGAAAGACCTCCGGCCGGGCGCGGTTGTTCCCGCGCGGCGTGTCAGTCGGCGCCGACAGCGGCCAGGCGCGCGCCGCGCATGCGCAGCAGCTCGCCGAGGATGCGTTGCGTGAGCGGGGTGTCCGGCGGCACGGCGCTTGGCGCCGCGAAGTGGAATCCCTGCAGCAGGTCGGCGCCCGAGTCCATGGCGAGCAGCGCCTCGTTGCCGCTCTCGATGCCCTCGATGGCGACCTCGGCGCCCGATTCGTGCAGCAGCTCGATGATCGCGGGCAGCATCGCGCGCGCCTTGCGGTCGCCCACCGCGTCGGTGAGCACCGAGCGGTCGATCTTCACCACGTCGGGGCGAAGCTTCACGATGCGGTCGAAGTTGGAGCGGCCGATGCCGAAGTCGTCCATGGCGATGTCGCAGCCCATGCCGCGATACGCGGCGACCGCTTCGCGCAGCAGCCCCTCGTCGGCGCACGCGCCCTCGAGGATCTCCACGCACACGCGGTCGGGGGTGAGGCCGTAGAAGCGGACGATCTCGGCGAAGTCCTTCGCCGACGACGCTTCCTTCACCGCCGCCTCGGGATGCACGTTGATGAAGAGCTGGCGGTCGCCCGGGTCGATGGTGGCGAACTTGCGCAGGTGCATCGCGCGGCAGATCCAGTCGAGCAGCACGCCGTCGCCGGCCTCGAAGACCTGCTGGAAGAGCTTGTCGGGCCGGATCTGGGTGCCGGCCGCGTCGCTCGCGCGCACCAGCGCCTCGTAGCCCACGCAGCTCGCCTCGCCCACGGAATAGATCGGCTGGAAATGCGTGGTGAGCGTCCGGCCCTGCCACGCGACCGAGTCCCCGCGCCCGGAACGGACGAGTTCCTCTGCGATTCGCGACAACGATTGCACCACGGGTCTCCCGGCTGCGGAATTGTTATGGGCCGGGGCTCCGGCGTGAGCTCCGACTTTGACCGCCGGGGATTACGGAGCAGTTACGCGTTGGTTACCGCTGCAATAAATCAGGCGAGGGTGAAGAAGCCGGAGAGGATCTCGGCGATCTCGCTCATCCGGTAGGGTTTCTTGATGACGCGGTTCACGCCGGCGGCGAGCGCACGCGCCTCGAAGCCCGAGCCGCCGTAGCCGCTGGCGATCAGGATCGGCAGCGTCGGATTGATGCGCCTCAGCTCGATCGCGAGCTGGGTGCCGGTGAGCTCGGGCATCACCTCGTCGCTCACCACCGCCTCGAAGCGCTTGGGATCCGCGCGGACGGCGTCGAGCGCCTCGCGTCCGTTCCGGTAGCCGGACGGCTCGTACCCCAGGGTCGCGAGCATCTCTTCCAGCGCCGCCAGCACCTCGGGCTCGTCGTCGACGACCAGCACCTGCTGGCCCTCGCCGCGCGGGAGCTCGTCGCGGCGCACCTCGACCGGGCCGATCTCGGCGCGGATCTGCGGCATCCAGACCGTGAACTGGGTGCCCTGCCCCAGCTCGCTCCTCACCTCGAGGTAGCCCTTGTGCTCGACCACGACCGCGTGCACCAGCGCCAATCCCAATCCGGTGCCCCGGCCCGCGGGCTTGGTGGTGAAGAAAGGCTCGAAGATGCGGTTGATGACTTCGGGCGCGATGCCATGGCCGGAATCCTTTACCGCAACCACCACGTAGTCGCCGGGCGGGATCTCGCCGGTGCGCACCTGGCGCGGCTGGCGGATCTCCTCGCGCGACACCGAGATGTCGAGCTTGCCGCCGCCGTCCATCGCGTGGATGGCGTTGGTGGAGAGGTTCATGAGGAGCTGGTGAAGGCGCGTGGGATCGCCCAGCACCGCGGCCTCGGCATCCTCGATGCGGCAGGTGACCTCGATCGACAGCGGCGAGGAACCGCGCACCAGGTCGCACACCTCCTGCGCGATCGGCCCCACGATGACCGGGATCTTCTCGGAACCCTCCGCACGGCTGTACGAGAGGATCTGCGTCACCAGCGCCTTCGCGCGGTTGCCCGCGTCCATGATGGTGTCGAGGTAGCGGCGCACGTCGCCGTCCTTGACCTTCGCCTGCGCGAGCTCGCCGTAGCCGAGGATGGCGCCGAGGATGTTGTTGAAGTCGTGCGCGATGCCGCCGGCGAGGTGGCCCACGGCCTGCATCTTCTCCGCCTGCTTGAGCTGCGCCTCGAGGCGCAGCCGCTCTTCCTCCGCGCGCACCTTCTCCGAGACGTCCTTCACGAACCCGATCACCTTGCGGCCTTCCTTGTCCCTCGAGGGGTCGCCCACGAGGTAGGCGTTCACGCCGACGGTGATGTACTCCGAGTCGTCGCGCCGGAAGCGGTACTCGATGGTGATGTGCGAGATCTCGCCCTGGACGAGCTGCTGGCGCAATCCCTTCAGCCGCGGGCGGTCGTCGGGATGCACGCGCGCCATCCACTGGCGAACGGTGGAGACCTGCTCGGCGCTCGTCCCCAGGACGCTGCGCGTGTCGCCATCCCACACCACCTGGCCGCCGACGGGGTCGAACTCGTAGAGCAGGCTCGCGCTCGCCCGGATGACCCGCTCGTGGCGGGATCGCCACGCCGCGGTTTCCCGCGTCGCCTCCTCGCGTTCCACGTGCAGCGCCGCCGAGAAGAGCGTCGTGATGACGATGGTGGCAAGGAACGCCTGCAGGTTCAGCAGCGCCTTGATGTCGGGCGCGCCACCCGGAACGGCGAACGCGGCGATCCCCGTGCCCGTGTACCAGTAGGCGATGAGGCCGAACATGGCGAGGCCGAGTGTCGCCGCGCGCAGGCCGAATCGCAGCGCCGCCCAGATGAGGAACGGCGCGCACAGGTACGCGAGCGGCGGCACGAAGCCTCCGCCCTGCGGGCGCGTCGAGAACACCCAGGCGGTGGTGAACATGAGCCCGAGGTAGAGGACGATGAGCTCGGGCATCCGCGTCCTCGCCTCCTCCATCGCGTCCGAGTAGCCGGGCCGGCTCCACGCGAGCATGAGCGGCGACAGCACCAGCATGCCGAGCAGGGTCGAGACGAAGGTGACCGACCAGCGCTCGCGGAACGGCGCGTCGAAGCGCAGGTAGGAGTAGGACGCGTCGAGGATCGAGATCGCCGCCACCAGCGGCAGCATGCCGATGAGGAACGAGGCGAGCCCCTTCACGGTGTCGATCTGCACGCGCGGGCCGGCGAGGCGCCGCAGGCCCGCCGCGACCAGCAGCGGCTGCGCGGCGTTGACGATCGCGGTCACGATCGTGGCGCTCCAGGGCACGGACGAGGTGAAGCCCACGCCGAGCGTGGCGGCGACGATGAGCGCGAGGAAGGCGGGCCACTGGCGTGCCGGCACGACGAGCAGCGTGCCGAGCGCCAGGCCGTGCGCGGGCCAGATGAAGAGCGGGACACGCTGGTGCAGCGGCAGGCTGGCCGCGTACGCCGCCAGCGCGTAGTAGACGATGGCGAACCCGACCAGCGCGACGGTCCGCCGCATCGGAACGGTGGACGCCGGCAGCGGAGTGGTCGTGGCGTTCATGTCGATAAGCCCACACGGATTCTAAGGCCTTTCGGGCGTAAAATGCCCCAAAAGGACAACCGACGCCCGCTGTGGAAGCCCATATCCTCGTCGTCGACGACGATGTCGCGATTCGCGACCTCATCAGGGAATACCTCACCGAGAACGACTTCCAGGTGTCGGTAGCCGAGACCGGCGCGGACATGGATCGCGTGCTCGCCGCCGAGATCGTGGATCTCGTCATCCTCGACCTCAAGCTCCCGGACGAGGACGGGCTGGCCATCGCCCGGCGCCTGCGCGAATCGCTCGACCTGCCGATCATCATCCTCACCGGCCGCAAGGAAGAGGTGGACCGCGTGATGGGCCTCGAGCTCGGCGCCGACGACTACGTCACCAAGCCCTTCAGCCAGCGCGAGCTCCTCGCGCGCATCAAGGCGGTCCTGCGCCGCACCGAGCAGAAGCGCGCCACCCGCCGCGGCGAGACGGTGCGCGCCTACCGCTTCAAGGGCTGGGAGCTCAACACCGGCACACGCAAGCTGCGCGGCCCCGACGGCCGCAACGTCGAGCTCACCAACAGCGAGTACGCGCTGCTGGTGGCGTTCCTCAAGGCGCCCGGGCGCATCCTCACGCGCGACCAGCTCCTCGAGTCGAGCCGCCTGCACGACGACATCTACGACCGCTCGATCGACGTGCAGATCCTGCGGCTGCGCCGCAAGGTCGAGGAGAGTCCCAACTCGCCCAAGCTCATCCGCACCGAGCGCGGCGCCGGCTACTACCTCGACTCGACGGTCGACACCGTGTAGTTGGCCTCGATCCCGCGCCTGCGTTTCGCTTTCCGCCCGCGGCTGTGGGCGA
>Ga0105242_10002401_pt1 | contig 14740 bp, 12 predicted proteins | sample KBSM24metaG_FD_81521 | JGI IMG/M metagenome (GOLD analysis project Ga0105242, IMG submission 81521) | Miscanthus rhizosphere microbial communities from Kellogg Biological Station, Michigan, USA - KBS M2-4 metaG | ecosystem: Host-associated > Plants > Roots > Rhizosphere > Soil | place...
CGCGCGAACGCGGCTGGCCGGTGGCGCACAGCCGCATCGTGTTCTCCGACGACGATGCGGACAGCAATATCTTCTGCCTGAAGGTGCCCGGCATGCTGACCTTGAAGGAAGACAGCCCCGCCAGCGCCATCGTGCCCGAGCTGGCCCCCGCCCCCGGCGAATACGTGGTGCGCAAGAGCACACCCTCGGCCTTCTTCGGCACCATGCTCGCGCCCTGGCTGGCCCAGCGCGGCGTGCAGACGCTGCTGGTGGCCGGCTGCGTGACCAGCGGCTGCGTGCGCGCCAGCGTGGTCGATGCCATGCAGTCCGGCTTCCGTCCGCTGGTGGTGGCCGACTGCTGCGGCGACCGCGCCCTGGGCCCGCACGAGGCCAACCTGTTCGACATGGCGCAGAAGTACGCGGCCGTGATGCCCCTCGACCAGGCCCTGGCCGACACCGACGCGCTGGGGCCGCGCTGAACAAACCCCCGGCCTGCCTGATCGCGTGCCAGCGAAGACCGCCACCCCATGAACCTGCCCCAGCCCCAAGCCCTGCACGCGCAGCTGCTCGATCGCACCGACGCCCTGCTCGTGCTGCGCCAGCCGGTAGCGCCCCCCCCACCCGCACCGGGGCAGCCCGGCTCGGCCACCGACTACGTGCCCGCCGCGCCCGAGATCTTCGTGGCCGTGCTGGCCGACGCCGATGCGCCGCAGGGCTGGCGCGCACTGGCCTTCAACGGCCACGTGGACCTGGGCACGGGCATCCGCACGTCCCTGGCCCAGATCGTGGCGGAAGAGCTCGAAGTGCCGCTGGACCAGCTGGACATGGTGCTGGGCCACACGTCCGCATCGCCCAATCAGGGGCCGACCATCGCCAGCGCCAGCATCCAGATTTCCGCCGTGCCGCTGCGCCGCGCCGCCGCCCAGGCGCGCGAACGGCTGCTGGCGCTGGCCGCCGCGCACTGGGGCGTCGCCACCGACCAGCTGCAGGCCCGCGACGGCCACGTGCGCTTCGCCGATGACGGCGATGCGCGCGCGCTTCACTACGGGCAGCTGCTGCAGGGCCGGCAACTGCACCTGCCGCTGGCACCGCCCGAGCAGGCCGTCAAGCTCAAGCCCGCCAGCGACTACCGGCTGGTGGGCCGCGGCGCTGCGCGCGTGGACATCCCCGCCAAGGCCACCGGCGAGCTGAGCTTCGTGCATGACGTGCGCATGCCCGGCATGCGCCATGGCCGCGTCGTGCGCCCGCCGCATCCGGGCCGCGACGGGGGCGGCTTCATCGGCCGCTGCCTCGTCGCGGTGGACCATGCCTCGGTCGCCCACCTGCCGGGCAATGTGCAGGTGGTCGCCGAGGGCGACTTCGTCGGCGTGGTCGCCGACCGCGAGGAGCAGGCCATCGCCGCCATGCGCGCGCTGCGCGTGCAGTGGCGCCCGGTGCCGCCGGCCCCCGACCTGAGCGACCTGGCCGGCGCCATCCGCGCGAACCCGGCGCAGCGCCGCGCGCTGGTGGACGAGGGCGACGTGGATGCGGCCTTCACGGGGCCGGACACCGCCGCCGTGCTGGAGCGCAGCTATGTCTGGCCCTACCAGATGCATGCCTCCATCGGCCCGTCCTGCGCGGTGGCCGACTTCCGGCAAGGCCGGCTCACGGTGTGGGCCGGCACGCAGAACCCGCACATGCTGCGCACCGACCTGGACCGGCTGCTGCGCCTGGGCGAGGACCGCATCGACATCGTGCGCCTGGAGGCCGCGGGCTGCTACGGCCGCAACTGCGCCGACGACGTCTGCGCCGATGCGGCCCTGCTGTCCATGGCGGTGGGCGCGCCCGTGCGCGTGCAACTCACGCGCGAGCAGGAGCATCAGTGGGAACCCAAGGGCACGGGCCAGCTCATGGACGTGCGCGCCGCCATCGGCCGCGATGGCAGTCTGCAGGCCTACGACTTCGCCGTCCGCTACCCCTCCAACGACGCGCCCATGCTGGCGCTGCTGCTCACCGGCCGTGTGCCGGGCCAGCCGCGCACGCTGGAGATGGGCGACCGCACCGCCGTGCCGCCCTACCGCTGCGCCAGCCGGCGCATCGCCTGCCACGACATGGCGCCGCTGGTGCGCTCCTCCTGGCTGCGCGGCGTGTCGGCCCTGCCCAACTCCTTCGCCCACGACTGCATGATCGACGAGCTGGCCCATGCGGCCGGCGCCGATCCCGTGGACTACCGGCTCCGCCACCTCGACGACCGGCGCGCCGTCGAACTGGTCGAAGCCACGGCCCGCCATGCGGGCTGGCAGCGCGGCGACCCAGGCACCAGAGGAGTGCCCGGCGCCGACGGCCTGCTGCGCGGGCGCGGCGTGGCCTATGCGCGCTACGTCCACAGCCGCTTTCCCGGTTTCGGCGCGGCATGGGCCGCCTGGGTCATCGACATCGAGGCCAACCCCGCCAGCGGCCGCATCGCCGTGCGGCGCGTGGTGGTGGGCCAGGACACGGGCATGGTGGTCAACCCCGACGGCGTACGCCACCAGATCCACGGCAACGTCATCCAGACCCTGAGCCGCAGCCTGCTGGAACGCGTCGCCTTCGACGATCAGGGCGTGGCCAGCCGCGAATGGGGCGGCTATCCCATCATCGGCTTTCGCGACGTGCCGCCCATCGAGGTGGTGCTCATGCCCCGGCAGGAAGAACCGCCCATGGGTGCCGGCGAATCCGCCTCGGTGCCGGGCCCGGCCGCTCTGGCCAACGCCCTCTTCGACGCCACCGGCCGGCGCTTCTACCAGGCCCCGTTCACCCCGGATGCCGTGCGCGCCGTGCTCGAAGGCTGACGGTGGAGGCCACGGACCTCGACAGCCTGGTGCTGCGCACGGCGAACGGCTGGCTGCAGGCCGGCATTCCCGCCTGGCTGGTGAGCGTGGCGCGCACCTGGGGCTCGTCGCCCCGGCCGCCGGGCTCGCTCATGGCCCTGAACGCGCATGGTGAGGTGGTGGGTTCGGTCTCGGGCGGCTGCATCGAGGACGACCTGATCCACCGCGTGCGGCAGGCGGCGCAGGAGCCCTCGCCTTCCTCCTCTTCGCCGGCGGCCGTGCCCCAACTCCTGCGCTACGGCCTCTCGGCGGCCGAGGCCCATCGCTTCGGCCTGCCCTGCGGGGGCACCATGGAACTGGTGATGGAACCTTTGCAGCCCCGCAGCCGGCTGCCCGAGCTGCTGGATGCGTGCGCACAGCGGCGCTGCGTGGAACGCACGCTGCATCTGGCCACCGGCGATGCGCTGCTGCGCGAAGTGCCGCAGGGCACGGCGCCGCAGCTGGACGCCGGGCGCTTCGTGGCGTGTTTCGCGCCCGCTGCCCGCCTCATCGTCATCGGTGCGGGCGATACGGCCTTCTACGTGTGCCAGATCGCCCTGAGCGTCGGCTTCGATATCGTGCTGTGCGATCCGCGCCTGGAGCACGCCCCCGCCTGGGCGCAGGGCCGCATCGCCTTCACGCGCGAGATGCCCGACGACGTGGTGCTGGAACGGCGGGAAGACGGCCGCACGGCCGTGCTGGCCCTGAGCCACGATCCCAAGCTGGACGACCTGGCCCTGATCGAGGCCCTGCGCTCGCAGGCCTTCTACGTGGGCGCGATCGGCTCGCGCAACAACAGCGCGCGGCGGCGGGAGCGGCTGCAGCAGCACTTCGGCCTGAGCGACGCCGAGATGGATCGCCTGCGCGGCCCCGCCGGCCTTTTCATCGGCAGCAGGACGCCGGCCGAGATCGCGCTCTCTATGATGGCCGAGGTGGTCGCGGCGAAGAACGGCGCCCTCGCCGCAGCGCATGCAGGCAGATGACACCATCCGGCGGCGCGGTTCCGGCGGTGCACCGGTGCACCGCATCGCCGGCAGCACAGGCCGCCCGACAAGAGGCGTCAACCACGCCAGAAGGGTTGCGCCGGCCGCTCTCAGTCCACGCTGGCGCCGGACTCCTTCACCACCTTGCCCCATTTCACGCTCTCCTTCTGGATGAACGCGGCGAACTGCTCGGGCGTCTCGCCAGCGGCTTCGGCGCCCTGCTCCGCAAGCTTCTTCTTGATGTCCGGCTGGGCCAGCACCTTGACGATGGTGGCGTTGAGCTTGGCGACCACGGGCGCGGGCGTGCCGGCCGGCGCGAACATGCCGAACCACGACGTGGCCTCGTAGCCGGGCACGCCGGCCTCGGCGATGGTCGGCACGTCGGGCAGCTCGGGCGAACGCTTGGCCGTGGTGACGGCGATGGCGCGCAGCTTGCCCGAGCGCACGTGCTGGATGGCCGAGGGCATGTTGTCGAACATGATCGCGATCTGGTTGCCCAGCAGGTCCGTCACGGCGGGCGCGCTGCCCTTGTAGGGCACATGCTGCATGTCCACCTTGGCCATGCTCTTGAAGAGTTCGCCCGAGAGGTGGATGGAGCTGCCGCTGCCCGAGGAGCCGAAGTTGATCTTGCCCGGGTGGGCCTTGGCATAGGCGATCAGCTCCTGCACCGTCTTGAAAGGCTGCGCGGGGTTGGCGACCAGCAGGTTGGGCACGTTGGCCACGCGCGTGAGCGGGGCGAAGTCCTTGATCGGATCGAAGGGCATCTTCTTGTAGAGCGCCGCGTTGATGGCGTGCGTACCCACCGTGCCCATGAAGAGCGTGTAGCCGTCGGCCGGGGCCCGCGCGGCCAGCTGGCCGCCGATGTTGCCGCCCGCGCCGGCGCGGTTGTCCACCACCACCGGCTGGCCCAGTTCCGCGCCCATGCCCTGGGCGACGATGCGCGCCAGGATGTCGGTGGTGCCGCCGGCCGCGAAAGGCACGACGATGGTGATGGTCTTGCTCGGGAACGCGCCTTGCGCCGCGGCCAGGCCGGGCAGGAGCGCGCAGGCGGTTGCGGTGGCTGCGGCGGCGATCAGCCCGCGGCGCAGGATCGCGTGATGGCGGTGTACAGGGGTCATGGTTTGTTTCCTCTATCTCTTCTTCTATGGGGATGGCGGTGCAGGGAGCGGCGGGCACCTGGCCCGCGCGTTCATCATTCCTGCACGATGGACGATGGGTGGTTGGCCAGCGGCGTCACCTTGATCTGCATGTAGGGAAAGAGCGGCAGGCCGCTCAGCAGGGTGTGGAGTTCGTCGTTGCTCGCCACGTCGAAGACACTGACGTTGGCGTATTCGCCCACCACGCGCCACAGGTGGCGCCACTTGCCTTCGCGCTGCAGCTGCTGCGAATACTCCTTTTCCCTGCGCTTGATCTCGTCGGCCACTTCGGGGGCTAGGGTGGACGGGATCTGCACGGTCATCTGAACCATGAACAGCATGGGTATCTCCTTCGGGGGTTGAGGGAAAGTCGGGCGGCCGGGCCGCCCCGGGTACAACTCAAAGATGCGGCCAGATCAGCATGGTGGCCGCGTAGATGGCGCCCACCAGCAGCATGGAGACCACGGTGTAGCCCATGATGTCCTTCAGCTTGAGCTTGGACAGCGCCAGCGCGGGCAGGATCCAGAAGGGCTGGACCAGATCGTTCCAACCGTTGCCCAGCATCACCGACATGGCCGTCTGCGCCTGCGAGGCACCGAGCGTGGTGGCCGCGTTGATCATGAACGGGCCCTGCAGCACCCAGTGGCCGCCGCCCGAGGGGGCGAAGAAATTGATGACGAAGGAACTGACGAGACCCCACAGCGGCAGCGTGGCCGCGGTGGAGATGTTCACGAACACGTGCGCGATCGATTCCACCAGCCCCGAGCCGTGCATGATCGCCATGATCCCGGCGTAGAACGGGAACTGCAGGATGATCCCGCCGATGGTCCTCACGCCCTCGTTGACCTTCTCCACGTACTTCATCGGCGTGCCCAGCAGCAGCACCCCGAGGAACAGGATGAAGAAGTTGATCATGTTCAGGTCGAGGTTGCCGCCGCGCACGAAGTGCATGGCCACGTACGCCATGCCGCACAGGCCGATCAGCAGGCTCAGCACGCGGCTGTTGTTCAGGCGGTACGCCAGCGTCTTCTCGTCGCCCAGCAGCCCCTCGGCGCCGGCGGCGGGCCTGGCATCCGCCACGGTGGCCGGGTCCAGCTCGACGACCTTCTCGCCCGGCTTCGGGTGCATGGCGGCATTGAGCAGCGGCAGCGCGATCAGCACGGCCAGGCTGGTGAGCAGGATGGGCGCGGAGAAGATCGTCTGCGTGAGCGGGATCAGGCCCATGGTGCCCTCGAAGGCGTGGCCCTTGGTGGAGATGAGCACCGGGATCGTCGCCGAGAAGCCCAGGCTGTACATCGTGAAGCCCGTATAGGCCGCCGCGATGATCAGCGGGTAGTGGACGCCCTTCACCTTCAGCGCCAGCTTGCGCGCCATGATGCCGCCGATCACCAGGCCGAAGCCCCAGTTCAGGTAGCTGCCGACGCCGCCCACGATGGTCGCGACGATGATCGCCTGGCGCGGCGTCTGCACGCGCGCCGCGATGCGATCGAGGAAGCGGTCCACGATGGGCGCGGCCGCCAGCACGTAGCCCATCACCAGGATCACCGCCATCTGCGTGGTGAAGGCCAGCAGGCTCCAGAAGCCCTTGCCCCAGTCCTGCACCACGGCATCGATCGGGCGGCTCTCCACGCCGAAGGCGAGCGCCATGGTCAGCAACGTCAGCAGGATGGCGAAGACGAACGGATCGGGCAGGTAGCGCCGCATCAGTTCGGTGAAGAAGGCCGTGATTTTCGACATGGAGTTGTCTCTTTGGAGTTGTGTGGATTTCTGGGAAAACGAAGGCGGAGCCGGGGGGCGAACGGCAGTCGTCAGACCCCGGCAACGCCTACCGTCATGCCGCCGCAGACATAGAGCACCTGGCCCGTGACGAAGCCGCTGCGCGCATCCAGCAGGTACGACACGGCATGCGCCACGTCGTCGGGCGTGCCCACGCGCTTGACGGGCACCGCGTCGATGATGGCCTGCGTGCGCGGCGCGCCGGGCGGATTGGCGCGGTCGAACAGCTCGGTGCGGATGGGGCCCGGGCCGATGGCGTTGGCCGTGATGCCGTGGCGGCCCAGCTCCAGCGCCCAGACCCGCGTCATGCCGATCAGGCCGGCCTTGGTGGCCGAATACGCGGTGCGCAGTTCCTTGCCCAGGGCGGCGCGCGAAGACATGTTCACGATGCGGCCGAAGCCCGCGGCCTGCATGCCCGGCAGCAGCGCCTGCATGCACTGCAGGCTGCAGCGCAGGTTCAGCGCCACGGCCAGGTCGAACTGTTCCAGCGTCTGCTCGGCCGCCTCGGCGGGCACCACGATGCCCACGTTGTTGACCAGCCGCGTGATGGGGCCGCCGGCCAGCGCCTGCTGCAGCGCACGCGCCGTCTCCACGGGGTTGGACAGGTCGGCCTGGATGCCGCCGGGCACGTGGTCCACGGTGCGGTCGATGACGACCGGCTCGTAGCCGTCGGCACGGCAGCGCTCGGCCGTGGCCGCGCCGATGCCGGCGCCGCCGCCGGTGATGAGGACGCGTTGGCGCGCGGAAAGGGAGGAGCTCATGGGAGTCTTTCAGGAAAATGGGAAACGCCGACGGAGCGCGCTACAGGTAGCACTGCCCGTCGACATAGGCCTTGCGCCAGCGCGTAAGCGTCACCCGCTCGAACAGGCCGGCCGAATGGAACGGGTCGGACTCGATGAAGCGCTGTGCCTCCTCGCGCGAATCCAGCGCCACCACGTAGAGGCCGCCGCCCAGGTCCTTGCCGTCGTCGTCCAGCTTGGCGCCGCAGGCCAGCAGCAGGGCCTTGTGCTGGTCGAGGAAATCCAGGTGCGCGGCACGGTGGGCCTGGCGCACGTGCTGGTGGCCGGGCTTGTCGAAGGTTTCGATGATGAAAGGCATGTCGGGTCCTTCAGGAAGGAGGAAAGGCAAAGGCCTGGGCGCAGCGGGCCTGCGGCCCGGAGCAGCCCCGGGCCGGCAGACGCCGCCGCAGGCGCATGGAGAACTCAGACCGTGGCGACGGGCGTCACGGGCGAGCCCACGGCGCCGGGCAGGTTCAGCGGCGGCGCCGTCAGCAGGAAGCGGTGGCGGCCGTGCCCGCGCAGCCAGCGGGCCAGCGGCGTGAGGTGCCACAGCTCGCCCAGGTGGACGCCCAGCTTGAACAGGCAGTGCTCGTGCAGCGGCAGCGCGGCGCAGCAGGCCGGGCCCGGGCGCGCGGGCAGGCCCTCGACGGCGTAGTTGTCGGCGGCGAGGGCAGCGAGCTGGCTGTCGGTGATCCACTGCAGCAGCTTCTCGTCGCGCCCGTCGAGCACCGCGCAGGCGCCTTGCAGCACGGCCGGATCGGGATGCCGGCGCATGCCCAGCACGACGTCGGCGAAGCCGGTGTGCAGGCAGACGATGTCGCCGCGCTCCACCGCCACGCCGTCGGTCTCGAGCACGCGCATCAGCGTGTCGTAGCCGACCAGCGTGCGCGCGTCGCCCAGGTGGGCGCGCAGATCGATCATCACGCCCCGGCCCTGCACGCCCGTGCGGGCCATGCCTTCGATGCCCAGGGCGTGGGCGGCCGAGGTGCTGGCGGCGGCAGCGCCCGGCGCGCCGGGGGCGCTCGGCACCCCGGTGTCGCGCACGTCCTGCGGGCCAACGATGTGGCGGCCGGCGGCGTAGCCGTTGTAGTAGAGCGCTTCGGGCAGGCCGTCGCCGTTCGCGTCGAACATGGAGCCCGCATGCGCCAGGCTGTCCCACTGCGTGGAGTACTGCAGGTACAGGATGGCCAGATCGTCGGACATCACGTCGGTGCGGCCCGGCTCCAGCTCGGCCATCAGGCAGTTGAAGTTGACCAGCCCCTTGCGCAGCGTGGGCCGCAGCACGGGCGGATGGCGGTTGGGGTTGAGCGCGCTGCCGCCGGGGTAGTCCAGCGGCAGGCTGAGCGCGAAGCTGAGGCCTTCGCGCACCTCGGCCACGCCCTGGCGCACCTTCTCGGGCGTGAGCAGGTTCAGGCGGCCCAGTTGGTCGTCAGGCCCGAAGTCGCCCCAGTTGGAGCCGGGCGGGCGCTGCTTCCAGCGGGGGTTCGTAGGCTGGGACGGTTCCATGGCGGCGGTCCTCGCTAGGCGGCTTGCAGGAAGGCGGCCAGCGCGGCCTCGAAGGCCTCGGGCGCTTCGAGGTTCGAGAGGTGCGAGGCCGGCACTTCGGCCAGCTGCGCGCCCGCGATGGCGGCCTGCATGGCCTGCGCGTCGGCCACGGTGGTCACCGGGTCGGCCATGCCGGCGATCAGCAGCGTGGGCACGGCGATGGCGCCGATGGCCGAGCGCAGGTCGGCCCGGGCCAGCGCTTCGCAGCAGGCGGCATAGCCTTCGGGCGGCGTGCCGGCGATCCAGCCCTGCGCACGGCGCACCACGCCGGGCTGGGCGGCGGTGAAGGCTTCGGTGAACCAGCGCGCGGGCGACGAGGCCGCCAGTTCGGCCATGCCGGCTGCGCCCTGCTCGCGCACCATGGCGGCGCGGGTGGTCCAGCCATCGGCCGTTCCGATCCTGGCGGCGCTGTTGGCGACCACCAGGCGATCGAGCCGCTGCGGCGCGTTCACGCCCAGCCACAGGCCCGTGAAGCCCCCCATCGAGATGCCGCAGAAGCGGGCTTTTGCGATGCCCAGCGCGTCGAGCAGCGCGACCACGTCGCCGCCCAGCTGGTCGAAGGTATAGGGGCCGGGCGAAGCCACGCTGCCGCCGTGGCCGCGCGTGTCGTAGCGCACCACGCGGTGGGTGCGGGCGAAACGTTCGGCCTGCGCGTCCCACATCTCCAGCGTGGTGCCGAGGGAGTTGGAGAGCACCAGGGCCGGCGCATCGGCGGGCCCTTGCACCCGCACGCGGAAGCTGCCCGCAGCGGTCTTCAGCACTTCGTTCATGGACATGCCGGCGCCCCCGCTCACATGCGTTCCAGGATCACGGCGATGCCCTGCCCCACGCCGATGCACATGGTGCAGAGCGCGTAGCGCCCACCCGTGGCATGCAGCCGGTTGACGGCCGTGGTGGCCAGGCGAGCGCCGCTGGCGCCCAGCGGGTGGCCCAGGGCGATGGCGCCACCCCAGGCGTTCACGCGCTCGTCGTCGTCTTTCAGGCCCAGCATGCGCAGCACGGCCAGGCCCTGGGCGGCGAAGGCTTCGTTGAGTTCGATCACGTCGAGCTGCTCCAGCGTGATGCCGGTCTGCTCCAGCACCTTCTGCGTGGCGGGCGCGGGGCCGATGCCCATCACGCGCGGCGCCACGCCGGCCGTGGCCATGCCGACCACGCGGGCCTTCGGCGTGAGACCGTGCTTTGCGGCCGAGGCTTCATCGGCCAGCAGCAGCGCGCAGGCGCCGTCGTTCACGCCGCTGGCGTTGCCGGCCGTCACGGAGCCGCCTTCACGCACCACGCCCTTGAGCCGGGCGAGCGCCTCCAGGCTGGTGGCGCGCGGGTGCTCGTCCTTATCCACCACGATGGCGTCGCCCTTCTTCTGGGGGATGGTCACGGCGATGATCTCGCGGGCCAGGTGGCCGGCCTGCTGGGCGGCCACGGCCTTGAGCTGGCTGGCCAGGGCCATGCGGTCCTGCGCCTCGCGCTCGATCTTGTAGTCGTCGGCCACGTTCTCGGCCGTCTCGGGCATGGAATCCACGCCGTACTGCGCCTTCATGAGCTTGTTCACGAAGCGCCAGCCGATGGTGGTGTCATAGACCGCATTGGCGCGGCTGAAGGCGGTCTCGGCCTTGGGCATGACGAAGGGCGCGCGGCTCATGCTTTCCACGCCGCCCGCGATCATCAGGCCGGCCTCGCCCGCCTTGATGGCGCGCGCCGCCGTGCCCACCGCATCCAGGCCGGAACCGCACAGGCGGTTGATGGTGGCACCGGGCACTTCCAGCGGCAGGCCGGCCAGCAGCGCGCTCATGCGGGCCACGTTGCGGTTGTCCTCGCCGGCCTGGTTGGCGCAGCCGTAGAGCACGTCGGTCACCGCGGCCCAGTCCACGTTCGGGTTGCGCGCCATCAGCGCCTTGAGCGGGATGGCGCCCAGGTCGTCGGTACGCACGCTGGACAGCGCCCCGCCGTAGCGGCCGAAGGGCGTGCGGATGGCGTCGCAAATGAAGGCTTGCGAAGAGGTCATGGTGTGGTATCTCCTTGAGGGGTTCAGGCGCGGCGGATGGGCAGGCCGACCAGGCGTTCGAGTTCGGCGTGCTCCAGGCCGGGCACGGCGTCGATCAGCGCCAGCCCCTCGGGCGTGCAGGCCAGCGTGGCGAGGTCGGTGTAGATGCGCTTGACGCAGCCGATGCCGGTGAGCGGGTAGCTGCATTGCGCAACCACCTTGGACTGGCCCTGCTTGGTCAGCAGATCCATCATCACCCAGGTCTGCTTGGCGCCGATCGCCAGGTCCATGGCCCCGCCCACTGCAGGAATGGCGCCGGGCTCACCCGTGCTCCAGTTGGCCAGGTCGCCCGTGGCGCTGACCTGGAAGGCGCCCAGCACGCAGATGTCCAGATGGCCGCCGCGCATCATGGCGAAGCTGTCGGCATGGTGGAAGTAGGCGCCGCCCGGCAGCAGGGTGACGGGCTGCTTGCCGGCGTTGGTGAGGTCGTAGTCTTCCTGCCCTGCGGCCGGCGCGGGGCCCATGCCCAGGATGCCGTTCTCGCTGTGCAGGATGACCTCGCGGTCGGCCGGGATGTGGTTGGCGACCAGGGTCGGCTGGCCGATGCCCAGGTTGACGTACGCCCCTTCGTGGATGTCTTGCGCCACGCGGCGGGCGAGTTCATCCTTACTACGCTTTTGATAGCTGCTCACGCTTTTTCCTTCTGCGCTCAAGGCCGATTTCATGCCGATTTCTTGAAGCCCGCCGCCTGCGTGGCCGTGCGCTCGATGCGCACGATCTGGCTCACGAAGATGCCGGGGGTGACGATGGCTTCGGGGTCCAGCCCGCCCAGTTCCACGATCTCGTGCACCGTGGCGATGGTCTGCCTGGCAGCGGTGGCCATCACCGGGCCGAAGTTGCGCGCGGACATGCGGTAGGTCAGGTTGCCCCAGCGGTCGCCGCGCTCGGCCTTGACGAGGGCCACGTCGCCGTGGATGGGGTACTCCAGCACGTACTGCTTGCCGCCGATCTCGCGGGTCTCCTTGCCCTTGGCCAGTTCGGTGCCATAGGCCGTGGGGCAGAAGAAGGCGCCGATGCCGGCGCCGGCGGCGCGCAGGCGCTCGGCCAGGTTGCCCTGAGGCACCAGTTCCAGCTCGAGCTGGCCGGCGCGATAGAGGCCGTCGAACACCTGGCTGTCCACCTGGCGCGGAAAGCTGCAGATGATCTTGCGCACGCGGCCGGCCTTGAGCAGCGCGGCCAGGCCCGTCTCGCCGTTGCCGGCGTTGTTGTTGACCACCGTGAGCTCGCGCGCGCCGTGCTCGATCAGGCCGTCGATCAGCTCGCCCGGAATGCCCGCCGTGCCGAAGCCGCCGATCAGCACCGTGGCGCCGTCCTGGATACCGGCGAGGGCCTGGGCGACGGAATCCGCAATCTTGTTGATCATGTCGTTGGAGAAAGGGTGAAGACGTGAGAGGGACAATCCGCCCGGCTGCCGATGCAGGCCGGGCAATTTGTTCGCATATAGAACATTTGTTCGTATAATGAATTCTAGGACCGATCCCGATGGATGACACCCCCTCTTCGACTAGTGATAACCCTAGGCCCGGCGACAGCTATGTGCAGTCATTCGCGCGTGGGCTGGAAGTGATCCGCTCGTTCAGCGCCGCCGCGCCCCAGCAGACGCTGAGCGAGGTGGCCGCCGCCTCCGGCCTCACGCGCGCCGGCGCCCGCCGCATCCTGCTGACGCTGCAGACGCTGGGCTATGTGGAAAGCGACGGCCGGCTGTTCCGCCTCACGCCGCGCATCCTGGACCTGGGCTTCGCCTACCTTTCGTCCATGCCCATCTGGGATCTGGCCGAGCCGACCATGGAAGCGCTGGTGGACCAGCTGCACGAATCGTGTTCGGCCGCCGTGCTGGACGGGCGCGACATCGTCTATGTGCTGCGCGTGCACACCCACAAGATCATGAGCACCAACCTGGGCGTGGGCTCGCGCCTGCCGGCCTTCTGGACCTCCATGGGCCGCATGCTGCTGGCCGGCCAGAGCGACGATCAGGTGCAGGCCCTGCTGGACGGCCTGCCGCGCCGGGTACTCACCCCCTACACGCTTACCCGCGACGAGGACCTGCTGGCCGCCGTGCGCCAGGCCCGCACCCAGGGCTGGTGCCTCATCAACCAGGAGCTGGAGGAAGGCCTGATCTCCATCGCCGCGCCGCTGCGCAACCGCGCCGGCGAGACGGTGGCGGCGCTCAACATCAGCGGCCAGGCCAACCGCACCAGTGCGGAAATGATGCAGACCCAGTTGCTGCCCCCGCTGCTCAAGGCGGCCGAAACCATTTCCCGCCTGCTGGGCACGCGGCGGCGATGAAAATCCATCAGACGGAATATCGTGAAATACCGGCAGTGGGTGGCTGATGTGGCGATGCGACGGGCACGCGATGGTCAAGGCACGCTTGCTGACAAATGGTCACAATCGGACCCGTCCCCATTCCCCGGCACCTGCAGCCACTAGCGACTCTCCTATGAAAAACCTCAAACTAGGCCCTCGACTCGGGCTGGGCTTCACGCTCGTCCTCCTACTCATGGCCCTGGTCACGGCACTGAACCTGGTGCGGCTGGGCCAGCAGGACCACGTCTCGCAGAGCCTCGTCACCGAGCTCTACCCCAAGGCCAACGCCAGCCAGCAGCTGTCCAACGTGACGCTGGACATCTCCCGCGTCGTGCGCAACGTCATCATCCTCACCGACGACGCGCAGATGGCGGAAAACAAAGCCGTGATGGACAAGTCCATCGCGCAGACGGCCGACTACATCGCCACGCTGGACCGGCTGGCCGAAACGGCCGAGGAGCGCGCGCTGATCCAGGAGATCAGGACCCAGAGCGCGGCCTACATCGCCTTCAGCAAGGACGTGGCCCAGCTGGGCATCGCGAACAAGAACATCGAAGGCCAGCAGCTGCTGTTCAGCCCGCGCTATGCGACGCAGGGTGCCTATCTCGCCAGCCTGAAGAAGATGGTGGACCTGCAGGAAAAGAACATGCGCGAGGGCGGCGCCGCCGCGCATGAGGCCTACCTGCAGGCCCGCACCATGGTGCTGGTCGCATCCGTCATCGCCGCGCTGATGGCCGTGGGCTGCGCCATCGTCATCACCCGCTCCATCACCGCGCCGCTGCAGGACGCCGTCGATGCTGCCGACCGCGTGGCCGACGGCAACCTGAGCGTGCCGATCCACACCGACGCCCGCGACGAGACCGGCGACCTGCTCAGGGCCCTGCAGCGCATGCAGGACAACCTGGTGAACACCGTGCGCACCGTGCGCGGCAATGCCGAGAGCGTGGCCACGGCCAGCGCCGAGATCGCCCAGGGCAACGACGACCTGAGCCGGCGTACCGAGCAGCAGGCATCGGCCCTGGAAGAGACCGCGGCCTCGATGGAGCAACTGGGCGGCACCGTGCGCCAGAACGCCGACAACGCCCGCCAGGCCAGCCAGCTGGCGCAGGAGGCCAGCGACGTGGCCGTCAAGGGCGGCGACGTGGTGAACCAGGTGGTGGACACCATGAAGGGCATCAACGAGAGTTCGCGCAAGATCAGCGACATCATCTCGGTGATCGACGGCATCGCCTTCCAGACCAACATCCTGGCGCTGAACGCCGCGGTGGAAGCCGCCCGCGCGGGCGAGCAGGGCCGCGGCTTCGCCGTGGTGGCCAGCGAGGTGCGCAGCCTGGCCGGCCGCTCGGCCGACGCCGCCAAGGAGATCAAG